>Ga0164294_10000054_pt1 | contig 116503 bp, 140 predicted proteins | sample GEODES005metaG_FD_111479 | JGI IMG/M metagenome (GOLD analysis project Ga0164294, IMG submission 111479) | Oligotrophic lake water microbial communities from Sparkling Lake, Wisconsin, USA - GEODES005 metaG | ecosystem: Environmental > Aquatic > Freshwater > Lake | place: USA: Sparkling Lake... | reverse complement strand
CCAGACGAATTATATGAATGGCACATTGGTGCATGTTCACCTGGAGAGTCATATCATATGTTTTTAAGTGTGCATCATTATATGGAGGACATGGATAGCAATTCAGACTATGAAGATCGTTTAGAGCATTTACTAGGTCACTTCTCCGATCCAAATGAGGCTGAACATTATGCTAATATGGATCCTGCGAATTGGCCAGAAGGTGTTCCGGCTATGCCGAGTGAGCCTGAGTTTGATAGTGCTGGTTTTAGTATTACGGATCGTATGGAAAAGAAACAAACTGCGTTAGATTTATATGTAGAGCAGTCACAAATATTGCAAGATAAGTTTGATATAGGTCTGATAAGCTTTTTAGAATTATGTCGACAAAAGGTGATACTCTTAGACCAAGCCAAGCAAATGGAGAAGGAGCAGATTAAGGATGCTTGGGATAAAAGATGCTCTTATGGAGTTGTATCTCAAACTTGGCGGGTTGAAACAACAAATGGTGAACAATACTACAACGAAACTTACGGAGGTGACAATGAGTAATGATATTGGATATGGTATTCTATATACCTTGCAAGGATTAGCACTATTGTTTGTAATATATGTTGGGGTATGGACTCCTAAACAGAAGATGAAAGGTCATGCCGGTAGAGGTAAATGTAAATGTTGTAATAACTAAAAACTAAATAACTATGAAAAAAGAAAAAAAGAAGTACACAGATGGTGACTTAGCTATTGCATTCAATTGTGGTAAAATTTACGAAAGCTCTATGTTCCCAAGTGTTGGACAAATAAAGGTGCTTGATTATTTAAAATCTATTTCAGAACTAAAAACTAAATAACTATGAAAAAACTATTAAGAATTATTGCATTTCCTTTTATACTAACAATTAGTATTGCTAAGGCTATTTTTACAAACACTGTAGATTTGTTTAAGGAACTTACTCAACAAGGCTCTAAAAATAAATAATATGAAGACAAGCAAGATAGACAATTTTATCTACCATGTAGAATCTGAATGCCGTAAAGCCGGCGTCAGCTTTAAGCCTTATAAAAGAGGTTACATTAAGTTAACTGATGCGATTAAATGTGGAGGCTTCTTTGATGATGGTAGCGATCCTGAGAGTAGAAAGGCTACGTTAGCATTTGCAAAAGGCAGGCCTGATTATCTTGATCTTCTTGTTCATGAATATTGTCATATGACCCAATGGCAAGAGCAGATACCTTTATGGGAAGCTTCGAAAGATGGAATGACTATTATAGACGAATGGCTGTCTGGAGTAGATCATCCTAAGGATCATGTAGAACACGGAATTAATCTTTCACGAGATTTAGAGTTGGATAATGAGAAGAGAAGTGTAGCAATGATGAAGAAATGGGAACTACCTATTGATGCCGATCTATATACAAAGAAAGCGAATGCATATATTCTCTTTTACAATTGGATGAAAGAAAGTAGAAAATGGTCTGATCCTAAGAATGCTCCATATAATAATTCAGTCATCATAGCAAAAATGTCAAATCAATTTGATATGGATTATGATAGACTTACACCGGAATTGCTAGAGATATATAAAAACAACATATAATAAATAACAGCCATGTTAAACGTACATAGAGAATTTGACCAGTTAGTACAGCATCGTAAAGAAATGCGTCAGGCTATTGCTAGATGTGAAGAAGATATCCAATACCTGCAGGAGAATGTCGACCTAGGGATTGGAGACCAGGATGCTCAATTGACCCAGTTACTATCGGTAATGACTACAGTAGCCATTGCGAAGGTAGCCAAAAGGGCATTGGATGGGATGATAGAAGAACGCCGTGAATGCCTTAAAGCCCTACTAAATTAGGGAGTTTGTAACCAATTGATTATCAACTAGTTATAACCACTTGATAATCAACTAGTTAAAACATTTCCGAAACTTTGTTAACTTTTCCTTAGGTTTTTGGAAATAATGTACTTATCTTTATGAAATAATATTAATAAGAAGGATATGAAAACAAAACACCCCTTACCAAACATGAATGTGATTGACATCGAAAAAGAGAAGGCTATCATTGCCGAGGCACAAGCTAGGTTGCAACAGCAAGAAGAAGCTATTAAGTCTCAAGAAGCCCGCCAATCGAAAGTTGCATATGCACAGCAACAGCTTTTAAACCGTCAGGAAGCAGCTAAGAAGCAAGTTGCGGCCGCTGAGAAGTTTTTCAAAGAAATCCAAGCTAAGTCAAAGAAGTTTGAGATTGTATATGAGACCAAGGCTATCGACTCTAGTCCATTAGATTATGAAGCCGAGCGTCTAGAAGATGGTAACCGTCCAGTAATTGCTGAAGTGAAAGGTACTTTGGTATGGGCTTATATAAAGTTCATTGATGATGCCAAATTGAAAATCAATGTAACGGAGCATTACACATCGAATTCCAGTTGGCACCAATCCAATAAAGGGTACATGATGTTTACGTCAGGTGTTAGTTATAATGCGGATCGTAAGGCTATTAAAAGTGCCAAGACCATTATTGGTAAGATTGAAGACCATTATGATACCATTGTTTCGGCAACGAATGAAGCTGATAAGATCAAGAACATGTTCAGAGATGCTAAATGGAGTGAAACATATCCAGGTGCAACGGTAGTCAAAGAGACTATATACATGGGTAAATGGCGCGGTAGAAATTATGATAGATATCATAGCCATTGTGAAGGTGTTAAGGTGACATTGGCCAATGGGATTGAAATTGTATTGAGACCATATGCAAGTGGTGAATGGTCGATCCAATCTGTCAAATACCCAACACCGACCACCCCTACCGGATCCAGCAAAGAAGTGATGGAAGCCTTGAATAATATGAAGTTCTAAAAAAAGTTAACATTTTCTTAGGATTTACGAGAAAGTGTACTTATCTTTATGAAATAATATAAAAACCAAATAATATACCCTATGAAAAAGACAATTTTGTATGTAAGCCCATCGCAAATGAATGGCACCTGGATATTCACGGACATCTATACCGGTAACGTTATGAATGTTCCGATCCGAGATATTATGGCTGAGAAGGCTGATGCCAATGGCCAATTGTTAGCTTATGATACCGAGACAGGTAGAGCCCGTCGAGTAGAAGCATCAGAAGTAAGTGATGAGATAGTAGTACAACCTAATACAGAAACAGTAGAAACCCCAATGGAAGATCCGATCCTGAATTTTATTCATAATGAAGCTGTGAAGCTTAAGCCTAATACAATTATTATGCCAGACCTTAAATGGAAGTACTTGGTACGATCGGCGGTAAGAGGTAAGAACATTATGATGACCGGGCCTGCAGGATGTGGTAAGACTCAAGCTGCTAAGTCCTTAGTTAAGGCTTTGGATCGTCCGGATTTCTATTTCAATTTAGGTGCCACTCAGGATCCAAGAGGGACATTGATTGGTAACACCCACTTCAAGAAAGAGTCGGGTACAACCTTTTGTGAGTCGGTCTTTGTTAAGGCGATCCAAACTAAGGATGCCGTTATCTTGTTAGATGAGTTGTCCAGAGCACATCCAGAAGCATGGAACATCTTAATGACGGTTTTGGATCAGGGTCAAAGATATTTACGCTTAGATGAGCATGAGAATGCTCCGACGATTCAAGTAGCCGAAGGTGTAACGTTTATTGCAACAGCTAATATTGGTACGGAGTATACCGCGACCAGAGCTATGGATAGAGCGTTAGTGGATCGATTCATTATTGTAGAGATGGATGTGTTGGATAAAGATCAGGAGATACAGTTATTGAAAATGATTGCTCCGACCTGCCCAGATAATTTTATTGATACCATTGCGGAGATTGCAAGTATTACACGGAAGGAGATTACCAATGAGTCATCGAAGATTAGTAGTGCGATTAGTACTCGTCTAACCGTTGAGATGGCAGGATTGATTGCTGATGGGTTCAACCTTAGTGAGGCAGCCGAGGTTTGCATCTATCCATTCTATGACCAAGCCGGTGGAGTGGATAGTGAAAGAACATATGTGAAGCAGATAGTTCAGAAGTATTGTCAGAATGATTCTGATACCAGAAATATATTTGGAACGGATGCAAAAGGTGGTTCACCTTTGCCGTTCTAGTTTTTCGTAGGGGTGCGAAAGAAGGTCAGAGGGGCGGGTATTTGATCCGCCCTTTTACCGAAAAACCCCGAAAAAAAGCAGTAAAAAAGTTAACATTTCCTTAGGATTTAAGAAAGAATGTCCTTATCTTTATGATATGATAAAAAAACCAAAGAAAAACACCCAAACAATGATGACATCTAGATTCTGGTTGAATCAGGATTTCATCGACAAATTTTCAGAGAAAGGATCTGGTAAGGATGCAGTTGCATTAGCTGGATATAAAAGAGCCGTTGGTAACTTTGTTAGGATCGTAACAGGTGAGAACATTCCTGTGCGTTTTTCTAACGGTAACCAATCTTATACCGACGGTAAGGTAGTAACAATTTCAACATCAGCTGATCCGAAGGACTTCGATAGCAATGTAGGATTAGCATTGCATGAAGGATCGCATATCAAGTTGACAGATTTTGAGTTGTTGAAAGGTATAAACGACTTCATTCAGAAGGATGATGATTTTATGTTGGTATATGCTGAGAAGCATGGTATTGACCGATGGGATGCGGCATATAAGATTGCTCCTAAGTTGAAGGACATTCTTAATGTGGTTGAGGATCGACGTATTGATAATTTTGTATATACAACGGCACCAGGTTACCGAGGGTATTACAATGCACTTTATGACAAGTACTTTAATCATAAGATTATTGATAAAGGATTACAGTCATCGGAGCTTCGTACGGAAGATTGGGAATCATATATGTTCCGTCTTATTAACATAACCAATCCTAATCGTGATATGACAGCGTTGAAAGGGTTGGCCCAAATTTGGGAGACGATGGACTTGGCCAATATTGGTCGATTGAAAAATACAAGTGATGCATTGCAAGTTGCATGGGACATCTTTAAGATTATCGAAAGTAATGTACCAGTAGCGAAACAGCAAGAAGAAGAAGAGCCGGGTACAGGTGAAGGCGGCGCTCCGGGTGAAGGTGGTAAAGGACCTAAGGGTGAAATGAAAAACCCAGAAGGCGATGGAGAAGATGACGGTGAGGGTGCAAGTGGAGATGATAGCAAGGATACCGGTGATGATGATTATGAAGGTAACTCCAAAGGTAAGACATCTGAGAATGATGAGGATGAAGATGAGGGGCAAGAGGTAAATGAAGATGAAGGAGATGATTACGGCGACGATGAGCCGGATGATAACTTTGATCAATTGACGCCGAGAGAGATTCAGCAATTGGAGAAGGCTCAGCAAGCCCAAAAGGAATTCTTAAATCAAAGGATCAAGAAGAAGAAGTCGAATAAGGCTTTGGATCGTACGGTAGAGGCTTTGGATGCCGGTGATGTAGATAGTAAAGAAGTTAAGTACGGCGATGATGGTAACCTTCGTAAAGTTAATGTAACGGTGGTACGTAATGTAACGGCTAGGATGATTAAGGATGTTGATTGTTGCATGTGGTACCGTTATAGTACCAATAAAGGTCCTAGCCATAATGCGGTAACAGAAGGATTGATACTAGGTCAGATGTTAGGTAAACGCCTTAAGGTAAGATCCGAATCGAAAAATACGGTATTCAATCGATTGAGGACAGGTAAGATTGATAAACGAATGATATCAAGTGCAGGGTTTGGCCATGAGGCCATCTTCCAGAAGTTAGAAACGTTTAGTTATACTCCTAGTATCATTCATATATCGATTGACAATAGCGGATCGATGGGTGGCCAGAAGTTGCATAATGCTGTTAAGACAGCAACGGCAATTGCAAAGGCATGTAGCATGATTGAGAATATGGATTGTGTTATTAGTTATCGATGTGATGGACGCTTTGCTGGATCGCCTGATAAACCATTAATGGTAATTGCATATGATAGCCGTAAGCATAAGTTAGTGCAATTCACCCAAGTGGTTCAGTTTATAGGCACAGGTGGTACCACTCCAGAAGGATTATGCTTTGACGCTGTCATGGATGAGATCCTTAAGGATGCAAGAGGTAAGGATGCTTATTTCCTTAACTTTAGCGATGGTGAACCTTATTCCGGATCCTATGAAGGTAGAGTGGCTCATGAACATACCCGTAAGCAAGTGCAGAAGATGATTACAAATGGTATCAAAGTTATTAGTTACTTCATCGGCCATGCGGGTGCAAATAGTTCTAATAACTTCCGTACCATGTATGGTAAGGATGCATCGTTTATTGATGTAAGTTCAGTAACGGAAGTGTCGAAGACAATGAATAAGAAATTCTTAGAGTTAGCATAATGGAATTGGTTGGTTGGGTTTGTACCTTGTTAGTATTGGTTGGCTATTATCTGAATAGTATTCAGAAATATTTGCCAGCCATGCTAATATGGTCCATAGGAGATATAGGATGGATAGCATATGACTTCTCCATAGCCAACTATAGTCATTTAGCTTTGAGTGGAACAATAATATTATTAAATGGTTACGGTATATATCGTATCCTTAAAGGTAAAAAGAAATGAAAGTAAATATAGATCCAACCGAACCGGGTGCAATGACATTAGCAATAGTATTAACAGTGCTAGTAGCAATGGGCATACCATATGTTATCATATGGTCATTGAATGCATTAGGATCCAATATACAATTTAACTTCTGGTCATCCATTGCCGTATGGGCGTTATTGGTCATGAGTAATATTGGAATAGGAATATCAAGAAATAACAACCAACAATAAAAAATAAAAGTTATGTATCGTTTATCAGTACACATTGAACCAGTTACCATTCTTAATCGTCAGGTAACAACCTTATCCTTTCACGGTATAAAGGCTAATCAAGTAGATAGCAAGTTAGGAGAGATAAGAAATAAATACAAGATCCAAAAGTATACATCCGGTCCGAAGATGGAGCAGGAAATGTATACCTTGAGTTTTGATGTATCAACTAACCCTAATAAGAAAAGAAAGAATGGAAATTAGAGCTAAAACAACTACTAGGCCTAGTGTCTATGCAGTGTTCATGAGCAATTATGATTTGCCTAGAGGCACTGCTGAAGTTACTGAATGGAGTAACGGTCAAGGAATCGATATCGAAATCAAAGTAGGTAAAGAAAAAAGAAGCCTGGCATTAACATACGAAGAATGGTTAGCCGTTCGAGCATGTGCCAAGGAGCTTATCAAGCCAGGCCGATTCCCAGAAAATGAAAACGTATAAACCTAAACAATAAAGAACCAGTTATGGAAAATCAAAATGAAAAGAAGCCGACGATGAGTGCCGGCGAAGGAAAGAAGAAACGTTATTATAAGAAACGCAAACCAAAGGCCGTTGTGGCTAACGATGATGTGGTTAAAGCCGAGCAAGGCTCGTCTTTATCTTCGCCTGCGGCTTCAGATACGCCTACGGCCAAGCCAAGAAAGCCGCGCGGCAAGCGTGCATATGGCCATCCGGAGAATGACCAATTAGGTCTTCCAAAGTTTCAAGCTTCAGGTGACACGGAATCAAAGATTGTTACTACGGTTAACGGTCAAAAGGTTGATCATATCAAGACCCGAGAGTCAATTGAGAATGCAATGCGCATTAGCAGTGAAATGGTTAAAGCCAAGTATGCGGAAAAGGATAATGCCACCTGCGGCTATTCAGATTGTGGATGTACGGATGCATGTGCGGATGGTGATTCGGGAGTTGATTGGGATGCCTTATTAGAGAAGTTAGAAAGCATGAATGCAGCTATTGGTGCTCGCAAGACTACCTTTTGGGATAGAATCAAAGCCTTCGGATCCGGTATCCTTGCTTATGAGAAGGCATTCTTGTTATGGCTCATTACATGTTTAGAAGCCCGAATCGGTAATGGGTATTGGGCGATCCTATTTGGGGCATTAGGCTTAGCCTATTTCATAATGATCAGTATAGGGATCGTACGGAGTATGCGATATGCAGCTTATGTTAAAGAATTGATCCGCGAAGGAGCAGAAGCATATAAGAAATAATGCACGGCGTAATAGAAACGGGTCTTTTCATGATATGGTCATTGCTAGTCATTGGCTTAATTGTATTTGATCGAGACCACAAACAAAAGAAGTAATATGAATACAGTAACAATGAATTCAGAAGGGTGTGTGTTATTGGACCAGCGGGTCATCACTACCGATGGTAGTTTTAGCTTCCAACCGAATGCCACTATACCGGTGGCCAACTTCCTTACGGATGTACATATCCACAGAGGTTCAACCTTAACTAATAGTAATAATAGTAATCAAATAAATCAAATGAATAAGAATCAGCAAGTAAAAGTAGCAGTGTTCCGAGTAACACGAAATGCAATCGGTGACATTACCTCATCAGAATTCCTTGAAGAGTTTTGGATCCAAAAGAAATCGGGAGTTAGCATTGACTACACGGTAGCCAAGCTCCTTAAGGGAGATTATCCGGCAGATGAAATTGTGATCCGAGAGATCCTAACGGTAGCGCTGTAACGAAGTTACGGCCTCCCTAATAAGAATAAAGATGAGTATGATAAGCATGCTAATCCAGAAGATAGCAATATCATGGGTAACTCTTTATACCAGCGCAGTAATTGCTATACTAATAGCCATAGTAGTACTAGTAGATAAGATACGAAAGATAATAAAGAAAGAGTTATAGCATATAGAACAATATGCAATACAGCAAGGATCAGGGTTTAGTGGTTTTTTCTCTGGTCCTTGCTTCTTTAAGCTAGGATTGCTTCGTTCAGAAGTGCTCCCTAGGCCGACCGAATAAAGACCGTATAAGAGAACGTTAAAAGGCGCCCAAAGGATCCCTAGAACAAGATATAATCGTATCCAGATCCTACAATTAACGTGTTCTAATAAGGTGTACGCCTTAATAGTTTTCCCTTAATGAAGATGAAGACGCTCCAATCATGCATCGGTTATGGTATATTGGGGAATGTGGTTGGAAGTGTAACAACTTTTTCTCGAAGAAAAAAATTTTTTATATAAAGACTTCGTCTCCCTGGATCGATCCTAACATATTGATTATCAAGTGGTTATAAGTCATTGTGTATCAATAGGTTACAAGGCAACATTTAGCAAACATTTTCAACATTTCCTTAGGTTTTTGGGAATAATGTCCTTATCTTTATTATATAAATAAAAAGGATATGAAGAACAAGAGAATGAATTTTAGCCCTAGTAAAAAGATTGTTGACCTTTTATCGCCCATCCAGGCTGCTAAGGAGCTTAAGGCTTTGACGGAAAAGGTTCGCCCAGGACGTCCACAAAAGTTCAACCGTAACAATGGTTTGGTTCAGAATTTGACCCCGACTTATCCCAAGTATATCATGAGAGATGGTATTCCCCATAAGATTGTGGATGGAAAGTGGGTGCCGTTAACGGCTAAGGTAACGGCCTAATCCGTTCTTAGTAGCCCCTGCAATTGTGCAGCGTAGGTATTGAGCGTCCGATGTTTATAATTTTAACCCCTATAGAAATGAGAATGATTAAAGATTTAGTTGTAGTTCCCCGTAAGGAATTGAATGTGATGACCGCATCTGGAGCAGAAGGCTTCTTTGGTAAAGGTACCTATCGAGTGATTACCAAGTGTAAGGCTGGGTTCATGGTATCATCGGAAGTCCAATGTGATTCACCGATCCAAGCCTTCCGCGGATATAAGGCCAAAGCTATTGCAAGTATTGCTTTCATTAGCCCTTTAACAGAGTCGGCCTTAACGGTATATGCTAGAATGGGTAAGAAGGTTTGGGCTATGGATGTCTTGTTAAAGGATATGGTGATTGGAGATATCAACCAGGACCTTAGCAATACAGGCCTGTATAGTATGGCGCAATATAAGGCCGTTAATAGCAAGACGTGGGCAGATAAGGCCTATGTAATGAACAAGTAATTACAAACAACTAGTATATATGAGTACAGAGTACACCGGCGCTGAGCGCGTCTTATTTAGAATGGCCTATGATTTTGCTTTGACCGTAGAGCGTCTATCAGAAACCGAAGCCCAACAAAGAGGCCGAGACAAGGTTCTGGCTAAGAGGTCATTACGTAGTAAGGTATCTAGATACTAATATATAAAAAATAAGTCATATGACAAAGAAAACCACCCAGGAAGTTGCGGCTTATATACGGGCCGTTGTTAAGAAAGAAATAGGATCGATCCGGACCAAACGCAAGATAAGCGAAGAGTATCATTGGTATGTAGGTATGCAAGGCCGCGGTACCCGTCGTAATGCATGGCGCTATAAGTACTATGAGCTGAACCTAAATGATTATGGTAAGGCTTATGATGCCTATAAGTTAATTAACGGCATGGCTCCTAAGTTAAAAGAGCTATTTGGTTATACCGTAGTAGCGCATTTCAGCCGTAGAATGGGCCTTAAGCCAAGCTTTATGTACCGAGTAACACCAGCAAATAAGTAATACAATGTTTAATATGAATAGAGACACCCCCTTTTTACTACGCGCGATGGTACCGTTAGCGTTTATAGCATGCCTAGTAGGTCTATGCTGGTTAGGTACGGAAGCAATGAAAGAATTAATAGCAGGAGCTGCACATAACATAAAGAAATGAGTAAGTATATAATAAGCAAGAAGATGGCCGTAGAGATGTTGGCCTGGATATTAGGACTAGTAGGAACGTTGGCGCTATTGAATCTGATAATATGAACGGCGATACGCAGATAGCAGATCTTAAAGCTAGCCAACTAAAGCATTTAAAGAACTATACGCTAGCCTGGTGCAATACATACTTCGGTAAGCGCGTTCATGAGTATGCAATTGATGTTAAACATATAAGACCCAGAACATGGAGCCCAGATGCATTTACCCTCGGCTACTATGATGAAGATGAGAACCTTATATATATTAACACGAAGCAGGCTAGCCATATCCAGGAATACCTTAAGACCATCCTGCATGAGTATACGCATAGCCGACAGCCTATCAAGCGGTTATATGCGCGCACCGATACCCGCTTTGGATATCAGCGTAACCCCTTAGAGGTAGCAGCAAGGGCAATGGAAAGGTATTGGCGAGATGTTTTAAAGGATTACCTGAAAGCACACCCTAACCGGTGTATACCAATGCCAACCGAACATACCTAGCCATACCCACCCATAACCACCTATAACCGCCCATAATGCCCTATATAGCCCTAAAAGCCCCATATATAGGGGGATATACCGGTTATCCTTAACATACCCAGGAATACCGGTGCTTTGGTGGGTGCTTAACCCATTTTTATCGTGAACATATTTTTTTTTGCTATAGCCGCCGGTCTGAAAGGATTTGGGCTAAAGCCCAACCCTCCCAAGAGGGTCTATATATAAATGAACAAGAATCAAAACTAGCAAACAATGACAGAAGAACGTTTATTGCGCGCATACCTATCGAGCTTCAATCGTGATAAGGATTGGGTATGGGTTACAGATGAATTACATATATGCTTAGAGCTCTTATTCGGAGATCACGGTACCTATCATTGGGATAACCTGACTACCCCCATCCGAGCCATTAATGAAGAAACTAAGGGCTCCATTGTATTTCGGCAAACCTGGCGCGGAACCTATAGCATGAAGTATGCGGCCGAGGACCTGGAAAAGGGTATCCTTAACATACCAATGGTTATTTGGAAGAACAGGGAGCTACTTCAGAATCTAAAAAAACAAAGGAGCATAAGCATATGATGACAGTTTTTCTAAGTGAACAGTTTAACAAGTATTGGCGTTGGAATGCTGCTGAATACCATTTCCATGTCAATGCCTGGATGTTGTACGGTGCAGGAGCACCACAGCACATGGGCGAGGATATTCCAGCATTACGGGTACATAATCCAGCTACAGGCGTCACCAAGATATTTCAGCATTACCATGATGCCAATTGGGGTATGACATGCTATTGCAAGCTTTTTCGCAGCGAAGAAGACCCAACCTTAACCATGATGGTATGGGTACCATCAGAATGGGAAGAACGCATAAAAGGAGGTGACATATGACGCGCGGAGTAGTAGGACACGTAGGAATACTTGATCCGGGCTCACATGTGTGGGCATGGTTCCCGGATATAGGTGTTATCCACATCATTCGTTATGCGTTGTTGGACCTGCAGGATAATACAGCGATGAATCTAGATGGCATGGCACGTCATGGTGAAGCCATATGCCTTCACAATCGCGTAACTAATGGCAAGATGATATTTCATTATGACCACAGCGTAGTAGGCGCCGATGGAAGACTCACCATGGCAACCTTTAAGACTATGGATGAAGCATATACCTTGCAAGTATGGGATAATGCTACAGGGTGGGCTCAATACAGAGCGCGCTATATACATCCTGATACACCTAATTTAATAACACCTAAAAAATGGGCCGATGACCACGTTAAGCTATAGATTAGATCCAGGTACCTTTATATGGGAAACCAGAACTGATACCATTCACATTACCCGATGGGAATTGTTTCCTATAGTATCAGATCTAGGTGATACCTGGCATGCGCATACCGTACGCGTCCATAACCCAGCAACCGGTAACCATGCTCGCTTTAACAAATACTCCCAATGGCTGAATCATTATGTAGCTTTCATGGCCCGGGTACCTTGTACAAATAACCCCAAAGGGCGTGTCGTTAAATTAACTGTATGGGATGACTATGACATCCTACGCGCAAATTATCATAAACATGGAAACCGTAACACTTAATGCTTGGCCGAGCCCCCAATGGGAATGGATGCCAGCTAGCAATACGCTGATCGTATGTCTTGCAGAGACTGCCGCTGGTAGAGCACAATTTGCACGTCTGGGTCGTCATGATGGCGATGTATGGATACTAAATTCGGAGACCGGTAAGAAGCGCTTGGGCACGTGGTGTGCGAGCGTAAATCGAGGATATGGCTTGACACATGAATATGTGCTAATTGGGTTTGCCGATCCTGTTAAGGTTGAGGTTCATGAAACAATGCTGGTGTTAGATTTATGTCGCAGTGCAAATGGAACAAAGTTTTGACGATACAAGATTTTTTCGGTATATTGTATAAACATTTAAAAAGAAAACGCTTATGATTATGTTAGTAGTATTTTTGGTATTGGGAGTATTTAATGCTCAAATAGCACGACGCCATACCCGAGCTGGCAATCCTGGTTGGTCGGCCTTTGGCTGGGCTATGGTCGGTTGGTGTGCCTATGCATTCTTTGATAGCTTGATTGCTGTATTAAATGGCATATAGGGCCGGCGGAGCCAGTCCGAGACCCGAACGCAGTGACGGGTGTGTCGAGGACTATACTATAATTTAACCCGCAACAAAAACAAATAAAATAAATTATGAAACAATCATTAATGGGAGTGCTCATCGAGCAACGCAATAGCATGGAAGCCAAACAATTTGGACGTTGGTTTACTGCAAATCTTAAACAACTGGTATCACTTGAACAGGTCATGCATGGTAATACGGCTATCATGGCTGTGAGAGAGTTCAAGGAGAAGCTGGCTAATATATCTGAAGCACCGGTAGAAGTCGCTGATGAAAATCAATCCGCGTAATATTGCCGAAGGGTGGTGGAATCTATGGTTATCTAAACGAGGTACATTAGATTCGGAAACACGGCAATTAGCTGATGCTAGACTTACCATATGTTTACAATGTCCAGTACGAGACGGTAATACGTGTAGCAGCCGTATTAAGGCTTGGGCAAAAGACCGTACGGTATTCTCGGGATGTAATTGTCCGGTAACAGCAAAATGCATGTCGCCTAATGAATCATGTCCTGGTGGTTATTGGTAGTGTATAATATTTATTATTGTTATTATTATATAAGGACTATATAAATGAATTCAAAACAACTACAACAAATTATACGTGAAGAGGTTAGTAACGTATTGAAAGAAGCATCGTCAACGCCGTTAAAAGATTTAGACTTTAACAAATTTGACCAGATACTTAAACTAGTAACAACTCCACTAACAGCTTCTGTATTGGATGATGACTATGAAGACTATGAAGGCGAAACTATATCAGGCTTTAAAAAGTTTAAAGGTATTGAGTATCTTGCAAAATTCTTATTGGACTTCTCTAAATTTTATAAAACAGGTGACAACGCAGACTTCAAAAAGGTTTTAGATCTTTTATCCGATAACACAGATACACTTTTTGCTATATGTAGTGATGATGATAGCGCTGAAATGCTTAAAGATAAAAAGCTTGCAAAAGCTCTAACGGATGTTAACGAAGCTTTATCGAGTTTTGGGTATTCTGTCTATGAAATAGATCCTGCTTTCGTTGCTAAGCATTATAACAAGTTAGCAGATGTCGTTAAAAAGTTTAAAGTATAATTATGAAACTAAAAAACTTACTTAAAGAAGCTTCTGGTCAGTTAACAACTTACTTAGAACCAAAACAACATCAAGCGTTAGTAAATGTTGTTTCATCAGTTGATGAGTTAATGCAATCTATTGATGACGCAGCTAGACTTATTGAACATAAAGATATTAGAAAATGGTTGATACTATCAAAACGTGAGTTAGTTCAAATACAAGCTCGGCTAAAACAAATAGATTTACGCAAATGAAACTAAAAAACTTACTCAAAGAAGCAGACGAAGACCATGAAGTTAAAATGGTTCAACAACAATTGTTGGTAATTGCACGTTCAGCTGTAGAACTTTCACAAAAGGTTGGTAAGACGGAAAAGAATCTTCCGGCTTGGATACAAGGCCATATTTCTCAAGCAGAAGTTTACATCAACCAGGCTAATGCTGGTTATCATGAATTGTAAAGATAATGAAATGAATTCAAAACAACTACAACAAATTATACGTGAAGAGATTTGGAACGTATTGAAAGAAGCTGAAACCATCAGTATTGACGGTAAGAGTGTTACTATCAGTAGTATTCTTATAAACAAATTAAAAGTAGCGATGGACGTACGTATATCAAACCCAAAAGATGAAAATGCACGTAATGAGGTTGAAGATATCTTAACACAAATCTACAAAAAAGCGGGACGTAGAGATGCTAAAGAGTTAGCTGCTGGAAACATGGAAGATGAAGTTACCATGACAGGTCCTTTAAGCGCTGTAGTATCGCTTATTAAAGATACAGTGACTGTACCTTATCTATCATCTAGCGATAAACAACTTATTAAAAGATTTAAAAGCTCGACAGTTGATAACCCAACTTCGACTGATGTAGAATTTTTTTCGCGTAAACATAATTTAGATTCAAAACAACGACATTTACTTAAAAAAGTATTTCTTAAGAATGATGATATTAAAATTACATCGACAGGACCTCTCCCCTCTGATATTAAACCTAGAATTGGTAAATAAATTATGAACTCAAGTCGACTAAAACAAATTATCCGTGAAAAAATACATATATAAGGACAATAAAATGAATTCAAAACAACTAAAACAAATTATCCGTGAAGAGGTTAGTAAAGCCCTTCATGAAGGAGCTATTTTAAATGCCATTACTCCTAGACTAGAAGGAGAAGTTAAAGCTGCCGTAGCCGCATTAGAAAAGGAGTTACAGTCGATAGGTGTAAACTTAGACAATAAATCCGCGGATAGATTAGCATATTGCATTATTGATATTATTGATGCTGCGAAACAAGAAGCAAATGATGAATATGCTGCTGATTAAACAATTGAATCGCTTATAAAAACACACGCCACCCAGACTATATATTAAGGCCATCCAACCGGGTGGCTTTTTTACTAGCTAGATATTTATTCTAAAGGATATGTATGAAAGATTTTTTTAAACAATTGTTTGCAGATAAAGAAGGACAACAATCTACCAAGCGTATTATTGCTATGATTGGAATGTTGTTTCTATGTGGTACTATGGTAGCTACAGCGTGCCGTTGCTCTATTAAGCCTGATGAAAATTTAATATCATCAGTTGAGATGATTGTAATTGTTGCATTAGGTGCTACTAGTTTAGATAAATTTGCAGGTGGGTTTACATTAGGTAGAAAAAAGTAATATGTCAATGAAGCTTAAAGATATCGTTAAGGAAATTAGTCTAATGTCAGGAGACGCTGGAAATGACAGCACATCAGCTGAACTAATGGATGACTTTGTAGCAGAGAATCCTAAATTTGATTCTTTAGTTAAACGCTTATACGGTAAAGATTCAACATCGATGTTTTGGAACCGGTCTGAATATTGGTTAGCAAAACCAGAGGTTAAAAATAACCCGTTAGATGGTAGACTGCGAGGTTTTATCAAGGACAATGCATTTGACAGTCAAGGTAGCTATTATATTATACGCAATAAAGTTGATGATAGATTCTGGCATAACCTATTTGATTTATCACGACCTGCAGAAACAGTATATGTAGGCCGTATTGAAACAACTCCTAGTACAGGTGAGTATAGTATGCAACGCATATATGGCGTGGAAGGTCAAGTAGTTCATTGGAGTAATATAGCCAAAGAATATAAAGGCGCCGGCTTTGGTGCGTTTTTATATGATACTCTTTTATATAAATACGGCGTGTTAGAAAGTGACACTATACTATATCAAGGTAGTCAAGCTATGTGGTCGAAACATATACCTAAAGTTGCTTCATTCTTTGGTGGCACGATAGGATTTTATGGTGGCAGCACGCAAAGCGAAGCGCAAACAGTAGTTATCCCATTAAATGGTGAAGATGTAAATGACAAAAATTTCATAGGTGGTACGCTAGGATCGTTTGTTGCATTCAGTGGCAATATACCCGCGGGTATAAAACAAATAGCTAAGCTTACAGCAGGATTAAGTGCACGTACCGGTACATTGGGTATTGTATCAGTCAGTCATAAGCTTGATGCCCCGATAGATGAGTATACGGATGCTGGAATTGAAATAAATCAAACTGAACGATCAACTTTTCTAGATATTCTTGATACTGTTAGCTTTGATGAATTGATTGACATATTCAAGGATAGAAATATGAGTATTGATGCTTATGAAAAAACAGATTTAAAAAAAGCTAAAAAAATGCTCATGTTGTTTGAAAATGCAACTGTATTTGCAGAACCAAAAGGTGACGGTATTAAATACGAGTTAATACAATGATAAAACTTAATCGGCTCTCACTAAAACAGATGTAAAGATGGAACCAAATGCTTAAGCTTAAAAACATATTGACTGAAGAATGCTGGAAAGGCTATAAGCAGGTCGGTATGAAAAAGAAAGGCGATAGACAAGTACCTAACTGTGTTCCTATTGACGAAGAAGCTATTAACGAAGTAGGTGAAAGCACTGCTAAGCCGTTGAAGTGGAGATCTGCTTCCGACCCTGTTAGAAAGATTAAACTTTCCGCACAAAATATAATGGGACGTCATAATATTAAAGAAACTGGTTGGATTAAGGTTGAGTATATAGCACAATCAGAAGTTAATCCAAAAGCCTTTTATATTATTAATCTTGCAACACAACTAGATAACGCTGGTCATGACCATACATATATGCCTAAAAGTAAATCGGAAGCTGGTGTACTATTAGTAAGAACTAATGTATCATTTACAATATCAACAGATGTTGCACATGAAGAACCGGAAACTAATCTCAATGAACAATATCGTGTAATGTCTACAGTTATAGAATGTATAAAAGATTATATAGATCGTGTAGAAGGACTAGTTATATCAATTAATGATGATGAATACACGTGTGTAGTTCAGACAATATATATAGCACCTAAATCTGATACTAATGTAAACTCAGATACCCCTACTTCTAGCCTTGATAGTCGCCGTGGTAGATTATATCAAGCATTTATAAAAAAGAATTTAGCGAAACTGCCAATTGATATGAAGGTTGAAACGAAGCTGGATACGTTCGTACTTAACCGTAAAAACATATTTGATAAAATAAAATTTTAATTATGCCATATACCTATAGAAAAGTAGATAATAAGTATTGCGTGTATAAGAAGGACAGTGGAAAGAAAGTCGGCTGCACTGATGGCAATGAAACTGCGTTAAAAAAATACTTAACGGCTCTACGTATGCATGAAGGTATATTAACAGATCCATTACAAGAAGATTTACGTAAATGGGTTAAGCAACGTTGGGTAGATATATCACGTACTAAACCAGGTGGCGGTCATCCCGCATGCGGTGCATCTGCAGATTCAGGTTCTAGATCGGGCGGTAAACGTGCGTATCCAAAATGTGTACCAGCATCAAAGGCATCTGCAATGTCCGATAAAGAAAAAGAATCCGCAGTTCGTAGAAAACGTGATAAGTATTCCGGTAAAGGTAAGCCAGGTAAAAAGGCTATCAATGTTAAAACTGAAGCTAAGGGTGAAAAGGATGCTTGTTATCATAAAGTAAAAGCTAGATATGATGTATGGCCATCAGCGTACGGCTCTCTGGCTTTGAGTGCATGTCGTAAGGTAGGCGCTGCAAACTGGGGTAACAAGAAGAAACGTGAAAATCTAGACCCGGATACATATACTGATACCGGTAAATCATCTCCGTACGGATCTGGATACCAGAAGGTAAAAGGACTTAATGAAGTGCAGGGTAAAACATTACATGTGTATGATTTCGATGATACACTAGTTAAGACACAATCGTCTGTAGTCGTTCAACGTCCGGATGGAAGTACATATGAATTAGATAGCCATGCATTTGCTACACATAAGTTAAAGCCAGGCGAAAAATATGACTTTTCTAACTTCGATAAAATCATTAAGAAGTCACTTCCTATAATGAGGAATATTCAACAAATTAAAAAGTCATTAGCCAATCCGTCTATTAAGACAACAATACTAACAGCGCGTAGAATTGCCTTTCCTATCATGAAACATTTACGTGATTCATACGGCATTAATACTTATGTAGTTGGTACTGGAAGCAGTGATCCTGAGAAGAAGGCTGATTGGATTGAGAAACAAATAAACAGAGGTTACACTAATATAAAATTCATGGACGACAGCCTAGCAAACCTGGATGCTGTTCAGAATCGTTTACAAGATAAAAATGTCAATTTGACACTGATAAATGCGACGACAGGTAAACAATATAAATAAAAAGGAGTGTTATGAATTTTACCAGAGAACAAGTTGAAGCAGCCGTTAAAGCCAAAGGATATGTTTGGTTTGAAGATGCTAGCAACAAAGGCTATGATGTCAATATCATAGGAATTAGAAATGCCAGTACTGGTCAAACTGTTACGAATGTGTTTGATGATGCATTGACAATTTCTTACAAAGAAAACGGTGTTTGGAAATTCCATTCTTGGGCAGCTACAACCGACCCAGGGAAGAAGGGAGTTAAAGAATATCATAATGCAGCAGGTGTTGCTCGTCTTGTAGAAGGCCAGTATCGCAGCTCGCATATTATCCGTCTTCACCAAGGAAAATATGAAGCATTAGGACAGAACAAGCCAGTTAAGGTTTGGCGCGATGCTAACAAGGATTTAGTGTATGATGAGAAAAAAATACAGGAAGGTGTATTTGGAATTAACATTCATAAAGCTGGCGCAGATTCAACATATGTTGAGAACTGGAGCGAAGGATGCCAAGTATTCAAGAAGTCTGCAGATTTTGAAGCTTTCATGAAAATTTGCCGTAAAGCAAAAGACATTCATGGTAACAACTTTACTTATACTTTAATTAGCTCGTCTGATATAAAGTAAGGATACTATAATGGCAAAGGCAAAGGTAAAAGACACGGGCATATACCGTAAACCACCGAAAAAACGTCGTCCAGGTGTTCATGCAAAGACAAAACAAAGCAAGAACAAACGTGCTAAGAACTATAAAAAACTAAATGTAGGTCAAGGATAACTTTTCTGAAAAAAGATTTGTTTATTTGAAATTTTATACTTAAATTAAGTATCTTAAAAATAAGTATATGTCAAAGAAGTTAAAGATAAACGATCGTGTTGTAGTACAATTTCTTGGTGCAAAATATGAGAGTCAGGTCATAGCAATACGGCCTGACTCACACTATGATCTCCGTAAAACCGATGGAACTATAATACCAAATTGTGCATGGCAAAAAGATGCACATAAGAAAGCGCCATGGTGGATTGTTGCAAGAATAGATGGAGGTGTAATTACGCCAATTTCACCGGAAAAACCGACGAAATCTGAAGAAATTAATAAATCAGAATTAGATGCCAAAATCAAAGAACAAAAGCAATTTATCCGCGGAAACATTAAGAAATGACCTGTTTCCATATTGCCATAAATACCGTGTTTTTCTGGTAAATTCACATGCTGAAGATTGGATAGAATATGCCTTTCATTGCGACTTCGAAAACCCGAAGAGTAGCCGATGTATACAAAGTTTAAAGGAGCGTTTAAACCTCGGTTATAGGGGCTTCAAAATACAAAATATACGGCTTTTAGAGGCTAACTACGACTCCCATTCTTACCAAGATTTTGCCAGGAAAAGAGACCTAATTGTTCAAAGAGCCATGATAAACAAAGCTTAGTCATATATATTTTAAAGAGGTATTATATGAACAGAGAAGACCGTTTTTATCATATCCATTCTGTAGTTGCAGAATATGAATTAGAGGATAAGTTCCAGGCTCAATTAGAGCGTATGAAATGGCAAGAAAAACACAAATACAAAGATGTGTTAGAGCAATGGGAATATGCCTTTGATAAACTAATGAAAGACTAACATAGGATATTTATATAAGATGATTACATTAGAGAACATAATGACAGGTGATAATTTTATCGGTGAAGAATTGGAATTTTTCATTGATGATGAAACACTAATTGGTGAGGTATATTTAGACGGAGATCTTATATTCCAAGCCGATGATATGTCTGATGAAGATATGTTAGAAATTGAATTTCAAAAAGAATTTCATATTCGCCATGAGGAAGATTTCCTTATAGACGACGATGAATATTAATAACCAAAATAAAGGAATGTTATGACAACAGAAGAACTATTTACAGAATTGAAAAACCTTTGGACTGAGTTTGAAGAGAACCATGCAAAGTTTGCTGAAAAAGGAAACAAATCAGCTGCTACTAGAGCACGTAAATCAATTGGAGATCTTAAGAAGCTTGTTACTGAATACCGTAAAGAATCGGTAACTGAATCAAAAAGATCGTAAATATACTAATATAGACCCATAGCATAAGTTATGGGTCTTATATTAATTTTAAAGGAAAAATATGGAAGGGAAAGATTTTAAAAATAAATTGTTTAAGTTAATTGAATCAGAAGTACGTGATGTATTAGCCGAAGGCGCAGGACGTTACGGTTCATTAACAGATCCAAAGAGTTTCGATCCAGTCGATCCTGAAGTACATATTACAGGGTATGGAGTTTTATTACGTTCACAACTTCGTAATGAAATTACCGCTAGATTATCTACAATGGCTAAGACAGCAAAAGATGCTGCTGGTAGTGATGTTCCATATAATCAATATAAGACATTAGCATCTTTAATTGGAGAGAAGGGAGTATTGACTCGTTTCATTTTAGCTGAACTAGATGTAGCTGATGAGTTAGAGGAGATGAGAACCAAAGGAGGTCGCCGAACAACTCCGATACCAAAACAAAAATAAACTTTTTTAACTTTTCCTTAGGAATAGTGAAAAATAGTTATTATATTTAAATCTAATTAAAAAAATAAGTTATGAGTTATTATGTATCAAGAGTAGCAATTGCTACCGATACTCCTAAGGGAGTGAAATGGGTGTCTGAAACCTATCTAATTGACGCTGTATCCGTTACGCATGCGGAAGAGTTAATTAACAAAGACTTTAAATCGTCGGGCATTGAGTTCGAGGTTAAGTCAATTGGAACTAGTAAAATTTGTAAAGTTATTGAATCACAAAATTCTTAAGAATGGAGAACATTGAAGTAAAAGTTACGCATTTAACAGAGAAGCAAAGATTGGCCAAAGAAAATGGGCCATTGAAAAGATATGCCGTAGGAGAGAATGTAGTATTTCGATTCGAAGGTGTAAATCAAATAGGAATGATCACTAATATCAGAACCCATAAAGGGAAAAGAGTTGGATATGATCTTCGTTCAGAAAAAGGCTCCGGATTCATTCTAGTTCCGGTAGATAAAGAAAAATCAAATCCGTGTATTGATTCTGCATTAACAGCCGTATGGCAACAAAATGGCGGAAGTAACAATATGCGTGTCGATCGTAGTATAGGTCATACAATTGCAAATTTTAGTCCCGATATGATACTTGAAGACATCAAGCATTTCGATAAAAATAATGATTTAACCTTCCCAGTGGTAGGTCCAAGATCTTATTAATATGACAAAATTTCAAAAACAAGTACTCAAGAAGTACCCTAATGCTCGACTCGAGTATGAAATGGATGAGTGTTTTATCGTTAATGGGGACACGATGTTATCAGAAGAGTATCTGATGCCCGTGACAGATGATCCGGAGAAGGCTTGGGAGTATGCTGCAATTGCATGTAGAACTACTCAAAACTTTAATAGAACACATCCATTGCGAGTAGATAATCGTGACGTCGAGGCTCGTGTACAAAGAATTTTAAACCGTAAAAATCGTAGTAATTATGCTAAGTAAACTAAAAAATATCTTTAAAGATAAAAACAGTAAAGAGTGGCAAGAACAAGTAGAATGGGCGAATAACCAAGTATCTATTAAAGAAGAAGATACTGAAATCCTTGAAGAAGTTATTGACCCGACAGAAGAATTCTATAGTGAAACTCCAACGCCGATAGTAGCTGAGACATTGACAGAAATAGACATTGATACGGTTGATGCCGATGAATTACGTAATGCAATTTTAGAAAGTCTTCCTACTAACGAATTCCTATTATATTCGCCTGAAGCTATAGGATATCCAGACACTGCATATCAAGTAATGTTATACCGATCGATATTAATGTACACCGGCGGGTCTAGCGTTTTAGATTACGGATGCGGCCGCGGAGATTTTAAAATCTTTGTAGCAAGCGAAACTGGAAAGTCAATTGATTATGTTGGTATAGATTCTAATTATCCGTTAATTGAAGCAGGTAAGCAAGTGTATGGTGATAACGTTGACATTCGTGAAATGAATTGGTCTGCTCCACATGATATCGTTAAAGACTGGTGTATCAATATAATGGCATTAACATTGCGTTATGATTTAGATATGAAAAAATCTAATGAGGAAATATTAGATGATACTATAAACATTATGTTAGAACATGCTAATATTGGAATTGCAATAGTATTGACATCTGATCACCATGACCACCAGGATGGTATTATTCGTTATAATCCGGGTGAACTTTTAAATAAGTACCAAAAGAAGTATAATGCATGTTTAGTCGATCATAGTATGGGCGATTCAGCATTTACGTTAGTTATATATAAATCTTAAAAATTAAATTTATGAGCGTTAACAGTCGATTCGCAATGGATCAAAAGAAAGTGAAAAAGTTTGGACAGTTTTACGGGTCAATCGATTTTGACTCAGATGATCGAGTATCAGCACAGGTATTTGCAAATAACCCAAGTATGCCTGTAGTAGGTAAATTTTGTATTGGTAACCATGAGTATGGTGTCACTATGGATGAACTTGAGCATATTGAGCAAACATGTAAGTCTGCCCGAGAAGTTATTTTGAAACGATATCGTTTCGGATTGATGGGTAAACTCTAATCAAAATCATATTTATTCAAAATGGGAGTCACGATGATACTTACAAAGAAACAACAGAATATAGTCAATGTAATTCTTCGTGACTCCGATTCTGAAAGTCGTTTATTACGATTGAAAGAGTATTTAAGTACACAGAAATTAAATACCGATCATGATTGGGCATATGTAGCATTTCAAATCTTTAAAGAACATGGCTCTACAAAACATTAAAATATCCGAAGATGACTTTGATTTATTTATAGGATTAGATCCTACTGATAAGATTGAGTATTTATATGATATTCTAACTGTAGGTAAGGAAGCTGCTAATAGTAAACAAATAGAACAGCTTCATACACGTCTAGAACATGCTCGTATAGTACAAGTTAAGATACAAGATCTAATGGTAGGACCGTATCGTCTATGTATTTCTAACTATGACGATATAATTACATTTAATTCTGATAGTATACGTGTAATACGACATTTCATTAAGAAAATGAACCATGATGGTACCATATTAGCAACGGTACCGTATATCAAGAAGTCAGATTTCGATTTCTATAAATACTTTAAAGCATACCGTATATTGGGAGTTAATCAACCATTATGCGAGAATTAACGCCCCAAATTCCTTTATATAAGAACGATTATAACTAGTTTACAATGAATCAAATAATAGAATTCCAGGGTCGTATGCTGGTCTTAAAACGAACTATTAAAGAGTCTACGTTGAAGGATGGATCTGATTTAAATCTACTTAAAGAACTGTATCGATGTGATACATTACTTCGCAAGGATGGTAGATTTTATTTTTGCGATTCTGTTACAGATATTGAATTTACTGAAATTACCGAAGAAGAAAACATTTCTGAAGAATAATTAGGAAATGTGAATCAATGTCCTTATCTTTAAGACATGAATAAAAAAGTACGTTTAGGGTATGCATGTATCAATAATACATTGGCAGCCCGTCCTAACAAGTTAGGTGGTCGTATCCTTACCGGGCGTGGGGTACGCAAAGAGTCATGGTTTCCTAATAACGACCTTAAGAAACTTAGCGATATTGCTATTCTTAATGCAAAAGATCTTTTGCATATCCTTAAGTGGAACGAAGAGAATAACATTCGTTTATTTCGTATAGGGTCTGAATTGATACCATGGGCTGATCATTATGAATTACATACATTACCAGGCTATGATGAGATTAGTAGAATACTTTTCGAATGCGGCGAGTTTGCTAGGGCACATGGTCATAGACTTACTACACATCCAGGGCCGTTCCATATCTTAGGCGGTTCTCGCGAAGATGTAGTTAACAAGAGCATTACTAGCTTAGAACGACATTCTGAGATGTTTGATATGATGGGTTTTGCTCCTTCATATGAAAATAAAATTAACATTCATGTCGGTGGCGTTTATGGTGACCCTGAGGGTACTGCTTATACTTGGATGAAAAATTGGGAACGATTGTCGGATCGTTGCAAGGCACGTTTAGTACTTGAAAATGATGACAAGCCTAGTATGTATAGTGTATCTATGCTATACTCGTTCATTCATCAGAATATTGGTATTCCTATTACCTTTGACTATTTTCATCATAGTTTACATCCAGGTAGTTTATCCGAACAAGAAGCATTTGAAATGGCTCGTAGTACATGGCCGACAGGTATTATACAATGTTGCCATTATAGCGAATCACGCCGTACGGAGTATCAATTGATGTTAGAACAGGTTAGTGCCCAACATAATATTCCATTGACCGAATTACTTACTTGGCCGACATTTGCCCAATATAAAAAAGACTTTGATAAGATTAAAATAACGGCACATGCCGATTATATTATTCATCCTATCAATACATATGGCTATGAGGTCGATATTATGATCGAAGCAAAAGCCAAAGAATTAGCACTTTTAAAGTGGAGAAATATTTATAATTATAATAATCAACAAAAGGTTTTAATATGAAAGACAAAGACAATGTATTACGTAGATTAGATGAGGCTGATAATATGGCCATGATTTTAATTGATTTAGCTGAAAGGAAATCTGTCGATACCAATGAAGCTATTAGACGCTTAAACGAAATTCGCAGCCGAATTAGATTTGCAATGGATCGTATAGAAATTAGCTAATGAGATCAAAAATATTTCCGTATATAATTGCACTTAGTGCATTTGCAGTATCAGCATCAGCAGCGTTTTATTCAGTCTATGGATTGAGTAAATTGTTTGCTGGAGCTAGTACACAAGTTATCGTAATGGCAAGTAGTTTAGAATTTGCTAAATTAGTTATTGCATCTTTATTATATCAGTACTGGGAAACAATAAACAAAGTGTTACGGGTATATTTGGTAGGGGCTATAACTATATTAATGCTTATTACTAGTGGTGGTATATACGGTTATTTGTCTAGTGCATATCAAGATACTGCTAATAAGTCCGGTGTAGTTGAAAAGCAAATTGAAACTATTAAAACTAAACGTACTAGATTTGAGCAATCAAAAGTAGAATATGCAACAGAGAAACAACGTTTAGATAATGATATATCACAGCTACGTACAGCGTTAGCCAATGGAAGTACGACCCAAACAGTTGATAGAAATACCGGTCAATTAGTTACTAGAGCTAATGAGGCTAACCGTAAAACATTTGAAACTCAATTGACAAATGCAATGGCTAGTAAGGATCTTTTAGATATAAAATTAACCGGTGTTAGTGATAGCCTAACGGCATTAGATATGCGTATATTAGATATAGAATCAAATGCACAATTAGCCGGAGAATTAGGCCCTTTAAAGTACTTAAGTAATCTAACCGGTAAGAGTATGGATACAGTTATCAACTGGTTCTTGTTACTTATTATATTTGTATTCGACCCATTGGCAATTGCATTAGTAGTAGCAGCAAACATGGCATTTGAAAAAAAACAAAAAGATCATAACGAAAGCATACCGTATATATCAGATGATTTTCAAATAGGCCCGGATGGAGCATATGAACATGTAGATATCGAAGATGTTGTTGTAGAAGAAGATGTTGTTGTAGAAGAAGATGTTGTTGTAGAAGAAGATATTGTAGAGGAAGAAGAGATTGAACCGGAAGATATCTACGAAGATAAACCTGTAGAAGATAAACCAGAAGTCCCCGTTAATACACCGGCTAAGCCGCCGCCACGTGCTAGAGCATATTGGGCGTAATTAAACAAATAAATTTATGGCAGAAAAAATAAAAACTCTTTTTGAGACTAAACAACGCAATGGCAAACGATATATGATTTGCCGAAATAGTATTTCAGATGGCAAGTATTGGAAAGGCAATATTTGTAATCAATGGTCTGAAGTGGGAGAAATAACTACCGCGGTATTGTGTACGTCATGTACTGCTAAGATAGCAGGCGCACCTGAGATACGTAATGGATATGTATCTAAAGGGCGTCCACGTGGATGGCAGTTCATGGTTGAGTTTGTTGATGCCGATGGCAATGTATTCCTTAAGGGTATAGAACAACCTAAACTTAAAGGAACTAGGGCTGTTACTAAGATAGAGCCAACTGAGGGTAAAAAGAAGTTAACTAAACAGGAAAAGGCTGATCTTAAAGAACAAATTTTAGGTCAAATAGTCTTTTTACGTGGACAGATACTTAAATCTGGAAAGAAAACGGAGATTAAAGGCCATCAATCGAAGATGAAGAAGTTAGAACGTCAATTGAACAAAGTTAACAAATAATTAGGTAAATCAATAAAACTACCTTATATTAAGAACAGTTATGAGTATATACGAAGAAAACAATACGAAAAAGTCGGTTATCAAGGATGATAAAGAGACTACAAGCCTTTATACAGAGGTTACAGAACAATTAACAACATTAATTGACTTTAATGATTCAGTAATTTATCTTAATGATGATGTTACTGGAACTACTTTAGTTGACTTAATGATTAAGATACGTGCTATCTTAAATAATAGAGAAGAAGGTAATACAGATCCTATCAATTTAATTATCAACTCTAATGGAGGTGATGTATATGATATGTTAGGTATTATCGATTATATTGAAACTTTAGATATTAAAGTAAATACAATTTGCCGTGGCAGAGCATTTTCAGCAGCTGCTGTAATATTAGCATGTGGTACCGGTACTAGAATGGTTAGTAAACGTTCATGTGTAATGTTCCATGAATCAAGTAGTTACTTGGATGGAGTTAAGATGAGTGACATGACAGCTTACATTAACAATCTAAAATTAATTGAAGATGATGTTTGCGATGTTTTAGCAAAACGTACTAAGAAACCAGCTGAATGGTGGAGACAGCAACAGAAAACAGATTTGTTTCTAACAGCAAATCAGTTATTAGAATTTGGAATAATTGACGAAATAATTTAATACTATGAGTTTAACAGCAGAAAAGATACACGACAATTGGATTGAATATCGTAAGCGTGTAAATGAGTATTTCCCTACACGTAAGGATGCTCTAAATAAAATGTACGATACATTTGAAGATAGAATGATTATGATGCCTGCATCAAGTATCGATCATTTTCATAATGCCTTCGAAGGTGGATATGTAGATCATGTACTTCGTGTTATGGATTGTGCGGTAACGTTATTAGACAGTTGGGAAGCGTCTGGTGCTAGCATTGACGGCTTTACTAAGGAAGAATTAATGTTTGCTGCTATGCACCATGATTTAGGTAAAGCAGGATTTCCTACTCCCGGTGGTGAGATTTATATTCCTAATGACTCGGAGTGGCATAGAAAGAATCAAGGTAAGATGTATAAACATAATCCAACTAATCCATTTACCATGGTACCGGATTTAAGTTTATGGAACTTGCAACACTTCGGAATACAAGTGTCATGGAATGAATATTTAGGTATTCGTATACATGATGGTCTTTATGATGACGCTAATAAACCTTATTACATTGCTAGAAGTGCCGATGCTAAGATGAGAAATAACTTAGCTTTAATTTTACATCATGCAGACCATATGGCAGCACGTATTGAATACGAACGTTGGGCTAATGGTTCAGCCGCAATTGCAAAGCCGATAGCATCAAAACCAAAGGCGACTACAAAATCAGATCTGTCGGCAATTGATGCATCAAAATTATTTAACGACTTATTTAAGGACTAATATGTTAATTACAATTATATGTTTATCGGCACTACTTATTGGATGTGTGTTTGTTATATTTAATTTATTGCGTAAGGCAGAGGCGTTAGAAGAATATGTAACTGACTTAGAGCAATCTAATTTAGATTACTATACATTTTATAATAACTTGAAATCTAAAACCGGTGAAGCTTATTCACGAATGAAAAATATCGATCGTTTAGGTTCATTTGAATCTGATGATGAGACTGGATATGTCTTTAAAGAACTTAAAGATATTGTTGGTCAATTGAATGGAGATTTTGAATGACGCCAGTAGAAGAATTTTATCAACAGATACAAGCCGAAGCAGATGCTGCAGCTGTTGTTGTAAGTAAACGAGGTAGAAAGGTTAGTGATAAACAATACTTTACAATTACAACGGAACGAGCTATTGTAGCTTATAATAAGGAAACAGATCAATATTTACGTAATAAAATTTATCGTGAATATATAGATTATCCATTTAATAAGTTAGTTGAAAACATATATCATACCTTTAAATTTTCATATTTTGATATTCCATACGAAGATATTAAATGTGAAGTGGTAGCTTTTCTTAATGAGAAGATACATAAATTTACCGAAGGTAAAGGTAAAGCATTTAGTTATTTTAGTATTGTAGCTAAAAACTATTTAATCATACAAAATAATACTAACTATGCTAAATTTAAACGAAAAGTAGATACATCATTAATTGATGAATCTCGCGATTTAATGTCAGAAGTAAGTATTTCCTCCTATCAAGAATCCCTGAAAGACTTTGTAGACTTATGGGCGGATTGGTATGATAAGAATGCAACTGCTATCTTTAGTACACGTAAAGATTTAATTGTTGCGGACACTGTCCTTGAGTTATTTCGTATACGTGAAAATATCGAAGACTTTAATAAAAAGGCTTTATATATTTTAGTACGTGAACGTACGGGTCTTAAGACTCAGAATATTACAAAAGTATTGACTGTCATGCGTAATGATTTTGTTAAAATGTTTTCGGTCTATCAAAAGACCGGACGTTTTAACGACAATAAACTATAGCCCTTATATTTATATTTAAAGGGTTTATATGAGTGCAGACTACGAACTATTTAAAGGAACATCGTTTTCCGATCTGATGCGTGATGTCTATCACAATTCTAAAAAGAAGTCACGACAAATTGATACGTTAATACAAGAACTACAACCGTTAGTAAAGAATGCAGGTGATGCTACAGTTATTGTACCATTGATTGCAGAGTACTTAGAAGTGTCTGTAAAGAACGACGACGCTTTAGTTAAATTAGCTTCAATTGTACAACGTTTAGTTTCCGCTAGCAGTAAAGGCGAAGATGATGGCAATGAATTTGGTCTTTCGGATGAAGAACGCAAGCAATTAATTCAAGAAGCTGAAAGCGAGGTAAAGGCTATTAAAGCTGCTGATTCTGTGATAAAGGATAAGTAATGGCATCTGTATTATCGTTAGCTGAAGTTATTGATACCACATTTAGCTACGCTCCATTTACTGATAAAGTTACTGGTACGGAATATCCGCAAGGTACAATTAAAATACGGATTCGCAGCCAAGTAGCGTCACGCGCGCCGGTTGATGTTTACGCTATGCCATTAGATCTAACAGATATCGTTACGCCGTTAAAAGGCGAACTAGTTACAATCTATGTAAATGATATGAGTTCATTATACAGTGTTAAGTTATTTTATACTAAGATAATTAATTTTCATAACACTGTTAATACTAATAGTATACCGTTTTTTAATGCATTTACGCAAGTAACTGCTGGCGCTAGTAATTATAATACAATAGGTATAGCTTCTAACGGCCCGAAGGTAACGCCGGAATATCTATCACATACCGAACAAGATATACGACCACTTCAACCATATGAAGGCGATAAACTTATAAGTTCCAGATATGGCAGTGCTATTAGATTTTCATCTAACATTACAAAAGGTAATTCAAATTATTTTGTAAGTAATCCACCATGGAAAGGAAGTAAAACTAACAATCCTATACTAATGTTTACTGCTGGTTTATCTGATAGTAGTGAATATTATAATATTGAAAAACCGGACACTGATAAAAGTTTATTATACTTAACAACAGACCAGAATATTTCAATAACTCCCGCGCAAACACGAATAGGCACTGGGGTAAAACCTGGAACATATTCTAACGCTCAAGCTATTATATCATCTGATCGTATATTTTTAAATTCACGTAAAGATGATATCACTTTAGTTAGTAAAAGTACTGTTAACATTGCTACGCCGAAATGGGCAGTGGATATGGATAAGTTTTTTACTCAGATTGAAAGTATACAAACTCAATTGACAAGTTTAACAGTACAAGTCACTACATTAACAACTGCATTAGCTGCTAGTGCAACTGCTGATATTGCACTTGGAATTCCTGGCGCTGTAATTCTTTCTCCTGTAGCTACATCTGCCATCGGTAATTTAACTAATATTACTTCTGAATTGGCTAATATCACTGCTATACTTGCAACTTTAAAGCAGTAACATATTTATATAAAAATAGAAATTATTATGGAAACAAAATCATTTTTTAATGCTTTACGTAAACTCATTCGCGAAGAAGTACAGACAGCAGTTCGTACGGAAATGAAACGTGTATTAAATGAACAACGTGTTGCACCTAAACAAATTATTGACCATGGCATTCGAATGTCAGAACAAGCAGTTAAACCTAGTAAGCCGAAAACATTTGTTAAAGATCCTATGTTAAACGACTTATTAAATGAGACAGCGGCCTCGCCATTGATTCAAGATGAATGGGCTACAATGGACTTTAAAAGTGAAATGGCACAAGCGTTCGGCGGAATGAGATCAGCTGGACCTGATATGTCGTTTGCTACTCCAGCTGTAGCTCCTTTGCAAGATATAAACGGAGCTCCGGTAAACGTACGAAATGAAAATGTAGCGAATGTTGTTAATGCCATGACAAAAGATTATTCGGCGTTAATGAAAGCGATTGATAAGAAGAAAGGTATGCGTTAATGTCTAATAGACCAATATATAGATATCAGCCGATCAATTTATTTCCAGATCGTACTATCGGTATTAAACTACCGTTTAACCGTGCAGCCGCAGGACAAACTAGTACATCAGTATATAATTCGGTCGCATCTAATGGCGGTACGTTATTTAATATGTCAAAAACTACAGAAGAACAGTCGACTAGTAATTTAATTAATTTAGTTATGACTGAAGTAGGTGAACGATATATGCAACCAGAATTTGGAACTACATTACGCCATACATTATTTGAACAGAACACTGAAGATCTTGTTGGCGCTGTAGATGATTCATTACGTAGTGCTATAGCGCGTTGGGTACCGTATATTGAACTAGTAGATTTAGATATTAGCCGTAACGTCGACCGCCATATATTTTCAGTAAAGATTATATATAGAGTCACTAATTTTCCGGCAGAACGTGTTATCAATGTACTGTTGTCTGAGAATACTATACAAGTTATTCCTATAAATAATAATGATATTACACCGTTAGTATTAACTCAAGTTGGGAGCTTTTAATGGAATTAGTTAAAAAGGATGTAAAGTATTTAAATAAAGATTTTGCACAATTTAGACAAAATCTTATAAATTTTACACGCCAATATTTTCCTAATACATATAGTGATTTTAATGAATCGTCTCCTGGTATGATGTTTATTGAAATGGCATCGTATGTAGGTGATGTATTGTCATATTATACGGATCAGTCGTTTAGGGAGTCGTTACTTAAAACTGCACATGAAGATGCTAATGTTTTAATACTATCGCAATTATTTGGGTATAAGCCAAAGTTAAATTCGCCAGCGACAGTAACTGTTGAAGTATATCAGTTAGTACCATCTATAGGTAGCGGTGTTAATGCACAACCTGATTATAGATATGCATTATCCATTAAAGCTGGGATGCAGTTAAGTACCACGACGGGTACTACTAAATTTCGTACAGTAGAACCTGTTGATTTTAGTGCTAATACGGCAGATAATCCTACAGAGATATCCGTATATGAGTTAGACAATAACGGTAACGTTTTATTTTACCTTTTAAAAAAATACGTTAGTGCTGTTAGTGGCGAAGTTATAACAACTGATTTTACGTTTAGTGAGCCTAAGGCATATGATAAAATATCATTACCAGAAACTAATGTATTAGATATTATCGATGTAGTTGATGCTGAAGGAAATACTTGGTATCAAACAGATTATCTAGCACAGGATACGGTGTTTGAAGATATTGCGAACATTCCATATAATGACCCAGATATGGCCGTGTATAGAAGTACCGTACCGTATATTTTAAAACTACGTAAAACACCACGTAGATTTGTAACACGTGTACGAGGTGATTATCGTACTGAAATTCAATTTGGATCAGGTATTAGTTCGGATGCAGATGAAGAAATTATTCCTAATCCAAAAAACGTAGGTTTAGGATTAGAGTATTTAGAACGTACTACTAACTCAAATATTGATCCTAGTAACTTTTTATATACTAGTACGTACGGTCTAGTTCCATACAATACAACATTAACCGTACGGTATAGTGTAGGTGGCGGCATCAATGATAATATATCTTCAAATGTATTAACAGTAGTAGATGCTGTAGAATATGTAACGGAAATCAATGACGTTGATTTAACGTTTGTAAAATCATCGGTGGCTGTAAACAATGCGTTGCCAGCAGTCGGTGGTAAGGCTCGTGATGAACAAGAAAGTATTCGTCAAAATGCCATGGCGTCATTTGCAGCACAAAATAGAGCTATAACAAGAGAAGATTATATTGTACGTTGCTATTCAATGCCAGCTAAATATGGATCAGTTGCCAAAGCGTATGTTGTAGCTGACTCGCAAGTTAATGCATATGATATTACATATCCGCGAGAAACTATTCCAAATCCATTGGCATTAAATGTATATGTATTGTCATATGATAACAATAAAAATCTTGTACCAGGTAATACAGCATTGCTAGAAAATTTACGTACATACCTATCTAATTATCGTATATTGACTGACGGCATTAATTTAAAAACTGCGTATATTGTTAATTTAGGTATTGAGTTTGAAGTTATTCCTAGGCCTAATTTTAATAGTAATGAAGTATTATTACAATGTATTAATAAACTCAAAACTTTATTCGATAATGACCGTATGCAAATTAACGGGTCAATTAACATATCAAACATCGTAAGTGAATTAGATAGATTAGACGGCGTTCAAAGTATTCCTAAATTAGAATTTACTAATTTATATGATACCCATAGTGGCTATTCTGGAAATGTTTATAACATTGAGTTAGCTACTAGAAACGGAATATTATATCCTAGTTTAGATCCATGTATTTTTGAAATTAAATATCCTGATAATGATATTAAGGGTAGAGTAATTAGACCTTAAGGAAGTGTACTATGTATCAATTTTATTATGTAGATAGAGATGCTACAATATACGAACAATTTACGGATCGGAATACTGGTATAGATTCTATTTTAGAATTAACTAAGATAGCAAGCGGTTCTAGATCTAGTGATGGTAATTTTTATGCTAATACATTTAATAGCCGTATATTATTAGATTTTAGTGGACAGATATCATTATTATCATCAGCTATATCAAGCCGCGAGATTCCGCCGATTGGTACCGGCATTGGCTCATCATCTGTATATTTAAGTCTTAGGGCATCGGATGCTACTGATTTACTTACTGCATATACATTAAAAGCTTATCCAGTATCTGAATCTTGGAGTAATGGCAATGGTAATTATAATGACATCCCGCCAATAACAAACGGAGTGTCATGGTATTACCGTACGTCAGCTGATTTACTTACTACATGGAATACCGCTTCAGCTGCCAGTGCAAATGAATTTGGTATTACTAACAGAATGGGTGGAGGTACATGGTTCACTGGTTCTTCATATGAGGCTAGCCAGTCATTTAATTTCCAGTCACCTGATATTAGAATGAACGTTACCGACATAGTTAAACATTGGATAGACAATGATACACCTAACTACGGATTTGTTCTTAAAAGACCTTATAGTGATGAAATTTCCGGCGAAATACTAGGTTCATTAAAGTTCTTTTCTAGGGAAACTAATACAATTTATGTACCTAAATTAGAGATTGCATGGAATGATGTTAATCTATCCGGTACTGGGTCTGTAACAGAAGTATCTAGTAGCGAATTGTATGTACCATATATAAAAAATCTACGCGAAGCTTATAAAGAAACAGATATTGTTACATTACGAATAGGTGCACGTCCAGAATACCCATTAAAGAATTATAGTAATACTGAGTCTCATTATTTAACTAATTATAGATTGCCGTCAGGAAGTTACTATTCCGTTAAAGATTCTATAACAGAAGAAACGATTATACCGTTTGATACTACTGCAACACAGATATCATGTGATACTAATGGTAATTACTTTAGATTACGATTGAGCACATTTATGCCAGAACGATATTATAAAATAGTTATAAAGTCGATACACGACGTTAATAATGTACAAATACATGATAATGGATATTATTTTAAGGTTATTAGATAATGCCAACAGCCCAAGACAATAATACAGTTAATAATAGGTTTACAAGACGACGTAATACCTACGAACACTACCCGCCAGCAACTGGCGTATATACTTATGATCAAGTATCACAAGTGCAATATGATGCATTCGGACGTCCATTTTGGATTAGTCCTACAGGTACATCAGATGTTGTTAACGCCATACCACGTGATGGATCAAATGTATTGACAGTTGATGTGCAACGTGCTGATGCGTATGCAAATTACATGTTAGAAAAATCATACCCAAATGTCAATGAAGATGTTTTAGATGATGTTCTAGACGAGGAATGGAGTTATTTCGGCCCAGATCTAGGAAACAATTTAAATTTACCAGGCATTACCGGAGACTTCCTAGTTCCATATGAAATAAATCTACCAGTTGATTTACATGATGCGTATATACAATACGGGCCAACACGTATAAATAGACGATTAGCAAACGGAGAAGATCCTGATACAGTTGTAAGTTCAACGTTCTGTGTGTATTTTATTCAAAACAATCGCGCATATCCAATACCTAATTACAAAACATTAGAAGTACTGTTAGTTGAAAACGGTAAAACGTATAGTGATATTAAAGAAGCGTCCGTACGTGAAATGAACGATTATGATATGCGTCTAGATGGCTCATTTCTAGGAGACCAGACAGCGCAAGCATCAGCTGATAGTTTAGAAGAATTTAATTTTCGTACGAAATTAGATCGTAGTACCGAATGGTCAACTTTTATACGATATAAAAGTGGTTATAGGCCAGGTGGGCCGTTTAAACGAGATCCGGGTGATTATATAAAGCCAGAAGGATATACAGGTACAAACGAAAATAATCCGGATCTGTTTACTATAGAAGATCCGAATGACATGTATTTTGATACGGCGTTTCAGTTACAGACATATAAAGAAAAACTGCGTGTACAGTACGAAGGTAAAATGATTATTTACAACTGGCCTGTTCCGTATAATAATAATGATGCATATGTAATTGGTGATATAGATAATCCATTAGATGATATATCACGTAGATTACGTATAATGGTACATGGATATTGGAAACAGGTAACTGATCCAGTAACAGTACAATTATATGCGGTTCAGAACGGGTATAATTTGTCGGAATTAAAAACTAGTGCTGATGTACCTGCAGGTGATATCCTAGACGGCGAAAATGGATTAATAAATTTATTAGTTAACGCCGGCGGCATAACTGTTATAACAGATTTAAGTTATGTATTTGCCCCGGTATGGAACGACTTTCCGCATATCGTCGACGTAGATGATGTTAGTCCAGCTGATTATTTAGAGTATATAAACTACTGGAGTAATGGCGGTAAAATGTTCGAGGTGAATGAATTACAGCCGTATGAACCACGCGGTAGTGTAGCATATTATCCATTATCACGTATTTTAATATTACAACAGCAGTTAGTTGATCAATATCAAATTGATGCTATTACATCTCAAATCAATCAAATTTGGCTACAAGTAGCTACAAACTTTACATCGATTGAAACTATACTTAATTCGGTACCGAATAATATAACAGCGTATACTGCTGCAGCATTAGGCCCGGGAGGTGATATATACAAAGTATTAAACGCCGTCGATAAATGGAAATTTGTTAAACGTAAACGAAACGATAATTTAAAAGTATTAGATGATCGTACAAGCTTCTTAAAATTGTTAGAAAAGAACAATGCAATATTTTGGAAGTTTAGTAGATCAGAAGAAAATAAAATTGTATATATTTCCGAATGGGGTCGTACTATTGAGCTAGATAGATTACGAAACCTTAAAGATTCAGATGCGGGCGAATGGGCTGCATCTGCGGCTACTACCGTCGCCGGATTATTTGCTAGTGTAGGAGGTGTTGCGGCATTAATTGCCGCGCCGACAGCAGCGACAGCCACTGTTGTAGTTTCAGGTGTGGCTATACCACTAGTATCAACCGCGGCCGTGACTACTGCAACTGTATCTAGCGTTGGATTGTTAGTTGTAGCAGGTGCGGCAGTGTTATGGCAAGGATTGCAAATTATTATGGGCGAAGCACAGGGAGATGAATATGAATTGCCACGTAATAAATTTATAAGCCCTGCTCCAGGCGATCGTATGAGTTCATTAATGAACGACAGATATACAGATGCTATGATACTAAACCAAACCGGACCAGTTGTAAATCATTTATATGCGAATTCAATAGTAGCTGATCAGTTAATTGTAACTTTAAGATCAGCGGCCACTGATATTAAAAATATATTAAATAATTTAGATGACCGTATAGCAACTGCAGAAGGTATCGGGGAATTTAATGCAATATTGACAGATTTAATGTCAATACAGCAGGTGATAGATAGTTATAATAGTACAGCGATACCAGCAATTACATCCGCCAAAGAAGTTGTTGATACATATGCAAAACAACAAATGCAAAAATATTATACAGCGATAGAATATGTACGACAAAAAGTATATAACGAAGTATTAGCAAATAATAGTCGCGGAATACAATGGCCAAATTCAGCACGTGTTATTGTAAATAAATACTTACCAGGAAAAACGTTTGATAACTATATACCTTAATTAACATGTTAGAAAGATTTTCGAATAAAGATTACATATTATCAACGAAGGGTGCGGTAAGAGCAATATCCTGGACACAAGATGATATTGCACAAATGCAATTAGGTACACAGATTATCTATCCTGATGAAAGGCCTACAGTTGAATTACATTTATATTCGGGTGGGGGACGTTATATAACGGGAGGCAGTACATCTGCATTTCAGTTAACTGGTAATACTATAGCCATAAATTATGGCGAGTTTTTTAACTCTGTCGATATACAGCATGGATATTATGAAGTAGTTTCAAATATACATCGTAATTTATTAGGCGATGAACTCAATCAACTTATACAGGTTAAAGAAATATCGCCTGATAGAAGAGAGATAGTTGTACGTTTAGTTCCATTGGCACCTGATCGGATAGCGTTATATGGTAATGCAGTAGCAAATTATCTATCAACTGTAGAATCTGCATTCGATCGTGATTTAGCTGTCAATTTTGGAAAGAATAATATTGTTAAGATTATTAATCAACGTGATTATTCTTTATCAAACGTATTAGAGCCAGATACAATTGCATTTCGTTTATACCAACCATTACCTGCAGATATTAATTTAACAGATACGTTATGGATAGTTGAAGAATTAGCTGATTCGTATACTGACAATGTTAATGTTACAATTACACCCGAAGACAATGTAGTAAATTTATTACGCGGCCCTAATTTTGAATTTGCAGACGAATACAATACAGTTACGGAAACCGATTTTAAAACATGGAATGATTTATTAGGTACTAATTTATCTACATCACAACAAATTATTGATAGATATTTTTCTGGGTCGTTATCCGGAATTCAATTAAACGTTGATTATTCTGCATTTGATAATTTTGTGTTTTATTCTTCAGCCTATGAACGTTTAGCAAATTTTAAATATAAATTAGAATTAATTGAACACTATGATGCGCAATTAACAACATTAGATTCAGCAATCGGTAGTGATAATAATGCACTTCAAAATAATATATCAATAACAACTAATCTTAAAAATAATGTAATTGGTAGTTTTGATGGCTTTGAACGTTGGTTATATACCGAGTCTACTGCTAGTTTGACTACACATGGTACATCTGGAAGTTATATTGGGGCAGATGGATATGCATTAACACCATGGCCAAAATATTTACATTCAGGATCATATCATTTATATTCAACATCGGAGCCGATAGCAGTTAATTGGTATGACGGATTTAGTGCAACAGCTTCATATTATGACATAGAAAATAATAATGCTTTAGTAAAAACAGTACCAGAACACATTCGTAATGATGCTAATAATAGTGAATATGAATTGTTCGTTAATATGATAGGCCATCACTTTGATATTCTATATTCATATATTACTGCATTAACAGATACATATAAACCTGAAGAAAATCCTAAGTTGGGTAAGAGCCGTGAGGTTTTATATACTATCGCTGAAAGTTTAGGATGGAAGTTAGCAAATGGAAATCAAGCTACTGCGTTATGGAAATATAAATTAGGTACTGATACTTCTGGTTCATATCAGAGTACCGGTAGTTTATTTAGTAAATCAAACGAAGATATTACTACAGAAGTATGGCGTCGAATTGTAAATAATTTACCGTACTTATTAAAAACTAAGGGCACGTCACGTAGTGTTAAAGCTTTAATGAATACTTATGGTATTCCGCAGACTTTACTTTCTATACGAGAATATGGCGGTCCGCTAGCGGACAATGATGCCCCTTCTTTAATTGAAGATCGTTTTGCATATGCTCTTCGTTTAACTGGTGAAAGCCAAGTTTCTGCACATATGCATCATGTTACATCTAGTAATACTGAATGGGGTATTAGCAGAGGAATTATTCCTATCATGACACATGAGATACGCTTTAAGCCTAGCGTGGCACAATCCATGTTGTTAATGTCATATACTAAAGAAAATACAACAACTGAGTATGTTGATCCACTTTATCATGATTTAGGCTATGCTGTTACAAATACAGCAAATGGATCAAATGTATGGCATGTAGCTTTGGAACATACAGCTTCATATTCCGGATCCGGTAATTATGGACGCGTGCATTTTATAATGGCGCAAGGTAGTGCTTCTATAGTAACTCCATTGAAAGCTACTACTGATTGGGCGCCTATTTATGATAATGATTGGTGGAATTTGCGATTGCAGTTTAAAACATCAGCGTTACATTATAATGCCGTACCAAATACTGATACTGTATACGATATACGTGTACAGAAAAAGTCTGATTTTATTAATGCTAAAGTAGTGCATGCAGTATCTGCGTCAGCAACTCCTAGTACTGGCAGTCATTATCAATTTTGGTGTAGTCCAACTCCGTTATATATACTTAATATTGGTGGTAGTTCCGGTTCGTTAAGTGATACAGACGCATTAGGTATAAATGGATATTTAACTGCATCTTTAGGTTTAAATGGTGTACCTACCATGTTTAATGGTAATTTACAAGAATATAGATCTTGGTTAGAAATTTTATCTGACTCGGCATTTTATGATCATACAATTAATCCTACTAGTTATGCGTCAGGGTTATCGCCATCGAGTAGTTTTGATACATTGATACGACAGTTTACGTTTGGATCTGATACTAAAGCTTATGATTTGAGCAGTGTTAATAGTACTATATCTAGTAGTCAGCCGTATCGTAGATTGACAAACTTTGGATCTACGTCAATGCCGTTTGAAACGACTGCGAGCTTGCAAGGATTTAAAATTCCTTTAAATCTTCAACGTGGTAATTATGAAGCAGTCGAAGAAACTTATTATATACCTGGTACTTCGTTAGGTGGTAATAATTTTTATTCACAAAAGATTCGATTAGATGATAATGAGTTAGTTCGTAGATTATCTCCCATTACATCAGGCGAACGTTCTAGATATGATTTATACCCAGTAGATGATAATAAGTTGGGAATGTTTTATAGTATGGCCGACCAATTGAATAAAGATATATTCAATCATATTGGACGAGTTGAAATAGACGATTTTATAGGCGATCCTAGTGATGAGTTTGAATATACATATCCCGATTTAGTTAAATTTTCAAAACAATATTGGAAAAAGTTTTCTGATCGTAATGATGTTAATGCATATATACGTATTTTTAGTCAATTCGACTTTTCGTTGTTCAATCAAATTAAGCAATTGTTACCTGAACGTGCTGATTATGTATACGGATTACTAGTTGAACCACATGCGTTAGAGCGTGTTAAAATGCCGATTTATAAAGGTATTACGGTAGAGGATGATACATTAAACATAGTATTACCTACTACTAGTCCGGTTACAAGTGGTGACACGTTTTTAGATTATACTGGTATAGTGTCAGGTTCTGCTACGTTAAACAATTCTGAATTTGTCGATGAATATACTGGTACGGTATTATCCGGAGCTACGTTAACCGACTCTGCATATATTACAGAGGCTGTTGCTACTTTTGCAATGGTACCATCAGGATCCAATTATTGTACTATATTTACTCCGCCCGTAGATGAAAGACCGCGGGATACTGCTTTATTACAATCAGTATATACCGCTTCTTTGGGGTCTGCAGATGGATGGTCCGGTGTTGGGCTGAGTGTACTTGCCGATGATACGGGTAGTACATATATTACTACAACTGGCCCTATGTCTATTGGGCAACAGTCCGATGAATTATATTCGCTATTCAATGTCAATACAGAGTACTTAGTTGATTATGATTTTATTTTTAACTTTAGATTGAGTACTATATTATATGCAAGCGGTAGTTACGCGGTAAGAACAAAGATTATAGTATGGTCCGATGACATGCCATTAAAAGCTACGATTAGTGAGAATGTTAGTAATTTATTTATATCTGGTACTAGTGCTAATTATAGTATTTTACATGACCATGTATCAATACCACCTAATACAAATAATGTAGCTCTAGTTACTACTCTCACTAATAATACTCTTGGAGGGTCGCAGCCGACAATACAAGATTTAAATATAACACGTATTGTTAATGAAGTATGCCATTATGGTTTAGAAACAATAATAGATCGTTGTCGTACGAGTTATGTTTACCAAGAACCTATATATCATTATTCTGGAAGTAGTACATATGGAGATCCTATGCGTAGGAATTGGGATCATGCGGTTAGCCAATCAGCAGGAATGTATTATAGTGAAAGTGTAGCTCGCGCATGCTACCATGACGATTTTTTTACTAACGTAAATAATTTATACTACGATGGATGTCGTATAAGTGCCCCAGGTATCAATAGGCCGACAAATTTACCAATTGGCTATATGCCAGTTGTTGAAGTTTACATAACAAATCCAAATCAACTAATATATTCTGGAACGCCTTCAACAACTACTCCTAGTCGAGGTGGTGGTAGTAGACAGCCTGGAAATTTAATTGTTCGGTAATTTTAATGACATGCATATTTATTAAAAAATAAGGAATTTTATGGGATATTTAGATAATAGTACAATAACAGTAGATGCTATCCTTACTAAAAAAGGGAGAGAGTTATTGGCACGTGGTCAAAACGAATTTGTAATTACTCAATTCGCTTTAGCTGATGATGAAATTGACTACGGGTTATACAATACAGAACATCCGCTAGGTACTGCATATTACGGCGCTGCAATAGAAAATATGCCTATCATCGAAGCTTTACCAGATGAGACATTAATGTTGAAATATAAATTAGTAACGTTACCACGTGGTACTGTAAGAATACCGGTAGTAGCCGTTGCTCAAACAGATATTACACTTGATTCAGGTCAATCATTTACTATTCAACCACAAACCGTTAATTTTGCTGGTGGTAATTCTCAATATGGATATACAGCGATATTATCTGATTCGGATGCTGGTACTATATATGCTGTAAATAATGCTCCGTTGCAAACAGGTGCATCAGTTCCGCAATTTATTGGCGACAATGAATCAGCACAAAGTGTTACAGTTACAGGACAGACATTCCAGTTTACTGGAGCTCCTCAAATAACACAAAATAAGCAAGCAACTATATTAATTATCGGTAATGAGACCGGCGGACGTGTAACAATTAATGTTACAGTGCTTCAATTACAAGTAGCGACTACACCTGGTCAAGGTATTAGTGGATAATAAAATAATAAGATAAAATAATAAAATAGAATAATATGGCAGCACAACAGTATCCCCAGGCTTTTTTAACTTGGGCAACAAATTTGGGAGTAAATTTAAATAACGCAGCAGCTACACAGAATGCGTATTTAAACTGGTTAGCAGCAGGTAGTCCTGGATCGACTACGTCAGGTGGAGCTGGAAATAGCGGTCCGGTAAGAGATGGCATGCAAACAGATAGTTTCGGTAATACCGTACAGAATGCTAATAGTGGCCCTAATGGTATAATTGTTGGTCCTAGTATGAGACCACCTCGCGGCGGACGTATTTATACAACATTTAATTCCGTAGACGACATTTTACCTAACAATGTCGATACTGTTACAAAGGGATTATTTTCATGTAACTCCGGAAGTATGTTATCATTTTATACAAGTTCATTAGAAACTTCAATACAGAATACATATTATCGTGAGATATATACTGGAGATTGCAATTGTGGTGGTCCTGGCACCGAACCGCAATTTTCTATTGCATACGGTAATTATGCTGGATCTGGTTCAGTTGATTTAACAGGTAACCTTAATAATGATACTCCATCTCGAGCAATTTATGCGCAATGGGCTCAAACATTACTAAATCCTACCGATTATAAATTTACTATTAACGGACGTGATACTGATAATATTTATGTATTGAATTTTAATAGAGCTCGTTGGAGAGAAAAAATTGACCCAGGAAACTTAGAAATCAATTTAGCTTACTTATCTGGGTCGTTATATGCAAATAATGTACATACCGGATCAAATGTAAGAGTTAACAGCGCAAATGCAGTATTACGATTGATTGATGATTCATCAACTACTTTAGGTACTATAGGTGAAGCTGGAAGAGTGTACAATATTGTATCTGGTACTATTGATGGTGGAGCTACATTATTTAATCCATCAGCACCACAATACTTTGGTTTATTTTACCCTGACTATGGAGTTGTAGTATTAGATGGAGATCGATTAAATCTTTCAGCTTCGTTTAATACAACTACCGGATCTCAAGTGCAAGGTGATAATGCCATGAAGATGTATACTTCATTATCAGGCTCAGGTGCTATTTCTAGTACTACAACCTTTAATTACGGAATTCAAGCCAGATCATCTGAACAAGTAAAATCTACGTATTACTTTGTACGTGTAAAAAATGCTGAGTATAATTACACAAATAATCCTTCATTTACAACAGGTTCATATGGAGATTTAAAATATGCAACTTTCTTCCAAGATCCTCAAGTATATATTACAACAGTAGGCCTTTATAATACCAATAAAGAATTGTTAGCAGTAGCTAAACTTAGTAAGCCAATATTGAAATCATTTACTCGCGAAGCTCTTATCAAAGTAAAATTAGATTTTTAATAAAATGATATGTCAGCTACACCATCTGTATTTAGACCGGTACGATTTAATGACGTACATGTACGACCTTTTAAAGTATACAAACAGTATACTGTTACAAATATAACAGGATCAAGTTGTAACTTAGCTAATACTAGTTCTGGTTATTATATTCGATCGGCAGTACATAATACAGGTTTCATCAGTACAAATGACCCGTCATCTAGATTTTTACTTAATACAGATCAGTCAGATCAAAATATTGAATGGCGTAGCTTAGATCATCGATTTTATCGATACCCATATGATTGGGCTAGAAGTAGTGAGTTAACAAATATTGATAAAAACTATAAATTTTTATTTTATTCGGCTTCCACAATAGCCATTCCATATTTAGATGCCGGCGAACGAATAAAGCCAGGGAGTGTTACTGTATCTAGTTCTGTTAGTGGACAACAGATTACATTACGCGATGATTCATATGGTAGCTTACGTGATTCGCTTATACTAACTAGCTCATTTGCATCTGCTAGTTATTTACGTATGTATTATACATTTAATGACACGTACCGTAAGTTCAATAATAATTTTGGATTAATTGACGCAGGTAATATTACATTTCAACGTCAAAATACAACCGTTGATAGTATTGTATGTAATGTAGAAATTCGGCCGGGGGTTACTTTAATCAATGGTACATCTAATGTACATGATTCTGGATTATCTGGATACTTTAACGGGTCTAGTTATATACGATTAGCTAATAACGAAATTTATAATAGGTTTAATCATTGTGACCGATGGTCTATATCATTCTGGATTAATCCAGATTCGGCTTCATTAAATAGTACAACAGCTCCAAGTGTTATTCTATCAAAAGGTTCAGTAACTAGACAATTGCAGCCTATACCTAATGGTAATAATACCGGTACAGTGATAGGATATGCTGATACAGTTATTAATCGTCCAAATCATTTAACAGAGCCATGGGTTGGTTATAAAACACCTTTTGAAATAAGCTTAGGTACTGTATTAAATAACTTTTATGTATCTAGTAGTTATGTATCTGCTAGTTACACTGTAGCGACCGGTGATCGTCCGTCATTAAAATTTATTGCTAGTGATGGCAATACAACAACCGAGTTATATGCCGGAGTGTCTGCATCCATATGGCAACATTATGCTATTGTATATAACGGAGATAATATCACAATATACCGAAACGGTGTATCAGAAGCTGTAAACTTTATACCATCAGAAACAACAGTGAATATGGCTGATATTATAATAGGAGCTGTTGATACTACATATCGATTTGGGTATAAAGGCAATTTAGCTGAGTTACGTTTTTATGATTATTCGTTAAATGATACTGCTATACAGTCATTAGCTAATAGACATTATTTATCTGGCTCACTATATCAAACTAATGTAGCCGGAAATGTATTTTATAGAAATGAACAAGTAGTTATAACATCGCCATTACCAAAATATAATTCCGGATCTGGATTCTTTATCGGAGATTGGAATTTAACATATAGAGGCCAACGTACCGTTTATGAAAATGAAGTAATGGTACGTGTACCAGCAGATGTTATGAATGTAAGTACTAACCCTACTGCTACATTTAGAATGGGTAGTGGGCAAGATAATAATTGTAATACAGCAGGACCGGGTCGAGGAGCTGAACGATATAACGAGCCAGGTGAGTATCGTTTAACAGGATTTATATCAGGCAGTATATATCCATATATCACTACAATTGGATTGTACAATAATAAAGGCCAGTTGTTAGCCGTAGGAAAATTGGGTCAAGCAATACAAAAACGTGATGATATACCGACAAATATAATTCTTCGTTGGGATTACTAATCATCATATTTATATAAAAGGAATAAGTTATGGCATGGAATGTAAAGTCTAAGATACGGTCGAACGCTATCAAATACGGTTATCGCTCAGGTTTCGAACATAAGATATCTGAACAGTTAGAAGAATTAAATATAGATCCTAAGTACGAACAGACTGTTATCAAGTATACAGTACCGGAACGCCAGTCAAAATATACAGTTGATTTCACGTTACCGAATGGAATACTAATAGAAACAAAGGGTCGTTGGACTACAGAAGACCGTAAAAAGCACTTATTAGTTAAAGAACAACACCCGGAGCTCGATGTACGCATCCTCTTTCAAAGCCCAAAAACCAAGATTCGTAAAGGTTCAAAAACATCATATGCAGACTTTTGTGATAAGCATGGAATTCAGTGGGCAGAAAAAAAGATTCCGGAAAGTTGGCTAATCTCTTGATCTTATGAGATTTTTTATATAAATTCATATTAATAAATTTTTATGAAAGTTAATGAATGAAACAATGTTATATAATAACGTTGCTAATCATATAATGTTATAATATTATAATGAGTAAGTACTCTTTAATCACTTTATTAGATTCTGTCTTAGGTAAAGGCAAAACGAATTCCAACGATAACATAGCTTATTGTTGTCCATTCTGTCATACTCAAAAGAAGAAGCTAGAAGTTAATCTTGTAACACAATACTGGCATTGCTGGGTTTGTAATGCATCTGGTAGAAAGTTAAGTGTCTTGTTTCGTAAACTTAATGTTCAACGCGATAAGATTGCTCAATTACTTAAACTAGTAGATGAGACAGAATATAAACCTACTAAGACTACAACAGATACTCCGGTTGTTACATTGCCAGAAGAATATCGTCCATTATGGGTATTGGATACGACATCTCCGGAGTATAGAAATGCTATTTATTATCTTAAGAATCGAGGTATCACTATTAAAGATATTCTTAAGTATAGAATGGGGTACTGTAGGAAAGGCCAATACGCTAAAAAAATTATAATTCCTAGTTACGATGCTAATGGGAGTTTAAACTACTTTGTAGCTAGAGCTTATTACGAGTCAGATATGTATAAACATAAGAATCCTAAAGTATCAAAAGATATAGTTGGATTTGAATTACATATAAACTGGACTATGCCTATTATATTAGTAGAAGGAGCATTTGATGCAATTGCAATCAAACGTAACGTTATTCCATTGTTTGGTAAGACTATCTCAAATACTTTAAAGAAACGTATTGTTGAAAAGGGAGTGACGGACATTTACATATGTTTAGATTTAGATGCTCGTAAGCAAGCATTAGAAGCTGCTGAGTATTTTATAAGTAACGGAGTTAATGTATACTTTGTAGACTTAACAGATAAAGATCCTAGTAAATTAGGATTCTTAAAGATAAAAGAATTATTAGACTTGACGCCGCAGTTAACTGCAAATAAATTAATAGAAGAGAAAATACTATGTTTACTATAGATATTGGGTTAGAGCATATTGATAAAATTTATCACATTGCAGATGTACATGTTAGGAATGTTAAACGACACGATGAATACCAGCAAGTATTTAAAAAGTTATATACTTACATTAAAAAGACAAAAACAAAAGACAGTTTAATCTATGTGGCTGGAGATATTGTCCACGCTAAAACAGATATGTCACCAGAACTAGTACATGTAGTATCAGATTTTTTTCAGAATTTAGCGGATATTGCACCTACTATAATAATTTGCGGAAATCATGATTGTAACCTTAATAACGCGACTCGGTTAGACGCCATTTCCCCTATTGTTAAGGCCCTTAACCACCCTCAATTACATTACCTTAAAGACAACGGGATATATTGTATATCTGATGTACACTTTAACGTTATGTCTATCTTTAATAAGCCATCTGAATACATAAAAGCTAAAGATTTTGATGGAAAATATAAGATTGCTTTACACCACGGAGCTGTAAATTTAGCTCAAACTGATATTGGAATGACCTTAAGTAATACACATGTTACAAATGAATTATTTGAAGGCCATGATCTAGTATTGCTAGGAGATATTCATAAGTTACAATTCTTAGATAGCAAGAAAACAATTGCATATCCGGGTAGTTTAATTCAACAAAACCATGGCGAAGCTTTGCACCATGGAATATTAGTATGGGACTTGGCGACTAGTACTTCCGAGTTTATTGAGCTTGTTAATGACCATGGTTATTATACATTTGAAATTGATAATGGTGTTATACTTAACCCGTCAAATGATGTACCTAAGAAGCCAAAATTAAGATTAAAGGTTAAAGATACTGAAACATCTGTATTAAAAACTATAGTATCAGAATTACGTAAACAATATAAAGTGCAGGAGATTGCAATTCATAAAGTAAATGCTTTAAGCAATTATGATTCAAAGCAAAAAGTTAACTTTGGTGATATTCGTGATGTGGAATGGCAAAACACCGCTATTACAGATTACTTAAATGATGAATATGCTTTAGATGAAGAACTATTGGATTGTGTTAGACATATTAATCGTACTGTGCACGGTAAGTTACCTGAATCAGAAATAACTAGAAATGCATTATGGACTCCTAAGATGTTTGAGTTTAGTAATATGTTTAGTTATGGTAATGATAATGTCGTTGATTTTTCTACATTGAACGGGTCATATGGCTTATTTGCTCCGAATGCATCTGGAAAATCTACATTATTAGATGCATTGGCATTTTGCTGCTTTGATAGATGTAGTCGTACTACAAAAGCGATACATGTATTAAATAATAAACGTAGTAATTTTGATTGTAAGTTTCAATTTGAATTAGACGGTAAAGATTATTTTATACAACGTACTGGTAAAAAGAATAATAAGGGCCATGTTAAAGTTGATGTTAACTTTTGGGTTATTGATGAAAACGGCGAAGAAGTGTTATTAAATGGAGACCAGCGTGATACTACAAATAAAATAATTCGTCAGTATTTAGGTTCATATGAAGACTTTGTGTTAACGGCTTTATCTTTGCAAAGTAATAACACTGGGTTTATTGATATGTCACAACGTGAACGTAAAGAACTACTTACTCAGTTTTTAGATATAGACGTATTTGAACAACAGTATCAGATAGCAAATGAAGAAATTCGTGAGACAGCTGCTTTAATTAGAGAATATAAACGTATAGATCATAGTACATCATTAGCGGAAGCTGGACAATCCATAACGAATTTATCTAAGTCGTTAGCAAATATTACTAAACAAAAGTCTGAGTTAGAATCTATGAAAGATGATCTGACTGAGATAGTTATTAGCATGACCAAAGAACTAAAGACTATTGGCACTGGCATTGAAAAGCCAGATAATATACGTGTTAAAGTTGATAAAAAACAAATTGAATTAGATAGTTTATTAGCGCAGGTAGATGACATAACAGCCCAACTCGATACTGTAATTATCAATATTGATAGTACGGCTCATACACTAAGTATATATGACTTAGATTTGTTAGATGCTGAAAAACAAGCGATTCTAAACAATATTGATACACATCGCGAATTGACATCGAGAGAAAAGTTATTGGATATGGATATTGTACATGCCGAAAAAATGGTTTCAAAATTGGAAAAACATCAATGGGATCCAAATTGTAAATATTGCATGGCTAATCCATGGTTACAAGATACTAAAAAAGCTAGTGAACGATTGCCTGAGTTACAAAAAGAATATATGACATTACAAGCAGAGATTGCTGCGATTTGGCCGAAGTGTGATATGTATAGCATTAATAAAGCTTACGTAACGATACATGAATTAAAGGCATTAGAAGGGAAATATATTTTAAAGCAATCTGAATTACAATTAAAAGATCAAAAACTAAAATCAGCAATTCAAAACGTTAATGCAGATTTGCAAGAATTGAATCGATTCTTAAATGACTCATTACAACATATTGATGACCTTAAATTTAACGAAGAAAAGAACGAAGAAATTTTAGAGCATCAACAAGAGATTGCTGGGTTAACAAACGAAATAAAATCATTAGAAGCGAATATTTTACAGATATCTGGAAAGATATTAATGGCTGAACAAGCTAAACATGATGCAGAAAAAGCTATTACAAGATTACATGATTTAGAAATACAGTATAAAGGCTATGAATATTATTTGTTATCGGTTAAAAGAGACGGCGTACCGTATCGATTGATTACAAAAGCATTACCGCAAATTGAAGCTGAGATAAATAATATACTAGCGCAAATTGTGGACTTTTCTATATTGTTAGAAACTGACGGAAAGAATATTAACGGTTACATTGTTTATGACCAAGATAACTTTTGGCCGTTAGAATTAAGTTCTGGTATGGAAAAGTTTATTGCTTCATTGGCAATTCGTACATCATTAATTAAAATATCAAGTTTACCAAGACCAAACTTCTTAGCAATAGACGAAGGATTTGGCGTATTAGATTCTGATAATTTAAATAGCATGTTCGCATTGTTTGATTATCTTAAGTCCCAGTTTGGATTCATTATGTGTATATCACATATCGATGCTATGCGAGATATTGTAGACAAGCTTATTGAAATCAAAAAGGAGTATGGATACTCTAAAATAAGTTATTCCTGATATTTATATGAAATTAGGAATGATGAATGCCGTTACGTAAAAAAGTCTCGTACGTAGGATTAAAAGATTATAGCTATACCGTATATGATACCGATGCTATATCACGTGATTTCTTTAATATTATTGAGTTTCCGGATAAATTTAAAGCTGGTAAAAACTTAATTAAGTTAAGAGCTAATGCTTCTAAGTTAGTTACTAACAGCGAAATTTTTATTGAGATATTAGATTACAATGGTAATCCGATATACTACGAACCATTGCAGTATATTGAAAAGGAAGGTACACGTGTTGTTGCCGTTTATATCTACGAAGATACCTCACCAGGCGATTGTACAGTTTATATTGCAGGCCGAGCAGGTGTTAATCCAGCTACTAATCAAACTATACCATGGGACGTAACGACCCGAAATACTCCTAATGTGTTATGGAGTCGTGCATTAACAATTGCCCCCAACGACCGTAACGATGTAGAAATTATATACACTAACTACCCAAATGTAACTGTAACGGAAACTGTACAAGCCTATTTGCAGCCGTCAAACGTATATAATGTGTTCACTCAAATGTCAGCGAGTGGAGCTACGGTAACTGTTACTCCAGTATCCAATCAAATATTAAATGGGGCGTTTGGTGGGCCAACCGGACCGGATACTACTGTACCACAAGGAGCACAATCGGCCGGCACACCATCATTTGGAAATCAGTTTTACGATTTATCTGTTCCTCAAAATACATTAGCATTAACTAGCGGCACAACTACATTATCGCCGCCACTGAATACGTTAAATGGATATTCATTACTAACAACTACAGGTTTACCATTATCTCAGTCAATGGAAGGCGGTGTAATTGTTATTAATAATCCAAATATTAATATACAGGCATTAACACGGGGTAAAGCTAGTTTAATATATCCTGATTCTCAGGTCAATGAAACTAATGCAAATTATTCTACATCCCCTAGCCAATTAAGTGGTTCAATTAAATTTGCTATTGTTAATGTCATAAATTCAACACAGGCATTAGTCTCTCAATTTGCAGGATTTAAAAATGCTGATGATAATACGTTTGGGCCGTTTAATATAACGTTACGTAAAACACAGACAGTGGCAATCGGAGGAGGAACCGGCGGCGGTGGCGGATATTCATTATATGATGTTAATGCTATTCAAGCTTCATCAAACTTTACTGCTAGTTTTATACAACCTACTAGTACTATACTAACACAAAACTCTGCTAGCTTTGCTGATATTATTTTATCAGATATCGAGCCAGCTACAGGCGATGTATACAAAGTTAAAACATTATATAAGCCTAGCGGCTTCTTTGGAGACTTTATAGACATCGGTGATACTATTCTAGAACAAACTGATTTATTAGTTGACAGTAATACATTGGAAACTAATGTTGTTGTCGGCTCGTATTATGAAAACTATGGACGCTTTGATAATTTAGCAGAAATTAATCAGTATTGGGAAACAAGTGGTATAGGCACTGTTACGACTCCGTTTACAATTACATATGATAATGATACAATAATAGGCGGTGCTAGATTATTAGCCAATTGGCTACCCGGTAATCAATATATAGCGGGAATAGGTGACGCTGGAGTGTTTAACATTAAACAACAGTACCGTCCAGCTATTACTAAAAACACAGAGTATATTGTTAAATTTCGTATAGCAAATGATTTGACAATTGATAATTATTCATCTGCAGATGCAAATATACCAAATGCTAGAGTAGATGTATATATATCTGGCTCGCAAATCGAAGTACAAGAAGAGTTTCAATATTCTCAAGCAGGTGAAATAATTCCAGTACCAAATATTAATGCAACATTAACTGGAGTGTTCGGCGATAACAATGCTTTAGGTATACGAATAGGAACCTATCAAGTTAAACATACACCTTCCGCATATTCCAATGTGCAATTTAGATTTAAAGCTCTAGACAATGCTACTGTAGATTTAAAATTTGTATCACGTAATGGGTCGTTTATTATAGCAGATGTTCAATTATTAGCAGATAAAGAAACTGGATATTCTCCAAATTTTGTACGACTAAACAAGCGTATACCATCAGAACACTTAAACACTCCATTAACATTTAAATTTCAATATTTTGATTATCGTAGCAATAAAGCTGATTTAGAGAGTATTGCATTCGGCGCCGTGTTCGACGGCGATAATACATATATTGACGGCACGAATAACTTAATTACTGGATCTGTATTTCTAAGTAATCAAACTAATACCGGTATAGAGTTAGCAGGCGTTAGCTCCGGATTTATACGTACTGTAGGGTATAATGGAATCAATGCGGCGGCCGCTGGAAGTGGAAGTACTGCCGGATTTTTGTTTTATTCCGGATCTGTATTACGTACCGTAACAAACGAATTCGTTGACGGCGGTTCTGGCTTCTCGGCTATGGCTAACACATCATCATATATACGTGTTAGTTCTGCGGACGACGAATTTAGAATAGTTTCACCCGGTTTTGATTTACGTACATTTAAAGGTGCTACACAAAGTAAATTATCTGGATCAATATTTTTTCAAGGATTAAATACTTTTGCTGGAGCTGATAGAGTACTAGTTACTAATAGTACTGGACAATTATTTTATACTGCGTCATCCGCATTCGGCGGCGGCGCAATTAATACTGGTTCGTTCTATGTATCAACACCCGCCCCGTCCGTATTTGCAAATATAGCCTTATTATTATATAAAGGTGACGGGACATTCGATGCTATAGATTTATCGTCGCTATCAGTTGCAACAGCTTCGTATATAGACGGCGGTACATTCTAATGTTAATATTTATATAAAATGGCTACAATAATAATAAAAAATAGTACCGGCGTAGGAGTTACACCTACTTCATTACAACAAGGCGAATTAGCCATTAATACTAAAGACGGCCGGCTATTTTACGGCAGCGGATCTGGAAATATTGTAAAAGAATTTACAAGCTCTGGATCATCTATAAGTGCATCATACGCTTTAACAGCCTCATACGCAACTAATGGCGGAGTAACTCAATTACTAGCAGGAGCAAACATATCCATATCACCAACTACAGGAGTTGGACAAGTTACAATTAGTTCAACAGGAGGTGGAGGAGGAGGATTTAATACAGCGACAGGATCCTATGGATCTTTTTATGACACAACAACTCAAACTAATGTTGCTGGTACTGCTCGTTCAATGTCTCTTAATACAACAGACATTACAAATGGCGTATCTGTTTCCGGTTCTACAAATCCTTTTAACACATATATTAAAGTAGAAAATGCCGGTGTATATAATATACAATTTTCTGCTCAAGTAGATAAAACAGATAGTGGAACTGATGAGATATGGATATGGATTAGAAAAAATGGAACAAGTTTAACAGATACTGCAACATCAGTACAACTCCAAGGAAATGGAGCTCATTATGTTGCAGCATGGAATTTCTTTGTAAATGCGGCTGCAGGTGATTATTTTCAACTAATGTGGTACTCACCAGATGCAAATGTACGTTTACACGCTGAACCAGCATTTGGAGTAGTGCCAGGTATTCCTTCTTTAATAGTAACAGCAAATCGTGTAGATCAATTTTTATCAAACACAGGTTCATTTAGTGGTTCATTTACAGGATCATTATTTGGTACTGCAAGTTGGGCTACAAATGCACTAACAGCATCATTCATCAATACTGCAAGTACAAATGCGTTTGTACAAAATGGAAATAGTTTTGGCACTACTGCTTTATTAGGTACTAATGATAATCAATCATTAGCATTTGAAACTAGTGGTTCTGTAAGAATGTTTGTTTCAAGTAGTGGTAATGTTGGGATTGGAACTAGTACTCCAATAACACAATTAGATGTAAGTGGATCAGGCCGATTCACAAGTAACTTAACAGTAACAGGTTCATTGCTTGTATCAAATAGTACTACACAACTAGTTGGCCCATCACATAATGTTAGAGCATCTACTGGAGATATTAACTTATTTGCGACTGCAAGTGGCGTTAATATACAAACCTCACAAATTAATGTATATGACCCAGCTTCAACTGTCGGCGTTTCTGATCATATTTATATAGAAGCAAATACAGGTGATGGTGGAATATATTGGTCAAATGCAGGTGAAGTAATATCTAGTTATAATACAACAACTGGTAGATACATTTATGGAAATAATAACTTATATGTTTCAAGTTCTGATAGTAGAACCTACTCGCCATCCGGTTTTGTAGGCCCATTAACCGGAACAGCATCATATGCAGCGACAGCATCCTTACTTACTGGTAGATTATCTACATACAGAAGTTTTGGTACTGGGTCTATGGTTGGTACTGGTTCCACTTCATTAACAGCAACAACTTCATTCCTAATTCCATCTAACACATTTACTACTGGTGATATTCTTAGAGTAAGATATCGTGTTAGAAAGTTAGCTACCGGCGGTAATACTACAACTGGAATATACATTAATACTACAAACGATATATCAACTGCTACTACTTTAGGTATTCTAACTGGTAATACAACCTCTATGCAGATGAAACGAGACTTTTATATACTAGCAGCAACAGGTATTAATACAGAGCATGTGGGTGTAGGTACTTCATTAGCAACAGATGATGTAGCAACAGGTAGAGCAGCTTCAACAATAAACTGGGCCGTAGACCAGTACATGATATTTGGTATACAACACACTAACACAGGTGACTCTGGTTACTCAACAATGTATTATTTAGAACGCGTATGATAAATGTAACAACAATTACCGATGGTATAATTTTAAGAGAACAAGATCGTTTCTTTGCATATGAACAATTTCCTAACGGCTATTCAATTATAAGTGAAACTCAAACTTACATAGAATTTATAGATGGGGTACTAGTATTTGATTGTACTAACGTTTCTATAAACAATGTAATGTATGCTACAATTGAAGAATTTATAACAGCGATCGGATTATAACACAATAAACATATTTATTCAAAAGGAATATGATATGAATTTAGGCAGTTGGCTAGCATCAGTTATAACAGAAGATACCGGTAAACGTATTATAGCAGTTTATCCTGGACGTTTTCAGCCGTTTGGTAATCATCATGCAAAAGCATTTACCTGGTTACAAAATCAATTTGGAGCTGAAAATACTTTTATAGCCACCGGCGATAAAACCGAAAAAGGCAGATCTCCATTTTCTTTTGCCGATAAGAAAACTATTATTTCAAAGTATGGTATAAAAAATGTAGTAAACACTAAACTACCTTATACTCCTACGGAACTATTAAGTCGATTTGACCCCGCTACTACAGTAGTAGTATTCATGGTAGGTCAAAAAGATATGGATGATGATCCTAGATTTTCTATGAAGCCTAAAAAGAGCGGAGATCCTTCTTACTTTCAACCGTATGCAAGCAATAAAAATAATCTTCAAGGATATGATAAGCATGGATACTTAATTGTAGCCCCCCATGTATCATTAAATATTCCCGGCTTCGGTGAAATGTCGGGTACATCATTAAGAAATGCTTTAAAGACTAGTAGCCCCGATACATTTAAGAAAATAATGGGTTGGTATGATCCTGCTACATATACTATGATAAAAAAAAACTTAACGGAAAGTAAAATGAAATTGAAAGATTTGATAGTGGAGGGAGGCGCAGGTGGCCATATGGCACATCCGTTTGATATTCCTTCAGTAAAAAATGGAAAAGATCTAGTTAAAGTATTTGCGCGAGCAGCAGAGTATCTTAAGAAAGGCCCTGCATCAGTTAAGATTGACGGAGTAAATGCCTCTATACGATTAATTAACGTTGCCGGCAGACGCCAGTTTGTAATGGACCGTGGATCAAATAAACCTTTAGATGTTAAAGGCGTAACAAAGGCAGACTTAGAAGCGCGGTTCGGTGCTGGTCATGGCATGATAGTAACAGGTGGTAAAGTATTAGACATCTTTAATGATGCTATACCAGATATAACCATTCAACTTAAATCATTAGGTCTATGGGACAACCCTAATATCTTATTCAATATTGAGTATGTAGCTGGTTCTACTAATGTATTATCATATAATAAAAACTTCTTAGCAATACATGGATTATTAGAAATTGAACAAGTAACACCTAAGCGTCGTGCTACTAAAGAGGTAACTTATAATAAGAAGTCAATGCAAGATCTATTGAACAATTTAACCCCGACTGCAAATGAATATGGGTTCGAAGTACTAGGATCTGTTCCGACTACCTTAGATAAAGAACCAGACTTTGCAGGGGAGCTAGCTAAAAAATATTCTATCACCGTTAACGGTAAAAAAATATCAAAGACGTTAAGTCAATGGTTAGCAGGAGCTACTAATGAAAAAGAAAGTACGGTTAAGTTAGCTGACGGTAAGACAATTGGGGCTCAATCAAAACAAGTATTGCTAGCTTTATCGCAAGGCGAAGATGCTGCTAAAATGTTAGCCGATCCTAAAGATGTAGAAAAAGTAATTAACGGTTTTGTTATTTATTTAGCTACAATGGAATTGGGTAATGCAGTATTAGAAGCTTTAAGCTCACCCTTAGGACCAGTTAGCGGACATGAAGGTATTGTGATTAGAGACCCTAAAATATACGGCGAGCCGTTTAAAATAACCGGCCGATTTATTGTTAAAGGACTAGAATCTCAGTTTAGATAGATATTTATTAAAAAGGAAATATATGGCAACAGAAAAAGAACTACGTAATGAAATACGTAAACATGTACGTAATATACTAGCCGAGTCGACTACTAACTCATTTATTAAAAATGTAGGATCGCAGGTACGTGCTAGTTTAGGCGGTGGACGTTCAATGCTCGATAAAGCATTAGGCGGTATGGACGTTGAACGTCTTGCAAAACTACCTAGAATGCAAAAGGTAGGATTACTAACTACACTAATGAAAACATTTGGTATCACTGCTGATGAACTAACAGCATTACGTGGTCAAGTAGCACGTGGTCTTAAAGCTGATTCTAACATGAAAGAAGGCAAGCTTAATGAATTAGAATTAAGCTCTGATACGGCATCAGATAAGCCAGCGGCAGGCAGTGCATTAGCCAGCAAAGCAGAAAAAGTTGAAAAGACTCAAGCTTATCAGATGCTAGTTAAAGCTATCGAAAACAAGCCAGCGACACAGCAAGTAGCATTTGTTATAGATATGCTATCAAGACTACCATTGGATGATAGTGCTAAGCGTATGCTTAAAATGAAAATTAAATCACAGTTACAATAAGTATGAGCAATAAGTTACAAAATGTTAAAGCAAATAAAGAATTACTAGCAGGTACACATAGTACTCAAACTAGAAAGTCTTTTGGTTACACTGGAGAAGGAACTACAAGCAAACGTGCTGTAGGAGATATATGGATTGAGAAAGATCCTGCAGGTGTAGAATATAAAATAGAACAGAAGAACGGATTTCGTACTAGGACGCCATTAAACAGTATTCTTAAACAAGTACGTGATATAATGTCTGTTCCTAAAGAATGTCCTTGCTGCAAAAAGAAGATGCGTGATGACGAAAAGGCTTTAAACTTTAAAATGTATTTCAAGCATAAAAAATGTTTTGATTGTGTCCTTAAGGAAGAGACAGCTATTCGGTTAAAAGGCCGAGAGGCATGGGAAGAATATTCACGTAAGTTTATGTTAGCTAATGCAGAAGCATGGCTAGCTGATACAGATAAAGAAGTTGAAATTTTGCGTAACTCACTTAAAGTACAGTTTACACAAAATGCGGATGGTGGATTAGAAGAATGGGATCAAAGCGCATTCTTTGAAAAATTTGATAGTGATTATCAAGAATTGAAAAAAACTATAATAACAAACCTTAAAGGTGAAAATGGCAACTCCTAGGAAAGTAACTAAGGCAGCTGAGAAATTAGAAAAGCATTCATCTGAAATGCAAGATGTAGCAAAAAAATGGCAAGCTGCCGCCGGTAAAGACAAACAAAAGCTTTTAGACCAGTTAAAGAAGATGACATCTGAAAAGCGCGATTTGGAAAGTCAATTGCAAAGAGCAATTGCCGACTTAGATAAAGATACGGAGTTGCAAATTGATGAAGTTCGTCGTTTAATTCGTAATATCATTCGTGAAGAAATTAAAAAGAGAAAGTAATGGCTAGAATAAATCTATCTGTTGTAATGAAAGAAGTGTTATGGGAGCAATGCCTTAACACACAACGATCAATTCAATTGGAACATTCGCTGACTGCAGAACAAAAGATCCATGGTATCTTTAAAGAGTATGTGTCATTTTTAAGAAAGACGTTAACATCAGAACATATGTTAACAGTACAACGTTTTTTTGCTCCTACTATAACAGAAGCTGAAATTAGCGATGATGAACTTGCAAATGTAATAGCACAAGCGGCGCAAGAATTAGGCGATAAAGTACCGGACGCTGAATATTTAACCGACCCTGACAAACTCGATGTCAGTGCTTTAGATAAGGGTGATGTAAAAAACGGTATACAGACAGAATCCAATGGCCGCCATGGACAATTACTTACTGAAGGCTTTTTAATGACGGTATTAGCTTTACCTGCAATAGCTAAACTGCTAGCAGAAGTAATTGAGTGGGCTAAACGTAAATTTGGGAAATATGATGAAAGCGATCAACAAGCCTTAATATTTTTAGATCTTATATATAAACAAGCTAAAAAAACAAATCAAATTCCATCAAAAACTGAAATATTAGCTTTAGCTAAAAAAGAAGGATTTTTAGGATTGAGTAGTTCTATAGCTACTGCATATGCATTACGTGAAGATCCGGACGCTGCGATGCAAAAAGATATAGAAACGGCGTTTCAGAAGATTGCACAAGCAGTAGGTGATGCGAACGATAAGACTCGAGAAAAGGGACAAGAACCTCATGGCGCAAGTTTTACGCCGGAAGGTAAAGAAGCACAGCCTGTTGATAAACACATGTTACATATATTACATGATTTAACATTTTCATCAAAAGGCGCAAAATGGGTAGCTAATGCAGGACATGACCTGCATAAGGCTTTTTTGATTCCAATTCGTGCGGTTCTTGCGCCATTATTGGCAGCAAAATATGGAATCTTTAAAAGAGATTCATGGAAAAAAGCATGGAAGAATTCGAATGAGGCTGCAAATGTTATATATATTGGAATTATGTTAATAGTAATGACAACCGACGCTATTCAGTATTTTGCTAGCAATGCAGCACTAACACAAATGATAGGTCAGATATTTGGATCTGTAGACGACTTACTGACTACGGCAAAAACTACTATTAAAGCAGGCGACTTAACTATTTCTGCTATAGAAGAATTTATTTTAGCATCTGGAATAACAAAGGGATAATGCTATATGAGCATAATGAAAAGAATACCAAATATATGGTTTTATACGTTAGTAGGCAGTACTGTCTTTCTAACACTATTAGTAATAGTTTTGTCATTTAGAAAACCAGAAATTCCAATTGATGTTCAACAGTATAAATTACAACATCAAATTGATAGTTTAAATACAGTAATAGATGATAACGCTAATACACGTGTAAAGCTTAATTTACAAATCGATTCACTAAACAATTCAATTGCTCGTATAGAAACAAGCGTTGCTAGAAAACAAAAAGAAATACAACAATTACGGGAGAAATATGAAGAAACAATTGATCATGTTAATAGCTTTTCTAATGATGACATTAACAGCTATTTCGCAAAAAGATATTCTGAATGATAGTTTAATTTGTCTGCCACCAGGCACGATGAAAGAAATTATTAAAGACCTAGAATCAGGCGACTTAGCCAGACGAGAACTTGCACTTGTTTATAGTATCAATATAGATTTAAGTAATACAATTGCCTTAAAAAATTCTATTATACTAAATCATCAGAAAAAAGAAACTACGTATATAACGGATATTAATTCATATAAACTAGTCATTGATGCTAAAAATACACAAATTGAATTAGCAAAAGCTAAAGCTAAAAAGTATCGTAGACAGCGCAATGGAGTACTTATAGGTGGATCTGCACTTTTAATTGCAATTCCTACATTAATTCTTGTTTATACGTTATAAATTTTATATATTAAAGAGTTATGTCAAAATCACTTAAAGAAATAATAGCAGACGAGTATAAAAAATGTGCAGCTGACCCTGTACATTTCATGCGTAAGTATTGCATAATTCAACACCCTACGAAAGGAAAGATGTATTTTAATTTATATCCTTTCCAAGAAGATACATTACGTGACTTACGTGATAATCGATATAACATTATTCTTAAGTCACGCCAATTGGGTATATCAACTTTAACAGCTGGTTATGCTCTTTGGGCTATGTTATTTAAAAATGACTATAACGTTCTAGTTATTGCTACTACCCAAGACGTTGCTAAAAACTTGGTAACAAAGGTAAGGGTAATGCATGATAATCTTCCGGCTTGGCTGAAAGGTAAATCAATGGAAGATAATAAATTGTCATTGCGTTTTAAGAATGGGTCACAAATTAAAGCTGTTTCTAGTACAGGCACTTCCGGCCGTTCTGAAGCATTATCACTATTGGTAATTGATGAAGCTGCATTTATTAAAGGCATTGATGAAATATGGACATCCGCACAGCAAACATTAGCAACGGGTGGTGGTGCTATTATATTATCTACACCTAATGGTACTGGTAATTTATTCCATAAACTATGGGTAGATGCAGAGGCTGGTGGTCAATTTAATCCTATTAAACTACACTGGTCACGTCATCCAGATCGTGATGAGACATGGCGTGAAGAACAGACTCGATTGCTAGGCGATAAAGAGGCAGCGCAGGAATGTGATTGCGACTTTATATCATCCGGCCATACAGTAGTTGACGGTCCTATTATACAATGGTATGAACAAACATACGTTACGGATCCTTTAGAAAAGAGAGGGTTTGATAGTAATTATTGGATATGGGAGTATGCCGACTTTAATAAAAGTTATGCAGTAGTAGCTGACGTCGCTCGCGGCGATGGGGCCGATAACTCTGCATTTCATGTTATTGAAATAGAATCAATGACACAGGTAGCAGAATACCGCGGTAAGATAAGTACTACCGATTACGGGAACATGTTAATAACAGTTGCCACAGAATATAATAATGCTTTATTAGTAATAGAAAATGCAAATATAGGATGGGCAGTACTACAAGTTGCAATCGACCGTAACTATGAAAACTTGTATTATTCATATCGCCAAGATGCGTATATCGATGAAGAAGTTCACTTATCAAAGGGATATGACTTAAAATCTAAATCAGATAAAGTTCCTGGATTTTCAACTACTTCAAAGACAAGACCTTTAATGATATCTAAATTAGAAACGTATTTTAGAGAAAAAGGCCCTATTGTTAAAAGTAAAAGACTAACAGATGAACTATATGTATTCATCTGGAATGGTAGTAGAGCAGAAGCTCAAAGAGGTTACAATGATGACTTGGTAATGTCATTTGCAATTGCATTATGGGTACGTGACACGGCATTGCGTTTACGTCAACAAGGACTCGATCTGTCTAGAAAATCATTAGGCTATTTTGGAAAATCAAAAGGTGTGTATACATCAACTGGAAATTCTAGTAATGGCTCATGGGACTGGAACGGTGAAAAAGATGGCCTTACTTGGCTAATCTGATATTTATAAAAAAGAGATAAAATATGGCAGACACTTCATTATCGAGTCGGTTAAGACGGTTATTCTCAACTAACGTTATTGTTAGAAGAATAGGCAAAAATCAACTCAAAGCTATTGATACTAATAGATTACAATCATCAGGTGCATTATCAAGTAATAGATATATTGACCGATTTGCTGGATTGCAACGTGGCCAATCATATGGTACTTATAATCAATCATATACATTCCATACTTCTAAATTAGAATTATTTTCTGATTATGAATCAATGGATATGGATCCAATATTGGCATCGGCGTTAGACATTTACGCAGATGAGTCGACTGTAAAGGATGCAGATGGGGATACTATAACCATTTCTACACCTAATAATGAAGTCTATAAAGTGTTACGTAATTTATTTTACGACATACTTAATATAGATTATAACTTATGGCCATGGATTAGAAACGCCTGTAAGTACGGAGATTTCTTTTTGTATCTAGATATTGAAGAGGAATTAGGTATTATTAATGTAATACCATTATCAGCATATGAGGTTCGTCGTGAAGAAGGGTATGATCCAAATAATCCATATGCATATCGATTCTTATTTGAAGGTACTCATACAATGTATTCTATGGGCAGAGGGGCATCTGACCGTGAGCCAATGGAAAATTATCAAGTAGCACACTTTAGATTATTATCAGATACTAACTTCCTTCCATATGGTAAGTCAATGTTAGAACCTGCACGTAAGGTATGGAAACAATTAATGTTAATGGAAGATGCAATGTTAATTCATCGTATCATGCGTGCACCGGAACGTAGAATTTTTAAAATAGACGTAGGTAATTTACCGCCAGGAGAAGTTGATTCTCATATCGATGCTATCATTCAAAAGATGAAAAAAATTCCATATATGAATGAGCAAACCGGGGAATATAATCTTAAATTTAATATGCAAAACATGTTAGAAGATTATTTCCTACCAGTACGTGGGGGAGAATCTGGAACTGCCATTGAATCATTACCTGGATTGAGCAATGACGGTCAAATTGATGACATTGAATACTTGAGAAATAAAATGCATGCCGCATTAAAGATTCCAAAAGCGTTCTTAGGATATGATGAAGGTGTTGAAGGTAAAGCGACGTTAGCAGCAGAAGATGTACGTTTTGCCAGAACAATAGAACGTATACAAAAGATATTTGTATCTGAGTTAACTAAGATTGCAATTATACATTTATATGCTCAAGGATTTGAAGGTGAAGATTTAATTAACTTTACTATATCATTAACAAATCCTTCATTGATATATGAAAAACAAAAGCTAGAAACTTTAGCTACTAAAGTTGAATTGGCAGGAAATCTTAAAGAATCTAAAATGTTTTCAGAAAAATGGATTTATGAAAACATCTTTAATTTAACTCAACAGGAATGGCAGACCGAACAAGATCAAGTAATTGAAGATCTTAAACAAGACTTCCGTAAAGAACAGATTTCTAGTGAAGGTAATGACCCTGTTAAAACCAATATGAGTTTTGGTACACCTCATGATATTGCTTCAATGCATGTATCGACAAAGTTTGACGGATTGGCTCCGGGAATGGAACAAGAACATGTAGCCGGCCCAGGACGTCCTAAAGACGCCAGTACATGGGGTAAACATTCTAGTCCGCATGGTAGAGATCCATTAGGAGCTAAAGAAATGACTAAGTCTTTAAGTATAGATAAGTCGCCATTGCAACATAATTTTAAAAATGGATCGCCGTTAAGTACTGAACATGTTGAATCAAAAGCTATTATAGATTCAATGAAATCTAAGTTTAAGTCGGCTAAGGTATTGAAACAATCTTTAAATGAAGAAATTAAAGATATTGATGCAGGTACTATGTTGGATGAACGCCAATTATTAGATCAATAGTTTGTTGATTGATATATATTTATTAAAAATATACGTACATAACAGGACGCATTTAATGAAACGAATTAAACATTCAAAAGTAAAAAATACCGGTTTGATTTTCGAGCTTTTGGTAAGACAAGTAGCATCGGATACAATGAACAACCGAGATTCAAAGGCATTACGTATTTTAAAGAGAAGCTTTAAACCAAACTCTCTTTTATCTCAGGAGTTGAAATTATATCGCTCACTCCATGAAGAGAAATTCGTTAATGTAAAGGCGGAGACTTTTGTAACGGCAGTGACTACTGCAAGAAAAACTATCAATGAATCTTTATTGAAAAAAGAAAAGTATAACTTAATTAAAGAAATACGTTCGGCTTTTAATATTGAAGATTTTTTCAAATCGCGTGTTAGCAATTATAAATTGCATGCAGCTATATATAAATTATTTGAGCATGCTGAAGCCGATGATCCTAAAGAATATGTTGAAAATAAATTTGCTATTCTAGAACATATATCAGCAGTAGCTAAAAAATCAGTAGATACTAAATCAGCGTTAATTGCTGAGCAAAAGGATTTACGTATTTTAGCTTCTAAAATAATGATTGAAAAGTTTAATGAAAAATATTCATCGTTATCAAGCTCACAAAAGAACATGTTGCGTGAGTATATTAATAATGTAACTAATTCAACAGAACTTAAGAAATATATACTTAAAGAAACTAAGTCATTATCAGAACAACTTACTAAGTTAAAGACAATTGTACCTAGCAAAGTTATACGTATTAAATTGACGGAAGTTGCTAATCTACTTAATCAGATTAATAAGAAACATACCATAGAAGATAAAGATGTATTGACTATGTTAAAGTATTATGAACTAGTAGATGAACTAAATAAAGTAAAAGGATAATATGCCAATTCAAGGACCATATGAATATACAAATGCACAAGTAAGTCAATTTGAAAGACTAGGGCATCCCGGTAAGTATACTTCAGTTCAAACATTTACCAGCGGAGAAACATTTTTTACTGGATCTAATTACGGTTATGGCTCGATCATGGTTGTAACAGCCGGAACTGCTACTGCTAGTCTATCTAACGGCGGACGGGTAAATTTGGGAGATTTAACTGTAAAACAATTATATGATTTTTCAATATTATCTATTAGTGGTAGTGCATTAACGCCATCATCGGTATACGTATTTAAACGTCAAGGAGTATAATGAAATTTCTTGAAGAAATGGAAAAAAAATTCCGTCAATTAAATGAAAGCGTTGATCGAGTATCTGATAAAGAAGCTGGAAAAGACTTCAAAGATTTAGAGGATAAAGATTTAGACAATGATGGCGACGCTGATAAGTCTGATAAATATTTGCATAAGCGTCTAGGTAAAGTTGCTAAAATGGATGAAAATGCTTTAGGCGTTGATGAACCATATTATGTTGAGATAGCAGTTCGTGATGCTCGTAAGGCAGTGGAAGCTATACAAAACGATACTTTATTAAGAAAGGCGTTACGTAATAAATCACTTGTACCATACGGCACTAACGTGTTTGCAACCGACGATCAAGAGGTAATTCAAACATTATCTGATATTCTATCGGATAACAGTATTGAATTAACTAGTCATCAAGGATTAGATGAAATGTCAAGTACAGCAGGAGTACCTGGATATCAAACTCCAATGGCATTTGGAAAGGTAGATAAAAATACATTGAGTCAAGGCGGAATGACTCCAGTTAAAAAGACTAATAAGATATTCAAACCTATTTGGAATGAAAGTAAATCTACGTATAAAAAGATGATGTCTGAAATGTACGGAGTAAAGTCCATTGTAAATGAAGCTTCAAATCCTGCATTAGATAAAGCTGTTGATAAATTTGTTAATGCTTTAGCTACAAAGAATGGATATAGACGTCCAGACGCTATAATGGCTATATTTGAAGCTCTTAAACGACTAAATTATATCCACCCGAGTGTTAATTATAAAGCACCGTCAGGATATAGTATTGAAGAAGCAGTTTCATACAGAGACTATAAAAAAGATCCTACATCAACTCCAGCGCAAAAAGTAAACAATGGAATTGCTGAGGTTAATAAGATGTTAGGTGAAATGGAAAAGATTGTACAAAATAATCTAAGATTAAAAACTGAAATGGGTGTTGACTCATCTCATTTTTGGAAAAATACAAGTGTAAGATTTTCTAAAATAAATGAACGAATAGTTAGACTATCGAATAGATTAAAGGAATTGTCACAATGATTTTAAACCGTACATGGCAACAATTTTATAAAGCTGCTGAAAATAAAACTTTGACAATGGAACAGGCAAAACGTAAATATTCTGATGAACGTAAACGTTTCGACCGACATCAACAATTTCTTAATTCAGGATTATATATACAAGGATTAAAATAATGTCTAAGCAATTATTAGTAGATTACGGCGTATTTGAAGTATCAGCTCAATCCATTAATGAATCGTTAGCAAATAATAACGGTAAATTAATTGTTACTGGAGTTCTTCAAAGAGCTGATGCACGTAACCAAAATGGACGTGTATATCCAATGGAAATATTAATGCGTGAAGCTAAGAAGTATGAAAATACATTTATTGCTGAACGTAGGGCTTTGGGAGAATTAGATCACCCAGATTCATCTGTTGTTAACTTAAATAACGTTTCTCATAACATTGTATCAATGGGATGGAAAGGACCGGACTTAATGGGTACAGTAGAAGTATTACCTACGCCATCTGGAAATATTCTTAAGTCATTATTCCAAGCCGGAATTAAATTAGGAATTAGTTCACGTGGATTAGGCTCTGTTAAAGAGGTTATGCGTGAAGGAAGTGAGGCAATGGAAGTTCAACCAGACTTTGAATTAATTGCATTTGACTTTGTAAGTAATCCATCGACCCATGGAGCGTTCCTTTCACCTGTAAATGAATCAATAAACAAATCGGCAAGTAATCGTTACAATACTATTGAACGACTTATTTCTGATATAATCATGGAGTTCTAATTATGGCAAAGAAAAATAACGGTTTAGTAGATTTAGCTCATAGTTCAGTATATGGACCAAACAATCCAGGTCAATTGGGCACTGGTACTATATTAGGTACTAATATATCTCCACTAGCAAATGCACAGTTAGGTAATCCAAAAAATGGTAAGAAATTTTTCAATAGCTTATTTGATTCATCACATGCTAGTATGTATGGGCCATTTAATTCGATCGGTAAAAAAGGCACAGGATTCGCTCCTGACTTGTTCGGAAACATACCTAGTGAAATTACTATTTAATAGGAAATAAAATGACAGATTTAAAACAACGATATGCTCAATTGTTTGGCGGTAAGTCCAAGTCAAATGATAAACAATTGACTGAAGGCTTTATTGGTCTTAGCCCTAACATGGGTAGACGGCCGGTTAGAGAAGAAGAAGTGCCTGAAGTAGCACCTGAGGATATGAGTGCAGAAGAGCCGGAGGAAGTAGATACTACAGAGTTTGAAACATTAACTGATATGGCTAAAGAACTACGAAATGCTTTATCAGACGCACAGACTAAATTAGAAGAATTGTCAGCAACTGATCCAAGTCTACAACAACGATATGTGCAGTTTAGTCGTTATTCAACTGCAGTATTAAAAAACTTAACTGGTATTACTAGAATACTTAAAGGATTAAAATAATGAAAAAGTTTGAACAGCAATTATTGAAAAACATTCTTAAAGAAAATGTTGGCGGAGATGAGGATAAAAAAGTTTCATCCGAACAAAAGAAAGATTTTTTGCGTGCAGTATCAGAGTATCACAAACTAGGCGAAATGATTTATCGTGCACAAGGCTTAAAAGAAGTGGCTGATACGTTGAAAAATATTGTAGGCACTGCTGAAAATTTGACTATTGAAGAATCAGAACATTGGTTTGATAATGTTACAGTGTCACGCCATATGAAACAAATGAATGAAGCCTTTAAGGTATTTGAAAAGACCGCCACAGAGATGTCAGGTATGCAACAACGTTTAGAAGCTGCATATGAAGATATGGGTTCAGTTCTTAGCAAGTATTATAAAGTTAATGAAGCTTTAAGATAAATTTGATTTGTTGAGAAATAGTTTATATATTAAACAAAAATAAATAGTTATGAGTAAAAAACAAAAACATTTCGAAAGCATTATTCCAGGGTCAATGACAGGAGTTAAAGTTACTAAGTTGCCTTTTGATAATAAACCAGATCTTTCATTCGCTTTACGTAAGTGGAAAAAAATGCTTAAGGATTCTGATATATTAACTGAGTTGAAAAACCGTACGGAATATACAAAGCCTTCAAAACTTAAAGCAGCACATAGAGAACGTAGTGCTTATCTGCAAAAAAAGTATACGGAAAATAACCCGTAAAGAACTGCTTTAAAAAAAAGTTTAAGTAAAAGATGTCTATAATGGCATCTTTTCTACTATCTACCATATTTATATTTGTCTTGATACTATATCTCAATATATAGTCACTCTAAATTATTTTATATTTCTATTAAGATTCCAATAATCTTATTTCCAAATTAAATACGAGGAAAAACAATGAATAAATTGTTAAAAGAAGCAATTGCTGATGCCAAAGCTGTACGCGAAACTGCATTAGCAAACGCAAAAATTGCATTAGAAGAAGCTTTTACACCAAGACTTCAATCTATGTTATCTGCTCGTTTAGCTGAAGAAGCTGAAGAAGAAGATATGTACGAAGAAGAAGAAATGGAAACACCAGAGCCAGAAATGACTGAAGAGGGTGCTGAAGAGTATTATGATACCGCTCCAGCCGAAACTCAACAAGATGCTGAGCTTGAAGAAGAGGATGATCTAGATTTAGAAGAAATCATTCGTGAACTTGAAGGATCTGATGACGAAGAAATGGAAGAAGATTTAGATTCTTCCGATATCGGCGCCGGAGATAACAAAGTTGACAAATATTCAACTAGTACAGAAGATCCTGGAAAAGGCCATGATGGCATTTCAATTGAAGAAATTATCGAAGCTTTACGCGAAGCTGAAGGTGATGAGGACATTGAAGAAGAGCCTGTAACTGAAGGTGAAGATGAAGAAGAAGATGTTGTTAAAGAGGGTGAAGGTGAAGATGAGGAAGAATCTGCGAAAGTAGAAGAAGCTTATCGTGTTATCAAATTCTTGAAAAACAAGATCAACGAAGTTAATCTTCTTAATGCAAAGTTATTATTTTCGAACAAGTTGTTTAGAAACTTTGAATTAAATGAATCTCAAAAGATGAAAGTTATTGAAAACTTTGACCGCGCATCAAACTTGCGTGAAGTGAAGTTAGTATTTAGCACAATCTGCGAATCATTGACAGTTTCTAAAAACAACAAAAAACAAAACATCAAAGAAAGCTATGCTTCTAAACCAGTACGTAGCACTGCTCCAAAGAAAGAAATTCTTTCTGAAAGCACTGCATTAGCGGCTCGTTGGAAAAAATTAGCTAATCTTTAATTAACAAAGAGGAAAAAAAATGAATTTAAATTCTTTATTGCCTCATAATGCAAATGCCAATCAAAACGCTGTATCTATCGCACTTGAAAAGAAGTGGGAAAGAACCGGTCTTTTAGAAGGTTTAGCAAATGAGGTTGAACGTAAGGGCATGGCTGTTCTTTTAGAGAACCAAGCTAAGCAACTTGTAACTGAAGCTAACCAAACTGGTACTGACTCTAATGCAGAGCAGTGGGCAGGTGTAGCTTTACCGCTTGTACGTCGTATTTTTGCTGAAATTGCAGCAAAAGATTTCGTTAGTGTACAGCCAATGAATTTACCATCAGGTCTTGTATTCTTCTTGGATTTCAAATATGGAACCAAGCAAGGATCAACTGGAACCCCAGCTTTCGGTAATGACTTCTTGACTGGTCAAGGTCGTGCTTCACAAATGGATTCTGTATTCGGTGTAACTGATACAGATCGTGGTACTACCGGCGCTGCAACAGAAGGTCTTTATGGTGCAGGTCGTTTTGGATATTCTACAAATGATTATTCATCATCTGTTGCTGCTTTAAGCACTACTGCTGCTGTAACCGGTTATCGTACTGGTTCTATAGCTGTAGGTACTGGTGTGTTTACTTCTGGAATTAGCGCAATGACCCAAGCAGCGTTTGACTACTTTACTAACTATAACGCAGAATTTTCTGCTTCAGTTGTAGCTAATGGATTATCAGGATTCCAAATCCTTTCTGTACCGACAGGATCTATCTCTGGATTTGATTCAAAAGGTATTCGTGCTTTTAACGTAAGTGGATCTAACTTAACTGGATTCTATCCTGAGTTTACTAAAATTTCTCAAGATAAAGGCCACGTTGATTTCTTGATTGACCCTGCACTTGATGCTACTCCAGCTAATGCGTTCCAAAACCCAATTGTTATTTTCCATAAGCAGCCTACTGATACAACTCGTGGTGATTTTGAAGATCCAACTGCGACGCAAGGTTTTGCTGGAGCGGGAATTGCTAACGGTGGTGGTGTTGGCGCTGGTTCATTAGACATTCCAGAAATTAACTTGGAACTTCGTTCTGAAGCAATCGTTGCTAAGACACGTAAGTTAAAGGCAATTTGGTCTCCTGAATTCGCTCAAGACTTAAACGCTTACCATTCAATTGACGCTGAAGCTGAATTGACTAGTATGTTGTCTGAGTATGTTTCTCAAGAGATTGATTTAGAAATCTTAGACATGTTGATTCAAAATGCTCAATCAGTTGATTATTGGTCAGCAAAAGTTGGTTTTACTTTTGATAGTGCAACTAATACATTTGCTTTAGATAGTACTAGTGCTTCTGCATTGGCATACAACCAAGGAACTTGGTTCCAAACTTTAGGAACTAAAATCCAAAAGATTTCAAACAAAATTCATCAGTTGACAATGCGTGGTGGAGCGAACTTCTTAGTATGTTCTCCAACCGTAGCAACTATTTTAGAGTCTATCCCAGGATATGCTGCTGATACTGACGGTAACAAAATGAACTTTGCTATGGGTGTACAAAAAGTTGGTGCGATCAACAATCGTTTCCAAGTTTATAAAAACCCATATATGACTGAGAACGCTATCCTATTGGGATACCGTGGAAGTCAGTTCCTTGAGACTGGTGCGGTATATGCTCCATATATCCCGTTGATGATGACACCACTTGTTTATGATCCAACGAACTTTACACCAAGAAAAGGTGTGATGACACGTTATGCTAAGAAAATGGTTCGTCCAGAATTCTATGGTAAGATCTATGTAGGTGGTTTGAATACCCTATAATTGTTAATTAATAATTAATAATTGTTTATTATGTAAAGAGGCGGCTTCGGTCGCCTTTTTACTTTTCAACGGATATTTATACAAAAGGAGAAAGGTTATGGATCCAGTTAAATTGTCAAACTATGAAAAGCGTAAGCCAAAGAATCCTATTAAATTTGCTATTGAATTAAATGAAGAGCAAAAGTTAGCGAAGTCATTGATTTACGATAATCCAGTAGTATTGTTGAAAGGGCAAGCCGGTTCCGGTAAAACATTAGCAGCTTGCCAATGTGCCTTAGACATGTTCTTTAAACGTGAAATAGAAAAGATTGTAATTACAAGACCTACGGTAGCCAAAGAAGATATTGGATTCCTACCAGGCGATCTAAAAGAAAAAATGGATCCATGGTTAGCTCCTGTATATTCCAATCTATATCTTTTATATAACAGAGAGAAAGTAGATAAGATGGTAGCAAATGGGGAAATTGAAATTGTTCCGTTTGCATTCATGCGAGGTAGAACATTTCCTAATACCTATGTTATTGTAGACGAATGTCAAAATATTACACATAGTCAAACTGAAATGATGTTGGGTCGTTTAGGCCGTGGTGGTAAAATGGTATTTTGTGGTGATATGAGTCAAACCGATTTAAAGAATAGGAAAGATTCTGGTATTAGCTTTTTTACACGATTGGAAGAAAATGTAAAAGGTGTAAAAATTCATATTCTTAAGACCAATCATCGCCATGAAATTGTTGAACCTATACTCAATGTATACAGTGAATATAGAGACTAAGTGTACGGTATTGAATTAGATATCATGTAACACTTGTAGGTAGCAATAAACGAAGTGATTGCTATATAAAAATATTAGAATCTTAACATAGTTACATACATATTTATTTATAAAAACGTAAAACAATGGCAGCAGGAAAATATTCATTTACAATTGATCAGGGAAGTACTTTAAACTTAGAAGTACAGTATAAAGACTCAACAGGAACGCCTGTAAATCTTTCCGGCTATTCAGCAAAGATGCAAATTAAATCTGGATATGCAGATAATAGTCCAACAACATACATTACATTGTCAAGTTCATTAGCTCCAGATAGTACCGGATTAAATTTAAGTGGTAGTAATGGTACTACGCCATTGGCTTCAGGTTCTATAGGAATTTACATTTCGGCTACATCGTCATCAGCATTTACGTTTACGGATGCCATTTACGATTTAGAATTACGTACCGGCGCTACAGTTAATAGAATATTAGAAGGCCAAGTTAAACTACGTAAAGAAGTGACTCGATAATGCCTACAAATATTAATACATCTAATAATACTGTTGTCATACAGCCAACTAATTATACAGTAACTGTAACTAATAACAATGTCGGAAGTACTACCAATGTAACTAATCCGTATACCACTGTTATTAATGTAGCAAGTCTTGGGCCTCAAGGAATTCCAGGAGTTCAAGGAGTACCAGGTGATTCTGTATTCTCTAACTTAGGTGGAGGTGTCTTTGCTACTACTTCCAGTATACAAGTAACAGGTTCATTTACAGTATCAGGTTCTAGTACATTTACGAATATAGGCCCTGCAGTATTTTCTGGTAGTACAGCTATTTCTGGGACATTAACTGTTAATGGATATGATATAGTTACCGTAAACCAAACTAGTTCATTAACAGCACTAAGTGCGAGTCATGCCGCTACAGCATCATACCTTAATACCTTAAATCAAAACTTAACGTTTAACGGTAATTTGACTTTAAATGGTACGGCGTCGATAGCATACTTAAATGTTCAGTATGAGTCCGCATCTATTATCTATTCATCCGGTTCAAATCAATTAGGTGACGCTGCTAACGACACCCAGACTTTGTATGGTAGTGTAATTATACCTACTGGTAGTTTAACTGTAAGTGGCTCTATAATTGCTAGTGGCTCAGATGCAACAATCAATAGTGTAAGAGTAGGTCGTGGTAGTGGCAATATTATAACAAATACGGCTCTTGGAGCAGACGCATTATCTTCTAATACTGTGGGTAGTGAAAATACAGCAATAGGAAGATTTACAATGTTTTCCAACACAACGGGTACATCAAATACAGCCGTTGGTGTTCGCGCTATTCAAAGTAATATAGGGGGAAGTAGCAATGTAGGATTAGGCTATCAAGCGGGAAGGTTTATTACCGATGGAACAACTGCGTTAACAGCATCAAATAATAGTGTCTTTTTAGGTGCTAATACTAAAGCACTTGCAAATTCTCAAACAAATCAAATTGTAATAGGTTACGATGCTATTGGCTTGGGTTCAAATAGCGTTGTTTTGGGTAATAGCAGTATTACACTTACAGCGCTAAGGGGTAATGTCTTAATCAACACAACAACAGACGCAGGGTTTGGGTTGGATGTAAGTGGTAGTGGAAGATTTACTAACAATTTAACAGTAACAGGCTCAACAACTATAACTGGGGAAGCAAATGTATCTTTTCTAAGTTTAGGAGGTAACACTGCTCTAAATAACTCCAGCACTACAATGATCTTAGGTGCATCGGGAGCATGGGCAGGAGTTAGAATTCCTAAAAACCTAGAAGTAACAGGATCTGCAATTATTAGTAGTTCTGCTAATACTCAATTGCAGGTAGGTAGTAATTTCTTATTTGTAAGTAGTAGTGGTAATGTTGGGATTGGAACAATTGCACCTGCTTATAAATTAGATGTAAGTGGATCCGCTAAAATTAATGATGGTATTTTCGGATTAGGTACAACAGGAAATATATTACCTTTATTTTCCCCAGCAGGAACAGGAACAGTTGTAGTAGGAGGAACATCACCAAATATTCCTGCATTAAGATTTCAAGGTTCTCCTCTAAACTTTTTTATTGGAAGCACACAGGTCGCTCAATTTTTTGCAACTACTGGAAACCTAACACTTCAAAACGGCGGAACATTTACAGATGCAGGATTCAGATTAGATGTAAGTGGTAGTGCAAGAGTAATTGGCCAAACAAGAATAGCAGGAGCAGTAAACGCATCTAGTGGATTTGTTCAAGGAACATTTTTCAATCAGACACTTGTAGCAACTGCAGATAATGATACGTTATATGGAATAGATATTAATCCAACATATACAACTGGATCATTTACTGGAGTTACGCGTGTTCCTTTACGTATTAGAAACGCAGCAAATACAGACAACGCATTTTATATAGATTCAGCTGGTAATGCTTCATTTGCTGCATCTTTGAGTGTTGGAACAATTTATGGTCAAACCAATATTAATCTTTCAAGTGGTAATGGTAATTTGCTTTTGCAAACTAATTTTACTGGGAATACTGGATTGACAATGTTCAATTCTACTCGTAACGTAGTTATACAAAACGGAGGTACATTCACAGACAACGGATATCGTCTACAAGTTAACGCAACTGGTTCTGATTCTGGTTCTTTGTTTGTAGGTGGTACAACTATAGCAACAGGTTCTATAGCCAGAACAATGTTAATTAGCTCTTCATTAAGTGCTTCTGCGAACAATGATGTGTTAGTTGGATTAGATATTAACCCTTCATTTAATACCGGTGCATTTACTGGAGTATCTAGTATTGGATTAAGAATTGCAGGAAGCATAATACCTACAATAAATACAGGTTTTAATATCGGCACAAATGGTAATGCTTTTGGAAGAATTTTCTCTTCCAGATTTAGCGGAACTTCTATTGCTGACTTATCAATTTCAAGCACAGGGACAACTACAAATATAAATTTTCAACTAAATGATTCAACAGGTAATGTAGTTGGTAGATTTTTTAATACAACAGGTAACTTCTCACTTCAAAATGGAGGAACATATACAGACGCAGGTTTTAGATTAGATGTCAGTGGTAGCTTTAGAACTAAAGATGGAAATATACATGCATCTTCATCAGCCCCTGCACCTACCGGATTATCTACACCTGGCCCCCAAATAATGTCTTATGGTAGTATTTGGAATAGTGCATTTGGAGCAAGAACAATGGCTGGTGGTATGCAGATACTATCGGATACGTCCAATATAAATCCACCAATTTCTAAATTAGCATTCTTGGTAGGTTCGGATAATGCTACTCCAACAGAGAGAATGTACGTAACCTCTTTAGGAAAATTTGGTATAAATGGAGGAGCATCATTTACACCACCATCTTCAAGTAATGAGTATAATGTCACTTTAGCAACAACTGCACCTGCTACTCCATCTACCCCAGTAAGTAGTAGCAAATATGTACTAAAAGGTGCATCTCATAACTCAGCCCAAGGTAGTGCACCATCAATTGGCTATACCCAGATGCTAAATGTTACTAACAACACTAACCCTACAGTTGAAAAACTATCATTTTTTGTAGGATCAGCTGATACTGTTAATAGTGGTGATACAAGTGGAAATGCAGTCGAAAGATTTTCTTTAAGAACAGATGGCATAGCAACCCTTAGTGGTTCATTAAATATTACTGGTTCTAACAACCAAATACTACTTAGAGTAGATTCGCCTGCCTCGTCAAGCATATTATTTGTTAGTGGAAGTGGTAATGTTGGTATAGGAACAACTACACCTGCTTTTCCTTTAGATGTAAGTGGTAGTGCAAGAATTACAAATGGACTTACAGTAACAGGCTCGGTAGCATTTGCTTCATCACTCACGGTTACGGGTAATTGTGCAATGGGTCAGTCTTTAGCGGTTGGTACATTTTCGCCTGCTGTTGCATCTGCTCAATTAGAAATCGTTTCAACAACTCGTGGTTTCCTTCCACCACGCACAAGTGCAACCTCATTAATCTCATCACCTGCTCAAGGTCTAATAACATACGTTACTGGATCTAATGATGGATTATATTATTATAACAGTGGCTCTCAACCAGGATGGCATGAAGTATTAACTAACACCGGGCCGCAAACTATAACCGGTAGCTTATCCATATCAGGTTCATCATCTGCCGCTTTATTGAGAGTAGATTCGCCTACAGTATCAGGTAGTTTATTTGTAAGTGGTAGTGGTAATGTCGGTATTGGAACAACTATACCACAAGACAGATTCTCAGTGTCTGGAGAACTAGGCTCTACTACTTCTGAAATGTCAGTAATAAACACTTCCGGTGGTAAAGTTACACTACGAGCTGGTATATTGGGAGTTGTAAATAGTGGGTTTACGCTACTAACTGCTGATGCTAATGGTTCGAATGAGAATACAAGACTAGTGGTATTCGGGTCTACAGGAAATGTCTCAATTGGATCAACCACAGACTCAGGCCGTTTAGCTGTTAGAGGATCAGGTGCAACATCAGCTACAACAACACTTTTAGTACAAAACAGTACACCAACTAACCTATTATCTGTTTTAGACAATGGTCAAGTAGCATTTACTTCACCTACCATAACACTTGCAACATCCCAATCCGCATTCATCATATCACCTATTATATCTGCTAGTAATACTATCGGCGGCCAATATTATGGTGTAAACATTGCACCGACATTCTATCAAACAACAGCATCCCAAACCGAAACAGCATTCCGAGTAGCAGCAACGTTCTCCCAATCATCTGCAGCTGCAACGGCCGGAACAAATATAATAGCCGACTTTGGATCAACAAGTGCCGGTAGCCAATTGACAGTAACAGATGTTACATCAGGAAGCATTTACATGGTAAATGATGTATCTGGTATTCCAATTATAGAGGCTACAAGTAACTGGGATGTTAATATGTATGACTTCCCAAATAAAGTATTTGAGAAGACTGGTACGCAAGTAAACATTTACGGTACCATGAGAGTGAGTGGTAGCTTTATACTACCATTATCTCAATCCGTTGCTCCTCAAACAGGAAGTGCATATTGGAGTGGATCATTATTATTTATATACAATGGAACTCGTTATATGAGTGCAAGTTTCGCTTAATTATGGCTATATACAAAAATACACCTCCAATAGTTACTAATGGATTGATAATGTACTTTGATGCTGCTAACACTAAATCATATACATCAGGAAGCACTACAGTTAGAAACTTAAACCCCGGTTATACCAACATAACATCTTCTATCTTACAAAACCAAAATAGTTCATTCTCACTACCACCACAATATACAACAGAAGGTGGCGGAAGTTTCTTATTTAGTGGTACTGGAAGTGCTATACTAGTAGCTAGTAACCCAGAAGCAATAGGCTTCTGGCCAAAGCCGCAACTTACACTAGAAACATGGTTTAAGACTCCTAGTACTGGATCAGGGCAACGTTCGGGAGCTGGCATATTTGGGTTCACATATCACATTAGATGTCGTATAACTACAACTGGTAATATTCTCACTAGCTATAATAATAGCTTATCATCATCAATATCAGCACAAACATCTGGAGAAAATTACTATGACAATAAATGGCACCATGTTGTTTCGCAGACCAGTGGTAATACCACCTACTTGTATGTAGATGGGAGATTAAGAGGCCAAACAACAGATGCTAACCCATGGACAGGAACTTCACAATATCCTACAGATCGATTAAATATCGGAAGAGATAATAATGATGTTTTTTACTTTTTTTCGGGCAGCATAGGCCCAGTGAGAGTTTATGATAGAGTACTCTCAGCCCAAGAAGTACTCCAAAACTACAACGCAACAAAAGGGAGGTTTGGCTTATGATATACGGAACACCTACCATAGTAACAAACGGATTAGTATTAAATTTAGATGCTTTAAATTCTAAATCTATACCTGTAGATCCTACAGTAAACCTAGCTTTATGGAGCCAAAATTTTTCCCAATCCATATGGAATAAAAGTACTTATGATACAATTACAACTGGCTCCACAGCACCTGACGGAACTCCTACAGCAACATTAATAGATGAGACAAATGCTTACCTAAACCCATCAACTATATCGCAACCTAATATTATAGCAACCTCTCCTACAATTACATATTCAATATATACAAAAAAAGGAACAGCTACTTTTCGGTCTTTTTTATTAAGAAACAACACAACTTCAACTAATTTTACAGGTCTTAGTTTTCAATATAGTATAAGTAGTTCTGCTACAGGATGGACAGTGCAAGATGTTGGGAACGATTGGTTTCGTTTATCATACACTCAAACTACGGAGATTACCCCAGGTGACATAATACAAATATATGCTGGAAGAACGGGTGCTGCTACTTCTGGTTCTACAGCAACGTGGTATGTTTGGGGTGCTCAAGTGGAAGCAACTTCATATGCTACTCCATACATTATAAGTACATCTACAAATGGAAGAAGAAATACATGGTCTGATTTATCTGGGAACAACAATACAGCAACTCTAGCAAGTTCTAGTATCTCAGGAAGTATTCCTACTTTCCCATCAGCTAATAATCGTGTTTTACAATTTAATGGAACAAGTAGTTATGCTAGAGTTGATAGCAATATATTACAAGATTCAGGAGGCACAATTAATATGTGGGTGTACCCTATAGGTACATCTGCCGGGTATATACTTGCAGCCTTTGGAACTAACTCAGATAGATTTTATATATATCGTTTTGATGGTGCATTTAGTTTTACCCGTGGTAACCCAGGAGTATCCCATGGTAAAGGATCATCTCCTTCAGGAGTTTGGTATAATGTTGCATTAACTTGGGATAGCTCTAGTTTTAGTAGTTATGTTAATGGAACATATAATACATCATCTATATATGCTGCATCCGGATCCACATCATTATTTACAATAGGAGCTTATACATCTCCATTAGGTAGTCAAGGATTTAATGGAAATATAGGATTTACTCAAATATACAACAGAGCACTCTCTCAACAAGAAATCACACAAAACTACAACGCACTCAAATCACGATTCGGATTATCATAATATGGCTGTAAACACAAGAAATAGTATTGTTACTAATGGATTAGTATTGTGGGTAGACCCTGCTAATTCAAGATACCCTACATCTCGCAATTTATTTAATTACACTACTGATTTAACAAATGGTTATTGGTCTAAACTTAGATGCCAAATAACAGCTAGCGCAGGTACTGCTCCTGATGGTACAAATACTGCGTTTGCAATGACTATAACTGATTCTAGTTCATTAGTTAGACTAACTGCAGATAGTTTTACTTCTTCAATAGCTGGTGGCCCATATACTTTGTCTGTGTATGTCAATAAAGGAAATTGCACAGCAGGATTATTTCAACCTGGAGTTTATGACAGTGCGCAATCTGTCTCCGGAGTAGCTCCTGAATATGCTATACAAAGCAATTTTGCCCCTACAGGCTCTACAGGAGGAGTTGCTGCTACTACATTATCTCAAACTGTCACTAATGTTGGAAGTGGTTGGTATAGAGTAGCTACTAGTGTAATGCTTTCTTCCTCTATACATTCTTTTAGTGTATTTTTTGATATAGCAAATGGTTTAGGAGGAAATAAAGTCAACGGAGAAAGGATTCTTTTATGGAAACCACAATTTGAAGCAGGAGCAGCAGCTACACCACCAAACGACATCCCTACCACAATCAGATATGCTCCTGACTTATCAGCTAATGGAAATACAGGCTCATTTTCAACTAACAGACCAACATGGACTCCTGACAATGCTGGTACTATATCTTTTTTAGGATCATATAGTGGAGCTCCAACATTAACATACCAAGCTTCTCCTACACTCAACATAAGTGGAAGTAGCATGAGTGGAGAAGTATGGGTTAAATTTACATCATTAGATTACACCACAAACTCAGGAAGTTTAATGTATATATTTTTTAAAGGAGCTCCAGATACTGCTCCTGGTACACCTAATCGAGGGATTTGGTTTTCATATGATAATAGAAGTAATGGTAGTAGTTTTACTTATACTTGCTTTGGAAACACTGCTGGTGGTTTTGGCGGAGGGGGAAATAATTTTGGTGAAAGTCAGTATCGCCAAGTTTTCCAGACTAGAAGTTGGAATCATATTGTATTTACAATAAACAACAGCACCGGATCTTTTTACATAAACGGAGTTCAAAAAGGAGACAGTAAAAATTTTTCAAACTTAAATTTATACCATACTGGGTCTTCCACTACAGGCACTGTTAACTTTAATGCAGCACCACCTTCTCCTAGACCATTTGAAATAGGCACCTTAAGATTATATAACAGAGCTTTGTCAGCGCAAGAAATTACTCAAAACTACAACGCTACAAAAACTAGATTTGGATTAGCATAATATATTTATAACAAAAGGAATAACATGGCAGTTAAAGTAACAGGATTTTTTCAGAATCCACAAACAGGTTTAATTTATGATTCTCCATTACTAACTCTAGTACCGCATTTAACATATGCCGGACAGATAGCAATGGACGTTCATATTGGAGGTAACGGCGCAGTCGGTTATCAAAGTATTGATAAGAACACTTTAACGTATAACGCCTCTATTACGGATGCATATAGTCAATTAATTGATGCATTAGATACATATGTAATTGCTAATCTAGAAAATGCAAATGCCATTAATAGTGCCAGTACATTTGAGAAATATACTCCACCTGCGCCAGTAGATCTAGTTACTCCGTAACAACCGATGTTATAATCATCCGTACGGATATTTATAAGAAAGGTATGACACATGGCAGTTAATATTCCTATATGGCCTGGTAGTTCATCATTCTTTCCTGGTAGCACTCCCTTCGGAATTTATGATAACGACTATGATTTTCAAATTGAAGCAGATCAAATTGCTAAATGGTGTGCACAACGCTTAGGATATCCTCTTAGCGAGATAGAACTACAGGATATACACCTATATACATGTTTCGAAGAAGCTATAAACGAATATGGAGCACAGCTAAATGCTTATAATATTCGTGATAACATGTTAAATCTTTACGGTGCAAGTACTGGTAGCAATTTAACTGGTCAAACTGTATCACCTAATATGGGTGGTATAATTAAGTTGGCAGAAGAGTATGGAGTTGAAGCCGGCACTAATGGAAATGTTACTTGGTATACTGGTAGTATCACAATGACAGACAATAAACAAATATACGATCTTACGGATCCGACAATTGTTACATTGGAATCAGGAACACCTGGTATAGATGCCATAGAAATTAAACGTGTATATCATGATCCGCCGCCAGCATTAACTAGATTCTTTGACCCATTCATCGGATCAGGTGTAGGTACTCAACAAATGTTAGACGCCTTTGGATTCGGAAACTATTCGCCGGGTGTATCATTTATGATGATGCCTATCTATGCCGACTTGTTACGTTTACAGGCAATTGAATTCAATGACCTTGTACGTAGATCTGCTTATTCGTTTGAATTGCATAACAATAGAATACGGGTATTTCCAATACCAGGCGGAGCATTTACTAAGATATGGTTTGAATACATTAAAAAATCAGACCGTAGCAATCCTTTAAAGGATATAGCCGGACAAGGTACTGGTAATATTTCAGACTTTTCTAACGTACCATATCAATCAGTAATATACAGTAATGTTAATAGTGTCGGGAGACAGTGGATTCGTAGATATGCATTGGCATTAGCAAAAGAATTGTTAGGTTGGGTACGTAGCAAGTATTCTTCAATTCCAATTCCCAATTCTGAAATTACTTTAAATGGAGCTGATTTGATATCATCTGCTCAAACAGAGAAAGATGCATTGATACAAGAAATAAAAGATACTTTAGAAAGTATGTCTAGACAATCGCAATTGGAACGCAAGCAAGCGGAAGCAACTGCATTGCAATCGCAATTGAACTTTGTACCACTTAAAATTTATGTAGGATAATATAATGGCTTTATTCGGCAGTGCTAGAGATATGAGTCTATTTCGTTCGCTTAACCGTGAATTGATTAATAGATATATTGATACTGAAGTAGTATTATATAAATTAGCACTACCTAATACTGATATTAATATATACGGCGAAAGCGACCGTAAAACATATTACCAACCGGTTCGTATGAATTGCCTAATTGCACGTGAAGCAACCGCAGCTTCAGATGATGGTTTTGGTATTGACACTACACGTAGTGCACTATTCTCATTCTTTAAACCAGATCTTATCGATAAAAATATTGCTATAGAAATTGGAGATATTATTTATTGGGATATGGAATACTATGAAGTTGATAATGAAGCTATGAGTCAAGAACACGTAGCCGGCAGAAATGAAGCAACTGATATAGGAGTTTCAGAACGTGGGTCATTTGGTATGGATATATCAGTTATAATTGAAGCTCATATAACTAAAATTAATGGCTTGAACATAGTACAAACCAGATCTGGCACTTCCGTAGTTAGTTCTAAACCTAGGAACTTGTAATGGCTAAACCAACATTAAAGAGAACATATAGTACATTTACGGATAACATTAAACCAAATCGCGCAGATGATATTCGTAGAGATAATGACACTATCAAAACACCTAAATGCACTATTTATGATGTGGACTATGCAATTATATCATACTTACGAGATATAATACAACCACAAATAGTAGAACATGATGCTATAATAGATGTACCAATAAAGTACGCTAGCGGAGAAAAATGGTCAGCTGTTCGCGCTCGAGGATATATGATAGACCAGTCCGGTAAATTAATGACACCGGTAATTGCCTTAAGGCGTAACAGTATTATTGAACGTGATACCTTGAAAAAGTTAGATGTCAACTGGAATCCGACTAGTACCAATGAATACTCACGTAATACATTAGTATTTCAAAGTAAGTATACACGTAAAAATCAGTATGATAGATTTTCAGTGACTCAAAACACTAGACCATCACGTGAATTATATATATCATCAGTGCCGGAATATGTAGAGGTATCATATGAACTGTCATTATGGACTCAATACAATGAGCAAATGAATAGCCTTATCGAACAAATAATGCCAACGGGCGGATATGCTTGGGGTACTACATGGAAGTTCGTAACACAGATTCAAGATTATACATTCGAACAAAGTAACGGGCCAGGTGAAGAACGTATTGTTAGAGCAATACTACCATTAACAGTTAAAGCTTCTTTACTAATGCCGTTTGAATTGCAAAGATCTACAATGTTAAAACAATTTTCAGTTAAACGTGTTGTATTTAGTGGCGAGACAGATAGTTTCAATGTTAATATCACTGATCCACCGCCTAATGGATATTGATACATATTTATATAAAACTTTATAATTGGATTAAACTATGCCACTTACGCTGAGATTAGTAAAAGGGTCAGAACTAACATATGCCGAACTAGACGGTAACTTTACATTTATTACCGGTAGTTTTCTGCCCCTATCAGTAACATCATCAATGGCAGTTGCAACTGCAAGTAATATTACTCCTGCAATTGCTAATAACGCTGATAACAGAATTATTACCAGTGACGGAGATGGAACTTTTACTGCAGAGCCAAATTTTACCTTTAATGGTACTAATGCATTATTATCTGGGTCATTAACAGTAACTGGGTCATTGACAGTATCTGGTTCGGGTACATTAACAAATATAGGTCCTGCTAGATTTAGAAGTAATATTGCAAATAGCACGACAGTTACTGCTGTAGAAATTACCGGTAGCTCACGAATGTCAGGTAGCCTGGTAGTAACAGGATCTCTTCAAGCTGGAGTAGGAAATGCCCCGTCAATTGATACTACAACGGGTACATTAAGTAGAGGAGGTGTTACTGCAGTTGATTGGACGATTAAACAATTAAAAGACTCGTCTACTATAACAAGCGTAGATTGGGAAAGTAGAACATTAAATGACTCGTCAACAGTAACAAGTGTAGATTGGGAAAGTCGTGCATTTAATGATACAAATGGAGTACCGAGTATAGATTGGGAAGCCCGCAGCCTATTCGATTCTAATGAAATTAGAATCTTCAATTGGGACACTAAAAGATTTAGATATTCTAATGGAAATTCCCTACTAACTTTTGAAACTCCTGGTACTGCAGTGATGTTTGTATCTCAAAGCTTTTATGTATCGGCATCAGGACTCGCCAATGCAACAGCTAGTTTATCAATGCAAACAGAACCTAATGTATCTGACTGGTATACTATTGCATTACGGTCACGGAATGTAGCTGCAAGCTCATCAATTGAATTAAACAAATATATTACTATAACACATGGCGCAGGCGGTGCAACTGAATTTAAAGGCGATATAGTAAATTTCACACCGACATCACAGTTCCGTATTTTTGATTCCGGTAATACAGCTGTTCTCATTGATCCGGCTACTTCATTAGTATCTACATTAACTGTAGCGGGTATTACAAGACTTACAAATAATGTGCACGTCACCGGGTCACTTTCAATATCAGGCTCAGGTGCATCAGTAATTGTATTACCTAAAGTAGCACAAAGTTTAAACTTTGTAGATGATACGGCAGCAGCTGCTGCAGGTGTACCTATAGGTGGACTATACAGAAACGGAAGTTTCATAATGATAAGAGTATCTTAATAACAAGGAAATAAAATGCCAACACTATCGGGTTCGTTAAATGTCACAGGGTCAGTTAATGTCACAGGGTCATTTACTTTAAATGGTAATATCATAACGTCAGGGTCAATTACATCAAATGGATCTACAGTAGTTACAGCTGTATCTACCGGATCATTTGCAGTAACAGGATCTAATACTTTCAACGGAAATCAAATTATTACTGGGTCATTAACTGTTACTGGTAGTACGATTATTACCGGTTCATTAACTGTTAGTGGATCGGGTACGTTAACCAATATTGGGCCGTTTGTACAAACTGGCGCGACACAAATGACAGGGCCACTTAATCAATCTGGTAGCTTAAAAATAGGATATTCGGGTTCAAATTATAGTACATTCCAAGTTAGTAAAAATATATTTAATTATGATGATGTGTTTATGACATCAGGTACGGACGGTCAAAGTCATAGTGATTTTATATATATACAAACTCAACCAACTGCTACATCTAATTTAATTGGTATATCGACTCAAGGTAAGATAGATATATATGCCGATAAAGCAGCGTTTAGATCAAATGCAGCAGGCGGCTCTAGAGTCGAAATAACAGGGTCATTAAATGTTGCAGGCGGAGTTACTGCTTCACTTCAAGGTACTGCATCTTATGCAGCAGTAAACCTGCAGCAAGTAACAAACTTAGGGTCGACTACGACAAACAACATTAATGTCAATAGTGTAAGTGTATGGGATAGTGCTCAAAGCGAATATATTAACATAGGTACGACTGACGGCGGTCTACGCGTATCCGGCAGTGACATTTCGCTAACTGCCCAAGCAGATAACATAACCTTCGGGCAAATTGGCCTTCGTTTAGTTACAATAGGAGCATCGTTTGTAACTGGAAGTAAACAATATGAGTTACCAAACCAATCTGGAACAGTAGCATTAACAACAGGCTCTATATTCGGCACAGCTTCATATGCAGATCGTTCCGGTGTAGCTAATAAATTAAAGACTGCAAATATAGCCGGTGGTGGCACATTTTATCCTCTTATAGGTAGTAATTACACTGGCGATGTAGATGTATATGCTATATCATCCCCAAATTACAAATATGATCTAGGTATCAATCAATTAGTAGTTTCATCGATATCTGCATCGTTTACCGGATCATTACGTGGTACAGGATCGTATGCATTACAAGCTTTATCAGCTTCATATGCCCCAGGTAGTTCTGCATTTCCATATACAGGTAACGCATTAATAAGCGGAAGTTTAGCTGTAAGTGGTAGTTTAACATTACCTACCATACCAGATGTTAGTACAGGATATATAAACATGCTTTCATATGGTGGTATTCGAATTAGAGATAATGATTTCTATGAAATGAAACTTACTGTCGACAATCCATCAGGTAACTCTTCAGCAGTATCACCAGGATTTATGGTAATGAGTGGAGTAGGTGGGTATGGAATTAACACAACAGTAGCCAGTAGTACATTAGGAGAAACTGAAAGTACTATAAACTTTTCTGGCCCAGCTAATTCTAGAATACAATCATCTCAACAGTTAATACTATCGGGGTCATCTTCAAAATTAATATTGTCAGGGTCAACTGCAAATATAACCGGCTCGTTCAATGTAAAAGGCAACACTACAATATCCGGGTCTACTACAATTGATACTATATTGACATTAACGCCGAGGACAACTACACCAACCGGTATAGCATCAGGCTCAATTATAGTATCTGGATCAGCTACCGGTATTAAACCATATTTTTGGAATGGTGCTACCTGGACAGCCATGTTCTAATTAAAGATTATCATATTTATATTAAATTAAAAAAAAGGAATAGTTATGTCAGAAACAACAAAGTTTTCACCAGAAGAATTGGATCAATTATCTAACCTGCGTAAATCATATGAAGCTAAGATATTAGAGTTTGGTCAATTGGAATTAGAAGTATTTTTAACAGAACAACATGTTGAACAGTTAAAAGAAGCTAAGGTAACACTACGCCAAGATTACACAAATCTTCAAACGCAAGAACGTACATTACTTCAAGAATTAAATACAAAGTACGGGTCAGGCACTGTAGACGTAGCAACCGGAGAATTCATTCCGAATCCTGCACAATAATATAGTGTTTGGCAAGTTGCTTTGATATTTATATGAAACGTGTTAACAATAAATTAGGAGCAAACTAATGGCCGAAAAAATTATATCTCCCGGAGTATTTACGAATGAAGTAGATCAGTCGTTTTTACCTGCGGGAGTTGCTGCAATTGGCGCTGCAATCATAGGACCTACTGCAAAAGGACCAGCAGGTATTCCTACCACTGTTACAAGCTATTCAGAGTTTGTACAAAAGTTTGGTGGAGTACTTACTAGTGGTTCTGGAGCATCAGAAGGAAGTTACAAGTATTTAACTAACTATGCCGCGCAAGAATATTTAAAATATGCAGATACATTAACAGTAGTACGTGTGTTAGCTGGAGCATATGGCCCGGCATCATCATTTGTTACTCAATCAATTGGTGCTGGATATTCATTTAAATTAACTACTTTAGCTGATGGCGCTGTATTAAACAGTGGTCAAGCAGTAGCATCGACTACATTAGGACGTGGTACTAGTTCAGATGAAGGAGCTAATAATATCTTATTAAGCGGAAGTGCTACCAATATTCGTTGGGAAGTGTCTACCGTTAATACTGCGAAAGGTACATTTACATTGACAGTTCGTCGTGGTGATGATACATCTCGTAGAAAAACAATCTTAGAGCAATTTAATAATTTGACTCTAGATCCTAATTCACCTGGCTTTATTACTAGAGTAATAGGTGACCAAGTATATACAGTACGTGATAGTGGCGGAACAGATCCGTTCCTTCAATTATCTGGTTCATTCCCTAATAAATCTAGTTACATTCGTGTTGAGGCTGTAAAGTCTACATTGAATTATTTAGATTCAAACGGTAATATTCGTGTAGGAGCTGCATCTGCATCTCTCCCGGCTGCTGTATCAGGAACATTTGCTCAAGGAAGTGATGGTACTGTTCAACATCCACAAGCATTCTTTGAAACTATTAGCAATACTAATACGCAAGGATATAACTTAGCTACAGGTAATACTGGATTAAATGCTTATATTGATGCAATTCGTTTGTTAAAGAACCAAGATGAATATGATATTAACTTATTAGTGTTACCTGGATTGGTTGATAACTATCCTAATCATGCTGTAGTAATTTCAGAAGCATTAGGAATGGCAGAAGATCGTGGTGATTGCTTCTTAGTATATGATCCAGTAGAATATGGAGCTGCACTTTCAACTGCTGCAACTGCTGCCGGAACGCGTGATAGTAACTATGCTGCTGTTTATTGGCCATGGGTTAAAATTCCAGATGCAGATCTAGGAAAGAATGTATGGGTTCCTGCTTCAACCTTGATCCCAGGTGTATATGCATTCAATGACCGAGTAGCTGCTCCGTGGTTTGCACCAGCAGGTTTAAATCGTGGTGGTATTGATATTGCAATTCAAACCGAACGTAAATTGACTCTAGCTAATAGAGATAGTTTATATGATGCATCTGTTAATCCAATTGCAACTTTCCCTAATAGCGGTGTTGTTGTATTTGGTCAAAAGACTTTGCAAAAGAAATCATCTGCTTTGGATCGTGTAAATGTACGTCGTTTATTGATTGCTGCTAAGAAGTTTATTGCTTCAAGCACCAAGTACCTAGTATTTGAAAATAATACGGCTGCTACTAGAAACAGATTCTTGAGCATTGTTAATCCTTATTTTGATAACATTCAACAACGTCAAGGTTTGTATGCATTCAAAGTAGTAATGGATGAGACAACTAATACTCCTGATGTAATTGATAGAAATGAAATGAGAGGTCAAATATTCCTTCAACCTGCTAAAACGGCTGAATTTATTATTGTTGATTTCAATGTTCTACCAACAGGTGCAAGTTTCCCTGAATAGAATTTAGAGAAACAGAATATTTATAAGAAATAATAGGATAAGAAAATGGCAGAATTATTAGATCCAAGCGAAATATTTTATACCGCGTATGAGCCGAAAATGGCGAACCGCTTCATTATGTACATTGAAGGAATTCCTGCATACCTTATTAAGGCAGCAAGTCGTCCAAGTATTGACCAAGGTGAGGTGATTCTAGATCATATCAACGTAGAACGCAAATTAAAAGGTAAAAGCCGTTGGCAAGATGTTACCGTAACATTATATGATCCAGTTGTTCCATCAGGAGCGCAGGCAGTAATGGAATGGGTACGTTTGCATCACGAGTCTGTAACCGGACGTGATGGTTATAGTGACTTTTATAAAAAGAACATTACTTTTAATACTTTAGGACCAGTAGGTGATAAGGTTGAAGAATGGACTTTGATAGGAGCATTTATATCATCTGCAACGTTTGGTGACATGGATTGGGCGACTGAAGATCCAGTTAACATTGAGCTTACGCTGAAGTACGACTATGCCATCTTACAATTTTAATGGCAATCATATTTGGAAGTTAGAATTAAAATCCTTATATTTATTAGAAATAATAAGTATAAGGATTTTTTTATGACCGAATTTACATGTACAGATTGCAATCGCAATTTCAATAGTTACAAGAGTTTGCAGAACCATAATTCTAGGACACATAAAATAAAAGGGATACAGACCTTTATTAGCGTCTATCATAGCGGCATTCATCCAAAATGTAAATGTGGATGTGATCAAGAACTAAATTATCAGAACGGTAAATTCGGTGAATATATTCGAGGACATGTAGCCAGAACAAATGGAGGCTTTTATACAGCAGCAGGTATCAATAAGTCAAATGAAACTCGCAAACAACAATATAAAAACGGCACACGTAAACAATGGAATGCAGGAAAACAAATGACGGATGAATGGTTAGCTACCTATAAAATAGGATGGAAGAAACGCGGTGTAGAATGGAAGCAGTCAATTCGCGAAGCAAAAGCCAAGCAACTCGGATATGAATCCTGGCAGCATTGGTATGATACTCTACCAGAACGTAAGCGTTATTACTATGATGTATGGAGATTAACAGAAGCTGTTGCACACCTCATTCCAGGATATGATCCAGAACTACGAGGCATTGCCGGCGCTGAAGGGGCATATCAAATTGATCATGTTATTCCAATATCTAAAGGATATTCAGAAAGCATGCCTCCGGACATTATAGCTTCACCGGAAAATTTAAGATTTATTCCGTGGCAAGAGAATTTGCAGAAAGGAAATCGCTGACCCATATATTTATATAAAATGAAAAAGATCGTTGATCCTATAGCACATTACGGTAACAAAATTAATGAAGCAGTATCACTTGCTGCTATAATAGGTACTGGTGTAGCCGCTGTATTATACGGTAAAAAACTTTATGATGCAGTAAAGGCACTTCGTAAACAATTTCAAGATGATCCTGAAATAGAAGCTGCTACTGAAGATTTACTAAGTCAGGCGGAACGAGTTAAAGATACAGCTGAACGTAGAGCTAAGGAAAATCAGAAACGTCATACGAAAAAATAAATCATATATTTATATTAAATTAAGTTATAAAGGAAAACATGCCAACAGTTAACGACGAGTACAAAGGCGGACCATTGTCCGATTCTCAATTAAAAGCAATTGCAACAGCAAATTATCAAACTCAAGCACCTGCCACTAATACTAGTGCATATACAGGGCCTACAGAGATTGTAGAATTGCCAAGTAAAGGATTATTATATCCAGAAGGTCATCCTTTAGCAGAAGGTAAGATTGAAATGAAATACATGACTGCTAAAGAAGAAGATATTCTTACTAATCAAAGTTATATCAAGCAAGGAGTAGTACTAGATAAATTATTTCAAGCGCTTATTATAACTCCATTTGATTACAATGATTTATTGCTAGGCGATAAAAATGCTGTAATGGTAGCGGCTCGTGTATTAGGATACGGTGCTAGTTATGAAACAGAAGTAGTATCACCTGCAGGTAACAAGCAAAAAGTTGAAATCAACTTAACTCAATTATCTGATAAGGAAATTGATTGGACTTTAATACAACGTGGAAAGAATGAGTTTGATTTTGAACTTCCGGTAACTAAACGTAAAATAACCTTCAAGTTATTAACTCAAAACGAACTTAAAAAAATTGACGCTGAGATTTCTGGATTAGCTAAGGTTAAAAAAGAAGCTGCATTAACTACCCGATTGAAATATTTGATTACGTCAATTGATGGTAATACAGATAACGGTACTATTCGTAAATTTGTTGATACCGAATTATTAGCAATTGATAGTCGTGCAATTCGTAATTACATGTCTAGCATTACTCCCGATGTAGACTTAAGCATAGATTTGGTTGATGAGGCGACTGGAGAATCCTTTCGCGGTTCATTTACCTTCGGATTGGACCTTTTTTGGCCTGACGCCAAAGTATAAGGTAATGCTTCAAGAACAAATATTTGATCTAGTATTTTTCGGCAAAGGCGGTTTTACTTATTCAGATGTTTGTAACATGCCAGTATTTATACGGCATTTCTATATAAGAAGATTACAAAAGCATTTTGATGATGAAAAGAAAGCTCATGATAAAGCCATGAGAGAATCTAAATCAAAGTCAAAAAGTAAACGATAATGTAAAAGGCTCCGCCCGGAGCTTTTTTACTAGCTTGATATTTATTATAAAGAGTAATACTATGCCAACTAACAAATTTGAAAAAAAAGCTTTAAACCAAATTGATTTAAATGAGGGTTTAATTAGCACAATTGCTAAATTTTTTATGGGCTCTGATTTCCATAAATCTATGCGTGAAGTAGAAAGAATGAAACAAGAGGATCCGTCATTAAAAGCTGGATTAGCAAGTTTTTATCAAAACTATAAACTATTAATGAAACAATTAGATACAATCTGTAAAGAGCATCCAAATTTAAAGAATTGTAAAGATAGATAATGGCTCAGTATACTAAAGAACAAATAAAGTTACTGCAGGAAGCTGAATCGCTTTTTAAACTGGCTGAAATAAGCCTGGATAGGCAAGCTGACATTCAAAACGATATTCTGTTAGGTACAATAAAAAATAACGACGCTTTATTAAATAGTTTAGCTTATCTTGAAAAAATAGAAAAAGAAGAACAGGTAATAAAAAAGGTAGAGGAAGCACGTACAAAAGCTTTAGATGATTATGCAGGAATTTTACAAGACATGAGAAAGCCTATGTCTAAGTTAAAAACTTTGACGGCTGAAAGCTTGCAATTAGATAAAGATAAAATTAAACGTGCAGTAGAATTAGGTCAAGTAACACAAGACAATGCAGAAATTCTACTGGGCCAGCTAGATACTTTAGATAAAATTGCTAATAATCCTATAGCAAAACAAGGATTTATGGCAGCTGCCGATACTCTGGATGGCATGCAATCCGGTATAGATGGGTTCATGAAAAAAATACCAGGTGGCGAATTTATGTCAAAAGCATTAGGCATAGATAAAATTGGAGAAAAACTACAAAATAGTTTACTTACTGGAGCCACCGGTGGCGCCGTTGCAGCTAGCTTAATAATATTTGCTGCATTAGCAGCGGTATTAACAGCTATTACTGCTGAAGCTAAGGAGTTTTCAAAAGCAACGGGAGTTACTTTCGGTCAGGCACGTGGAATAGCAGATGAGTCTAAACGGGCTGCTGATTCCATGGGATTAATGTTAGCTACTGCAAAAGATGTAATGGCTGTACAACAAGAGAACATTAAAGCGTTTGGCGTAGTCGGAATGTTAAGTGCTGATACAGCTGCTAATATAGCAGAAATGGGTAATGCATTTGGATATGGAGCACAGCAGGCTGGATTAGTTAATAATGAATTTATGGCAATGGGCGTTAGCCAGCAGCAAGCAGTGGAAGTACAACGGTCATTAGCAGCAGAAGCTTTAAAAGCTGGCGTGAGTGTCGATGCGGTAATGAAAGATATTTCTACAAATGCAAAAGACGTAACTAAATATTTTGGCGGCAATGTAGTAGCTTTAAAAAATGCTGCTATAGAAGCTGCAAAGCTAGGAGTAAGTTTAGCACAAATGGGTAAAGTGGCAGATGGCCTATTAAATATAGAAACTAGTCTATCTAATCAATTTGAATATCAAGCTATTACTGGAAAAGAAATTAATTTAGATACTGCTAGACAATTAGCGTTACAAGGTGATATTGCGGGAGCGACAAAAGAAGTTGTTAAACAATTTGGAAGTTTAGCAGAACTGCAATCTCAGGGGCCGTTAGCTATGGAAGCAGCAGCTAAAGCTGCGGGTATGTCAGTTGAGGAGTTAACTAAGTCGTTGGCAATTCAAGAACGCTTAGGCGAACTGACTAAAGAAGAGCAGGCAGCTATGACTAACTTAGGATTATCGGCCGCTGAAATAAAAGATCTAAGTGATGAGGAGTTACAAAGCCGTCTAGCTCAGCAACAATCATTGGATTCAGCTAATAAGTCATTTGATGATATGAAAAATAAATTAATGGTGTCATTAGCTCCAGCTGCAGAAGCCTTAGGAAAAGTATTTGCAGCGTTAGCTCCTGCGTTAGAATTATTATCACCTATAATGACATTTTTAGGTGGATTGGCAAATGGATTGTTATGGCCGTTTCAACTTATTGCAAATATAATAGAGTATATTCGTGGATTAATAACTAGTTTAACAGACCAATTTTCTTTTTTAAGTCCTATAATAACATTTATTAGTGATACTATATATTATATGGGTGCTATTATAGGTACAATGTTAATACCAAGCTTGGTAAAAGCAATAAGTAAAACAATTACACTAGGAATGACACAACTTAGATCAGCCATACCTGCCATATTTCAAGCCATGGCATTTTTAGGGCCAGTTGGATTGGGACTTGCGGGAGCGGCGGTAGCAGGCATGATGGCATTAATTAGTGGCGTAGGTGACTTAGCAATGCCGGCCGGAGGAGGTCCAATCGTAACTAATCCTAGAGAAGGTACAATATTCCAAGGTACAAAGAATGATGAAGTTGCCATGGGGCCAGGAGTAATAGGAGCGGCCCAAAGAACTCAGCCTGTTGTAATGGCTGCTCAACAGCAACAAGCATCATCTGCAGGCACAGCTGCTGCAATGGGCGAACAAAATAGAATTCTATCACAAATAGCAGAAGGGCAGAAAACTCCGGCTCCAATACAAATTGGTACCAATGTTATTCGTGAAATTAATACAAGTGTGCAAGTGGATAAATCATTTAATAAGTTAGGGAGTTATAACAAATAATGGCGTTAATGAACCTTAAATCAGATTTATCTTGGTACGGTAATAAGCCAGGATTTGCTAAAAAAGCAGAAGACATAGCATCCCGCAAAACAGATTACGTATATAATGACAACTTAACTGTGCGTACAAATGTAACTGGGTACGATAATAACGGATTTGTTTCGCAGTTTACTCCAAGATTCTCAGCAGATGCATTTGTAATAGATGATACTTCTCATAGTTTTCGTGGAACATCGTCTCGTAAAACACAGCAAGGCGGTGGAAGTAAATTTCCTATAGGACCGAAAGGTCAGATACACGATTTTGATATTCCTAGACTAGGATTCCATATAGACAACCGTTACGGTAATACTTATAACGCCAAGTCATTGTCTGGCTTAGCGGCTACGTATACTAAAAATTCTCCAATAGACGATGTATATAATATTGTAAAAGTAAGAGATGTATCATATGATCCATTTGGATATGCATCTCCGCCTTATATACTAAGAGGTATACAACGTGATGACAATCGTTATCCGCAAAGGTGGGGTACCGGAAATCAAATAGCCGACACAGTAAGTTTAGCGTTAGGTGTTCCGAGAGGAGGAGCTTTAGCATTTGGCGAACGTGCTGCTAACGATGTCGCTCGATTGGCAAAGATGCTGATACGTCCTATGGGATTAGGCTGGATATCAAAACAAGCATTGCTTCACCTAATGAATCCTAATACGGAAGGCGTGACTGGTTATATTCAACCTCTTAATAATCATAAAGTAAGTAGCCCGTTAAATACATTATTAGCTGCAGGAGTATCCGGGTTAGGTTTACATCCACGAAAGTACGGATTATTGCCGATCGGTAATGCCAATAGATATGAAGACATTATTATAAATCGTAACATTCTTTCATTGGGCGATAGATGGAATAGATTAAATCGTCTTTTAAAAGAACAAAATTTTGATTATTCTATAGGTAGCCCTGGATACTTGTTATCTACGATATCTGGACCAACTGGGCCGAATAGTATAGGCGGCATTGGCTTTACTAATTTTTCAAAGTCGCGGCCGACAATACCAACCACACCCGAACGTTTATTGGCAATGCCTGGTAAGGATGGTAAAGGTATTACTAATTATAATCGTACACCTGGCGGATTAGCTCCATTACAATCTATAAATTCATTGACTCCAGCAACAGTTGTTAGAGATAGTATCAGTCGTTACGGGAGTTTACCTTTCGCGAAAGGCGAAGAAGAAACACTAGGTCAGATACGTCCTTTAGTATATGCATATACATATGGTCAATTAAGCCAATATGGCGTATCATATTTACGTGAATTGCATCGTAATACAGGCACAGATGCTGCTAAAACAATAATATACAGTGCCGGAACACGTCCTGAGGTAAGTAATGCATGGCAGATTAGAATACCAATAAATGTTAATATACGTTCAAGTGACGCCCCGGTATCAACCTATTCTACTTTTACATTAGAGAAATTATTAGCACAAAGTCAATACTTTCGTAGTTATTTGAATCCATATAATTCTAAAAACGCCGGCGTTGGATATAAGCAACCCGATGGTAAAAGTTTTTTAGAAGCTAAATATCCGGATGGTAGTACTACGTTACCATTAAAAAATAATGCCGATGAAACTAACCGTACTGATGGAGTTGATTCTGATGGGATTACACTATTAACCGGCATTCGTAAATATAAAGCCATGGCACGTCCAATGATATCTCGTATTAGTGGAAATCGTACTCCGGGTCAAACTGATTCGGTTATCGACTTCACTACCGGAGCGGCTTGGACAGCTGCCGATTCGCCAATGAATAAAATTGGAAAAATTGGCGGCGCCGATAGCCCTAGATCAAAAACATGGGATACGTTAGATGCTTCAGATGACACTATTAATATTTCAATTGGCGGGCAAATATTTCCAGCATACCTAACAGATCTATCAACTAAAGCAGATCAAGGACTATTGACATTTAAGCCAGCAGGATCCCCAGTTGCCGTTCTAGCAGGATCAAATGACTTCACTACAGGTGTTGGTATATCGTTTATAGTAGCGGCACGTAGTAGAGCAGAGTTTGATACATTATGGGCAAGTTTAAAATTGCTTCAAGGTAAAGTAAAACCAACTGCATCCGGTGGAGTATGGTCGCCGACAAAATGTCCATTGAAAGTTGGAAATTTTGTTAACATAACAAATAGTTATTTAACAAGTATAGGTCTTGGATTTGATAATGAATATCCATGGGAACTAGATGCCGGCAGTCAAAACCCAATATACATCACTGTTGATTGCCAATTGTCAGTTATCAATGGAACAGGGGTATACGGATAATTATAGTATATGATAGATAGATATAAATACACAAAACAAGAAATGAAACGATATAACACGGCTGTTATATCCGATTTCGATTATCAAGAATCTGACTACTACATTTTTAGTAGAGAAGGTGATCGATTAGATGCATTAGCATTTCAATTCTATCAGGATCCATCTTTGTGGTGGATAATTGCTAACGCCAATAATTTAGGCAAAGGTGGATTTGCTATTCCACCTGGATTACAAGTACGTATACCATTTCCAGTACTAGATGATGTGGAGGATAAGTTAGAGCAAAGTGAGACAGATAGATAAATTAATAAGGTTATAGTATGGCATCACAAAATTTCTTTTATCGAGCTCCAACAGTAGGTTCCGCGGTCGCTTCCATGGGTGTAATTTCCAGTGGATTACCTATTACAAAAATTAACAACTATACATTCAAATTAATCATTAATGGGGCGACTGCATGTGAATCCGGCGGTCACGGAGCATTTCAACTCAGCGAGTTTAAGTCTAGTAAAACTGGTTACCTAATCGGAGCATCTGTTACTATTGAAGGAACAGCTGGATCACTAGTACGTGTAGAAGCTAAATGGAAAATACACCGTGATCAGTTAGATGCGGTAGACGCAGCTTTTTTGCAAATAGGGGCAAAAGGTAAAGTGACTTATAGACGTACCGGCTTCGGCGCATCTAGTGCATCTCATGATATACGTGTGTATGACTGTTCATTTACTATTAATAAAGATAATACTGTAGACGTAACTGCTAAATGTATAGGCGCTAGCCAAGGTGCATTGTATTTAAATTTATACGAGGGATTTGCTGCAACATACGGAAATCTACAATTTCGTCCTGATTATGCTGAAGATGGCATGTCACCGCAAATAGCCAATGTACAAAATTTAGCAGACTTAATAGACCATACGGCACAAGATAGAACAGGTACGATGACAAATTCATCATTTAATCCTCAGGAAAGTTGTTGGCCCCATGAACTCTTTATTCGACATAACACTAACGAAGGCAATAAAATGTTTAAGAGTGATTATGCATTTGATCAAGATATGGGGTTCGGAACGGGTGGAGCACGTGGTATATACGTTACACTGGGATGGATAATAGATAAATTGAACGGGTCTTTAAAGAGTACAAAAATACAATTTATTGCTACAGCTGATCTTCGGTATGAAACTATAGGCGAATATATTCCGAGTGCTAATCCTATAGAATGTATTTTTAATTATGCTGGAAGTTCTGACGCGATTGCATATCATAGAACTACACTGCCAGGCAAAGATTCTTATGTATATGATGGGTGGAATGCAATCGGAGGCCATGGTGGTAGTTTTGATATAACCGATAATCTAAGAGATATATTGATCAATCGTAATGTTATTGCCGGAATTCTCAAAGAAAACACTGCAATAAAAACATCGCCTTCTCTACTAAAAATGTTTCCATTAAAAGAATATTACATGACAGTTGAAACATTTTTTAAGAAACTATTAGGTATTATAAATGCTAATAGCGGAGGAGCATTAGATTTAGATATATCAATTGAACCTGGGAGCGCATATATAGCTGTAAATGAAGTTGACTTAGTTATATTCAATAACCGTGCTCCAGCAACACAACCAGCGCCATTTGAATTTAAAAAAGGAATGGTTGCTATACGAGAAGTTTCTATTACCAGTAAAGTGCCGTCCGCTACAGCAGCAGCCGCATTTTCTTTTGATAAAGGTTCAGCGGCATCTGTAGCTGATGCTAGTGATAATGCTGGCGCTGCAGCCGCGGCTGGTAGCCCACAGGGGGCTTCTTCGGAAGCTCCTTCTCGCGATGAATTGAAGTTGGCAATGCAAGCAGCAGCTTTTGCATATTTTTCAGCTGAGACTTGCGACGGCCTTCGCGGTGTAATACGCCGTGCTGTTAACGGCGAAAGTACAATAAATACTTTGAAAAAAGCTTCAGTTCCGTGGCCGTTAGAATTAAAACTGACAATTGTAGGAGTAGCTGGATGGAGATTTGGCGATACAATTACATATAACGATTTGCCTGCACGTTATAGAGCCCCTGGAGGCGGTATTACAGTAGGCTTCACTACAATACGTGTAGTACATCAATTTGGTGATGAGTGGGTAACTGATTTAACAACCCAATGTAGATTTGTAGCATAAAAGTATAAAGTTAATTAAATGTCAAATTATAGGCCCATATATAAACAACTAGTACCTAAGTTTACTAGAGGCGATGAGTATGTCTTGCAAGATACACTAGAAGATTATACGGGCTTTTATAATGTCAGCGAAAACGGCCGAGTATATTCAGAACCTGAGTTAACTAATGGAGTTTCAAAACTTTTAATTGTTAAACCAACCCCGTTAAAAACTAATAATGATACGTCTACATATTATAAACGTACTTTGTTTAATTTTTCAAAACGAAAGTACCCAGAGCCGTATATACCAATTGTTACTGCACAAACTATATCAACTGGAATCTTAGACAGATTTATTGCGCAGAAACGCAATGAACCTGAAATTATTATTGAAATAGATCTAGAACAGTACAAACCAACTCCTATAGGGTCACTAGCGTTTAATCCTGGTATTGATACCAATGTATGGTACATGGATATTATACAATGGACAATTAAAGGGGTGTATAAAGATATAGTAGCAGCAAATAGAAAAGTATTGAATGCAAAAGAAAAAGACATTCCCGGAATATCTAAATACTTTACAGACTTAGCAGAATTCATACAAGTACCGATAACCGGTGAAGATCGTATTTATACGGATGGCGCTCCTATACCTTCTATGTTACCTACATCGTATAAGCTATACACTGCACCAGACGTACCGTTAGGTCAACAATGTGGTAATTGTATTTTCAAATCTCAGCAAGGCTGTCAGAAATGGAATGCACAAGTACGTGCCAATTACTGGTGCCAGGCCTGGAAGCATGGTATAAGATAAAAAAAGATTTGACTCTTTAAGAAAATGATCATATATTTAGAGTATGATCGTAGAGTCTATAGAAGTTTTCAATCATGTACGAGATATGATTCGGGGAGAAGATTCTTTCTGGATACCCGTGTATTCCGATACCTATCGACACTATCAAAACAATCGTATAAGTTTTATTTACGTATATTGTATAGAGTCTGATCTAGACTATATCATTCCCTTCGAACATACGGATTGTGTATGCCTTCAAACCGAACTAATACAAGAACTAGTAAGTGATGCTAGTATCTTTGTATTAGCAAAAAAGCGACTACAAAATACATATAGTAAACCGTGTTATGATGCCGATCTGTTTGCATGGTGGCATACCGGTAAGATGTTACCGTTAGATGACGTGAATACAACGGCACATGATACTTGGAATACATGGTGGTATAATGAAACCAATGTAAATGATTGGCTTCCAGTAACAAAGCACATTGAACGATGTACTGCTATGCGTGTAAAGTTTATGGAAGTGTACAATGTATATAAACTAACGGAAGACTTTAAAGTATATGATACAGATGCCATGGCAGCGTTCGGCTCAATTGAACGTACTGGAATACATGTAGATTATGATGCTTTTACGGAACATTTCAAAACTAACGGTATTATCAATAATACAGCATATACAGAGTATAATCTATATACGAGTACTGGTAGACCTAGTAACAAGTTCAATGGAATCAATTACGCGGCCCTTAATAAAGAAGATGGCAGTAGATCTGTATTTACTAGTAGGCATTCAAAGGGAATGCTAGTTGAATTTGACTTTGATGCCTATCACGTACGGCTGATTGCAGATCTAATAGGATATACATTTCCGGAAGGATCTGTACATACTTACTTAGGTAGACAATACTTTGATACTGATACTCTAACAGATGAACAGTATGAACAAAGCAAACAAATAACATTCCGATTACTGTACGGCGGAATAGACGATGAATTTGCTCAGATACCGTTCTTTGGAAAGACCCGAGACTATATAAAAGACTTATGGACTAAATTTCGTAAGCAGGGAGTCATACATACTCCTAGATTCAATCGGCCAATGCATAAAAGACATCTGCCGGAGATGAATGCTAACAAGTTATTTAACTATCTACTACAAGCCACTGAAACAGAACATAACATTCAAGTATTAAAAGAGTTACAGAGTATTAAGGGATATGCATCACAATTGGTTTTGTATACTTACGACTCCGTACTATTTGATTTTGATATGGATGATGGCAAGAAGTTTCTTTTAGAAATGCAATCCGCCATGAGTAGCAATGGAAAGTTTCCGGTAAAGATAAAGGCAGGTGTTAACTATCATGTTATGCAAGACATGACTAATAGAGTTAGCTAGATATTTATTTATATATCAATATTTATAACAAAAGATATCACTATGACAGAATTACCAAAATCAACGGTTAGTAACGTTGTATCTTCACAAGAAGGAGTTTTAGTTCCAAAGACATTAACTCCGGAAATTGTAGATCTATTAAATTCAGCTTTAGCAGAAGAGTATACAGCACACTATTTTTATAGAGGCGCTTCCAATTGGGCAGCAGGTGTAGGTTATACAAAGGCAGCTGAATATTATGCAAATGAAGCTAATGCCGAACTAGAACATGCTGCTAAATTGCAAAAGTATATAGTAGATTGGAATGCAACTCCAATACTACCGGCAGTTAGATTCAATGGACAATTTGCTCATTTAGTTGACACTGTTAACAAGACTTATGCCATTGAATATGCTTTAGGTGATAAGTATATGGGTTGGGCTGCTCAAGTGTTTGGCCAACATTTAATGACATTTAACTTTTTGCAAGAGTTTGTAGATGTTCAAACCGCATCTATTGCAGAAGCATCTGATCTATTAAATGCGGCACAATTGATAGACGTTTCAAACAAATTAGATTTATTACACTATGAAGAAAGATACTTCGGATAATATTATTGACTTGAATGCTTTGTTCGATGAATCAAAGCCGTTACAAGAATCAAAACAAGTGCAGACTATCGCAGAAGCAAAAGCTCAGCCACTACTTCAAATTGAAGCAGATAAGATGGATGAGGTATTAGCAGAATGGTTTTATCGTTTACCAAAAGGGTATGCTGAAGAACCATATTCGGATGCCGACCTACAAGTACTTGAACAATGTATCTATGAATTACGAAACGGCGGATTTAAGACAGTTATAACTGAAGCTAAGCCTACTGAAACAAAGACTGCAAAGTTTACGGAGTCAGATAAAGCCGCGGCTATTGAATATATGACTGATGTAATTTCAAAGTCTGGAATATCTGGAACAGCTGTAGAACAGATGACAGCATTGTTAAATAAAATGACAGCGAAAGAAGTTCAGCCTATAGCAGAAAAATTTCAAACATTATCAGTTGATAAATTTTTTAGCGGTGGTTGGAAGACATTTGAAGCATTTTGGCCTCTTAAAGGTGATAAAGTAGGTACGGGCCGTGGAGAATTAATGGCAGTGATGGCTATTAAAGGATCGTCTTCCGGAGGCACAGGTGCAAAAGACTTACAATTGTCAGACGGTAAACAATGGGAAGTAAAAGAAGATCCATACTCAATACGAATGGCCAAATCTGGGTTTGCTGGATTATTTGAATATGTAGATGAAATGCGTACATTTTATAAGTACCTCATTGCATTAAAAGTAGACGACCGCTCTAAAGACAAAACGTTAGAAAAAAATTTAAAAGCAGCTTTTAACGAAGATTCAATGGCAACTGAAATGTTTACGTTATTAACGAAAAATTTTCGCGGTGATGGATTTAAAGCTACAAAGTTAGATAAAGATAATCCAGATTATGTTGATACTGATACATTTTTTGAAAGAGTAAAAATAGCAGCAGAACTTCCAGCGTCTGTAATACAATTACATTATGATGCGTTTATCACACTTAAACGTCTAAGAAAACAATTAGTACAAAATCCACATTTAATTAAAACTGCTAAACTAACAGTTAAGACTCAAGATTCAGAAAGTGATTATTATATATCTAAAGATGATGCTGAAAAATTAAAAACAGCTGATGTTGATAGTAAGGTTAGTATACAAAAAGGAAAATTGGCTACCGACACAGCCCGTGTATTCATGTTTAATTTATTAAAAATATTTGACCATCCATATACGCAATCTCCTAGTAAATTAGTTAAAGGGTTTACAACTCAAAAAGCAGAATACTTTGGAGAAGTAGAAGGCGTTTTATATTATTTTAAAGGCGATCATGAACCACATAAAGGGTTGATTGAAAATTTTGTAGTATTCGGTATTTCTCAAGGGCAGGGTAAATTATCATTACGTGACAAGTATGCTAATAAAGGTTATACTTGGATTGATAATCAGTAAGGAGATTAGTGAAGCCGCAATTACTATGCACATTTGCACATAAGAAAGATTTAAACATTATTGTAGACCATATCACAAGTAGTTATACAATTCTAGAAAGACGCTTGTTTGTATTTACAGATTCGGAAATACCTGCAGATGCGTATATCACTTATAACATTGCCAATGATACGAGACATCAAACGGCAAATACAATAATGATTCACAGAAAGAAAGAAACAAATACATTGTATACGGTTAATGCTTTAAATGCCATCATTCGTGCATGTAATAACGGATTACTGGATAAGACCTTTATCATTAATTGGGACACTTACCGTGATTCACTTTTATTGACTCAAGACCAAGATGTACGCCATGTACATTTACGTCTATATAAACGTATTGATTTGTAATATGTGTAATATTTATTTTAAAAAAATTAAAAGGAAAATATGAAAAAGAATTTATTAGCTGAAAACTATAAGCGTTTATTTAAAGCGCGCCCTAGCAGTAATGACGCTTCTTTAATTAACGAAGCTAAAATGCCTAAGTCGGGTCAAAAATTAAGCGATTATGACTTATCTGATAACGGATATTTAGGTGACGTTGAAGAAGACTGGTTCGAGTTATTTACTGATGAAGGAGATGTTACTCCCGGCTCTAAAAAGAAATTTGTAACAATGGCTAACGAGTTTTTAAAAGACAATGGTTTAAAATGGCAAGTTTCTGGAGTTGTTGGACAAGATGATGAAGGTACAATTACTTGGATCATAAAATAAAAGCTACATGCTATTCAAAATATTAGAGCCGGTTTATCCGGCTTTTTTATTGGCTATGGATATATTTATATTAAAATAACAAATACTAAATGATAACATTTTCAACATATCTCTTTGACTTAGGAGAAAATGTACTTATATTTAATGATAATTAATTAATAATCAACATAAAAAAGGAGTAAAAAATGGCAATTGACTTAAATGCAATCCGTAACAAACTTAACCAGTTACAAACACAGACCACTCGTCAGAACAATCTGTGGAAACCTGAACCAGGTAAACAACAAGTTCGAATCGTACCGTATCAACATGATAAAGCAAATCCATTCCAGGAGATGTATTTTCACTATGACCTAGGAACAAAGAATTACTTGTCGCCTATTACACATGGTCGACCTGACCCTGTAGTTGAGTTTGCAGAAAAATTGAAGGCATCTGGCAATTCTGATGAATGGAAGTTAGGCAAGAAACTTGAACCAAAAATGCGTTGCTATGTACCAATTATTGTACGTGGTAAAGAAAGTGAAGGTGTTAAGTTTTGGGGCTTTGGTAAAACAGTGTATACTGAAATCTTAGGATTTATTGCAGATCCAGACTACGGAGATCTAACCGATCCGTCAAGTGGTCGTGATATTGTAGTAGAGTTCACTCCGTCAGAAGGCGGTGGATATCCGAAGACAGTGATTCGTGTTAAACCAAATACAACACCATTATCTGATGATAAGAATGTTATTGAGAAAGTTGCAAAACAGCAACCGAATCTAAATGAGATCTTTAAAGAACCTACCTATGACGAGCTTAAGCAAGTTTTAGAAGCATGGTTAGATCCTGAGAACCAAGAAGGTCAGGACAATTCGACTACCGCAAATGCACCTAGCAGTGAATCAAATAGCGTTAGTAATGTAAATAAAGTCGATGATGTTAGCGCAGCATTCGATGAGTTATTTTAATAAATAAAGAAGTTATTATGGCCGTATCTAAAAGCGAATTGGCAGATGAATTAGCTGGCGAATTAGCTAGTAATCTAAATAAGAAGTTTAAGAATACAGGGTACAAAACCGCATACTTTTTAGAGGGGGACTTAGACTCCCCTTCTAATGTATCCGGTTGGGTAGGTACTGGTTCAAGTATGTTAGATTTGGCTATCTCAAATAGACCGCATGGAGGTTTTCCAATTGGTCGTATTACAGAGATAACTGGATTAGAAGCTTCCGGTAAGTCTTTATTGGCTACTCATGCATTAGCAGATTGCCAGAGACAAGGTGGTTTAGGAGTATACATTGACACGGAAAGTGCTGTAAGTAGTGAATTTCTAGAAGCAATTGGAGTTGATCTTACTAAGATGTTATATGTTCCGTTAGAGACAATGGAAGATATATTTGAAGCTATTGAGTCTGTTGTAGAGTCGGTACGCAAATCTAATAAAGATAGATTGGTTACAATTGTAGTCGATTCAGTAATGGGCGCTTCAACTAAGATTGAAATGGCAGCTGAATTTGATAAAGATGGTTGGGCTACTTCAAAAGCAATTATCCTATCAAAAGGTATGCGTAAAATCACTAACATGATTGCGCGTGAAAAGATTTGTTTAATCTTTACCAATCAACTACGAGCTCGCCTAGGAGTTAGTTTTGGTGATCCATGGACTACTTCCGGCGGAAAAGCTATTCCATTCCACGCTTCAGTTCGTCTTCGTCTTAAGTCTGTAGGACAGATTAAAGCAAAAGATGCAAAGGGAGTTGAGCAAATTATCGGTATTAAAACTAGAGCTCAAGTAATTAAAAATCGTATGGGGCCGCCTCTTAAGTCAATTGACTATGATATATACTTTGAATCAGGTGTCGATAATTACGGTGGATGGTTAGAAGTAATGAAAGAGTATAAACTTGTAACTCAAGCAGGTGCATGGTATACTTATACAAGACAAGATGGTACAACGGTTAAGTTCCTATCAAAAGACTTTGAAAAGAATTTAGAAGCTGATGCGACATTAAAAGAGGAAATTTACAATATAATCTGCAATGCATATATCTTTAAGTATCAGTCACATGACATTGGTATTGATGATATTATAATTGAATCAGATTTCATAAATGAAGAATCGTGAAGAATCGTTATTTTGAATTACTGCGTCAGGTTGAACAAGAACGGACGACAGAACAAGTTACAAGCAGAGACAGTCATATTTTAATTATAGACGGTCTCAATACATTTATCAGAGTATTCTCAGCAGTACCTGCATTAAATGATGACGGTGATCATATCGGAGGAGTGACGGGCTTTTTAAGGTCCGTCGCCTCTGTTATCCGTCAAGTTAAACCCACACGTTGTGTAGTAGTATTTGATGGTAAGGGCGGAAGCGTTCGTCGTAGAAGCATCTATTCTAATTACAAAGCTAATCGAGCAGTTAAAACTAAATTTAACAGGCACGAAGAGTTTGAATCGTTAGAAGATGAATCAGCTTCAATGAAAAGACAATTTGCTCGTATTATAGAGTACATGCATTGTTTGCCTGTAACTATGATGGCTATTGATAACATTGAAGCGGATGATGCAATTGCATACATTGCCAATGAAATTTATACTAAAGAAAACGAACGTGTAACAATCGTATCAACCGATAGAGACTTTTTACAGTTAGTGAATCATCGTATTTCAGTTTGGAGTCCAGTAAAGAAACGATTGTATACTCCAGCACTGATGCGTGAAGAATTTGGGTTCTCTGAAAAGAATTATTTATTATATAGAACGTTTATAGGTGACAAGTCAGATAATATTCCCGGGCTAGATGGCGTAGGTTTAAAAAGCTTACTTAAATACTTTCCGGTATTTACTGAAGACCGTGAAATCACTATAGAAGAAATGGTATCGTATGCTCAAGGAGCTGAAAAGAAATATAAGGTACATGAACAAGTAGCCAATAATAAAGAACAGTTAGATCTTAACCATCAGCTGATGCAATTAAAGGATGTTGATATTCCGGGTAACACTAAGTTACTAATTGCAGATATGATGCATCGAAAAGTAGATAGGCTTAATACCTATGAACTTAAGAAAATGTTTATGGCTGATAAGATGTATACAGTTATAAAAGACGTCGATAGCTGGTTAAACGGCTCATTCAATACATTAAATGCTTACACTTCTCTTTGATTATAAAGAATAAGTACTTATATTGATAACATGACAGATAGATTAAGTAGTTACGGGTATGCCTTCCAGATAAAAATTATCACAGCATTAATGACAGATAGAATATTTCTGCAACAGATATCTGATATACTAGTACCATCATATTTTGAAAGTGATGCTAATAATTGGATAGTAACAACGATATTAGAATACCAGAAAGATTATAATGCATCTCCTACATTAGAAGTAATGAAGGTTAAACTTCATGAAGTAGATCAGGATGTATTAAAAACTCAAGTAGTACAACACCTTAAGGAAGCTTGGAAATTTGCTGATTCAGATGATTTACAATTTATTAAACAGCAGACCATTGACTTTTGTAAGAATCAAGAAATTAAGAAAGCTATCTTATCTTCAGTTGATTTATTGAATACCGGTAGGTATGACGAAATTAAATCTAAGATTGATAATGCGCTTAAAGCTGGAGCCGATAAACATATTGGGCATGATTATCTAGTTGATATAGATGCTCGTTATGCAGATACGATTCGTGATACAAAAGAAACTCCATGGGAAGTTATTAATGATATGACATCGGGCGGATTAGGCAAAGGTGAGTTAGGTGTGTTTGTAGCAGCGGCAGGTATTGGTAAGTCGTGGGGACTTATTAATATAGGAGCTCATGCCGTTAAAAAAGGAATGACTGTTATTCATTATACATTAGAGTTGAATTCCGAATACGTTGGTTTACGATATGACTCTGTAATGACAGGTATTCCAAATCAGAACCTAAGACATTATCAAGATCAAGTTAAAGAAGAATTGGCAAAACTAAAAGGAGAACTTATTATTAAGTATTATCCTACTAAGTCAACTTCAGTAATTGGATTACGAGGCCATATTGAAAAATGTATAATGCAAGGTAAAAAACCTGACATTGTAATTGTCGATTATGCAGATTTGTTAAGAGGGCATGGAACAGAGAAACGACATGAGCTTGAAGGTATCTATGAAGACCTTCGTGGATTAGCGGGTGAATATGAAATACCAGTATGGACAGCATCTCAAGCAAATAGATCGGCATTAGAAGAAGATGTCATTGGAGCAGAGAAGATTGCCGAATCATATGGTAAGGTAATGGTAGCTGACTTTGTGATATCATTATCTCGTAAGGTGCAAGATAAATTAGCTGGTACAGGAAGATGGCATGTCATTAAGAATCGTTTCGGACCGGATGGTATTACATTACCTAGTAACATGAATACTAGTACTGGTCAGATTAATATATATACAGATACGTCTATATTAGGGAAGGATGCTAAAAAGCAAATGGAAAATGGAAATGAATTAGCTAGACGTATGCTAACTCAAAAATATAAAGAAATTAACAATAACGACTTTGAGTAAAAACTTTATAATAAATTAATCAAAAGCAGTAATGTATGCACATTGACTGTATATTTATTAGAAAAATACGTTGTTTTAACACAAAAAGTTATAACGTATATTTACTCATATAAAATATTTAGGAATTTAACTATGGACATTTCAAACCGGATTTTGTCGGACATTACCGTACACATGAAGTACGCAAAGTACCGACCTGAAAAACAAAGACGCGAGACATGGAGCGAACTTGTAACAAGAAATATGAATATGCATATCAAGAAGTATCCAACCTTAGGTGGAGAAATTGTTGAGGCATATAAATTTGTATTCGATAAAAAAGTATTGCCTTCAATGCGTAGTTTGCAATTTGGTGGTAAGCCAATCGAGATTAGTCCAAATCGTATTTATAACTGTGCCTATCTTCCTATTGATGATTGGAGAGCTTTCGGCGAAGTAATGTTTTTATTGTTAGGTGGTACTGGAGTTGGATATTCTGTGCAACGTCATCATGTAGATGCATTACCGGAAATTCGTAAGCCTAGTATCGATCGTGATCGTAGATTCCTTATTGCAGATAGTATTGAAGGTTGGGCAGATGCAGTTAAGGCATTAATAAAATCTTACTTTTATGGCGGGTCTAAACTTAAATTTGATTTTTCTGATATTAGACCTAAGGGTGCTAGATTAGTTACATCGGGCGGTAAAGCACCAGGACCTCAGCCATTACGTGAGTGTTTAGTAAAAATAGAAGGAATATTAAATGAAAAACAAGATGGTGATAAATTATCAGCTTTGGAAGTCCATGATATTGTTTGCCACGTTGCGGATGCAGTGTTGGCCGGCGGTATTCGCAGAGCAGCTCTTATTAGTCTTTTTAGTGCTGATGATGAAGAAATGATTTCATGTAAGTCAGGCGCATGGTGGGAATTGCATCCGCAAAGAGGTCGTGCTAATAATTCAGCAGTATTGATGCGCCATAAGATTACAAAAGAATTCTTTTTAGATCTTTGGAAGCGAGTTGAATTATCTGGAGCAGGAGAACCTGGTATCTATTTAAGTAACGATAAAGATTGGGGAACTAATCCATGTTGTGAGATTGCCTTACGCCCATTTCAATTCTGTAACTTATGTGAAGTAAATGTATCAGATGTTGAAAGCCAAGAAGATTTAAATGCAAGAATGAAAGCAGCTGCGTTCATCGGAACGCTTCAAGCAGGTTATACCGACTTTCATTATCTTCGTCCAATTTGGAAGCGTACAACTGAAAAGGATGCGTTGATCGGAGTATCAATGACAGGTATTGGTTCTGGTACTGTATTAGATTATAACATGAAAGAAGCTGCTAAAGTAGTTAAAGAAGAAAATGATCGAGTAGCAATTGCAATTGGAATCAATAAGGCGGCTCGTACAACAACAGTTAAGCCTGCAGGAACAACATCATTGACATTAGGAACTAGTTCCGGTATTCATGCATGGCACAACGATTATTATGTTCGTAGAATTAGAGTTGGTAAGAATGAAGCAATTTACTCTTACCTATCAGTATACCACCCAGAACTAATTGAAGATGAGTATTTCCGTCCGCATGATACCGCAGTGATATCAATTCCACAAAAGGCACCGGCTACTGCAATTCTAAGAACAGAATCTCCATTCCAATTGTTAGATCGTATAAAGCGTGTAACTCAGGAATGGGTTCGTCCAGGACATAGAAATGGAAGTAATACACATAACATTTCAGCTACGGTATCATTACGTGATCATGAATGGTCTCCGGCAGGTCAATGGATGTGGGAGAATCGTGAGTTCTATAATGGATTATCTGTATTGCCTTATAACGGCGGAACATATAAACAAGCTCCATTTGAAGATATTACAAAAGAGCGTTTTGAAGAATTGATGACTTCACTTAATGAAATTGATTTATCTCGTATTGTTGAGTTAGATGATGATACTGATTTGAAAGGTGAAGTTGCATGCGCTGGCGGAGCTTGTGAAGTAACTATTGGCTAATATTTATTATAAATAAAAGGCTTTTAAATGAAACTTACAACACTAGTGAAATCAATTCTAGCTGAAGATGCTGTTGACGATAAATTAGCAGACCTATCAGATAAATTTGAAAATGGATCTATAGAAGATTATGTAGCTACTTTACAAAAGTATGCAACAGATCCTAAAATAGCCGCTGTATTGCAGGCCGGGCAGACTGATAGTAAAGGAAAGGCCGATGAACGCTTTTCAGTTGCCGGTGCTAGTCCAAAGGTAAAAGATCTAAAACCCACTCAAAATGAAATAGGCGCAGTAGATAGTTTATTGAATATCTTAACTGATAAGTTCGGTTCATTAGGAGGATTTTTAAACGGCAGTGCTTCATTTCCCGATCCTATTATTATTTACAATGGCGAGTATATTATCGATGGACATCATAGATGGTCACAAGTATATGCTGCAAACCCAGACGCTACTATACCAGCATTAAATATTACCGGTAGGTTAGATCCAGAACAGATACTTAAAGTAGTTCATACTGCAATTGCAGCTGATGCCGGACAAACAAAGACAATACAGGCTGATAGAAGTGGTGGTAACTTACTTACATATACAGACCAAGATGTATATGATTACGTTGAAAAGAATTTAAATGATAAGGCACGTAAGGTTTGGTCAAAGTATGGATTTGCTTCTGATGATGAAATTGCCCAACATATTGCGACGAATGTACGTACAATGATTGCAAGATCAAAACCAGAGTCATGGGCGCCTACAAGAGATTCAATGCCTCAACCAGGCGTTAGTGGAGCAGAGGAATGGGGTAAGTTATTAAAGCAAGGTGATGTTAACTTTGATCGACCAGCGCAACCTGATGTAAAAGAATCAGTTAAAAGTCGTTTAAAACAATTGGCTAACATTAAAAAGTAATGCGAAAAGACGATTGGATATCGCAGTTACAACTGCAAGAAACTCTAAAAGATTATTATAAAGATGAAAATGGGCGTGTAGTATTTACCGCCCACTTTCTACAAAAACGAGGGTATTGTTGCACAAATGGTTGTCGGCATTGCCCATATAACAAAGTATAAATTATGTCATATTTAAATACTCCCATACCTGTCGTAGAAGCGTATATACGTGGTAATTTTCTTCGTAATCAAGAAGATTCGCATGATAAAAAATTTCCATGTTATATTTTTGGAATGTGTTCAATTCCTTCACAGGCGCCGTTATTTCATTTTATAATGGAAGATGGAGCTCTTTGGTGGAGAATGCCGATTCATGCTTTTTGTTGGAAGGATAATGCTCCGGAACAAGAATTAGATGAATTAGTTTTATGGGACTCTTTTTCTTATCATGTAGTAGTAACAACATATCCAATATTAAAAAATAAAGTTGTAAAATTTATATCAAGACGTAGAGAAAAGTATCAAGGTAAATACTTATTTACATTGGATTGGGCAAGCTCAACAGATTCATCTGATACGGATTTTCTATTAAGTGAATTTCCATCACAACATAAATGTGGTCATTTTATTGCAATGGATAATGGGAATTTTGCAATTCAGCCAAATAATCGATTGACTGTACATGATCCGTCATTTACTGTTAAAGAAGATCTAGTTATCCATAGAAAGTATAACACTACATTATGGACAGCTGAACGTAATGCTAGATGGGTAACTCCTGATACAGATGTCATGAACTATGATCATACTGATTTGACTAGCGGAGAATCTAATACAGCTCGGTCGAATATGTATAATGAATTAGATAATGAAACTAATATTTAATCATGTACATAGTATATTCGATGGCGTAAATCCTCTTATTTATTTAGAAGCTGAAAAAGAAACTGAATCGGCTGAGTACATGTTTAATAATGGATGGGTGCCGTATAAAGATATATGGTATCAGACACGATCATCGAGATTAAAATTAAGTGATATTTCAACTTCACGTAAAAAAGAATTAAACAATATTTCTGTTACATATGAAACTAATAATCGTGATATTACTATACCATATGATATAGACGCATATTCAGATAGTAAACATTTAGATTTTTTCTTTGATAATATCTTTTGGGGTAGAATTAATTTCTATGAAAATCAAATTCTATATTCTGTAATGAATACGGTACAAAGTAAAAAATCGTACGGTACACTATCATATTATTATCTTATTGATAAATTTAAAAATGAATACGAGTATTTATATATAACAGATTATTTTCACCAGTTTGATTATAAATCATCACTGCCAGGATTCGAATATTGGAATGGCAATCAATGGATGAAAAAAAATAAAAAAGATTAGGATATTGAAAAGAATGTTATTATATTTAAGTAACATTAAAAATAAGTTATATGATAAAGTTTAAAGATGTCGAATTTGCATTCGAATTAAGAAAATTAGCTTTTTGTGATCAAGATTACCTTAAGGCTATGTTATATGAAACCATTTCAGATCGTTCATATAAACAGTCGGGTAAGTCATTCCAGGTATTATACCCTGAGGCTGGCAATTTTACAATATTTAATAACTACCATACCATGCTAAACTATATGGCAGAGTATTCAGGTAATTATGATTATCTCGGATCTCACTTGTTACATGGCAGAAAGTATTTTTTAGCTTGGACTTACGAAGGATAATATGAAAACAAAATTTCAATCAACGAAAATATTTGACGGGTTTAGTACTGTATTCCGTCAATGGAGAGCAAATGGGACTCATTGTCAATTCTTGCATGGCTATGGTATTTCATTTAAGATTACCTTTGAAGGTGAATTAGATGAAAAAAATTGGGTATGGGACTTTGGCGGTATGAAAAGAGCTAAAGGTACTATTGATGGTATGAATCCTAAAGCGTGGATGGATTATATGTTTGATCATACTGTAATCATGGCTGAAGATGACCCTTATTTGGAATTATTTAAAGACATGGATAAAAATAAACTTATTCAATTGAGAGTAATACCAGCTACAGGAGCGGAACAATTTGCTAAATTCATCTATGACAAAGTAAACAAATTTGTACTAGAAGAAACAAATAATAGAGTACGTGTTACCCAAGTAGAATTTAAAGAACATAATAAAAACTCAGCTATTTATGGAGAATAAAAAATTGGGAAGAATAGAAGATTACAATAAAGTTTTACCTGTTAATGAATTGTATCGATGTGTACAGTCAGAAGGCAGCCGATTCGGAAGACCTACAATTGCTATACGAGTTACGGGATGTACTCATAGATGCTGGTTTGGTGATGGCGGATGGTGTGATAGTTGGTATAGTTCAATCCATCCGGAGAAAGGTAAATTTACTTTCAATGACATTATTAAGATATATGATGAGAATCCTCAGGTAAAAGAGATGATGTTAACTGGAGGAGCTCCTACAATGCAACCTGCATTAGTTAATGAATTAACACATTTCGCGCGCCAACGTGGTATAATTATTACTATAGAAACAGAAGGATCTCATTATGTTAAAACAGATTATCCGTTGGGTTTGGTTTCACTCTCTCCTAAGTTTAATAATAGTATACCACATGTTGGTATTAAAACTCCAGGCGGTAAGACAGTCGATCAGAAATTTGTAGATCAACATAACAAGTATAGGCTTAATAAAGAAGCTATACGTGCTATGATTGATTATCATACCGATTATCATTATAAGCCGGTATGGGATGGTACACCTAAGAATTTAGAAGAAATAGAAAACTTTCGTATAGAATTAGGAATTCCGAAAGATAAAACTTATATTATGCCTGCAGGTGATAGTAGAGATGAATTGATTAAAATGTATCCGTTGGTATTTGAATTATGTGCGGAGCATGGATATAATATGTCAGGTCGAGATCACATTATAGCATATGATACAAAACGAGCAGTATAAAGGAATAGTTATGAAAATGAAACCATTAGGAGATCGTGTCCTTTTAAAGGAACGTGAAAAGGCTGAGAAATCAGTAAGCGGTATTATGTTAATGAATAACATGGACGGCGATTATGTTTATGCTGATGTAATATCAGTAGGTAACGGATTGTTCACCCAGACCGGTGATAAAATTCCAATGACAGTTAAAGTAGGAGATGAAGTATTAATTCATAAATCAGAAACTTCAAGAAAAGTTAAAATTGAAGATGAAGAGTATTTATTATTACGAGAGTCAGAAATTGAAATGTTAAATAGCAAATAATAAATTATGGGACAGAAGACAAAGATTAACGGTACTATCGAAACCGTAAGACAAGGATTTGCGAACGGAATATCAATTCAGTTAGCAGAAAAGCAAGCTATTGAAGGACTTGATGCTAAACTATCTTCTGAGGAGAAACAAGGCATTATTGAAAGAGCATCAAAGGCATTTGGGGAGTTCCTAACGGCATTAGGTGTTGATTGGGAAAATGATCCTAATTCAAATGATACTCCGAGACGAGTAGCAAAGGCATATGTAAATGATTTATGGGCAGGCCGATATAATGGTACACCTGATATCACTGCATTTCCGAGTGACGGATATGATGGTATGGTATTTGAAGGCGGCATTCCATTGACATCAATGTGTAGTCATCATCACCAAGCTATTACAGGCCGAGTACATATAGCATATATTCCAGGTAAAGATAGTAAAGTAATCGGTCTTTCGAAACTAAATAGATTAGTTGAGCATTTCGGACGAAGAGGTGCTATACAAGAACAATTAACAGTTGCAATTCATAATGCAGTTAATACTATTATTAAAGATAATAAAGGTGTTGCTGTAATGATCGAAGCTACCCATAATTGTGTACAATGCCGTGGAGTTAAACATGGTGGCGCAAGTATGAAGACATCTAAGTTGACAGGTGCATTCTATAAAGATAATGCTACTAGATCAGAATTTTATGAATTTGTAAAAGGTTACTAATGGAAATTTTAATACCGGAATATAAGATAGAACGCCATGTACGAGCCATGGCACATAAAATATCTGAAGAACATAAAAATAGTGGCAATTCATTGCCGCCTGTATTAATTTGTGTATTAAACGGCTCGTTCTTATTCTTTGCTGATCTAGTAAAGGATATGGGTACGGATTGTGAAGTAGATTTTATTAGACCTAAGTCATATCATGGACAAGACAATTCCGGAGGAGTAACCTTTACTAAAGATATAGAGGTTGACCTTAAGGGAAAAAGGGTTTATATTATAGAGGATATTGTTGATACTGGAGCTACTATGATTGAAATACTTCAACGAGTATATAGCCGAGTACCAGTAGATGTTAAGATAGTTACATTGGTTCATAGAAAAGGTAATCCATTTGATGTCGATCATTTCTGTTTTGAAATAGGAGATGAATGGGTTGTTGGATATGGATTCGATGATAACGGGTTGAAGAGAAATTATAGAAATATTTACAGCATTCCAAAACAAGGTAATTAATGTATCAAGCAGTTGCATTTAGACGTACGGATAATACTGTACACATCTGGGACGATGTAAAAGGACATATAAAAATTAAATACAAACCGTATGCGTATGCAAAATCTAATTACGGCGAGTATACAGCATTAGATGGTACTAAACTAACTAAGGTAACTGAATTTGAACCGGGTGACTCGAGCTTATATGAAAGTGATGTTAACCCGGAAGTTCGCACATTAGTCGATATGTATAGCGATTCAGATGATTTATCTGTAGGTCATAGAACTATATTTTTAGATATTGAGGTAGATATATCAACTGGATTCCCTACTACAGAAAACGCAGAGAATCCAATTACATCTATTGCCATTTATGATCAGGCAGGTGATCAGCACTTTGTTTGGGTTTTGGATCCAAAGAGTATTGTAGAGACTACAAATGTAGTTTATTCTTGTAAAGATGAATATGAGTTATTGAATCGCTTCTTAATGAAGTATGCGGAAATAGCTCCTACAATATTGACCGGATGGAATATTGATTTCT
>Ga0164294_10000053_pt1 | contig 117976 bp, 114 predicted proteins | sample GEODES005metaG_FD_111479 | JGI IMG/M metagenome (GOLD analysis project Ga0164294, IMG submission 111479) | Oligotrophic lake water microbial communities from Sparkling Lake, Wisconsin, USA - GEODES005 metaG | ecosystem: Environmental > Aquatic > Freshwater > Lake | place: USA: Sparkling Lake... | reverse complement strand
GTCCCTCTCCCTTCGCCGGCATGACCCGGATCAGGTTCGTCGGGTCAGGGGACCACCCCTCTCTCAGCCGCTGACCTGCGGCTCCCCGGAGAACATCGGGGAGACTAGGCCCATCGGGGCAGGGGTCAAGCGCCCAGGTCTCGCAGAAACTCGCCTGTCACGGACCTGCGATTGACAGGCAGCCAGCATATGGCAGAGCCTGCGGTTTCGGGGACAGAGACCATGTTGATCAGCGACATTTCCAGACTGGCTGGCTGGCTGCAGGCGGGGCTGTCCTGCATGGCGGCGTTTGCTTTGCTCGCCTTGGCCTTTGGCGTCATCTACGGGCTATTCCTTCCGGGAAAACTGGAGCCTGCGGCAAAGTCATCTCCCGTCCCCTTTCGACTACTGATCGTTCCGGCCGCAGCGCTTCTGTTTCCATTCCTGCTCTTGCGGCTGATGTTCCGCCCGGCGGCAGCGCGATGATCCGCGAAAGGCGCAAGGCGCATCTGGTGGCCTGGTTGTGGCTGGCCCCCTTGCTGGCCGTCATCATGGCGGTTTCTTCCATGTCAGCCCCTCCCCGTCCGGCCGAGCCGCCGCAGGACGCACCGGGCGCGGACGCCCGCTGATGGCTCATGGTTATGTCGCCATTCAGTGGAACCGACTCAAGGTCTGGTACGACCTGGGCATCCTTGTTCTCGCGGTGGTGTTTATTGCCCTGTTCGTGGCGGCCCAGAACCTGAGCCTCGGTCCCGGGGAATCGGTCCACCCGGTTCAGACAGCCCTGAGAGCAACCGGCGCCTGCGCCTTCTTTCTGCTGACCTTGACCCTGGCCATCGGCCCCCTGGCGCGGCTGGCCCGGTTTTTCGCTCCCCTGCTCTACAATCGACGACACCTGGGTGTGGCGACCTGCCTGACGGCGCTGGTCCATGCCGGGCTGGTGATGGTCTGGTACTTCGGGTTTGCAAAACTCAACCCGGCGCTGGCCCTCTTGATCAGCAGACCCCTGTCGCTTCAGGCGACCAATCTGCCCTTCGAGCTGGCCGGCCTGGCGGCGCTATCGATCCTGGTCCTGCTGGCCGCCACAAGTCACGACTACTGGCAGAGGGTCCTGACACCGCTCAGATGGAAGCGTCTCCATATGGCGGTCTACGCCGCCTACGGTCTGGTCGTCGCCCATGTGGCGTTCGGCCCGCTGTTGACGCCTAGCCAGTCGCTGTTTTCGGCTGTGGTGCTGTCCTCTGCCGGCGCCCTGGCCGTCCTTCACCTCTTTACCGGGCTGCGGGAGGTCTGGCGGGACTGGGGATCAGAGCGAGCCGAACATTTTCTGGCGGGTGAAAGCCGCTGGAAAGGCTCTGAGGCCTGGCTGGAGGTGGGCCGCCCCCAGGATATTCCCGACGGCCGGGCCGTGATGGTCTCGCCCGAATATGGCGAACGCATCGCCGTGTTTCGGGACGGGGACGCCCTCTATGCCGTGACCAATGTCTGCCCGCATCAGAATGGCCCGCTGGGCGAGGGCCGGATTGTCGATGGGTGCATCACCTGCCCCTGGCACGGCTGGCAGTTTCGGCCGGGCGATGGCGTCTCTCCGCCGCCCTACGAGGAAAAGGTGGCGACCTACCGGCTGAAACTGCAGGACGGAACCCTCTATGTTCGCCCCGAACCCATGGCGCCGGGGTCCCAGGCGCCGGTGGTGCTGATGTCGGGAGGCGGGACATGAAGCGCTGGATGACCGACCGTGCGCCGCCCCCGTATGCGCCGCCCCTGAACCTGGGACCGCGAGGCGACCTGTTTGTCGGCTGGGCTGATCCCGGAGTCGCCACGCGCAGAAACCTTTTGCTGAAAGGGTTGGGCCTGGCCGTCGCAGGGGGCGCTGCGGCGGCTATTGCTGGCCCCCTTGGTTTCGCACCTGGCGCCGGGCGTTGGAACCCGTCGGCGATCAAGTCCTGGTCTGGCCTGCTGATCCTGGATCCCTACCCAACCCTGGTCTGGCGGGATGATTCCGGGGCCGACCAGGCGGCCCTTCTGGGTTGCCCGGACAAATGCGGCGTCCGCGCCCAGGTCGAGCAGTTTGCAGACCGGGCCGTCACGATCCGGGGCTCGCTGATCGAGCGCAGTGGCTTGAAGATGATCGCAGCGACGCTTGAGCCTGGCTGGATCAAACCGCAGGGCGCAGAGACGGCCAGCCCCGCTGCGGCCGTACCCACCCCGCTGGGGACTGTAAACCTGCAGGGCGAACTGATGGACGCCAAATGCTGGCTGGGCGCCATGCGGCCTGGCGAAGGACTGACCCACAGGAGCTGCGCCATCCTGTGCGTCAGGATGGGGCTTCCCATGCTCTTCGTTGCCGGCCCGCCTGGCGGACGCCGGCGCGCCTTCGTGGCGGTCGACCAGAACGGCGCCCCGTTCGATGAGTCCGTCCTGCCTTTCGTCGCCGATCCTGTCCGGGTGTCAGGTCAGGCCCTGTCCTGGAGAGGCTGGCCGCGACTGAGCTTTCCCGTCTCGGCCCTGTCGCGACTATAGGGCCCTGGCTGCAAAGGTATTGCAGCTGACGGGGTCGCCGGCGTCAAAACCGCGGCGAAACCAGTGCATGCGCTGCGCAGCTGTCCCATGGGTAAAGGCGTCCGGCACGACCTGGCCCTGGGTGCGCCGCTGGATGGTGTCGTCCCCCACCGCGGAAGCGGCGGTCAGGCCGTCAGAGATATCCTGGTCCGAAAAGGCCAGTCGGCCGCCGGAGGTCTGGCTGGCGCGGGCAGCCCAGACGCCGGCATAGCAGTCGGCTTGGAGTTCGAGCCGCACAGCGCCCGAACCCTCGCCCTGCATACCCATGGCCTGGGCCTTTTCCATCGCGCCCTGCAGATTCTGGACGTGATGGCCCACCTCATGGGCGATGACATAGGCACGGGCAAATTCGCCCTTGGCGCCAAACTCGCCTTCCAGGTCCTTCCAGAAGGCCAGATCCAGATAAACCTTCTGATCCGCCGGGCAGTAGAAGGGCCCCATGGCCGACTGGCCGGTTCCGCATCCCGTCGGCGTGGCATTGTCATAGAGAACCACGCCCTTGGGGCCTTCATACGTCCCCCCATCGGCCGCGAAGATGGACGTCCAGACATCAGAAGTGGAGGTTTCGACCACGTCCACGAACTGGCCAGCCTCGTCCTCGGGGGTGCCCTTGACTCCCGGCTGTCCGACCGCAGCCGGATCACCCTGTCCACCGACGACATTCAGCATCTGCTGCGGATCGATGCCAAAGACGAACACGCCAATCAGGACGGCCGCCGCCCCGACGATGCCGATCCCGCCAGCAGCCGCGCCGCCGGACATTCCGCGGCGATCCTCGATATTGCCGCCGCGACGGCCTCCGCGCCATTCCATCGATATGCTCCTTGATCCTGCCCGGTCGCAGGCTTACCGGTTCCAAGAGCATCGTCCAGAGAAAGTCGCAAGACCGGTCGCGACCTGCCCGGTCCCGGGACGAACCCGGTCGGGAAGGCTTGCCCCCGGACGACGGAGCTACGGGATGCGTGCCTGAAACCGGGTCAATTGACGGGCCGGCGCATCCCAGTCCGGCGCCAATGTCTGGGCCTTGCGATAGTCTGACCAGGCGCCCCGGGCGTCTCCCAGTCCTTCCAGGGCAAGTGCGCGATTGTAATAGGCCTTTGCCGGCTCATCGACGCCCATGGCGATCCCCCGATCAATCTCGGAGAAGGCCGTCTGGTAGTCACGGCCGGCCATCCGCAATACCCCGCGATTGACGAATGCCTCGCCAAGGTTGGGCTGGATCCGGATCGCTTCGTCAAAGTCCCGCAAGGCGGACGGATAGGCCTTGCCCCGCATCCGGATAACCCCGCGATTGACCAGGGTCCCGGCCCGGTCGCGACGCGACAGGCCCTCTTCGGTCAGGGCCCGACTGCACAGGTCGATCGAACTGCGGTCCAGTCGCCCGGCGAAGGCGGCCTTTGAACAGGCAGGCGCAAGCCCTTCGCCGATGATCAGGAACGACGCATTGGCAGGTCCGCACAGCAGCGCGGCGGCCAGCACCGACAAACCCAACCACTTCATCGGCGACTGACCGTGAAGCGGGCCAATTGCTTCTGGGGCTCGGACCAGTCCGGCGCCAGTTCCGCCGCCTTCTGATAGGCCAGATAGGCTGCCGTAGGGTCATCAAGCCCTTCATGGGCAATGGCGCGGTTGAACCAGGCCTTCGCCGGTTCATCGACACCAAGCGCCATGCCCCGATCGATTTCCGAAAGGCCCTCCGCATATCTCGCCTGAGCGATCAGGCTGGCCCCCCAGTTGACATGGGCTTCGCCAAGGTCCGGTTTCAGGCGAAGTGCCGAGGCAAAGTCTGCGCGGGAGTCGTCATAGGATTTGCGCCGCAGCTTCAGGACGCCGCGATTGACGAAGGTGCCGGCGCGATCCCGAGGCCCCATGGCCTGGGTCTCCAGGGCGATGGTGCAGGTCTCGATGGACTTGGGGTCCGACCTGCCTGCGATGGCGGCTTTCGAACAGACGGTCGCCAGGCCCGCGCCGAGAACCACGGAGGCAGCTGAAGCGGGCTGTGTTGCGCCAAGCAAGGCAAGCACGGCGGCTGTCGCCGAGGCCAGAACGATTGAACGGGGCATTTTCTTTTGCTCTCCCCAACATTCGATTTGTGACTGATTTGAGGATACCACAGTTCATCCGGCGAGAAGATTACATTTTGGTCCGCAGACCGGCCCAATGCCCGGTTCGCCCTACCAATCTCGCTCAATCCCGCCGGTCAGGGCCAGCCAAGGATGCGCTCGCTCTTCGTAGACGGCCCGAACCGGAGCCGGAAAGCCGGGATCAGCAAAGGCGCCGACCGCAACGGCCACAACATCCGGGGCCTCATCGCTTCGCCACAACAACGTCGTGGCGCAGGCCGGGCAGAATGAAAATGCGGTGCGTGTGCCGGCGTCCCCGACGCGAACATACTGGCCGGAGACGCCACGGACAGCGACGCGATCCGCTTCATACCGGGCCTGCACGCCAAAGGCGCTGCCCGTCCGCTGCTGACAGGCGAGACAGTGACAGACGCTGACCCGAACCGGCTCGCCTTGGCAGACAGCCGTCAGGCCGCCGCAGCCACAGGAAGCGATCCTTATGCTGATCATGCAGCGGGCGACAGGAAACGCGGACGGTCGCCCAGGACGGTGGCCCGGGTCATGACCCGGCGATGGGGCAGGAAATCATCAACGGCCCGGTGTTGGGTATTGCGATTATCCCAGAAGGCGACGTCGCCTGGTCTCCAGCGCCAGCGCACGACAAATTCCGGCTTCTGAACATGGGCGTTCAGGAAGGCCATCAGCGCCTGGCTTTCTTCCCGGCGAAGGCCCTTGATGCGCCGAGTGAAGACCGAATTGACAAACAGTCCCCGCTCCCCCGTCTCCGGATGGGTCCGGACGACCGGGTGGGTGACAGGCGGATTCTCGGCGACGGCCTTTTCATAGCGCTCCCGCCCGGCCTGCGACCCGGCCAGCCCCTCGGCGGTAAACGCATAGGAAAAGTCATGAACGGCTTCCAGGCCCTCGAGGAAGCGTTGCATGGGCGTCGACAGGGCGTCAAAGGCGGTCGTCATGGAGGCCCACATCGTGTCGCCGCCAGTGGGCGGAAGCTGCCGCGCCGCCAGGATCGACCCCATGGGCGGGGTGTCGATGAAGGTGACGTCAGTATGCCAGAAGTTGTTGTCGGTGGGGTTATCGACGTGATTGTCGATGATCATGATTTCAGGATGGGCGTCATTGCGATCATAGAGGGGATGGACATGCAGGTCGCCGAAACGCGCGGCGAAATCACGCTGCTGCCCGGGCGTGAAATCCTGTTCCTCGAAAAAGATCACCTTGTGCGCCAGGAGCGCCGCGCGGATTTCGCCGATCAGGTCATCACTCGCTGGCTCCGCCAGGTTCACGCCGCGCAAGACGGCGCCGATCGCCGGACTCAGCGTTTCGATCCTCAGGGTGTTGGAGCGGTTCATGTCGAGCTTTCCGGGTTGGAGGCCGTACTCTTGCCTTGCAACGGGCGTGGGGCCTCGATCGCCGGTTCCACAGCCGGCCTTGACGGGCTCGCCGCCGATCCGCCGACCATTACCAGCGCCAGGTCCTCCATTCCGTCCCGATCCTGCAGCTGGCGACGAACCTCGGCATGGCTCATGGCGTCCAGGCGATATCCCTTCAGGATCAGGATTGCCAAGACCGCAAGGGCCGCCGGCACAACGGAAAAGATCACGCTTAGCATCAAAAGGGCCTGTTCACTGTTGGTCGCCCCGGCCTTGTCGTCGAATCCGGCGCTGGCCAACAGCGACGTGGACAGAATGACGGCGGCGGCGGAACCAATCTTGATCGAGCCGGTCAGAAGGGAAAACAGCAGGCCGGACTGGTCATGTCCGGTCTTCAGCCGCACCTCGTCATTGACGTCGGCCATCATCGCCTTGAGCAGGATCGAACCCGCCGAGAACGGCAAGCCGGCCAGGAACATGATCAGGATGCTGTAGCCCAGGCCCTCGGGAGCAATCAGGACCGACAGCTGGGCCAGGGCATAGGCGCCCGCCGCGACCATCAGGGCCCTGTGCTTGCCAACCCGCCCGGCCAGCCGGGTCCACAACGGCGCTCCGACCAGCGCTCCGATAAAATAGACCAGAAGCAGTGGCGCCGCCTGGCCCCTGGCATAGCCGTGAACCGCGTCGAAATAGAAGAAGAACAGGGTCCCCGCCAAGGCCGGTCCTGTGCCGAGTAGAATGTCCGCGCCCAGGAGACGCAGGGCGCTGGGCTGGCGGAAGATCTGCAGGATGGACCCAAATCCCAAGGGCTTGGCGGCTACCCGGGCGGGCGGCTCGGCAATCGCCAGCAGCGCCAGCAGCATCGCCGGCGGCAGGGTCACGATCACGAACCAGCCCATGCCCTGGACGCCTTCGGCGTCACTGGCGCCAAAGACCTGCTTCAGCAGGATAGGCAGGGCCAGGATCAACAACATGCCGCTGACGGTGAAGGCCTGCCACCAGCCGTAGATGCGGGAACGCTGCATGTAGTCCGGAGCGGCCTGCGCCGCCCAGGCCATGTGGGCCAGCTGGGCCATGGATTGGCCCATGAAGCCGAGGATCAGCCAGATCAGGATGTATCCGGCCGTAACGCCGGGCTGAGCCATGAACAGCATGTAGATCGCCAGCATGGACAGGGGCGCGCCAGCGGCAAACCAGGGACGAAACCGGCCAAACCGGGTCCGGGTTCGATCCATGACAAAGCCAAGAACGGGATCGAACCAGAGATCGAAGAGGCGGACGAGGCCAAAGGCCCAGCCCACTGCCGCCAGGCCAACCCCCAGGTCACGCGCATAGTAGTTGGGAAGATAGATCGTCACTGGCAGCATCATGGCCGCCAAAGGCAGGCAGGGCGCCGAAAATGCCGCCACACGCCAGTTACTGTGCCTTTCAGCCATTACCCGTCCAAGCCTCCCGGCATTTTTCTGCATGTTGGACGCAGGACCGGTTGCAGAGCAAGGCCTTCCCCCCTTTTCGGACGCAGCAAACATGCCCGCCGGGGCTGAAGCTCAGACGATACAGCAGGGACAGGGGGAGACGGCGTGTGACCCGGTAGGCCAAACGGGATTGCGGCATCGGACCGGGCGAGCACAGCTCGCGGGTCGAGTCCGAACCGCTGGCCTGCACCCGACCATCCGGTTAAACCGTCACCCTTCCGTGCCGGGACGTGATCAGCCGGAGGATCGCGTTTGCGGCAACCCGATGGACAGGGCACAGCCCTTCCCCTGGCGACGGTGCAGCCCGAAAGCGCAGCAGCGAAGCCTCAGTGTTCCCGGCCGGATTTCCAGAAGGTCTGCAGCAAGGGTTCCAGCAGATAGTCCAGGGCCGAACGCGCCCTCAGCGGAATCAGGATTTCAACCGGCAAGCCGGCCTGGAGTCCCGTCCTCGCCCCGCGGACCTTGCGAATTCGCTCCATCTCGGCCTCCGGCACCGAGATTTCTCCGCGGAAAAATCTCTGGCCCGATTGCTCGTCAACGAAGCTGTCGGCCGACAGCTTGGTCAGAACGCCCTTGAGGATCGGCAGGTCACGCTCGTGCAGCGAGGTGAACCTCACCTGGGTCTCCTGTCCAAGCCGCAGATCATCAGCGTCAGCCGGCGAGATGCTGGCCTGAATGACCAGGGCGCGGTCCTGGGGAACGATTTCCATCAGGGTCGCCCCCGGCGCCAGTACGCCCCCGACGGTGAAAACGGTCATGCCGACAACCTTGCCCCCGGCCGGCGCGCGGATCACAGCCTTGCCCAGCTGGTCCCGGATCGCACCCAGCTTGGGCTGAAGCTCGTCCAGCCGAACCTCCACATCCCGCAGCTGGCCTGTCACTTCCTCAACCACCTGCCGGTCGATGGACAGGAGCTGCATCCGGGATTCTCCGATCGCCTCGCGTGCCCGGGCCACCTGGGCCCGAAGCGAGCCGGCGTCCCCGGTCAGGGATGCCTCTTCACGCTCCAGAGCGCGGACGCGAGTCTCCGGCGCATAGCCCTGTTCGGCCAGCCGGCGCACGCCTACCAGTTCCTCGGCGATCAGACGCAGCTGCTCGGCATTGGCGTCCAGCTGCCGCTGATAGCCATTGATCTGTTCATCCAGCTGGCTCATCCGCTGGTTCAGAACCCCTTGCTGCGCCGCCACTGAAGACTTGCGAGCCGCAAACTGCTGGCGCTGAAGGATCATGGCTTCATTGGCGAGGATCCGGTCAGCAAGTCCAAGCCCGGCAAATTCTGGGGGCGTCGCCACATCCGCAGCCTGGGTCCGCTCGGCATTGAGCCTTGATCGCTGAGCCAGCAGAGACATGACCTCACCGGACATGGCCCGCTCGTTCGCGCCGATCTCCGTGGTCGAAATCTCGGCCAGGGCCTGGCCCTTGGCGACGGTCTGGCCATCCGTCACATGAATGACCGTCACCACGCCGCCATCGCGGATCTGGACAGCCTGACGGTTGCCCGCCACGGCGATGACCCCTTGCGCATAGGCGGCGGCGTCCAGCCGCGCGATGGCCGCCCAGCCCAGAAACAGGCCGAAAAACGCCAGGACGACAATCGCGCCAAGACGAAGCTCGCGTTGCGGATTGTCGCTCAGCGGCGCCTTGGGCCGAGCCTCGGCCTCGGCTTCAGGGGTTGCCGGCTTTTCTGCGATCTCTTCGGCTGCGCTCATTGCGGACCTTTGAGTTCAACGACATTTGACGCTGGCGCAGGCCGCGCGGCGCCGGACATGGCCGCCATCACTTCGGCCCGGGGACCAAACCGCTCGACGGCCCCATCCCGAAGGACCAAGAGACTGTCGACGACCGATAGCACGCCGGTGCGATGGGCTATGACAACGATGGAAGCGCCCCGCGCCTTGACACTGACGATGGCGCGGCCAAGCGCCGCTTCCCCTTCCGCGTCCAGGGCAGAGTTGGGTTCATCCAGAACGACGAGAGACGGCTGGCCATAGAGGGCCCGGGCCAGGGCAACCCGCTGGGATTGTCCGGCCGACAGACCCCTGCCGCCATGGGCAAGCAGGGTGTCGTAACCCTTGGGCAGTCGCAGGATCAGATCATGGACACCTGCGGTCTGGGCCGCCTCGACAACGGCCGCATCGATGGCCTGGGGGTCGCCGCCCTTCCAGACCTCGAAGCGCGAAATGTTGTCCCGCACCGTCCCTGCGATCAGTCCGCTGTCCTGGGGCAGGTAGCCGATGTGCCGACCCAGCCGATCAGGGTCCCAGTCCGCCAGGTTGGCTCCGTCAAGGCGAACCACACCGGAATCGGGCGAAACAGCTCCCACGGCCACACGGGCCAGGGTCGTCTTGCCGGCCCCGCTGGGCCCCACCACGCCGAGGGCTTCTCCTGCCTTGATGGCGAAGGACGTCCCCTTCAGCAGCAGGCCCTCACCGCCCGGAGCGCGGAGCGCGACCCGGTCAAACTGCAGGGCGCCCTTGGGGTCCGGCAGCTTTGTCCGGGGTGTTTCAGACTCTTCCTTGGAAAAGACTTCGGCCAGGGTCTTCAGGGCGCCCTGCGCCTGGACCACCACGCTCCAGGACCCGACGACCTGTTCCACGGGCTGCAACGCCCGGCTCATCAGGACGGAGGCCGCGATGATCGCCCCGGCCGAAATCTGCCGTTCGACGGCCAGCCAGGCGCCCAGTCCCAAGGCCGCAGACTGCAGGAACAGACGCATGAACTTGGTCGCAGACGCGTAGACCCCACCCGTGAACTGCGCCTCGCCGGCCATGCCCAGACCCAGCCGACGGTCTGTCAGCTGGCGTTCACGCAGGGCGCCGCGCATGCCCATCGACCGGACAACATCGGCATTCTGCGCCGCCGCCTCCTGGGACGCATAGGCCGCATTGATGGCGCGATTGGCGTTCTGCGATTTGGTCTTCGTCGCCCGCTCATTGAACAGCGCCAGACCGACCAGAATGACACCTCCGGCTATGGTCAGGGCGCCAAGGGCCGGGTGAATCATGAAGGCGACGATGACGTATAGCGGCGTCCAGGGGGCATCCAGGAAGCCGAGCGCGGCCTGGCCGGAAATGGCCTGACGCAGCAGATCGAACTCGCGCATCCCCTGCACGGGCGCGCCCGGCGCGGAACGGGCCATCAAGCGCTCGAGGATCGGCCCGGCCAGGAGTTTGTCGAGCCGGAGCCCGACCCGAACCAGCAACCGCGCCCGGATGGCGTCCAGCATGGCCAGGGTGGCCAGGGCAAAGGCCACGACCAGGGTGATGTAGAGCAGGGTCAGCAGGCCGCCGGTCGGGACCACCCGATCATAGACCTGCATCATGTAGATGGTGGGGGCCAGGAAAAGCAGGTTCAGCAGGGCGCTGAACAGGCCAATCCCGATAAAGTGCGGTCGGCACGCGACAAACGCGTCGGCCAACGGCTTGGGCAGTTCAACGCTGAGAAGCTTCAAGGAAGACCCTTTGTGGCGGAGCGCAGGACCTGCAGGAAAGAACTGCAATACAGGCAGGCCCGAACGGCCGCCAGCATTGGGCACGCCGGTTAAGCGAGCGTATGCAAGCCATACACGATCCTGCTCGCCGGTCACACTCCCCAATTCGCGGATTCAAGCGGGGTTGCCCCCTGCAGTCGGGGAAAGCGCCGCCTTGAGGGCGCGGTTTTCAGCTTCCAGGTCTGCCAACCGTCGCTTCACGGGCTCAAGCGCGGCTTCCAGTTCGGCTTCGCTGAACCTCGGAGTGATGTGTTGCGGGCAGTTCCAGTCAAAGGCCTCGACCTGGATTGCCAGAGCGCGCTCAACCTTGGCGCCATAGGTCGGATCCACGAGTTTGCTCATGGCGTCTGGATTGACGTCCGGATCCAATACGGACATCCGACCGAGGACCTTCAGCCGGGTCCGGCGAGGATAATCCATCAAGAACAAGGCCACCCGGTCATTTCCGGCGATGTTTCCGATCGAGATGTACTGGCGGTTTCCTCGAAAATCGGCAAATGCGAGGGTCTTTTCGTCCAGAACCTTCAGAAACCCGGGGCTGCCGCCGCGGTGCTGTATGTAGGGCCAACCCGTTTCGGACACGCTGGCCAGATAGAAGCTGTCACGGCTGGCGATGAAGTCCGCTTCCGCTTCAGTCAGCCGGTCATGAGTCGGCGGCCCCTCCTCGAGGCGGGCATAGGCCTTGCGACTGCCATTCCGGGCCTGGGCGGCCTTTACAGCAGGTGTTGCTGCAATCTCCAGGAAACGGTGCCCCATTTGGCCTGACTCCTCGGTGTTTACGGGACGGTCGCTACCGGTCGATATTGGCCCGCCCGGCCGGTCCGCAAGGGCGGCAGATCAGACTTCTGTCCCCTCAGACTGCGCCATGCTCCTGATCAGGCCTGGCAGAAAGAGCAGCGGCCAGAGCAGGAGCGCCAGGTTCGGCAGGAACCAGCCAGGATCAAACTCACCCAGCAGTGTCCAGTAGCCCACCGCCATGCCGCCGGCGATCATGGTGCAGGTCAGTGACATGAGGGCCAGGGGCCGCCACAGGCCAGAACCCCCACGGGCGCAAGCCACCGCCATCAGCCCCAGGATCGAAAAGGCAAGATCCAGCGGCAAGAACGACCAGTTCCAGGCCACGACCCGCGGCTGGTCATGTCCCGCATACATCAGGGAGTCCGGCAGCTCGATCAGTCCGACAGCATCAAGTCCGGAAAGGGCCCAGTACGTCAGGAACAGCAGATCGGTGATGGTCAGTGCGGCCGCAAGCGCCCTGGGCATGGAGGAACTGGATGGGGCTGCTGGCATAGCGCTTTCCTTCGCCCGGACCGGGAGGCAATCCCGCGATAATCTGATCTGAGACTATGGCATGTTGCCCGCAACAAAAAAGGAGCCCCGCGCTTGTGACGCGGGGCCCAGGCCGGAGGTGGTTGGTGTCCGAAACGCCGGGACCTGAAGTCTCAGAACTGAAGCCCTGTCTGGCGCGCCAACGGCCCCCGGTCCTTGATTCAGGTCAAGCCGGCGATCAGCCAGGCTGGGTGGCGATCCTTGCAAGGAAAGCTTCGAACCGGCTCAGGGCGCCAACGCTGGCCGCCTCGTCGAACCGGATTGGCAGCTGGGCCTTGATCCCGGGTTCGTCAAAGGCATGGGTGGCCTCCACCCCCCAGAGTTCCACATCGCACCCCGCCTGGATCGGCGCCGCGAACGCGCGCATGTAGCCGCGAACCCCCGAAAAGTGATCCCGGGTCGGTATGACGCCGAACACCCTCGGCGTCCGGAGCCAGGGTTTGCGCCAGCTTCGGGCCACAAGTCCCACATAGGGATAGGCGAGGAACAGTCCCCGGACCTCGTCCACCGGCCAGGCAATGGAATCGGACATGTTCAACCGGGGCGACCCGTCCAACCTGGCCGTCATCAGATCCATCAAGGCCCAGGATCCATGGCTCCATCCCGTCAGCACGATTCTCCGCGGGTCGACACCGCTCAGCTGACTCGCCCCCCAGATCGCGGCGGCGACGTCGCCGGCGCGAGTCTTTCCCCGAAACATCAGGCCTGTGCAGACGAAGACCTGAGCCCACCGCCGGCTCCAACCCCTCGGGCCGTAGCTGTCGATGATCAGCACTCGCCATCCCGCGCGCACGGCAGTCTCGGCATAGGTCAGGATATGAGACCTGACGCCGCCGCACCCATGAAACATCAGAACGGTTGGAAAGGGACCTGTCCCCGCCGGGGCCAGGTCGATGACGTGGCTCCATAGCCTGGACCAGCGCCGGGCCGTCGAGTCCCTTTCGAACATGCTCCGCCCCCCGCCGAAAGCTTGACAACTCGTCGCCTTGCAGGAGGGGCCAAGTCTATCCTGTTCAGGCGAATTCTTTGCGACCGATCCTTGTCAGGAACCCGGTCCAACGGTCCTCCGCCTGCCGGGCGAGAGCAGGATCAAAGGTCATGGGGGCCGTCGCGCCGGGTTCGTCGAAGGCATGGGAACCCTGCGCCACCCAGGTCTCGAGCGGCACCGCCTGCCGGACAAGAGAGGCATAGACCGCCCTGGCCGCCGCAGCGCTCGAGATATGGTCCCTGGCGGCGATCAAGCCGAAGGTCGGCGGTCGATGGCGCCAGGGCCTCCGGCGAGTGCGGACAATGGAACCGACGAACGGGTAGACCAGAAACAGACCCGCAACCTTGTCGCGCAGGGACAGCTTCGGGTCGGCCAGCCCGGCCAGGCCCTTCCGGTCACTCTCGAAGGTCATGAGATCCATGATCGACCAGGAGCCATGGCTCCAACCGGCCAGTACGATCGACTCAGCGTCCACATCGGCCCGCTGACTGACCCCGTGCAGCGCCGCCAGGATGTCGCCGGCCCTTTTGCCGCCCCGCATTCTAAGGCCGGTGCAGATCATGCACATGGCGTAGAGACGGCCCCATCCCCGGGGCGCGAAGGAGTCCACGACAAAGGCTCGCCATCCCATTTCAGCCGCCAGACAGGCGTATCGGGCCATGTGATCCCGAACACCGCCACAGCCGTGGAACAGCAGTACGGCCGGCCGCGGACGGGTATCGTCCGGCCCAAAGACCCTGATATGCGGGCTCAACCTTTGCCAGCGACCGTCTGTTGTATCCAGGGTCATGATCGCGGCGGTGTCAGGCTGAAGGGCTGGGAAACCGTCTGAAAGACCGCCATGGCCTCGCATCTGGCGCTGTGGGCGGCCAGGCTCGAAAAATCGGCCAGCGTCACCACATGCGGGATGGCCTCGGACACAAACCGCAACATTGTGGCCAGCATGATGTCGGCGTGATTGATCTGTCCGCCGAACCAGCCCTCAGCCGGGCGCTCCGACCTTTGGCGGTCGAGCAAGGCCAGGGTTTCCAGAACCTGGGCCCGGCAGCGATCAACCCAGATCTCGGCCGGCGCTTCCCGAAAGGCGCCCTCATAGACAAGGCTGACCGCCTTGTCGGCGACCCCCGCAGCCAGGGCGCAGACCCGCAGCGCCTCGCGCCGATCCGGACCGGTCCGCGCGATCAGGGCGCGATCCGGCCCGACGATGTCATCGAGGCTGTCCAGGATGGCGGCGCTGTCCACCAGCACATGGTCATCGTCCATGACCAGGGTCGGAACCCGCCGAAGCGGATTGACCCTGGCGATCTTGTCGACGTCGCCAAATCCCGCCCATGGCAGATGCTCGAAGGGGAGATCGTAAAGCGTCAGGGCGACGGCCACGCGACGAACGAACGGGGAATCATACTGTCCGATCAATCGCATGGCCGGAGTTCTTCCCGTTCCTACAGCACCCAGCCACCTGCCAGGCCGGTGACATTGCCGGTGAACAGCAGCGCGAAATCCGCTCTGGAGTCACCGTTCACATCCGCCAGGAGCTGGGTCTGGCCGGTCACAGCGTTGAAAGCCAGAGTGTACTGCCCAGCCACGCCCGAGAAGGCGCCGGTCAGAGAGAACGCCTGGTCTCCTGCCAGGGCCGTGTCGGCGTCGATCGCCGACAGGTCCAGAATGTCAGCTGCGGCCAGATCGGTGATCAGGTCGGTCTTGGACAGGGTGGAATCCGAAGGCGCCAGATAGACAAAACGATCCTTACCCGCGCCGCCTGTCAGGATGTCGGCGCCGCCGCCCCCTGTGATCCGATTGGCCTGACCGTCGCCGGTGAGGCTGTCGATGAACTTGGAGCCGGTCAGGTCTTCAAAGCCCGTCAGGGTATCAATCCCCGCCCCGACGGTGTTCTGGGCGGTTGACAGGGCCAGGCTGACCGTCACGCCGGAGGCTGCCGAAGCGTAGCTGACCAGGTCCGTGCCGGCTTCGCCATTCATCACGTCATCACCTGCACCGCCGTCGATGATGTCGCTGTTGCCGCCCCCCAGCAGGACATTGGCGCCGGCGTCGCCGGTGAGAACATCACGGAAGGCCGACCCGGTGACATTCTCGATACTGACCAGGCTGTCCTTGCCAGCGCCCCCTGACGACTGCCCGGTCACCAGGTTCACGGTGACCGCCGAGGTCGCTGTGGCATAGCTGGCTGTATCGAGGCCATCACCGCCATTGAGGGCGTCATTGCCCTTGCCCCCATCCAGGATATCGTCGCCGGCCAAGCCCGTAATCAGATTGACCAGGTTGTTGCCGGTCAGTGTGTCGCCCAGCGCCGAGCCCTCGAGGTTTTCAATGTCCTTGAGGGTGTCCAGGCCGGCGCCCAGGGTGTCCTGGGCCACCGTCAGGGCCAGACTGACCGTGACCGCCCTGAGGGAGGTTGCATAGCTCGCGGTATCGAAGCCCTTGCCGCCGTCCAGCAGGTCGGCGCCGTCGCCGCCGTCCAGGAAGTCGTCCCCGGCGAAACCGGCCAGGCTGTCATCGCCCAGACGTCCAAACAGGGCGTTGGCGCTGCCATTGCCATTGAAGGTGTCGGCCAGGGCCGTTCCGTAGAGATCCTCGATCCCGGAGATCTTCACCGTGCCGAAATTGATGTTCTGGGCGGCCGTGAGGGCCAGATTGACCGTGACCCCCAACCCGCCAGTCGGTGCGACATTGTTGAAATCGATCCGGTCACGGCCGAGGTCGCCGGCAATGACGTCATCGGCAGCCACGGGCGGGTCGATGGCCGGACCCAGGCTGGAGCCGTAGAGGAAGACGTCGTCGCCCTCTCCGCCATACAGCTTGTCGGCGCTGGCGCCGTTGAAGAAGGTGTCGTTGCCGGCCTCTCCATACAGGGTGCTGCTGTCGAAGCCGCCACTGAGGAAGTCGTCGCCGTCTCCGCCATAGAAGGTGTTGTTGCCGTAGTTGTCGTAGATCCGGTCAGAACCCGCCGTGCCCCGGATGGTGTCGTTGAACAGGGTGCCAAAGACGCCATACTCCTCGAACCCATCGTAGGTCCCGCCGCTGAGCGCCGCCAGGATGGCCGAGGCGTCGCCGGTCGAAAGGTCCAGGTTGAGGGCCAGGTTGTAGGAGACGAAGGAGACGAACAGCCGGTCGAAATCGGCGCCCCCCGATGCGATATCGCCCAGGCCGACATAGGCCACGTCATTGCCGGCGTCGCCCTGAAGGGTGTCGATAGAAAGATCGTCATGAGCCAGACCCAGGATCGCACCGCTGACCGGATCCACGAAGGCGCCCGTCAACAGATTGATATTGGCCCCGTGCCAGAGAATGTCCGAACCATCGCCGCCGATCAACGTATCGGCGCCAAGTCCGCCGTAGCTGAAGTCATTGCCGGCGCCCAGGTCGATGCGGTTGGCTTGGTCATCCCCTCGGATGCTGTCATTGAACCCCGTGCCGATGACATTCTCGATCCCGATCAGGGTGTCATTCTCGCCGCCGGCTCCCTGAACAATCCCCTGGACCGAAAGGTTCAGAAACATGCCGGCGGTGCGATAGGCGTAGCTGACCGTATCGATCCCCGCCCCGCCGTCCAGCGTGTCGGAGCCGATGCCGCCCGTCAGGATATCGTCTCCGCCGCCGCCGCGAAGGGTGTCATTGCCCGCGCCGCCGTTCAGGATGTCATTGCCAAAGAGGTTGGCGTCATCCTCGATCTGGGTGATCGGTCCAGACCCGCCCTGATTATTGAAGGCAATAATCGCGATCCGGCCGTCACCCAGCAGCACGTCGTTGCCGTCGCCGCCGTTCAGGGTGTCGCCGCCTTCACCTCCCGCAAGCACATTGTTCTCGCTGTCGCCGGTCAGGGTATCGTCGAAATTCGAACCGGACAGATTCTCGATGCCGGACGCATTCACCGTCGAAGTCCCGTTGATCGTCTGGGCAGCGCCTTGCAGCAGCAGGGACGCCACGACGCCACCGACGAAGTCCTGATTGTTGAAGAAGGACAGGCTGTCGGTTCCAACACCGCCAGAGACGGTGGTCTGGCCTGTCCCGACCTCCAGCAGGTCATTGCCGTCCCGGCCATCCAGAACGTCGTTGCCCCCAAGGCCCCAGAGCCAGTTGTCCCCGGCATTGCCCGACAGGGTGTCAGCGAAAGCGGTTCCGGAAACATGCTCGATACTGATGAAGGTATCCAGGCCGTGTCCTGTGTCCTGCTGTCCGGCAATGGACAGGTCCGCCGTAGCGCCGGTCTGGGGATCCGTTGGGATCAGGAACAGGCTGACCCGATCGAAGCCCTCGCCGCCGTCCATTATGTCGTTGCCTTCGCCGCCCGACAGGAAATCGTCGTCAAGCCCGCCCTGGAGGTTGTCGTCGCCGCTACGACCACGAAGGAAATCGCCGCCGACGCCCCCGATGAGCGTATCGTTCCCGTCCTCGCCGATCAGAAGGTCATCTCCGGCCAGACCGGTCAGGACGTTATTGCCGGCATTGCCTCTCAGCGTGTCGCTGACCGTCGAGCCGATGACATTCTCGATGCTCGTCAGCGTGTCATTGCCGGCATCCCCGTTCGTGAACCCGGTCGCCAGATTGACGAAAACACCAATGGAATTGGGGGAATTCTCATAGCTGGCCGTATCTGTCCCAGCCCCGCCATTGATCACGTCATTGCCGGTTCCGCCCTCGATGACATCATCGCCGTCACCGCCATTGAGGATGTCGTCGCCGCCCAGGCCGGTGATGATATCGTTTTCGATGCCTCCGGTCAGGGTCTCGGGGTTTTCGGTGCCTGGGATTACGGCCATGGTAAATTTCTTCCTGGAAACGCATGTCTTTGAGGCATTTGAGGTCGCGGCTTCGTCTCAGCGAAGGCTGTTCGCCCCAAAGGCGAGCAAAATACCTGCATCAACAAATATACCGGCGAAATCCCGTTTGGCCAGTGCCCGTCCCAAGGGGTCAATCAAGGCGAGGGCTCGAATGTCTGGCTCGTCCCGGGGAGGGTCGCGGTTGGTGACTTCGCCGACAACGTCTCAAGCTCGACGACAGTTCGAATGTCTACTGAGGAAAGCCCCTGCGCTTTACTGTCGCATTCCGGACGACTAGGAATTGCCCATGACCGACGGTGAATCCACGAAAACGTCTATGAATCATGGCCCTGCAAGCCCGGAAACGGTCGTGCCAAGGCCGCCTGCCCGTCGCTCGCTTCGTGGTCACTCTGCCGACCGGATTCCCGAAATCCTCGATGCTGCCGCGACCGAGTTTGCCGAGTCGGGCTTTCTTGGCGCGCGTATGGACGACATAGCCGCCCGGATCGGCGTGACCAAACCGGTGATCTACCAGCATTTTCGAAACAAGCAGGCGCTGTTCGAGGCCCTGATGGACAGGGATATTGTCTCGCCCACGTCAGCCTTGGCGGAGTCCGTCAGCCAATGGACAGGGCCCCTGAAACCCCTGCTTGAGACGGTAACCCTTCAGATTGCCAGGGAACTTCCCAACTCGACAAAGGCCCGAAACCAGTTCCGGCTGGTGGTGACCGAGAGTCATCGCGCGCCGATGTCCGAGGCCCGTTTTGCGAGAGCCGGCCAGCACCCCCTGCTGGTCGCCGTCTCAGATCTGTTCGCGGTCGCCATGGCGGACGGTCGAATGCGACCTGCCGATCCGGTCCTGGCCGGGAGGGAGTTTTTTGCGCCGTTTTTCGAGTCCGGCGTCATTCTGCTGATCTTTGGACCACAGCACTGGGAAGAATGGCGCGGCGAGGCCTTCATGGTCCACTGCTTCGAGTCCTTCTGCCGCAGCTACGACATCACTGACTAGGCCTGCGAACCCGCGACCAGGCCGGCGGCCTGTCGCGCCAGCGCCTCAATGCCGGACCAGTCGCCAGCCTCGACCATGGCCTTGGGCGCAATCCAGCTTCCACCGACGCAGACAACATTGTCCAGGGCCAGATAGGCCGGAGCGTTTTGCAAGGTGACGCCGCCTGTCGGGCAGAAGGTCAGTTGCGGCAGAGGGCCGTGCAGCGCCTTCAATAGAGCCCTGCCGCCAACGGCCTCGGCGGGAAACAGCTTCGCGAACAGGTGCCCGGCGTCAATGGCCGCCATGGCCTCGGTCGCGGTGGATACGCCCGGCAACAGGGGGATGGGCGTTTCACGGGACAAGGCTGCGGAAAACCCGGGACTGACGGCAAACCGTGCGCCGGCAAGGGCGCAGTCCTTTGCTTGACCCGGATTCAGCACAGTTCCCGCCCCGACCACTGCGCCCTCCACCTCCTGCGCAATCAAACGGATGGCCTCCAGGGCGACCGGGGTCCGCAGTGTGACTTCCAGCAGGGGCAGACCACCCGCCACCAGCGCTCGCGCAAGTGGAGCCGCCTGGTCGAGGCGATCGATCACCAGCACCGGGACAACCGGCGCCAGCTTGAGCATCTGTTCCAGGGTCATGCAGTGGTTTCCCCTGAATGTGCTGCATTGTCGACGCTAGCGGCGCTGCATGCGGATGACCGTTCAATTGCGTAGCCATGTCGCCAGCACCGGCGGAACATCGCCGGCCGCTGCGGCTCTTCTTCGGTCATCCTGTCGCTCCGAACACCGACGCGCCGCGGTCCGCAGGGCCTGATGCAGACCGGAAATGCCCAAACAGTTCCCTGCCAAATCCCCAATGGGAATTTCTGTCGACGGCGGCCGGCCGGCTGGCCAGATCCTGCGGCGAAACCTTCAACTCCAGGGTCCCGGCCTCGGCGTCCAGCCTGATGATGTCGCCGTCCTGCACCCGGGCCAGAGGCCCGCCATCCAGCGCCTCGGGCGTCAGATGCAGGGCGGCGGGCACCTTGCCCGAGGCGCCGGACATTCGCCCGTCCGTGACCAGCGCCACCTTGAAACCCCTGTCCATCAGAACCCCGAGGGCCGGGCTGAGTCCGTGCAGTTCCGGCATCCCGTTGGCCCGGGGCCCCTGGAAACGCACGACGGCGACCAGATCGCGATTGAGCTCTCCCCGCTGGAAAGCGGCTGCCAGGTCTTCCTGATTGTCGAAGACCACGGCCGGCGCCTCGATGATCCGTTGATCCGGCTTGACTGCGGATGTCTTGCTGACGGCCCGACCCAGATTGCCGGTCAAGAGACGGATGCCGCCCTGCCGGTCAAAGGGGTCTTCCACGGGCCGCAGGATGTCATGGCTGAGGCTGACCGCCGGTCCGTCCCGCCAGGCCAGCTTTCCGTCCTCGAGGACCGGCTCGCGGGCATAGCGGGAAAGGCCATGCCCGGCGACGGTCAGCACATCCTCATGGGCCAGTCCGGCCGCCAGCAGCTGGCTGATCACAAAGGCCATGCCGCCGGCCGCCTGGAAGGCGTTCACGTCCTCGCTGCCGTTGGGATAGACCCGGGCGATCAGTGGCGTGACCGAGGACAGGTCGTCAAAGTCCTCCCAGGTAAAGACAATCCCGGCCGCACTGGCCATGGCCAGCAGATGCAGGGTGTGGTTGGTCGAGCCGCCGGTGGCCAGCAGTCCGGCCGCCGCATTGACGATGGATCGCTCGTCCACAATCCGTCCGATGGGGCGATAGTCCGCCTGGCCCGCCGTCATTCCGGCCGCATGGGTGGCCGCCGCGCGGGTCAGGGCCTCGCGCAGGGGCGTATCCGGATGCACGAACGCTGCCCCCGGCAGATGCAGCCCCATCATCTCCATCATCATCTGGTTCGAGTTGGCGGTGCCGTAGAAGGTGCAGGTGCCAGGCCCGTGATAGGAGGCCATTTCCGAGGCCAGCAGCACCGATCGATCGACCTTTCCCTCGGCATAGAGCGCGCGGGTCCGGGCCTTCTCGGCATTGGAAATCCCCGAGCTCATCGGTCCCGCGGGGACAAAGATCACCGGCAGATGGCCAAAGCTGAGGGCGCCGATGACAAGGCCGGGGACAATCTTGTCGCAGATTCCCAGCATCAGGGCGGCGTCGAACGCATCATGGGTCAGGGCCACCCCCGTCGACATGGCGATCAGGTCGCGCGAGAACAGCGACAGCTCCATGCCCGGCCGTCCCTGGGTGACACCATCGCACATGGCCGGCACCCCGCCGGCCACCTGGGCCGTCGCACCCGCTGCCCGTGCGGCTTCGCGTAGGATCACCGGATAGCCTTCGTACGGCTGATGGGCCGACAGCATGTCGTTATAGGCCGTCACGATGCCGATATTGATCGTGCGGGGGTCGAGCGCCCGGAGCTTGTCCTCGGCCGGCGCCCCGGCGAAGGCATGGGCAAAATTGGCGCAGGACAGCTTGCCCTTGGGCGCACCGCCGCCGGCAGCCGCGTCGATATGCTCCAGATATCGCCTTCGACTGTCCTGCGAGCGTTCAATGATCCTCGCCGTGACAGCGGCGACGACAGGATTGAGGGCGGCAGCGGTCATGGTCAGGTCTCCGGAGCCCAGGCAATCTGAACAGGAACACGGGTCTGTCGCAGGATCGCGCGGATGGGCATGTCTGTTATGTCGCCAGCCGACAGCGCCGCTTCAAGCACCTGTCGTTTGGCTGCGCCCTGGATCAGTATCAGAATGACGCGCGACCGCAGGAGTTCCGCAAGGGTCATGGTCAGCCTGGCCTGCGGCGGCGCCGGGTCGTGGGCCGCAACAGCCATGCAGCGGCGATCACTCAGCAGATCGAGGCCCATCGACAGTTCGGGACAGCCGGGAAAGAGCGAAGCGGTATGTCCATCGTCGCCCATCCCCAGGACCACTGCGTCATGGGGTCTTGCCAGGGCCTTCAGGGCGCTGTCGGCGCGCTCGGCGGCCTCCCGGGGTCCGCCGCCTTCGGTCCAGAGCGGCACGAATTGCGCCTCGGCGGCCTCACCGGAAAACAGGCTTCGCGCCAGCAGTCCGGCATTGCTGGCAGGGTCGCCCGGAGGCACGAACCGCTCATCCGCCAGGGTCGCCGTTACGCCGTTCCAGGCCAGTTTCGCCTGTCCGAGGCGTCGATAGACGGGCTCAGGCGTCCGTCCGCCGGACAGGGCGATCAAGGCTTCCCCGTCCCGCTCCAGCGCGCCGCGCAACCGCCCGGCCAGGCGATCGGCGATAACGGCGGCCATGGTCCCGGGATCAGGAAACGCCTCCAGCCTATTCATTCCAGCTGCGCCCCTGCTGGGCGATCATGGCATAGGCGGCGGACGGGCCCCAGCTGCCGGCATCATAGGGTTTGGACGCCAGGCCCGCCTCCGCCCAGGCCGCACGGATCCCGTCGATCCAGGCCCAGCTGGCCTCGACCTCATCGCGCCGGACAAACAGGGTCGAGTTGTTGTGGATCACGTCCAGGATCAGCCGCTCATAGGCGATCCGCCGGCGGTCGCCGCCAAAGGCATTGGCCAGGCTCAGGCTGAGCGGCAGGGGCGACAGGCGAAACCCGCCCTGGTCCAGGCCGGGGGTCTTGTTCATCAACAGGATGCTGATGTCTTCGGTCGGCTGCAGGTCGATGACCAGCTTATTGGCCACAAGGTCGCGGCTGGCGGCGCCGGCAAAGATCGAATGCGGCACAGGCTTGAACTGGATGACGATCTGGGTGCGCTTTTCGGCCATCTGCTTGCCGGTGCGCAGGAAGAACGGAACCCCGGCCCAGCGCCAGTTGTCGATATGGGTGCAGAGGGCGACATAGGTTTCGGTGTCGGTGGGATGACCGCAGTCCTTGGCATAGGCGCGATACTGGCCACGCACCGTCAGGGCGTCGACATCAGAAACCTTCATGGGTCGCAGCGAGCGCAGCGTCTTGACCTTCTCGTTGCGCACCGAGTCCGGATCCAGGCTGGCGGGCGGCTCCATGGCCACCAGACACAAGAGCTGCAGCATGTGGTTCTGCAGCATGTCCCGCAGCGCGCCATAGTCGTCGTAATAGGGCCAGCGGTCACCGACCGCCTCGGTCTCGGACACCGTGATCTGGACATGGTCGATCGACTGGCTGCTCCAGAGCGGCTCGAACAGGGTATTGGCAAACCGCAGGGCAATCAGGTTCTGGACGGTTTCCTTGCCCAGGTAATGATCGATCCGGTAGGTGCGGTCCTCGGAAAAGGCCCGGGCCACGGCGGCGTTGATCTCGGCGCTTGAGGCCGCGTCCCGGCCGATCGGCTTTTCCAGGACAACCCGGTTGGGCGCATGGCTGAGCCCCACGGCGTTGAGAGTCTCGCAGATCCCGTCGAACAGGCTGGGCGAGACTGCCAGATAGAAGATGGCTTCCTCATCCCCGACCTGGCCCGCCAGCGACGCGCCGCCTTCCGGCCGGGTCAGATCTGCCGTCAGATAGTCCAGCCGCGCCGCAAAACGCTCCCACACGTCGGGTCGGAAGGCATGACCGCGTCCTTCCACGGTTTCCCGGGCCAGGCTGACAAAGGCCGCTCGATCCAGCGGCTGACGCGACAGCCCCAGAACGCTGACACCCTCCGCCAGGAGTCCATCCGCATCGAGATTGTACAGGGCCGGCAACAACATGCGCCGGGACAGATCGCCAGTGGCGCCAGCGATGACAATCTTCATCTTGAGTCCCCGAAGATGGACCAGGCAATGGGACGCGATCGCGGCCCCTGCGGCGCAGACATCCGCCCTTGGAAGCCGGAAGGCCGCGGGTCAATAGTCCGCGGCGTCCTTTTGGGCGAGGATCACGCGACTGGGATCGAGCACGGCGTTGGCGGCCAGGGCGGCGAACAACAGCAGCGCAAAACCGGTCGCCAGACCAAAGCCGAAGATCGGTCCGCCAAACAGGTCGCTGACCGCCCCCATGGCCAGAGGCGCCAGCACCGCGCTGATGCAGGTGAAGAACAGGATCACGCCCGCCGCCGCCCCATGTCGCGCCTTGTCAAAGACGCTGATCCCCTTGGAATTGAGCGTCGGATAGATCACCGACATGAACAGGCCGGACAACGGCAGCAGATAGACCGCCAGCCCGACGCCGCCGATCAGCGCCCCCAGGAAACAGAGCAGGATCATCAGGCTTGAAACGGCCAGGACCGTGGTCCACTTCAGGTGCGTCAGCATCCAGGCGCCCAGAAAACGCCCCCCGGCCCGCAGGACGAAGAAGATCGACAGGGCATAGGCCGCCAGAAGGGACGCAGGCCCGCTGTAGCCCTGAAGAAGGGTGGGCATCCAGACGTAGATCGCCGTCTCGACACCAACATAGAGCATCGCACCCAGGCTGAAGGCCAGGGCATAGGGGTCGCGCATCATGGCCAGGGTGGCCCGCAGGTCCGTCCTGGCCTCGGCAGTCCGGACCTGACTCGGATAGCGCACCGCGAGGGCCGAGAGGATCAGCAGGACTGAAAGGCCTGCCGCGATGACATAGAGCCATTTCCAGGAGGCGCCGGCCACCAGCAGGGCGGTGACAATGGCGGGACCGATGATGGCTCCGACCCCGAAAAACCCTTCCACGGCGTTCATGGTGGCCGTGTGGGATCGGGTGGATGTGGAAATGTCGCCGATCAGGGCCAGGGCCCCGGTTTTGAACACGCCGATCCCGACACCGGAGACAAACAGCAGCAGCAGGAAGAAGGCGAAGTCCTGGCCTACGATGAACAGGGCGGAAGCCAGGCCGAACAGGACCAGGCCCAGGACGATCGCACCCTTTCGGCCAAGGCGATCCGCGACAAAGCCCAGCAGCAGGCCGGCCAGGGCGATGCCGCTCATGGTGGCATAGTGGAAGGCCCCCCCGGCGGTCAGGCCCAGGCTGAACTCCTCGATGACCTTCGGAATGATCACCCCGACGGAATCCGTCGTCATGGCGAAGGTCAGGAACATCATGAAGGTGAGGCCCTTGATCAGAAGATCATTTCGCCCGGAAGTTCCCGGGGAGCCCGACGACTCTGGACTGGCGCTCATGACAAGGTCTCTCCGGCTGCGATGGCGATGGCGCCCAGGATGCCCGCTCTTTCGCCAAGTTCGGCAGGCGCGAGAAAGGCCTCGAGGCTGGAGGCCGAGTCGAGATCAGGCAGATAGCCGCCAAGTCCTCGCTGCAGGGCGTCCCGCGCCCCGGCGAGCAGCGCCGTCCGGGCCCCGATCCCGCCGCCGATCACGATACGCTCCGGCGAGGCGACCAGGGCCAGGGACTGGGCCAGCTGCGCCAGATAACCGCTGACCAGGTCCCAGACCGGATCCTGATCACCGGCCTGGTCGGCCGGCCGGCCAAGGCGCGCCGCCAGGGCGGGACCGCTGATCAGCCCCTCCAGGCAGTCTCCGTGAAACGGGCAGCACCCCGGAAACGGGTCCAGGCCCGGATCACGGCGGACAGCCAGATGGCCGGCCTCGGGATGCAGCATGCCGCGCACCGCTCGACCGCCACAGACCAGCCCGACCCCGACCCCGGTCCCGAGGGTGACATAGGCATGATTGGCCAGGCCGCGGCTCGCGCCCCATCGACCTTCGGCCAGGGCCGCCCCGGTCACATCGGTTTCCAGCCCGATGGGCAGGCCATAGCGATGTCTCAGGACCGGCCCCACGGCGGCGCCGGACCATCCGCCCTTGGGCGTCCGGAGAAGGCAACCCCAGTCCGGAGCCCCGGGCTCCAGGCGAATGGGCCCGAAACTCGCGATACCGATCGCATCGAAGCCGCCTCGATCCTGTTCATCGTCCAGCACGGCGCAGACGGCGGCGAGCGTCTCTTCCGGATGGGTGGTGGGGATCCGCACCGGCGTCGTCAGATCGTCGGGCCCGGTTCCAAAGGCCACGAGCACCTTGGTGCCGCCCAGTTCAATTCCGGCCGCTCGCATCATCCCGCACCCAAAAGCCAGAGGCAGCCATGGGCCGGAAGGACGATCGCGTCAGAGGCAAGCTGTCCGCCGCTGAGAAGGTCTTCGGCGCCGTCGAACCCTGCAGGAGGCTCAAGCCGGCAGGCCTCATCGGACAGGTTGGCCAGCACCAGCAGCGAACGGTCTCCGTCCGGGCGCAGATAGGCCAGGACCTGGGGCGTTCCGACATCCAGCGGATGGGCCGGCCCGCTGATGCCCTGGCGATCCAGGCCTGAAGCAGACTCCGCCAGCCTTCGGAAGTGACCCAGCACGTCCGCCGCCACGGACCCGGGGGCGCTGTCCAGGGCGGCGGACCAGTCCATGCAAGGGCGGTGCAGCCAGCGACCGTCCCCTGCCCGCTGGGCATCCTCAAGGAAGGCCGCGTCATTCCCCAGGGCGATTTCGTCGCCCATATAGATGAGCGGAAGGCCGTCGAGGGCGAAGATCACCGAATAGAGCAGCTTCAGCCTCGCCAGGGCCGGCGCCCCAGGCCCCGAAGCCCGCGTGACCCCCACCAGGGCCGAGGCCATGCCATTGGTGGAGGCCGCCACGCCGGGGGGCGCCTGAAAGGCCCTCCCCAGGGAATAACTCTCGCCCTGGCCGCCAAAGAAGCGGGACCACCGATGCAGGTCGGCGGACGAGGCGTGATCAGACAGGGCGTTCCAGATGATGTCGTCATGACAGCGGACATAGTTGACCCAGGCCGCCCGGGCCGGCTTGGCCGCCGTATCCGCAAGGACCTTGCGAAAGATCCCTGCGTCCTGGTCCGCCAGGGCGGCCCAGAGGGCGGTCATCACGCCATTGCTGTAGGCCAGGTCGCAGCCCGCCGAGCGATCGCCAAAGAAGGGAATGACATCCGCCGGACTTTCAATGGCTTCGGCCAGCAACATCACACTTGGGGCCGCAATGCTGAGCGCCGCCCGCCAGGCCTCCACCAGCAGATAGGCCTGGGACAGGTTCCGGCATGTGGTCCCGGGCGCCTTCCAGAGAAAGGGCGCACTATCCAGGCGAAACCCCTGCACGCCCCTCCCCGCCAGGAACAGCAGCACCTCCAGCATTTCCGCAAACACCGCCGGATTGGCGTAGTTCAGATCCCACTGGAAGGGATAGAAGGTTGTCCAGACATGGCCGCCCATCTCGGGGTCAGGGGTGAAGCTGCCCGGCGCCGTCTCCGGAAAGACATCGATCAGTTCGCCATCCCGTCGACGGGCCTCGGCCTCATCGACCACCACATAATAGTCCCGATAGACAGGGTCGCCCTGCCGCGCCCGTTCGGCCCAGGGATGTTCCCGCGCCGTGTGATTGCAGACCACATCCAGAAACAGGCCCATGCCCCGGGATTGCAGATCGGCCGTCAAGGCTTCCAGATCCTCCATCGATCCCAGGCGCGGATCGACGGCGCGATAGTCTGCCACAGCAAAACCGCCATCACTGTCTCCGGGGCGGGGCTTGAGCAGGGGCAGGGGATGCAACCACCTGACGCCAAGGTCCTGAAGATAGTCCAGGCGCTTTCGCAACCCTTTCAGGTCGCCGGAAAATCGATCCACATAGAAGGAATAGAGCGGCTGACCGGACCGCGACAAGAGGCCGGGATCCGCCTCCCAGACCGCATCCAGTTCGGCAAGTCGGCCAGTCCGGCCATTGGCCGCCTCGACCACCGCCCTGCGAATCCTGTGCAGGGCGGGTTCGAGGCCCGGGTGACCGTCATAGACGGCCGTCAGCCGATCCTCGACCACTGGCCAGAGCCGCTGGAGGCGGGTCCCGGCGGTCAGCTTTCGCGCTACAGCCGAGGCTCTGGCCAGGGTCACGGTCACGACAGGATCAGAAGGCGTAGCGGAGGGTTGCCGTCACCGTCCGACCATTGATCGCGCGGGCCCGGATGACGTTGTCGACATTGGGGGTGATGGACCCCTCCTCCGCCTCGGTCAGGCCCAGCGTATCAAACAGGTTGTTGGCATTGACCGACAGCGAAAGGGACTCTGTCAGGTCATAGGCGGCGAAGGCGTTGACCTGGGCGAAGGCCGGGAAGACCAGTCGGTTGTCATCCTGGGCGTAGGCGTCGGTCGTCCCGACGATGCTGGCCCCGGCGGACAGGCGATCCCGGCTCCAGGTCGGCGCCAGCTGATAGACCCACTGCGCCTGGCGGCGCGGCCGGTTGCCGACCACGGCAGGGTTCAGGACATCCTTGGAAATCTCGGCATCCGTATAGGTGGCGCCGCCGGTGATGGCGAAGTCGCCGAGCCGGTAGCTGGCCTCCAGCTCGACGCCCTGGGCCTTGTATTCCCGGTCGAAGAACTTCTGGGTCGTGGCCTCATAGTTCTGTTCCTGGGTCTTGGCCCAGAAGATGGTGGCGAACAGGCCAAACCCGTCCCGACGGTACTTCACCCCGGCCTCGACCTGGTCGACCATGTCGACGGCGTCTTCCGAAGCGACCGAACCATCCGGGCGGATCTTGCCGAAGAGCAGCCGGTCAGCATTGGCCCGGCCACCACGCGACACCCGGCCGAAGGCTGCCAGGTCAGGATTGAACTGGTAGTTGGCGCCGGCGGACCAGGACACATAGTTCCAGCTGTAGTCGACAGGCGAGGCATTGGCCTTGTCGATGACCGAGACACTGGCCTCTGTGGGCTGGATCACGCCATCGCCATTGACGTCCAGGTTGACGCGCTGAACCGCGCCGGCATAGCGACCGCTGGCCTCGCCATGGTCGCTGCGGAGGCTGAGGTCGATGCTCAGATCCCCGAACTTGCCGGCGACGCTGACATAGGGCGCATCGATATCATACTGGGTGTCATAGCGACGGGTGCAGCAGTTGCCCCAGAAGGGAACGCCATAGGCGACCAGTCCGCCCTGGGTCTGCTTGACGCCGCCGGCATTGAAGACGTCCAGCAGGGCGGCATTGTCGCCCTTCACTTCCAGCAGATAGGTGTTCCACAGCCAGTCCATGGCGATGGTCTGGGTCGAGCGATAATAGCCGAAAGTGACATCGACCGGGCCAAGACCTCCGATCTCGAAGCTGCGGGACAGCTTCAGGTCATTCATGGCATTGCTGAAGTCCTTGAACTCCACATCGAACATATGGACCCGCATGGTCAGGCCATTGCCGTTCAGGCTGCCCGGGCTGGCGATGACATCGCCGGCGCCGGGTCCATTGGCATAGCGCAGGGTGGCGCCAGCGCCGCCGATGGAGGCCGCCATGGCGGCCGCGGGGCCGACTTCGGCCGGGAAGGGCGAGACAAACCGGCCCTTGTTGTCCGCGATCTTCACGCGATCGGTCAGGGTCCATCCGCCCGGAAGGTCGAACTTGGCTTCGCCGCCGAACTGCAGGGAATCGGGATGCATGCCGTCGGCGACATCGGCGGTGCGGCGCTTGCCGTCGCCGTCCAGACCGAAGCTGCGCGACAGGAAGGGCGACTGGATATCATCCGACTGGATGTCGAATCCCTTGAAGGAACCGATGGAGGGATCGCCGTTGGTTCCGCTGATCCGGGTCGGCATCGGCAGGTAGCCCACGGCCCGGTCGTTCAGGTACTTGAAGTTCAGACGGAAATAGCCCGCCTCGAACTCCTTGGTGATGTTGGCCTTGATCTGGCCGCCCTTTTCCGAATCGTAGCCGCTCTGCCGGGCCCCTTCGCCCTGGCGCCAGAAGCCGCCGACATGGAACCGCAGGCTGTCGCTGATCGGGCCGCCATAGTCGAAGTCCAGGCGGTTGTGATCATAACCAAGGCCGCGGGTCAGACCGATGGCGCCGCCCTCGGTTTCGCCAGTCTTGCTGATCAGGTTGATGACGCCGCCCGGCGAGTTGGAGGCGAAGGTCGAGGCCGAGCCGCCGCGCACGGATTCGATCCGGGCCAGCGAATAGTCGGACCGCAGGAAGATGTCGGCATTGCCGAAGGCGATGTCGCCGAACTCCATGACCGGCAGGCCATCTTCCTGCAGCTGCAGGAACTTGGCGCCGCCGGAAGCCACCGGCAGGCCCCGGACAGCGATGTTGGCGTTGCCTTCGCCACCCGTCGACTCAGATCGGACACCTGGCAGGCCCCGGAAGATCTCCGCCGTGGAGCGGGGCGCGGCCGCCGCGATCTGCTCGGTGGACAGGGAACTGACGGACACCGACGAGGACATCCTGGTGACACCCGCCCGGCTGGCGGTGACAACGACCGCATCCAGGTCGAGCGTATCAGCGTCTTCAGCGGCCGCCCCCTGGGAAGCGGATTGTTGCGACTGGCCGCCGGCCAGGGCGGCGGCCGGCGCCAGGCCGAGCATGGCCACGCCGGCAAGCAGCAGGATCTTGCGTGAAATCATCTTTGTTCCCTCCCGGACCGGCGCCTGGTTCGACGCCTGCTAAGCCCTGGCGACCCAGGTGCGAGCGCCGATCAAAATGCGGTGTGCAATCGTTTGCAAGCCAAATTTTCCGTCAAATCCTCAAAGTGCAATCGATTGCGAACGCGGTTGGGTCGGATTCCCTTGTCGCCCAAGGGGCTAGCGGCTGGAACTGGCCCGCAAAATAAGTTCCGGAGCGAGGGTCGAGGATGGCGTCCGTTCGCCCGCCATGCGTCGAAACAGAAGATCGACCATCACCCTGGCCGCTGTCTCGAGGTCCTGGCGAACGGTCGTCAGCGGCGGATCGCCGTAACGGGCGACCGAACTGTCATCGAACCCCACCACGGACACATCCCCGGGAACTGACCGGCCGGCGGCCTTCAGCGCCCGGACCGCAGCAAGGGCGATGACATCGGAAGCCGCGAAGACGCCGTCAAACGCCACGCCAGAAGCAATCAGCGAACGCATCGCATCATAGGCCGTTTCCGTCGTGAAGTGGGCGGGCGCCGACAGGGCTTCGCTGGCAGGCAGGCCAGCATCCGAGAGGGCTCTCCGATAGCCCTCATGCCTCAGGGCGACCTCGGGAGCCTGGGGGACCCCCAGAAACGCGATATTGCGTCGTCCGGTCCGGATCAGATGCTCGACGGCCATCCGCGCGCCGCCGACATTGTCCACCCCCACCGTGCAATAGGCCTGATCGGCCAGATGGCCGCCCCAGACGACCAGGGGCCCATAATGCGCCGCCACCGCGTTCAGGGTCTGGTGCTGGTCGCTCTGGCCGATCACCAGCAGGCCATCGACCCTCTGGGCGCCGATCAGGCGATCCAGCCATCCCGGCTGGGTCGCAACCACCCGGTGCAGCAGCACGGCATGGTCCCGCAGGGTGATTTCATCGGACAGCCGCCCCACCATCTCCAGGAAGAAGGGATCGGAGATCAGCTGGCCGGCCTCATGGCCGAGGGGAATGACCAGTCCCACCGTATCTGTCTTCTGTCGACGCAGACTGCGCGCCGACTGATTGATCACATAGCCCTGGGCAGCCGCCAGGGCGACGATCTGCTCCCGCAGCGGCCCCGGGATCAGGGGGTTTCCGGCCAGGGCCCGCGACACGGTCGAGGTCGAGACTCCCGCCAGCCGGGCGATATCGGCCATCCGAAGTCGCGGAGGCGTCGTGGCCGGCGTCTTGGGTTCGATGGACATGGCTCAGATGTAGCGCTACCGGCCATGGGAAGGAAATGCCCGAACGGCAGGCCTGCGAGGCCATTGAAACGGAGAGGCCTGGGACCCTCGACGCCAGCTGGGTCTGGCCATGGCGTCGGCCCGTTGGTGCCCCCGGTCGGGGTCGAACCGACACTCCTTGCGGAACCGGATTTTGAGTCCGGCGCGTCTACCAATTCCACCACAGGGGCCCGCACAACCGGGGTCGGCGAGGCTCCGCAAAATAGCGATGCCGCCGCCCACGTCAACGCGCTGTTGAGAGGCTTTCAGAGCAGCAGATCAGCTCCGGTCAGGGTGACAACGCCCAGCACATCGATCACCAGTTCCGCCGTCGAGAAGTTGCTGTCCAGATTGACCAGAATGACACTGTCGGCGCCCACAATGTCGATCCGCACCTGTCCGATGGCCGTGAAGGCGCCGGTAACCAGGGAAAGGGCCTGATCGTCATAGTCCAGGCTGGGATCGATGGACCTCAGGTCGATCTGGTCGCCCTGGGCGTGACTGAAATCGAGGATGTCGTCCCGGCCATCGCCGACGGCGAAAACGAAGCGATCCGCCCCGGCGCCGCCCCGCAACAGGTCGTTGCCCTCGCCACCGACCAGGATATCGGCCCCGGCGCCGCCATTCAGGTCGTCCGCGCCACTGAAACCGAACAGACTGTCGGCCCCCTTGCCGCCAAACAGCACGTCGGCGGCAAACGCCTGGCCTCGCACGATCAGCGGGTCTACCAGGGCGTTGAAGATGAAGGCCGACGGGGTGGCCAGCAGGGCCGTCAGATTGACGTTCTCGAGGGTAATGGACTCAAGGCTGCTCCCGAACCGTGTGGCGATCACCACATCAGTCCCCTGCTGGCTCATATAGGGGGTCAGGGTCTGCATATCGGCGACATTGAGAGCCCGCAGATCGATCCGGTCGGTCATCAGGTTGAAGTCCAGGATCGTGTCGCCGCCAAACTCGCGTTGGTCATAGGTGACGACGTCCTTGCCGGCGCCCGTCCGGATGATATCGGCTGCCTCGCCGCCATTCAGGACATCATTGCCCGCCCCGCCGTTCAGCTCGTCAGAACCACTGAAGCCGAACAGGTAGTCAGCGCCCTTGCCGCCAAACAGGACGTCGCTCGCAAAGGTTTCTCCATAGACGATCAGGGGGGTCTTGGCCGTGTTGAAGATGAAGGCCGAGGGCGTGCCCAGCAAGGCTGTCATGTCGACGTTCTTCAGCCTGATGGACTCGTTTTCTCCGCTGAAGGCCGTGCTGATCACCACGTCGGCCCCGACCTGACTGACATAGGGGGTCAGGGTTGCGATGTCCGACAGATTGAAGGCTCGCAGATCGATCCGGTCGCTGCCCAGGGTGAAGTCCAGGACCGTGTCCGCTCCAAACGCCCGCCGGTCGAAGGTGATCACATCGCGGCCGGCGCCGCCGCTCAGGGTGTCAGCCCCTACCCCGCCATTGAGGGTGTCATTGCCGGCCCCGCCGTTCAACTCATCGACGCCACTGAAGCCGAACAGCGAGTCATTGCCATTGCCGCCGAACAGGATGTCGGTGGCGAAATCATTGCCCTCGACGATCAAGGCTTCGTTGGATCCATTGAAGATAAAGGCGCCAGGCGTGGCCAGAAGCGTGGTCAGGCTGATGTTCTTGAGGGTTATGCTCTCGAGCAGATTGTCAAACTCGATCCGGATGACCACATCGACGCCCACCTGGCTCATATAGGGAGTCAGGGTGGCCAGATCGGCGACGCCCAATCCGCGCAGGTCGAGCCTGTCCGCGCCAAGGGTAAAATCCAGCAGCGTGTCGGCGCCGAAGCGGCGCTGGTCAAACACGAAGATATCCTTGCCGGCATTGCCACTGAGAGCGTCGTTGCCTGTCCCGCCGATGAGCGCGTCATCTCCGCCGCCACCGGACAGGATGTCCGCGCCGCCCAGGCCGTAGAGAACATCCGCCACTTCCAGTCCCGAGATGGTGTTGGCTGAATTTGTACCGGTCAGGATCGCCATGATTTGTCTCTCGGGATTCGCGTCTTTGCAGAGTCCGCCATCTCGACCACAGGGCGATGCTCTCTGTCAAATTGCATGATAGTCCGACGCCGCGCCTGGGTAGCGTGACATCCACCTATCCCCCGGACTCTTCTGGATCAGGGGGCTCGCCTGGCAGGTCAACGCGCCGTTGTGTCGCCTGACAGTCTGGCAGCGGCGGCTTCCAGACGAAGCAGCAAGCGCTTGAGCGTGGCCACTTCATTGGGAGCCAGGCCAGTCAGAAGCGCGGCCTCATAGGCCTTGGCCAGGGGCGCGATCTCGGCATAGAGGCTCGAACCGATGGGGGTCAGGACCAGCAGGTGCGATCGGCCATCCGCCATGTTGGCGTCCCGGCCCAGCAGGCCGCGCGACACCAGCTCGCGCGCCGCGCGGGAGACCGTGACCTTGTCCATGGCGGTTCGCGCCACCACCGCCTGCTGGGTCAGTCCGCCCTCGGCCAGGACCGCCATCAGCCGCCATTGCGGGATGGTCAGGCCAAAACGGTCCTCATAGGCCCGGGCGATCAGCCGCGACACGCCGTTGGACGCCACCGACAGCCGGAACGGCAGGTAGTCGTCCAGGACGAGGTCCGACTCGGAAACACCCGACCGGGGATCGGGCGCCAGGGCCAGGTGCGACATGGCGCGGGGTTTCCTCATGGCATTACGCGACCGGGGCCACGGTCTGTTCGATGGCGCCGAAGATGGAGTGCCGCCGGCTGTCGCGCATCTCAATCCGCACCCGGTCGCCATGGCGCAGGAAGGGCGTTTTCGCCTCTCCGGCGAGCAAGGTCTCGACGGTCCGCACCTCTGCGATGCAACTGTAGCCAACGCCGCCGTCTGCAATGGATTTGCCTGGACCGCCATCCGCCCCGCGATTGGACACCGTCCCCGACCCGATGATGGTCCCGGCGCAGAGGGACCGGGTCCTTGCCGCATGGGCGATCAGGGTCCCGAAGTCGAAGGTCATGTCGATCCCGGCGTCCGCCTCGCCAAACGGCGCGCCATTCAGTTCCACCTCCAGGGCCCCATGCAGCTTGCCGTCCTTCCAGGCCTCGCCCAGTTCAGCCGGGGTGACGGCCACTGGCGAAAAGGCGCTGGCCGGTTTCGACTGGAAGAAGCCGAAACTCTTGGCCAGTTCACCAGGGATCAGGTTGCGCAGGGACACGTCATTGGCCAGCAGGACCAGCCGGATCGCCGACAGCGCCTCTTCGCGGCTGGCGCCCTGGGCCACATCGCCGACGATCACCGCGATCTCGCCTTCCATGTCGCAGCCCCAGGCCTCGTCCGCCAGGGGAATGTCGTCGCGGGGGCCCAGAAACCCGTCGCTTCCGCCCTGGTACATCAGGGGGTCGGTCCAGAAACTGGCCGGCATGTCGGCGGCCCGGGCCTGCCGAACCAGGGCGACATGGTTCACATAGGCGCTGCCATCGGCCCACTGATAGGCCCGCGGCAGGGGGCTCATGGCGTCATGCTCATGGAACCGCTCGCGGGGCACGCCGCCTGTCTCGAGGCTGGCCGACAGGGCTTTCAGGATCGGCTCGCAGCGCTCCCAGTCGTCCAGCGCCGCCTGCAGGGTCGGGGCGGCGGCCGAGGCATCGAAATACCAGGCCAGGTCCCTCGAGACGACCACCAGGCGGCCGTCGCGGCCGGACTTCATTGAGGCAAGCTTCAAGACGGCGTTTCCCTTTTACTTCTTGATGAGGCGACTGACCCGCGCCCCTTGGTCGTATCGCGACGGCCCGCCAAAGACCGCCACTTCGCAGAGTATGTCCCCGCCGGCCTCGGCCGCCCAGATATAGTTTCGCTCGACCAGCACCTGCCGGCCGGCCGGCGACAGGCCCTCGAAGGTGTCGCCCCAGGGCGTGATCTTCGACAGGTCCCGCCAGGACAGGGTCAGGGCCCGGCCAAGCTCATCCTCGGCGAAGGCCACGAGATCAGGATCGCTCAAACTGTCACTCCCAGGGGCGCCGTGAACTCGGACATGGGCGCATCGCCCGTATTGACGGTCTCGGAAGGTTCGAAGATCAGCACGAGCGCCTCCTCATCCGCAGCGGTGCGGTGCTCCACGCCCCGAGGCACAACCACCATCTGGCCCGGTTCCATCTCGACGACATGATCGCGGAACTCGACCCGGAACCGGCCCTTCCAGACCAGAAACATCTCCTCGGCCTCGACATGGCGATGCCAGGGGAAAACCCCCTTCACCTTGACCAGCCGCAGGTCCTGGCCGTTCATCTGTGCGGCGACCTGGGGCCGCCAATGTTCGGTGATGGCGGCGAATTTTTCGTCCAGGTCGATGGCCTGCATCATGTTCCGCCCTTCCAGCTCTCCACATAGGCCGGGTTCTCGACGGAAGACGCCCCCTCACCCACCTCGAGGGGATCGCGGGTGTCGATCATCACGGCATACTCGTCCGTGGCCGGCTTGGGCTGGACCAGCATGTTCTTCAGGGCCTTGGGGTGTGGCCCGTGGGTGAAGCCGCTGGGATGGAAGGTCATCATGCCGCTTTCGATATGGTCACGGCTGAAGAAGTCCCCGGCGTGGTAGAAGAGCACCTCGTCGAAATCGTCATTGTTGTGGAAGAACGGGATCTTGATCGCCCCGGGATCCGTTTCGAATGGCCGTGGCGCAAAGGTGCAGACCACGAACCGGTCGCTGAGAAACGTCGTATGGACGCTGGGCGGCAGGTGATAGCGGGCGCTGACCACAGGCCGGATGTCCCGGACATTGAGCCGGACCGGCGCCAGTTCGCCATGCCAGCCGACCGCGTCCAGGGGATTGTAGTCGTAGGTGGCGGTGGACACCGCGCCGCGACGCTTGATCCTCACCGGAAACGACCCCGCCAGGGCCTGATGGTCCCGGAAGGCTTCGTCCATCACCGGGATATCCAGCAGGGCCGGATCAAAGATCGCGTGCGGCCCCAGCAGACCCTTGTCCGGCAGGGTGAAATGACTGTTGGTCGCCTGGATGGTCAGGACCGCCGTGGCCGAGGCCGGGGACAGCCGCCAGAGGGTTCCGCGCGGCAGATAGAGATAGTCTCCGGCGCGATAGCCGATCCGGCCGAAGTCACAGAAGAGATCGCCCTCCCCCGCGTGAATGAACAGCAGCTGGTCGCCATCGGCGTTGCGGGCCAGTTCGGTCAGGCCGGAACCCGGCATCCAGAAGCGCATCTCGGTGGCGCCATTGTGCAGCACCACGGGCGCCTGCCAGGGCGAAACCTGAGGCTGGTTCAGCCGGTTCAGGTCAAAGGCGCGGGGCCGCAATGGCCCCTCGAAGCTTGACCAGCCGGTCGGCGGGCGCGGGTGATAGAGAAAGGCGGCAGGGCCAAAGAACCCCTCCTTGGACATTTCCCGCTCATAGGTTCCCTCGGGCAGATCAGCATGGGCCTGGCGGCTGTGGGCGCCCTGCGCGCCACGAACGGGAATCCAGTTGCGCTTGCTCATTTGCCCCCCTTCAGGGTTCATCCCCGTAGATCGAAACCACACCGGACTGGCTGGATGACGCCTTCGCCCGGTACATGCCGCTGGTGTTGAAGCTCCAGGCCAGCTGACCATCCGGGGTCAGGGCGATGACACCGCCGTCGCCGCCCAGGGCCGTCAGCCTTTGCTGGATCACGGTATCGGCCGCCTGCTGCAGGGTCAGGCCCTTGTACTGGACGAGGGCGCAGATCTCCCGGGCGACGGTCAGGCGGATGAAATACTCGCCGGTCCCTGTCGCGGACACCGCGCAGCTCTTGCCGTCGGCATAGGTTCCCGCGCCGATGATCGGCGCATCCCCGACCCGGCCCCAACGCTTGGCGGTGGTCCCGCCGGTCGAGGTGCCGGCCGCGATATTGCCCCGGCTATCAAGGGCGACCACACCGACGGTTCCGAACTTGCGCTCATCCAGCGGCGGCCGCTCGGTGACCGCCTTGTTGGGAGCCGGCGCCCCGAGCGGACGGGTCGGCATAGGCAGGCCAAGGCGCTTGAGCTCCTTTTCCAGGCCTTCCCAGCGGCGTTCCGTGAAGAACCAGCCGGGCTCGACCTGCTCCAGGCCCTGGGCGCGGGAAAAGGCGTCGGCGCCCGGACCGGTCATCATGACATGGGGCGATTTCTCCATCACCGCGCGGGCCAGGCTGATCGGGTTTCGGGTCCGGGTGACGCCGGCCACCGATCCGGCCTTCAGGGTGGCGCCGTACATGATGGCGGCATCCAGCTCGTTGCGTCCCTCGGCGGTGAACACCGCGCCCCGGCCGGCATTGAACAGGGGATCATCTTCCATCTGGCGGATCGTGGCCTCGACCGCGTCCAGCGAGGAGCCGCCGGCTTTCAGAACCCGGGAGCCCTCGGCCAGGGCCGCCGCCATGGCCCTTCGATAGGCAGCCTCTGTGGCCGCATCCATCTGGGTCCGCTCGATCACCCCGGCCCCGCCATGGATGACGATGGCCCAGTCTGGCCGGGACTGGGCCTGCGCTACAGGTCCGAAAAAGAGAGCCGCAACAGCCAATGATCGGACGAGGATTTGTCGAAACGCCATTTTCAGCCTATTGTTGCGTCATGTCCGAGGTGACCGACATCGTCGTCCCGATGCTCCAGCGCATCCAGGCCGAACTTGGCCTGATCCGGTCCGATGTCGAGAACATCAAGGAAGACTTCCGTCACGTTCGGGTCAGGATGTCGGCGACCGAAGAAAACCTCACCTCGATGAACCGGCGCATGGATCACTTCGATCAGCGAATGGAACGGATTGAGCGCCGCCTCGATCTCATCGAGGCCTGAGCAGCGCTATTCCGTCACCACACCCCGGCGAATCTGGTCCAGTTCGATGCTTTCGAACAGGGCCTTGAAGTTGCCCTCGCCAAAGCCCTCATTGCCCTTGCGCTGGATGATCTCGAAGAAGATGGGCCCGATCAGGTTTTCCGTGAAGATCTGCAGCAGGAGCCCCTGGCCTTCGGTCGGCGCCCCGTCCAGCAGGATGTTGTCGGCCTGAAGCCTCTGCAGGTCCTCGCCATGGCCAGGCACCCGGGCGTCCAGCAGTTCGTAATAGCTTTCAGGCGTCTGCTGGAACCTGACGCCCCGGGCCCTCAGGGTCTCGACCGTGCCGTAGATGTCATCGGTGCCAAAGGCCAGATGCTGGATGCCCTCGCCACGATAGTCCCGAAGGAACTCCTCGATCTGGCTCTGCTCGTCCTGGCTCTCGTTCAGGGGAATGCGGATCTTGCCATCCGGGCTGGTCATGGCCTTGGAGAACAGGCCAGTCACCTTCCCCTCGATGTCGAAGTAGCGAATCTGGCGGAAGTTGAAGACCGTCTCATAGAAATCCGCCCATTTGCCCATGTTGCCCCGGAAGACATTGTGGGTCAGGTGGTCGAGATAGGTCAGGCCGACACTGTTGGCTTTTTCGGACGTTGCAGCCCCCTCGATGGGCAGGAAATCGACGTCATAGATCTCCTGGGCCCCATAGCGGTCGACCAGATACAGGTTGGAGCCGCCAATCCCCTCGATGGCCGGAATGTTCAGCTCCATGGGGCCGACCAGGCCCTGGACAGGCTTGGCCCCCCGTTCGACGGCCAGGCGAAAGGCCTTGGCGGCGTCGCGCACCCTGAAGGCCATGGCGTTGGCGGAGGGGCCATGGGCGCCGCGGAATTCCGCCGGCTGACCAACGGGTTCCATGTTCAGGATGAAGTTGATGTCCCCCTGCCGGAACCGCAGCACGTTCTTCGAACGGTGCCGTCCGACCGCCGTGAATCCCATCAGTTCCCACAGAGCCTTGAGGCGATCGGGATCCGGCGAGGTGAACTCCACAAACTCGAAACCGTCGGTCCCCAGGGGGTTGTCGAAAAGGTCCGCCGATACCGGGGTCTCGACGCTGGACGGCAGGGTCATGGGCAGCCTTCAGGGATAGGTTGGCGAAGGCAAGATCGTATCATATGCAACTAAATACACAACCATGGTCCGCTGGGCGCCCCCCTTGAAACAGCCAGGACAGAGCGCTTTTGTCAGCGGCGGCGGATACAGGCTTTCCCTTTCGCCCGCAGCGCTCTAGCACTGCGTCATGCTGCGCAAACTCTATGACTGGGTGATGGGTCTTTCCGGGTCCCGTCACGCTCCAACCGCCCTGTTTGCGGTGTCCTTCTCCGAAAGCTCGTTCTTTCCGGTGCCGCCCGACGTGATGCTGGCGCCGATGGTTCTCAAGAACCCCGACAAGGCGTGGTTCTACGCCTCGGTCTGCACCCTGGCGTCCGTGCTGGGCGGAATCCTCGGCTACGCCATCGGGTTCTTCCTTCAGGATTTCGGTATCTGGCTGATGAGCGTCACCGGTCACGCCGGCGGGCTGACCGAATTCAAATGCTGGTACGATCGCTACGGCGTCTGGGTGATCCTCGCCAAGGGCGTGACTCCCATTCCCTATAAGCTGGTGACCATCGCCTCGGGTCTGGCCCAGTTCAGTTTCGGCATGTTCATCCTGGCCTCCGTGATCACCCGCGGCGCCCGGTTCTTCCTGGTCGCCTGGGTCGTCAAGTCTTTCGGCCCGGCGATGTTGCCCGTCATCGAGAAGCGACTGGCCCTGTTCGCCGGCCTCGCCATCGCCCTTGTGGTGGGCGGACTGGTCGCCAGCCACTATCTTGGCGGCAGTTCCGCCTCTGCCTGCTAGTCACACCCCATGATCCTGCTCCAGCGATTGATCGGCCTGAACATCCGCTACTGGCCCTGGGTAGCCCTGCTGTCCTCGGCTCTGTTGCTGGCCATCGCCCATGCCTTCGAAACCTTCGCCAACCTGATGCCCTGCACCCTCTGTCTCAAACAGAGGGAGGTCTATTGGACCGTCATGGCGGTCGCCGCGGCAGGCATGCTTCTGGAGCGCTTTGTCGGACTGAACCGCTTCAGGCCATGGCTGAACCTCCTGCTGGGCGCGATCTTCCTCTTCGGCGCGGGCGTGGCCGTCTACCACGCCGGCGCTGAGTGGAAATGGTGGCCCGGCCCCACGACCTGCGCCACAGGCGGCGGCGGCCAGGGCTCGACAACGGCCGAGCTTCAGGCCCTGCTCCAGGGCGCAAAGGTCTCGGCGCCGGCCTGCGACAAGGCCGCATGGGTATTTCTGGGCCTGTCCATGGCCGGCTGGAACGCTATCATCAGTCTGAAGCTCGCCGTCTGGAGCGTCATCGCCGCCCGGGAGTCCCGCGCATGACTGAAAAGCCGATTCCGTCCCGCCCCGGCAGAGGGGCCGTCCAGGGCCGACTGGCCGAAATCCTGAGGGTCGACCATGCGGGCGAGCTCGGAGCGGTTCATATCTACCGCGGTCAGCAGGCCGTCCTCGGCCGGGCGCGGGGAAAAGAGCGGATCGCCGGACAACTGGCCGAGATGGAGGGCCATGAGCAGGTTCATCTGAGCCGAATGGAAGCCCTGCTCAACGAACGCCGGGTGCGGCCGACCCTGCTCGCTCCGCTCTGGCGGGCCGCCGGGTTCGCCCTTGGCGCTGGAACGGCGCTGATGGGCGAGAAGGCCGCCCATGCCTGCACCGAGGCCGTCGAGACCGTGATCGAGGAACACTATTCCGGCCAGATCGCGGAACTGGCCCGCAGCGAGCCGGCCCTGGTCGCCGAACTCAGCCAGTTTCGCGATGACGAGCTGGCCCACCGCGATCTCGCCATCGAAGAAGGCGCGCGGGAGGCGCCCGCCTATCCGCTTCTGGCCCTGGTCATTCAGGCCGGCTGCCGGGCGGCCATCAAGGTCAGCGAAAAAATCTAGGAACCAAGACGGCCGCGGACCGCTCCCTTCAGGAACAGGAGCGCCCCATGCCCGTCTTCATGTCCGACCCCGATTTCGAACCGCCCCCCCTCGAGCCGGATCCTGGCGAACCGTTCGACAGCCCGCCCGATCCTGTCTTCGACCCGGTGGAACCGGACACCACGATCGTCCGGTAAGACTGTCTGACGCCGGTCACGCCTCCAGCTCGATGTCCCAGTAGAGATAATCGAGCCAGCTCTCGTGAAGATGCCCCGGCGGAAACCGACGACCTCGGTCCTGAAGCTCGTGCATGCTGGGCCGACGGGGCGCCCGCCGGGGATGCATCCCGGCCTCTCTGGGGGTGCGCCCGCCCTTGGTCAGGTTGCAGGGCGCGCAGGCGGTCACGATGTTTTCCCAGGTCGTTCGCCCGCCTCTCGATCTTGGCAAAACGTGATCGAAGGTCAGGTCGTCGCCACAGCCGCAGTACTGGCAGATGAAGGAGTCCCGGAGAAAGAGATTGAACCGGGTGAAGGCCGGCGGCCGATCCTGGGACACATATTGCTTGAGCGAAACAACGCTTGGCAGCTGCATCTCGAAGGATGGACTGCGAATGACCTGGTCATAGGTGGAAATCACATCCACACGATCCAGAAACACCGCCTTGATCACATCCTGCCAGGGCCAGACGGACAGGGGATAATAGCTGAGCGGCCTGTAGTCGGCATTGAGCACAAGGGCAGGCCAGCCGGACGGCGCATGGGTGATCACCTGCATGATCGCCGCCTCTGTCGATGGGATGACTGAGTCGAACTGAAGACAAACCTGCCTTTCCGCCACAGTTCGGGAATCGCCATCATTCCCGAGCGCAGTCCGACAATGGCCCGGAAAAGCGACAGGTCCAAGACGCCCCGACAATCAGGCCCGGGGATTTTGCGGACAAAGAAAAAGGGAGGCGCCGGGCGCCTCCCTTGGGAGTGATTGGCGACCCGCCCTCGAGGAAGAGCGGCTCGCATTGGATCGAGGCGGTCTGGACGGCCGGACCCCAACTCGGGGTCAAAAAATCCGTTCAGGACCGTCCGGGCAGTCAGGCGCCGATGAAAGCGGTCGCGCCGGCGAGGACCAGACCCAGGCCCACCAGGTAGACAGCGACCGAGCGGTCAAAGAAGCGCTCGAATGCAGAGAGGTTCGAATTGGTCATGACACACACCTTCCAGGTTTGAGGCTCCCGTTTGGCAGCCCGTTTTTTTCATCCCCCGGGGGAGCAGGGGTTCGTCCGATCTGGACAGTGCTTAGATAGCAGTTATCTAAGCGATGTCAAGATGATCTTTACGCCGTTCGGATAGAGTTTTATGATGCCTCCAATGACCGTCGCAGCCATCTCCGATCCCCGCCCCTACCATCATGGCGATCTTCGCCGTGCGCTGGTCGACGCCGCCGCCCGGATTCTGGAACGGGAGGGCCCCAGCGCCCTGTCGCTTCGGGCCGTCGCAAGAGAAGCCGGGGTCAGTCCGGCCGCGCCCTACCACCACTTCAAGGACAAGGGCGAACTGCTGGACGCCGTGGCCCATGTCGGTTGGGAAGCCCTGGGCGACGCCATGACCGAGGCCATGACCAAGGCGCGCGACGCCCACGAGCTCATGACCGAGCTGGGCGTTGCCTATGTCTGTTTTTCCCAGCGCCACCCGGCGCTCTACAGGGTCATGTACGACTGCTCACGGGACAAGGACTCGCTCCCGGAGGGCATGGAAAACAATGACGACAGCGCCTACTGCATGGTCCGCGAGACGTTTCGCAAGTCAGCCGGCCCCGGCGTTACCGAGCTTGATATCGAACTGGCGACCATCGCGGCCTGGTGCACGGCCCACGGCCTTGCCGAAATGAGCGGCTTTGCCCAGTTCTCGCCCTTGAAACGCGAGCTTGGCGGCGACGAGGCCTTCCTGCGCGGCGTGCTGAGCCACCTGGGCGCCTTCGCCCGCCGAACGCCGCCTGCCCGCTGACGGGTCGGCGATTGGCCGACAGACAACCGATCCGCGCCGGCGACGCCCCGCCAGCAGGGAAGCCTGCGCTGTTTGTCACAAGGTTTGCCCCCTCACCCACCGGGCGGCTTCATCGCGGCAATGCCTTTTCGGCCCTGACCGCCTTTGCCGCGGCGAGACGGAATGGCGGGCGGTTCCTGCTGCGGCTCGAGGATATCGACACCACCCGCTGCCGCCCTGAATACAGCGAGGCGGCGCTGGAAGATCTCGCCTGGCTTGGCCTGACCTGGGAAGAGCCCGTTCGCAGACAGTCCCAGCATCGGTCGGACTACGAAAGTGCTCTGGATCGGTTGGCCAAGGCCGGTCTGCTGTATCGCTGTTTTCACACGCGCAGCGAACTGGCCGCCCGGGCCCAGTCAGCGCCTCACGGCTCTCAGGAGCCCTTCATCGGCGGCCCGCTTGCCGCCTCCGAAGAAGCGTCCCGACTGGCCGCCGGCAAGGCCTTTGCCTGGCGGCTGTCCCTTGACGCCGCCAGACGGCAGCTGGGCGACCTTGACGGACTGACCTTCCTGGAAACAGGCGCTGGCCCCCGGGGTGAAACCGGCCGGTGCGCCGCAAGGCCCGATCTGTCCGGAGACATCGTACTGGCCCGCAAGGATGTCGGAGTCGCCTATCACCTGGCCGTCGTCGTCGACGACGCCCTGCAAGGGGTCACTCAGGTGATCCGTGGCAACGATCTGTTCGAAGCGACTCACATTCAGCGCCTGCTGCAGGTCCTGCTGGGTCTCCCCGCCCCCGCCTACCATCACCACCCGCTGCTGGCGGGACCGGACGGGAAGCGCTACGCCAAGCGCGACAGAAGCGAAACACTGGCAGAGATTCGCAAGAGCGGCGTCTCCGCCGCTGACCTGCGGCGTCAGCTCGGATTTGCCAGCCTGGACCTGATCGAATGAACCCCAGAACCCTGCCGCTGATCGCCCTTCTGGCAGGGGCCTGCATCATCGCCTTCGCGCCAATCCTGGTCCGGCTGACCGAAGTGGGGCCAGCAGCAGGTGGTTTCTGGCGTCTCGCCCTGGCCCTGCCGATGCTGGCGCCCTTCTATCTTCGGAGCAGCGGGACAGAGACGCCCGCCTGGCGTCCTCCGCCAACCCTGATCCTCGCCGGCGTCTTCTTTGCCGGCGACCTGGCCTTCTGGCACTATGGAATCGGCATGACCTCGGTGGCCAATGCCACGGTCCTGGCCAACCTGACGCCCATCGTTGTCACCATCGTCAGCTTCCTGCTGTTCCGGGAAAAGGTCGGCGCCCTTTTTCTCTGCGGCATGGCCCTTGGCCTTGTCGGGGCCTGGACCATGGCCGAAGGGCGCGGATCAGGCGCGGCCGGAACCAATCCGCCCCTGGGCGACCTTCTCTCCGCCTGCACCGCCCTCTGGTACGCCGCCTATTTCCTCTGCGTGCGCCAGGCGCGGAAAGTGTCTGGCGTGGTCGCCGTCATGTTCTGGTCCAGCCTGGTCGGGGCTGCGGTCCTGGCCGTTGTCATGGTGCTGCTGGGTGAGGACCTGCTGCCGGCCAGCCTGTCCGGCTGGGCGGCGTGCCTGGGCCTGGCGATTGTGCATGTCACAGGTCAGGGGGCCATAGCCTGGGCCCTCGGCCGGCTACCCACCGCCACGGCCTCGGTGGTGGTGCTGGTGCAGCCGGCTGTCGCCGCCCTGCTGGGCTGGCTGATCTTCACCGAAGCCATGACGCCGCTCCAGGGACTGGGCGCCGGGGCGGCCCTCGCCGGTGTGGCCCTGGCCCAGTGGGCGGCCGCCCGGGACCAGCGCCGGGCTGATCAGGCCCTGGCCCAGTAGAGATACCGATAGGCCTCGGAGAACCCGAAAGTGCGATAAAGGCTGACGGCCGGGTCGTTGCCGGCCTCGACCTGCAGATAGGCGCCCTGCGCGCCCGCAGCCCCGCCAGCGCTGAGCAGCGCCCTCACGATGTCTGCCGCCAGACCCTGCCGACGATGACTGGCAAGCGTTCGCATGCCAAACAGGCCGACCTGCCCGCCTGCGGCGCAGGCCGCGCCAATGGCGACGGGATGGCCGGCCCGTTCGATGCGAGCAAAGAACTGCGGCGACGGGATCCTCCGGAAGGCCGCCATCCGCTCGGCCGCATCCGCAGGATCGCCCTGGGTCCCCAGAAACACCGCCTCGAAGTCAGCGCTCGCCTGTTCCGACACCACGACCTGGGCCGGAGGCCCATTCCGGATCACCGGTCCTTTCATGACCAGGGTCGGCGTTCGCGCCCGGTAGCCCCGCGCCTGCAAAAGATCCGTCAGAGGAGGATCATCGCCAGCGATCTTGAAGAGAGGTGGCAACCCCATCCGGACGTACCAGAGCTCGATGGCTTCCACGGCCCCTTCGAGGGTGTGCCCGACCGGGGGCTTGCCCAGGGGCCAACAGGCGTTGAGACGGCCCGAGTAGCCGGCATCGGCGTTCAGGATCCAGTCGCCCAGTCGCTCGCGCCTGGCCGCAGGCCAGGCATTGTCGGCGATCCGCTCAAGGGTCGCGATGGCGGCTGGATCCAGGGCAGTCGTCACTCTGCGAGCAATGTCCGCACAAGTTCGGCCGCCTCGGGGCTGGCCCAATCGGCATCGCCTGAAAGCCTGGCGCGCTCAACACCGGACTTGTCGTAGACGATGGTCGTCGGCAGGCCCATGGCAGCAGGCTCGATCACGAACGGCATGGCGCCGGACGGATCTCGATAATACTTCAGCGGGCGGTTGCGCGCGATGAAGGCCCGGGCCTCAAGGTCCTTGTCGTCCTTGTCGATGCTGATCGCGACGACGGCGACCTTCTGCCCGTCATAGGTGGCGGCCAGACGCGACAGGGTCGGCATCTCCACCTTGCAGGGCGCACACCAGGTCGCCCAGAAGTTCAGGACCACCACCCGCCCCTTGAAATCGGCCAGGGTCAGGGGCCTGCCATCACCATCCTGAAAGCCCGCGGTGGGCGTCGGCGGCGGGGTCCGAGCGATCACCAGCTTTGCCATGGCCCCCTTGCGCAGGGCGTTCAGGTCCGTGCCATCAGACGGTTTGATGACCGCAGCGGCAATGACATATAGAACCCCGGCCACGCCGATCAGGAAGGCGGCGATGATCGCCCGCCTCAACCAATCCGGCCGATCGCCGCCCCTGGAAACCTGGTTCATATGACTGAAGACTCCTCAAACAACACGGGTCCCGCCAGGACGCCTTCCCGGGCCCCGGCCCAGGGTCAGGAAATGTGGGGCGGGCGGTTCAGCGCCAGACCGGCCGATCTGATGCAGGCGATCAATGTCTCCATCGGATTCGATCGCCGCCTGGCCGCCCAGGACCTGTCCGGTTCACGCGCCCATGCCGCCATGCTGGCCCGCATCGGAGCGATATCTAGCGACGACGAAGCGCAAATCCAGCACGGACTTTCGCTGATCGAGGCCGAGATGGCCGACGGAACCTTCCCCTACCGGGACGCCTTCGAGGACATCCACATGAATGTGGAGGCCCGCCTCAGCGAATTGATCGGCGAGCCGTCCGGCCGGCTGCACACGGCCCGCTCCCGCAATGACCAGGTCGCGCTGGATTTTCGCCTCTGGGTGCGGGACGCCTGCGACCGGACCATCGACCAGCTGAAGGCCCTGCAGACCGCGCTTCTGGCCAAGGCCGAGGCCCATGCCGAAACCCTGATGCCGGGCTTTACCCACCTGCAGCCGGCCCAGCCCGTGACCTTCGGCCATCATCTGATGGCCTATGTCGAGATGTTCGGCCGCGACGCCTCGCGCTTTGCCGACGCCCGGGCCAGGATGAACGAAAGTCCGCTGGGCGCCGCCGCCCTGGCCGGCTCCCCCTTCCCGATCGACCGGGACATGACCGCAAGGACCCTTGGTTTCGACCGCCCGACCGCCAACAGCCTGGACAGCGTTTCCGCCCGGGATTTCGCCCTGGAGGCCCTGTCCGCCGCCACCATCTGCTCGACCCATCTGTCGCGGCTAGCCGAGGAGATCGTCATCTGGATGACGCCGCAGTTCGGATTCATCCGGTTGTCGGACGCCTTCACCACCGGCTCGTCCATCATGCCCCAGAAGAAGAACCCGGACGCCGCCGAACTGATCCGCGCCAAGGTCGGTCGCATCCTGGGGGCCCTGACCAGCCTGACCGTGGTCATGAAGGGCCTGCCGCTCGCCTATTCCAAGGACATGCAGGAGGACAAGGTCCCGACCTTCGAGGCCTTTGATTCCCTGGAACTGGCCCTTCTGGCCATGGCCGGCATAGTCCAGGACCTGGAGCCGAACGTCGAACGCATGGCGCTGGCGGCCGGCTCCGGCTTTTCCACTGCGACCGACTTTGCCGACTGGCTGGTCCGCGAGCTCGGCCTGCCCTTCCGCCAGGCCCACCACCTGACGGGCGCTGCCGTGAAGCAGGCGGAGACCCTGGGCGTCGAACTTGCGGAATTGACGCTGGACCAGTTGAAGTCGCTGGACCCGAGGATCACCGAAGGGGTTTATGGCGTTCTGACCCCCGCCGCCTCCGTCGCCAGTCGCCGGAGCTATGGCGGAACCGCCCCCGATCAGGTGCGCGCCCAGATCGCACGCTGGAAAGAGAGTCTCTGATGTCCCTTCGCGCCCCCATCCTGGCCCTGATGCTGCTGACCGCTCCCGCCCTGTCGGGCTGCGGCCGGATGGGCGAACTTGAGCGCCCCGGCCCCCTCTGGGGTCCGGAAGACCGCGCCAGGGAGGAAGCCGCCCAGAGAGCCGCCTCCGCCGCCGCCAACAAACCCTCCAAGCCGGGCTCGGACGAGGAGGTTCGCGATCCGGCGACCAGCAGCGCCACGATCCGCCAGCAGCCCATTGCCGGCTCGCCCTCCGACCCGCTCGGCGGGCCCTCGGCCCAGGGCATGCCCAATTCGGGACCGCAGCAGTAAGTGAACCACTTCGAGAGCCAGGCCGGGCAGCTCTGCTGCGAGGCCGTTCCCCTTGCGCAGATCGCCGAGGCCGTCGGCACCCCGGTCTATGTCTATAGCCAGGCGACCCTCGAGCGCCATTTCACGGTGTTCCGCGACGCCCTGCAAAGCCACCCCGCCCTGGGCGAGCCCCTGATCGCCTATGCGGTCAAGGCCAACAGCAATGTCTCGGTGCTCAAGGTCCTCGGCGCCCTGGGGGCCGGCGCCGACACCGTTTCGGAAGGCGAGATACGTCGGGCGCTGGCGGCCGGAATTCCCCCCTCACGCATCGTCTTTTCCGGGGTCGGCAAGAGCCGCTCCGAAATCGCCTTCGCCCTGGGGACCGGGGTCTCCGAGATCAATGTCGAGTCCCGGCCGGAGCTTGACCTGGTCGCCGAGGTCGCCGCCTCGCTGGGCGCGCCCGCTCCGGTGGTCTTCCGGGTCAATCCCGATGTCGAGGCCGGCGGCCATGCCAAGATCTCGACCGGCAAGGCCGAGAACAAGTTTGGCGTCTCCTTCGCCGAGGCCCGGCGGCTCTATGCCGAGGCCAGCGCCCATGCCTCGCTGTTGCCCCTGGGCGTCGCCTGCCATATCGGCAGCCAGATCACCGATCTGGCCCCCTTCGAAGCAGCCTTTCGGCGCATGCGCCGGCTTGTCGAGGACCTGCGATCAGACGGCCTGAGCGTCGAGCGACTGGATCTGGGCGGCGGCCTGGGCGTGCCCTATTTCAACCAGCCGACGCCGCCCACTCCCGAAGACTACGCCGCCATGGTCGCCAGGGTCGTCTCCGGTCTGGATGTCAGGCTGGCCTTCGAACCTGGCAGGATGATTGCGGCCAATGCCGGGGTGCTTCTCTCAAGGATCATCCACCGCAATGACCGACCGGAAGGCCGGCGCTTCCTGGTGCTGGACGCCGCCATGAATGACCTGATCCGCCCGGCCATGTACGAGGCCTTCCACGACATCCGGCCGGTGGCGGACCAACCGGGCGAAGTCCTGGCCTTCGATGTGGTCGGCCCGGTCTGCGAGACCGGCGACACCTTCACCCGCGACCGGTTGCTGCCGCCCATGCAGGGCGGCGACCTGGTCGCCTTCATGTCTGCCGGCGCCTATGGCGCGGCCATGTCCAGCGAATACAACAGCCGGCCCCTGGTTCCGGAAGTGCTGGTCAGCGGCGACCGCTTCGCCGTCATCCGGCGCCGGCCGACCTATGAGGAAATGCTGGCCGACGAAACCCCCGCTGGCTGGCTTTAGGCCTCATCCCACCAGGGGTACTGGGGCGGCATGTCGGTCGAGACCTTGCCCGGGAAATGCGGCTTGCGCTTCTCGAGGAAGGCGGCGACGCCTTCCCGGACATCGGCCGAGCTTCCAAGGGACAGGTTGGCCGGTCCATCGACGCTCAGCACAGCCAGCGGATCGGACTCGCCGGCGAACCGCCAGAGCAGCTGCCGGGTGAGGGCAATGGACACCGGCGCCGTTTCCTCGGCGATCTCGCGGGCGATTTCCAGCGCCCGTGGCAGCAGGTCTTCTGGCGCCAGCACTTCGCTGACCAGGCCGCCGCGCAGGGCCTCGTCCGCCCCGAAGACCTTGCCCGAATAGCACCAGCGCAGGGCCTGGGGCAGGCCGACCAGCCTGGGCAGGAACCAGGCGGCCCCGGCCTCTGGCACGAGACCCCGCCTCGCGAAGACAAAGCCTATCTTGGCGCTGGTCGAGGCCAGCCGGATGTCCATCGGCAGGGTCATGGTCACCCCGACCCCCACCGCCCCGCCGTTGATGGCGGCAATGGATGGCTTGCGGCAGCTGAAGATGGCGCCGACAAACCCGCCCCTAGGCTGCTCGGCCCGGGACTCCCCGAACAGGTTGGCGGCGTCCCCGCCAAAACTGTCAGCCCCGGCGGCCATGTCGGCGCCGGCGCAGAAGCCTCTTCCGGCGCCCGTGACGACAATGGCGCGAACCGCATCGTCGGCGTCGGCCTGGACAAAGGCATGACCCAGTTCCTCGCCCATCCGCGCCGTGTAGGCGTTGAGCCGGTCCGGCCGGTTCAGGGTCAGGGTCAGGACCCCCTGGTCGAGGGTGGTCTGGATCTGCTCATAGGCCATGGCGTTGTCTCCCGGAGCTGGTCTGACGCCAGCATGGGTTCAGCCTGATCCTCCACGAAGACCGCCGCAAGTATGACCTTGGGGCAGGAATCCTCCCCTTTGTGGTTTCAGTCCGCAGCGCCCACATAGGGCAGACCGCGCAGTTCCCCGGCAGCGTCCATGCCGTAACCCACCAGGAATCGCGCCGGGGCTTCCCAGGCCACAAAATCGGGTTCGATGGCCCGTTTCTCCGGCCAGGGCTTGCGGGCGAACACCGCCGTCAGGACCTCGCGGGCGCCGGCGTCCCTCACCAGCCTTGCGGCCTCGCTCAGGGACAGGCCGGTATCGAACACGTCGTCCAGGATCAGCGCCTGGCGGCCCACCAGCGGACGCTGCAGGTCGGCCCGCACTTCGCAGCGGCCATAGCTCAGCCGTTCGTCGCGGTAGGAGGACAGCCAGAGGGCGTCGAACCGAAGCTGCCGTCCATGACGGCTCAAGGCCCGGGTCAGATCGGCGGCAAACCAGATCCCGCCGGTGAGCAGGCAGACCGCAACCGCCCCATCCTCCAGCCTGGGGGCCATCTGCCGCGCCAGACGGTCGACGGCTTCCGCAATCTGGGCCTCGCTGACCAGAACCTCGTGCTTGTCCTCAGCCTGGCTCAATGGTGGGCCTCGGCCGCCGGAGGATGGGCCTCTGCCCCGTGCTCCGGCGCGGCGGTGGCTTCCGGAATGTCGTGATGGGCCGGAGGGGCCGGTTCGGCTTTGCCCCTCAGGGATACGGACTTGGCCTTCGGAGCCTTGGCGGCGGCCGGCTTCTCCCCGACCACCCCCTTGTCCGTAACAAACGCCACCTCGACCACCGCGGCGGTTCGGGGCGGGTCCAGCAGGACAACGGCGAAGTGCCGGGTCTCGCCCGCAGGCACCCGGGGGTCGGAGGCCTGGGCAATCTTGGCCATCACCCGCTTGTCCTGCTTGTTGACAAGGCTGATCTGCAGGGGCGGCGCTGTCACGGTCTCGGAGCGGATGTTTCGGATCACGCCAGAGACAGACAGGGCGGCATGGCCATCCTGCAGCGCAGGCTCAGCCCGGATATCCTCGATCTGAAGGCCGATCCGGTTGACCGGAAATCCGACTGCGGCAAAGGCCGCAGCCGAGCGTGGCCAGAGCTTCACGACGTCTTCCCGCAGAACGAAACTGCCGCCCATCAGAACCAGGAGGAAGGCCGTCATGCCTGCCCAGACGATGCCTGTCGTCGCCGCCTCGCGAACCCGACGTTCCGTCTGGGCCTTGGCCCGGAACACCTTGGGCAGTTCTTCACCCGGCAGGGCATCCAGGGGCTGTGGGTCCAGGCTGAGCGGCGCCGGCTCGACGCCCACAGCCCCCTCTTCACCGCTGGAAGACAGTTCAAGAACCGGTTCGGGATGGGCTGTCCACCGGGTCTTGCAAGCTGCGCACTTGACAGTACGGCCAGACGCGGCGACCTGATCGTCGCCGACGAAATACCGGGTGGCGCACTCAGGACAGGTCAGTATCATGGCTGGCGAATCGGACGCTCCCGCAACCTCCTACGAGGTCGCCGATTTCGGCTCTCATGTCCAGAAACCCTGACGCCACATCGGCTGATATCGCCGCCGGACCTGCATTGCGCTTCGAGGGCGTGGGGATGCGCTATGGACGCGCGCCGGAAATCCTCAAGGATCTGACCTTCGATCTGGCGCCCGGCTCCTTCCATTTCCTGACCGGCGCTTCCGGCGCCGGCAAGTCCAGCCTTCTGAAGCTGATCTATCTGGCGGAACATCCGTCCCGCGGCCGGATCGAAATGTTCGGTCGGGATGTCGAGGCCATTGCAGCCCACGATCGTCCCCATCTGCGGCGGCGCGTGGGCGTGGTCTTCCAGGAGTTTCGGCTCCTCGAGCATCTGTCAGCCTTCGACAACTGCGCCCTCCCGCTGCGGATCGCCGGCCGAAAGCCTTCGGAGTACCGCGAGGATGTGGCCGAACTGCTCGGCTGGGTCGGGCTGAAGACCCGCATGCACGCCCTGCCCGCCACGCTTTCCGGCGGCGAAAAGCAAAGGCTGGCCATTGCCAGGGCTGTGGTGGCCCGTCCTGACATCATCCTGGCCGACGAGCCGACCGGCAATGTCGACCACGGCCATGCCATTCGGATCCTGAAACTGTTCGTCGAGCTGAACCGGTTGGGCTCTACCGTCCTGATCGCCACCCATGACGAAGACCTGGTCGCGCGCAGCGGCCAGCCGGTGCTGCATCTCGAAGCGGGCCGGATGATCCGCTACGGTCGAAACGGACCGGGAGCCGACGAATGAGCGATCCCCTCTTCGACCCGGCCAGATGGACGCCTGCCCCGCTACTGCCACGCCGCGATGCCCGGGATGGGGCACTGGTGTTTGTCGTGGCGGTCCTCTGTTTTCTGGCCTGCCTGACCGCCATCGGCGCCCTGGCAGCCGACCGGGCTGCTCGCGGCTGGACGAACCAGCTAGCCGATTCCGCCACCATTATCGTGCAGCCGAAGGGCGCGGAAAGCCCGGACGCCGCCGCAGCAAGGGCCGCCGAGGCACTGGCCGGCGTCAAGGGCGTGGCCGAGGCCCGGGCCCTGGAAAAGGAAAAGGCCGAGGCCTTGCTGGAGCCCTGGCTCGGCCGGGAGGCCTTGCTGGAAGACATCCCCATGCCGCGACTGGTGTCGGTGGAGCTGGACCCAAAGACCCCCGCCAGCGCGGCGGACCTGGACAAGGCCTTGAAGGCGGCCGGCGTCCAGGCCACCGTGGACGACCATAGTGTCTGGATAGGCGACATCCAGCGAGGAGCCGGGGTGGCGCGCTGGGCAGCCCTTGGCGTCTGTCTGCTGATCGCTGCAGCGGCCGCGGCCGTGATCGGCTTTGCAACCCGCGCCGGCCTCGCGGCCCACCGGGATGTGATCGAGGTCCTGCATCTTTCCGGAGCCGAAACCGGATTCGTCGCCCGTCTGTTTCAGTCGCGGTTCGCTCTCGCCGCCGGGACAGCAGGCCTGTTCGGCGCGACCGGCGCAGCGCTGATTGCCGCCCTTGCGAGGTTGGCCGGAGGCGGACAGGGTTTGACGCCGGTCCTGCCGCTGGCCTGGCTGGATCTGGCGGCGGTCTTGCCAGCCCCCTTCCTGGCGGCGCTTATAGCAGCGGTGGCGGCGCGGCTATCCGCCGACCGACTCCTCAAGGATCTGGGCTAGAGACCGCCATGCGACGCCTTTCCTTCCTGATTCTGCTCATCGCCATCTGGACTGTCGGCCTGTTCGCCTTCGCGGGCCGGGTTGAGCAGCAGCAGGGTGTCGAAAGTCCGCCAGTGTCCGACGCTGTCGCCGTACTGACGGGCGCTTCGACCCTGCGCCTGAAAGCCGGGATCGCCCTGCTGGAGGCGGGCAAGGGGCGTCGCCTGCTGGTGTCGGGGGTCAACGAGAAGGTCAAGCGAGAGGATCTTCTGGAGGTGACCGGCGCCTGGAAGCCCATCTATCAATGCTGCGTCGATCTTGGATTCGAAGCCGCCAACACCAAGGGAAATGCGGCGGAGATCGCGGCCTGGGCGGCCACCCACCGGTTTCGTCAGGTGATCATCGTGACCGCGGACTACCACATGCCCCGCGCCTTTCTGGAACTGCGGTCGCGGATGCCCGGCGCCGTCCTCATCCCCTACCCGGTCAGGACCGAAGCCGTCGACGCCGCTCGCTGGTGGCGCAATGATGTCCAGATCCGCAGGATGACCCTGGAATACTGCAAGTACCTCGCTGTGCTGGCTCAGGAGTCGGCTAAGAGCATTTTCCGGGCCGACGCGACGCCCGTTGCCAAACCCAAGGACCCTGCTGCTTGATCCGATTGCGATCCCTGATTTTTGCCGGCGCCTTCTATACCGTCTCGGCATTTGTGGCCGTGATGCTGTCGCCGATGCTCCTGGGTCCGCGAAAGCCCCTTATGACGGTGCTGCGAGGCTGGAGTCGCTTCGTCACATGGCTTCTCGGGGTCATCTGCGAGGTCCGTGTCGAGGTGCGCGGCCTGGAGCACCTGCCGGCCGGCGCGGCCATCATCGCTGCCAAGCACCAGTGCATGTTCGATATCTTCGGCTCCCTGGCCTTCATACCGGACAGCTGCTTTGTCCTGAAGAAAGAGCTTCTGAACATCCCGTTCTTCGGCTGGTGGGCGCTTCGCTGTGGCATGATCGTCGTTGATCGCGATGGACATTCGGCAGCCCTGAGAAAGCTGGTGACCGACGCCAGGGATCGACTGGACGACGCAAGGCAGGTGGTGATCTTCCCCGAAGGCACTCGCAAGCTGCCGGGTGAAGGGGGGGACTACAAGCCCGGAATCGCCGCCCTCTATCGCGAGCTTGACCTGCCTGTGGTTCCGCTGGCCCTGAACACCGGTGTCCATTGGGAGCCCCGGGGGATCACCATGAACCCGGGTCTGATCGTATTCGAATTCCTGCCCGCCATCCCGCCCGGCCTGAAGCGCGCCGAATTCATGCGGGAGCTGGAAGACCGGATCGAGCCAGCCTGCCAGCGGCTTCTGGACGCGGGCCTTTAGGCCGAGGAACGTTCACGCCCGGTCGAGCGCCGGACGATCAACCATCGTCAAGAGCTGTTCCAGCGCCATGTCTCTGATCCCCTCCTCCCGAAGGTGAGCAACAAGGTCGGACAGATAGTCCTCGTTACGACCTGACAGCCCAACCGCCCCCCGGATCAGTTCGGCCTGTCGCTCCAGGCTAAGCGTCCCTGCCCATTGCGGGTGAGTCTGGTCGGAGAGAAACACAAGGGCATCGACCTTCCGCCCATCAGCCAGACGGACCGCCCTCCAGGCCTCGACATAGGTCTCCGTCGGTTGCTCCCGCTCGGTCAGATAGGCATGGACTTCAGGCCAGTCCGAATCTGCCACCCGGTAGGCTGACCCCCGCACGGCGCCGCCCGGCGCCAGGCCCAGGACCAGCCCAGGCCGCTCATGGCTGCCTCGATGATGGACCGAATAGATACAGAAGGCGCGTCTTCGGCCGTGGAGCGTGGCGGGTTTTCGGTCTAGGAACGGAAACCCCGGCCGCCACATCAGCGAGCCGTATCCAAACACCCAACGGCCCTCGCCCCTGTCCTTCGTCATCCCGCCTGCATCGATCCCAGTGAGCGCCTGACCATGACCCTGCCCGATCCGGCGACACGCCGCAAACCCCGCCGGCTCGGTCTGCTGGCTCCCTTCATCCTTCTGTTGCTGGTCATGGCCGGCTGGACCGGCGGCTGGTTCTGGTTGCGGGGCGAGGCGACCAAACGCATGGACGCTTCGCTGGCTGTCCTGAACGAGCGTGGCTATCGCGTCGCCTGGGATGACCGCCAGATCGGTGGCTACCCCTTTCGTCTGGACATCAACCTGACAGGCCTTCGAATGTCCGAGCCGTCGGGCTGGTCGCTGACAATCCCGGAGCTCAAGGGCGAAGCCTATGTCTACGCCCTGGAACACTGGGTCACCGTCATCCCCAGGGGACTGACCTTCAACCGTCCGGATGGCGGCGCTGTCATCGTTCAGGCCAGGGCGCTGCGGGCCAGCCTGACCGATCTGGACCTGAAACCGCCGCGCATCGCCGTCGAGGGCGTCGACATGACCTTCCTGCCAGAGGCAGGCGCCGACCCCTACTTCCTGTCGGCAACGCGCCAGATGAACCTGCGCCTGATCCCGGGGCCGGACGACCAAGGGGGAATCCTGCTCTATCTGGATGGCGCCAACATGGCCCTTCAGGGCCTCGCCGCCCGGGCGACAGAAGGCCACACCGTCACCCTCGATGTCGACCTGACCCTGAGCAAGGTCAGCGGCTTTGCGGGCAGCAGCTGGTCCCGGGCCGCCGGGGCCTGGAGCGATGGCGGCGGAAGGATCCTGGTCCGCAAGGCGAGGGTTTCCGGGGGCGATGCGGTCCTGCAGGCGCGCAGCGGAACCCTTTCGATCGGCAGCGACGGTCGCCTGGAGGGGGTCCTTGGGGCGACCCTTGGCGATCTGACCGGTTCGGGACAGTCATTGCAGGGAGAGGTCACCCTGAAGGATGGCAAGGCCAACCTTGGCCCCCTGGTGATCGGACCCTCGCCTCGCGTCTTCTGACGGGACCCTTCCTGGCGACCGGGCGCAAAATTCTTGCGCAAGGTTCAAGGTATTGCGCCAACGGTCGCAAGGCTTTAGGTCCGCAGCTTCGATTTTGAGGAACAAATGGGCCGGGACACCCCCAATTCGCCGCCGAGCCTGGATGCCATCCGCGCCCGTATCGATGTGATCGATGGCGAGCTGCTGCGTCTCGTTGACGAACGGGCGGCCCTGGCGGTTTCGGTGGCGGAAGCCAAGCGCGCCGCCGGCGGTGACGGGAAGTTCGGTCTGCGCCCGGGGCGGGAGGCCCAGGTCATGCGCCGTCTGCTGGCCCAGCCGCGCGTCGCCGCCAGTCCGGGCCTGATCGTCAGGATCTGGCGTGAACTGATCGCAGACAGCCTGTCCCGCCAGGGTCCGTTCCACCTTTCGGTTTGGGGCGGCAAGGCCGAAACCCGGATCGTCGAACTGGCCCGTCAGAGGTTTGGCGTGGCCCCGGCGATGAGAATCGTCGCCAGGCCCGAACTGGCCCTGGCCGGCGCGGGGACCCTGGGCGGCGTGGCGGTCCTGGCGCTCAGCCCCGATCACGCCTGGTGGGGACGTCTTCTGGCCGAGCCGAAGCTTCAGGTCTTCGCCACCCTGCCCTGCCTCCAGGCCTGGGGCCCGACGGTGGCCCTCGCCGTGGCCGCCGTAACGGTGGAACCGACCGGCGCCGACCAGACCCTCTGGGTCACCGACGCGGCCTCGGAACCGGGCCGGATCATCGAGGATCTCAGCCGCGACGGCGTCGCCGCCCGGCTTTTGGTCCGCACCGGCGGTCTCAGCCTTTTCGCCCTGGCCGGCTTCTATCAGCGGGACGACGCCCGGCTGGCCCGGGCTCCCGGAAGGCTTTCCGGAGTCATCGGGGCTGCACCCGAGCCCTTCGACGTGTAAGAGGCGGGCCTGTCTGCAGGAACGCCATGACTGTCACCGACCGCTTCAACGCATCCCGGCCCGTGCCAAAGCCCGGGATTCTGGATATCGCCCCCTACAAGCCCGGCAAGGCCGCAGCCGAGGGCGTGATCAACCCGATCAAGCTCTCCGCCAACGAGAACATTCTTGGCTGTTCCGAAAAGGCCCGGACCGCCTATGCCGAGGCCGCTGGAAAGCTGAACCTCTATCCCGATGGCCGCGCCAACCTGTTGCGGGACGCCATCGCCGAGAAATATGGACTGGAGCCGGAGCGCCTGCTGTTCGGCTGTGGCTCGGACGAGATTTTCCAGCTCCTGAACCAGACCTTCCTGGAACCCGGCGACAACATGATCCAGGGCGCCCACGGGTTTGCGGCCTATGCCATCGGAACCCGGGCCTGCGGCGGCGAGGTGCGGTTTGCGCTTGAAACCCATCTGCGGATCGATGTCGACGCCCTGCTGGAGCAGGTCGACGAGCGCACCCGGCTGATCTTTCTGGCCAACCCGGCCAACCCAACGGGCACCTGGATCAGCGCCGGGGAGATCCGCCGGCTGCATGAGGCCCTGCCGCCGTCGGTGGTCCTGGTGCTGGACGGCGCCTATGCCGAGTTCAACCGCGAACCCGACTTCGACGATGGCCTGGCCCTCGCCAGATCAACCCACAATGTTGTGGTCACCCGCACCTTCTCCAAGATCCATGGCCTCGCCGCCCTGCGGGTGGGCTGGGGCTACATGCCAGCCGAAATGGCCGACGCGGTGGACCGCATCCGCCTGCCCTTCAACATCAACATCCCGGCCCAGATGGCCGCCATCGCCGCCCTCGGCGATGATGACTTTGTGGCGCAGTCCGTCGCCCTGGTCGAACAGTGGCGGCCCTGGCTGACCCAGCAGATCAGCGGCCTGGGCCTGGACGTCGTGCCATCCGCCGCCAATTTCGTGCTGGTCGGCTTTCCCACCACGCCCGGCAGGACCGCGGTTGAGGCCGAGGCCTTCCTGGCGTCGAAGGGCCTCCTCACCAGGGGCGTTGGCAATTACGGCCTTCCCGATCACCTCCGGATCACCATCGGCCTCGAGACCCACAATCGGGCTGTCGTCGAGGGCCTGGCGGAGTTCATGGCACGGTGACCAGCCTTCCGGTGTTTCCCAGGATCACGGTCATCGGCTGTGGCCTGATCGGCTCGTCCGTGGTCCGAGGCGCCAGGCAATCGGGCGCCGCCGGGCATATCACCGTGACCGACAGCAACCCGGAGGTGCTCGACCGGGTGACCGCCCTGGGTATCGCTGACCTGGTCGAGGCCGACATGGCCCGGGCGGTCGAGGGTGCGGACCTGGTTATCCTGGCCACGCCCGTTCTGGCCGTGGCCGATATCATGGCCGCCATCGCACCAGGGCTGAAACCCGGTTCGACCGTCTCCGATGTCGGCTCGGTGAAGGGATCAGTGTCGGAGGCCATGCAGGCCGCTGCGCCGGACGGGGTCTTCGTGATCCCCGGGCATCCGATTGCGGGCAGCGAACAGTCAGGACCAGATGCCGGGTTTGCCGAGCTGTTCCACGACCGCTGGACCATCCTCACGCCCATCACGGCCCGCACGGAAGACGCCTATGCCCTCGCCGTAGCGCGCCTCTCCAGCTTCTGGCGCACCCTGGGCGCCCAGGTCGAACTGATGGACGACAAGCACCATGACCTGGTTCTTGCCGTGACCAGCCACCTGCCTCACCTCATCGCCTACAATATCGTCGGCACCGCCGCTGACCTGGAAGAGGTCACCCGCGCCGAGGTGATGAAATACTCGGCCGGCGGCTTCCGGGACTTTACCCGCATCGCCGCCTCCGATCCGACCATGTGGCGGGACATCTTTGTCGCCAACCGCGAGGCGGTGCTCGATGTGCTGGGCCGCTTCACCGAGGACCTTCAGGCCCTGTCCCGCGCCATTCGCTGGGGCGAGGCGGACAAGCTGCATGACCTGTTCTCGCGCACCCGGGAAATCCGGCGCGGGATCATCGCCCTTGGACAGGAAAGCGCCGAGCCCAACTTCGGCCGCAACCGGGGCAAGCAATGAGCGGTTACGGATGGCTGGCCATTGCCATCCTGGCCGAGGTGATCGCGACCACCGCCCTGAAGGCCTCCGGCGGGTTCACGCGGCTATGGCCATCCCTGGTCACGATCGCCGGCTACGGTATCGCCTTCTACGGCCTCTCCATGACGCTCCGCACCGTGCCGCTGGGACTGGCCTATGCCCTCTGGTCGGGGGTCGGGATCGTGCTGATCACGGCCATCGCCTGGATCGCCTTCAAACAGACCCTGGATACGCCCGCCCTCGTCGGGATCGGACTGATCCTGGCCGGGGTGCTGGTGATCAACCTGTTTTCCAGGTCCGCGGCCTGACCCGACAGGGTCACCCCGGCTCAGGTTGATCAGCACCTTACCGCAATCGGCCCGCAGACCCGCGCGAATGACGGACGCCGGGGCCAGGACATTGGCCGCCAGGCGGTTTTCATAAACCACTCTCGTTGATCGTCCGCCATGGCCGGCCTCCAGCCGCCATTCGCCCTGAATGAACTTGAGGTCGCCCCCCGTCTGGCGGAACACGAACCGGCTGAAGGGCATGTAGTCGGACCGATAGAGGCTGCGCAGGGTCGGGACGAACAGGGTTCCGGCGGTCACCTGTCCCCGGATATCCCAGCCCGGACCGCTCTCGACAACACGGCAGATCGTCAGGTTGGCGTTCATTTTCCGCACCCGGACGCAGTCCGGCATCGCCGCCCAGACCATCGGTGGCGGCGCGTCGATCTCGATGGCTGCCAGGATCACCGCTGCCTCCCCGGACTGACTGACCCTGACCCAGGGCTTGCCCGTCTTCAGGACGGCTTCTGCCTGCTCTTGCAGGGCTCCCGCCAAGAGGGAAGTCGCCCGGAGGCTGGGCAGGGAGGTCACGATCAACAGGACGAAACGGGCCCTTCGATGATCGCTCCAGCGGGGCAGGAGAACTACGGGTTTAGGGTTGCGACGGATGCAGCCGGCCCCTGGTCCAGGGTTCACCCCGGGGCACGGGATTGTCAGCGTCACATTCTTCGGTCATTTGCGGGCATTGAAGACAGGCGCTGCGCCAACCTGCGCTGACAGCCCGGCCGAACCCCGGTCGCTTCGCTCGAAATGGAAGGAAAAACAATATGTTCTCGCATATCATGATCGGCGCCAACGATCTGGACAAGGCCAAGACCTTCTATGACGCCGTGCTGGGAACCCTCGGCGTTCCCCCGGCCATGGTCGACGGCCACCGGATTTTCTACATGACCCCGACCGGCGTCTTCTCGGTCTCCAAGCCGATCAATGGCGAGCCCGCCAGCTTCGCCAATGGCGGCACCGTGGGCTTCGCCTGCAGCAGCCCCGAACAGGCCGACGCCTGGCACGCCGCCGGCATCGCCAATGGCGGAACCACCTGTGAAGATCCCCCCGGCGTTCGCGAAGGCGGCATGGGCAAGCTCTACCTCGCCTATCTGCGGGACCCCGACGGCAACAAGCTCTGCGGCCTGCACCGCATGGGCTGATCCCCGGTCTACGGCGTCGTCATCCTGGCCAGCCTCGACGCCCCAGGATGACGACAGCCTGACGAAGCGGAAAACTTGGCGCTTGGCATTCCCGACGACCGGTGATATCCGCCGCGCCCTCAACAACGAGATGACCATGGCCCGCAAAGCCCTGACCTGCCTGTCCGTCAATCGTCCTCTCGGCCGCCAGCCGCAGAGCATTGATGCGCGCGCGTGGGAGTGGGTTTTCGTCTAGGGATCATCGCGATCTTGAGATGCAGGAAAGAACCCCTCCCGGCCCGGCCTGGAGGGGTTCCTCGTTTCAGAGGGTTTCCTTTTTCCAGTCCGCGACGCCGGGAGGGGATGGAAAAAGCGAAAAGGACGACCGCCATGAGCGGCTACGAGGCCTTCGAAAGCGAAGGCGTTCACATCAAGGCCTGGACCCGGGGCGTACCGATCGAGGACGCCGCGATGCAGCAGCTGCGCAATGTCGCCAGCCTGCCCTTCATCCACAAGCATCTGGCCGTCATGCCCGATGTGCACTGGGGCATGGGAGCGACGGTAGGGTCCGTCATTCCCACGGTCGGGGCGATCATCCCGGCCGCCGTGGGCGTGGATATCGGCTGCGGCATGATGGCGGTTCGCACCAGCATCCGGGCCGAGCACCTGCCCGATGACCTGTCGGCGATCCGGTCCGGGATCGAGGCTGCCGTACCGCATGGCCGGACGGACAACGGCGGTCGCAATGACAAGGGCGCCTGGAGCGACTCACCGCCGCAAGCCTCGGCCGACCGCTGGTCTGCCCTGCAGGCCGGCTATGACGCTGTCGTCGAAAAGCACCCCAAGGCGGCCCATCCCCGTGGACTGGGTCACCTCGGCACCCTGGGCACCGGCAACCACTTCATCGAGCTCTGCCTTGATGAGGCGGGCGATGTCTGGGTGATGCTTCACTCCGGCTCCCGGGGCGTGGGCAACCGGTTTGGCAGCTATTTCATCGAGCGGGCCAAACATGAGATGCGGCGGTGGTTCATCAACCTCCCGGACCAGGACCTGGCCTACTTCGCCGAGGGGACGGAGGGGTTCATCGACTATATCCGGGCGGTCAGCTGGGCGCAGAAATACGCCCGGGCCAACCGGGAAGTGATGATGGACCTGGTGCTGGCGGTGCTCCGGCAGTCCTTCCCCGACCTTGCGGTGACCCAGGAGGCGGTGAACTGCCACCACAACTACGTCACGCGGGAAAAGCACTTCGGCAAGGAGGTGTTCATCACCCGGAAGGGGGCCGTGAAGGCAGGACTTGGCGATCTGGGCATCATTCCCGGCTCGATGGGGGCGAAATCCTTCATCGTGCGGGGCAAGGGCAACCCGGATAGCTTCTGCACCTGCTCGCATGGCGCAGGCCGGGCCATGAGCCGGAACGAAGCGCGGCGGCGGTTTTCGGTCGAAGACCACATCGCCGCCACCCGCGGTGTCGAATGCCGGAAGGACGCCGAGGTGATCGATGAGACGCCGATGGCCTACAAGGACATCGACGCCGTCATGGCCGCCCAGGCCGATCTGGTGGACGTGGTGCACACGCTCCGGCAGGTCATCTGCGTCAAGGGATGAGCCAGCCGTCGGGGCTCCGGCTCCGGGCGGTCAGTCCATCGGGCTGACGGCTGCCGGCTCATCCCGTCACCGACAGGGCTTCCAGTTCCCTATCCGGCGCCCCTGGAACTCAGAGGGGTTCAGAACCCTGGACGCCGGCGCCCGACGGCCCCAGAAACCCAGCCGTCGCCTCGATGGCCTCGACCAGTCCGACCCGCTGGATCTCCACCCCTTCTGGCAGGGCGGCGAACAGCCGGGTCGGCGAGGCGGAATCCAGCATGACGAACACCCCCTTGTCATCGGCGCGGCGGATCAGCCGGCCAAAGGCCTGGGCGATCCGCGACCTGGCCACCGCGTCATCATAGCCCTTGCCGCCAAATCGCGCCCGGCGCGCCTTGTGCAGGATGTCGGGCCTCGGCCAGGGCGCCCGGTCAAACACCAGCAGGCGCAACGACCGGCCCGGCACATCCACCCCGTCGCGGACCGCGTCCGTGCCCAACAGGCAGGCGTCTTCCTCGGCCCGGAAGATATCCACCAGGGCGCCGACCTCCAGCGGATCGACATGCTGGGCATAGAGGGCCAGCCCCCGGTCGGCCAGGGGCGCGGCGATCCGCTCATGCACGGCCTTCAGCCGCCTGATCGCCGTGAACAGGCCAAGCCCCCCGCCGCCGGCCGCCAGGAACAGCTCCCGCATGGCGGCCGCCACCTGCCGGGCATCGTCCTTGGCGACATCGGTCACCACATAGGCCCGGGCCTGCCGGGCATAGTCGAAGGGCGAGGTCAGCCTCAGGGTCTTGGGCCGGTCCGGCAGCCGGGCGGCGCCGGTGCGCATCTCCGCCAGGGCAAAGGGATCGTCCGAGGCGGGATCGGTCAGGGTGGCGCTGGTCACCAGCACGCCATGGGCCGGGGCGATGACGACGGCGGTCAGGGGCTCGGTCGGATCGACCCAGTGGCGGCGACTGGCCGCATCCACCACCCGGCCATAGAGGAAGGTCGCGTCAAACCAGTCGACAAAGTCCGGATCGTCCTCGGCATCCTCCTCGATGGCCTTCAGCATGGAACGCCAGGCCGGCAGGGTCATCCGCGCCCGGCGATCCAGGCCCCGCAGGGCGCCCTCGATCCGGGCCCGTTCGGAGGTGTTGAGCTCATCGGCGTCCCAGTCCAGGACATCCTCCAGATGCCGCGCCAGGGCCAGCAAGGGCGCCTCGACCCCGGCCAGGGCGGAGGCGGCGGCGGAGGCGGTTTCGCGGACCCGGTCGATGGCCGGCCGGGCGGCGCATTCCATGCCCAGGTCCGCCGCCCCGGCGTTGCGCTCGGAGTTGCGGGCGCGAAGTTGGTCCAGCACGGCCGCCAGGAAGGTTTCCACCGGCCCCATGGGATTGATCTCCCCGCCCGGCGGCGCGATCCGGCCGGACCAGCCCTCACCCGGCAGGATCGCCGCCGCCCGGGTCGCATCCTGCAGCGCGCGCCGTGCATCCTCCCGGTCGCCCAGCACATCCATCAGCCGGGTCTCCAGGCCCCGGCCCCGCCGGCCGCGACCTTCCGGCCCCCGGATCCAGCGACGCAGTTCAGCGGCCTCGGCGCCGGAGAGCGCCGTGGAAAAGGCGCTGTCGGCCGCCTCGAACAGATGATGGCCCTCGTCGAACACGATCCGCTTGAGCGCTGTCGTCTCGACGTCGCCCTTCGAGCCCCGGGCCCGCCGGGCGCCGTCAAAGGCCGCCTGGGTCAGGACCAGGGCGTGGTTGGCGATCACCAGGTCCGCCCGGCGGCTGGCCCTCACCGCCTTCTCGACGAAACAGGCCCGGTAATGGCCGCAGGCGGCATGGACGCATTCGCCGCGCCGGTCGACCAGATTGGCGCTGCTGGCCTGGACCGATGGCGCGATGGCGAACAGGGTCGGCAACCAGGCCGGAAAATCACCGCCGGTCATGTCGCCGTCCCGGCTGGCCCGCACCCAGCGCGCCGCCAGTCCCATGCCGATCAGATCACCATTGCCCAGCATGGCGGCCTGGGCCTGTTCCTGGAAATTCAGCAGGCAGAGGTAGTTCTCGCGCCCCTTGCGCACCACGGCCTTGCGGGCGCGAACCTCCGGATCGGGAAAGATCGCGGCGCTTTCCCGCTCGATCTGGCGCTGAAGGGCGCGGGTATAGGTGCTGATCCAGACGGCGGGGCCGTTTTCCTCGGCCCAGATCGAGGCCGGCGCCAGGTATCCCAGGGTCTTGCCGATGCCGGTCCCGGCCTCCGCCAGCACCATGCGGGGCTCGCCCTCCCGGTCCCGGGGCGAAAAGGCGAAGGCCGTTTCGGCGGCGAACACCGCCTGCATGGGCCGGGCTTCATCCAGGCCGGACTGCTGCAGCAGCTCGGCGAGGCGCGCCTGGGCCGCCTCCGGGGTCACGGGCCTTGACCCTGGCTCGCCGGGCGGCGGCTGGTCCTCCCATTCCGAGACCCGGGCCCAGACATCCAGGCCCGATCCGCGTCGTCCCGCCTCGCCGACAGTCCGGCTGCGCAGGGCATTGACCACCGCCGGTCCCCAGGCCCAGCCGGCCCGATCCATGGTCTCGGCCAGGTTCAGGGCTTCCTCGCGCGAGGGCCAGGGGCGCTCGGCCAGTTCAGCCAGCAGGCTCTGACAAACAGATTTCAGGGCGCCGGCCTGGGCTGACGCGCCGATCGGTTCCGGCAATCCCAGGGCCTGGGCGAGCCCGGCCGCCGATGGGGCGGAAAACCGCGCAGGACGCACAAAGGCATAGAGTTCCAGGGCATCCAGCACGCCCCGGGTCCGCACCGGCGGCTGCAGTCCCAGCCGCCGCGCCGTCATGGCGGCGTGGGCGACCAGCACAGGACCGGCCTCCGCCAGCGCCCTCGCCTCGGGGGCCTTGAGCGTTCGGGCGCCGGCCTCATCCGCCACCGCGCATTTGGGTCCCGGCAGCACCACGAGCGCCGCCACCGAATCTGGAAGGAATTGCAGCGCGGTCACCGCGCCTGACTACCCCCGCCCCGCCAAAAACGAAACAGGAACATCAGGGTGCGGGTCGATCGCCCGCCAGCCTGGTTTCAAGGGACTCGCGGTCCGGCGCGAACCAGACCCCCTCACCCCGGTTGGATTCGGCGACAAAGGCGCGAAGGGCCGAACTGGCTTCGAGCGCCGGAGTGATGTCCCCGACCAGGGCGACCTTCATCCGATCGTTGGTGAACTTCTGCAGGATGTCCCCGGCCAGTCGCGAGGACAGATCGAGAAAGGCCGGCGACAGGCGAGCGACGGGAATCACCACCCGGCTTGCGCCGATGGACATGGCGTCGCCCAGCATCGACAGGGCATCATCCACGGACGATACCAAAGGCCCGCTGTCCGGCGCGTAGTAGACGATCTCCGGCTGCGACATGGCGATGGACTTCCAACCTCCCCGATCGGGACCCGGAATCGCCTGCAGAACCCCTCGACAGACAGTCCGGCCTGGCTACCAGATCCCGTCACGGTAGGCCAGGACGACCGATCCCGTCCAGACACCGACGGGGGCCGTGTCCCCGCCAACCCGCAGCCACTCGCATCCGATGGGCGGCGCCGGCAGTCCGCAGGGCCCCGGGTCCGGATAGTGGCCCGCGCCAATCCAGGTCCTGGGAAAGACCACGGACCAGGTTCCGATCCATCCGATTGACAGGACCGGCCCGGCCTCTCCGGACCGGTCCTGTTCGCAATCACCAGAAGACGTTGCGATAGACCGACAGGACGCGCCCGGTCCAGATATCGACCAGCAGGGCATCCTCGCCGACCCGGACCCACTCACAGCCGATGGGCGGATAGGGAAGACCGTAGCTGGCCCGGTTCAGATAGTAGCTGGCGATGAACCAGCCCCGCGGCAGATAGGCGCCGCGCGACCAGCTGTTGGCGTACCAGCCATTGGGTCTGCGGTAGGCGGAAATCCGGTACTTGCGGGGCGAAACATAGGACGGACGCCAGCGGCTCTGATCGAACGCACGACGGCCCTGATCACGCGTCCTGAGCGCCCGACCTTCACCTGGCCGCTTCACCACCGTCCGCTGCTTGATCACCTGTTGCTTGACGGCCGGCCGCTCACCGGCCTGACGATCATTTCTCTGCTGCACCCTGCCCGGGCCGTCGCGGTCGCCTTGGACCTTGCCGCCCTGCCGGTCATTCCCTGGCGCCTGCGGCTTGTCGGCCCTGGCCGGTTCGGCCTTGGGCGCTCTTGCCGGCTTGTCAGCGCGATCCCGCTTCTGCTGGCGGTCCTGCTTGTCTTCGCGCTTCTGGTTTTCCACCTGCGCGCCGGACAAGTTCTGTCCTTGTTGCGCATAGGACGCAGTGCCGGCCAGCAGGGCCAGAACAAGCGCCGTAGCGAGGGTCTTTTTCATCTTCGGTCTCCTGCGCCACCCTCTATTGAGGAAGGATCACCGACCGAAATGCCCAGATCAATAATTTGATCCATGGACCGCCGCTCATCGCAATAAAAGTTCGATACTGAAAGTCTCTATTCCATTTACTGAAAACCCCAGCGCCTTTCGTGTTTCTTCGTCAGCGTCCCGTTCGAAATCCGGCGCCCCCTTGGCGACAGATCGGGAAACAGCGCCGACCTCATCCCCCTCGAAACAGAACAGGAACATGATATATCGCCGTGATGGATCCCGCTGCGCCCCTGGCGCCCCTCCCCGACGCCTTCAACACCTGGTTTGCGTCGCGCGGCTGGGCGCCCCGGCGCCATCAGCTGGAAATGGCGGCGGCCGGCCTCGCCGGCGAACACAGCCTGCTGATCGCGCCCACCGGGGGCGGCAAGACCCTCGCCGGTTTCCTGCCCAGCCTGATCGAACTGACCCAGAGACCGCCCGCCAACAGCCCGCGCGGCATCCACACCCTTTACATCTCGCCGCTCAAGGCCCTTGCCGTCGATGTCGAGCGCAATCTGCTGACCCCCATCTCGCAGATGGGATTGCAGATTGTCGCGGAGTCCCGGACCGGCGACACCGGCGTCTCCCGCAAGCAGAGGCAGAAGGTCAAACCGCCGGACATCCTCTTGACCACGCCCGAGCAGCTGGCCCTGTTCTGCGCCTGGGAAGGCGCCCGGCGCTATTTCGAGGACCTGCGCTGCGTCATCATCGATGAGGTGCACGCCCTCTGGCCGTCCAAGCGGGGCGACCTGCTGGCCCTTGCCCTGGCCAGGCTCCAGACCTTGGCCCCGTCCATGCGGCGGGTCGGCCTTTCGGCAACGGTGGACGATCCCGATGTTATCCGCCGCTGGCTGTCGCCGGTCCGCGCCGTCGAAACAGGCCCTGATGAAGCGCCTTTGGATTCCGCCCAGGCCGTTCGCCTCGTTCGGGGGCCCCCGGGACCCCTGCCCCAGGTCGATGTCCTGATCGCCGACGACCGGGTCCCCTGGGCCGGCCACACGGCCCATCACGCGATGCCGGACGTCTATGAGGTGCTCAAGCGACACCGCACCTCGCTGATCTTCGTCAATACCCGCTTCCAGGCCGAGTTCGCCTTCCAGGAACTGTGGAAACTCAACGACGACGGCCTGGCCATTGCCCTGCATCACGGCAGCCTGGCGGCCGAACAGCGCCGCAAGGTCGAGGCCGCCATGGCGCGCGGAGACCTTCGCGCCGTGGTCTGCACCTCGACCCTGGATCTGGGCATCGACTGGGGCAATGTCGACCTGGTCATCCAGCTGGCGGCCCCCAAGGGCGCCTCGCGCATGGTCCAGCGCATCGGCCGGGCCAATCACCGTCTGGATGAACCCTCCAAGGCCCTGTTCGTACCCGCCAACCGGTTCGAGGTGCTGGAATGCGAGGCCGCCCGGGAAGCCATCGCCGAAAACGCGTTCGACCGCGAGCCGGCCCATACCGGCGCCCTGGACATCCTAGCCCAGCACATCATGGGATGCGCCGTCTCCGAGCCTTTCGACCCCCTGGAACTCTATGACGAGGTCCGGTCTGCGGGCCCCTACCATGACCTGTCATGGGAAGACTTCGAAGCGGTCCTCGAGTTTGTCTCGACCGGAGGCTACGCCCTTCGCACCTATGACCGCTTCCGACGGATCGTGAAGCGGGCCGACGGGCGATGGAGCGTCCGCGACGCCCAGACCGCCCAGCGTCATCGCATGAACGTCGGCGCCATCCTTTCGCCCGCCGTCCTGGCCATCCGTCTGGCCGGTCGCCGGGGCCAGCCGGGGCGCAAGATCGGCGAGGTCGAGGAAGGCTATCTGGAGATGCTGGAGCCCGGCGACACCTTCATCTTTGCCGGCGGCGTCTGGCGGCTGCAGCAGGTGACGGCGACCGACGCCCTGGTGACGGCCGCGCCCCATGATGACCCCAAGCTTCCCAGCTGGGGCGGCAGCAAGTTTGCCCTTTCGACCTTTCTTGCGGCCAAGGTGCGCCGGATGATGTCGGACCCCGCCGCCTGGACCGCCCTGCCTGGCGATGTCCGGGAATGGCTGGAGATCCAGCAGCTTCGCTCCCGCATTCCGGGCCCCGATCAGATGCTGCTGGAGACCTTCACCCGGGGAAAGCGCTGTTTTCTGGTCTGCTACCCCTTCGAGGGTCGCCTCGCCCACACCACCCTGGCCATGCTGCTGACCCGGCGCCTGGACCGGCTGAAGGTCGGTCCCCTGGGTTTTGTCGCCAATGACTATGCGGTCGCCATCTGGTCACTGAAGCCGATGGATGATCTCGATTTCGACTCGCTGTTTGATCAGGACATGCTCGGAGATGATCTGGAAGCCTGGCTGGACGAAAGCTTCATGATGAAGCGGTCCTTCAAGGGCTGCGCCCTGCTGTCCGGCCTGATCGAACGCCGCATGCCCGGTTCCGAGAAATCGGGCCGGCAGGTGACCTTCTCCACGGACCTGATCTTCGACGTCCTTCGCCGCCATCAGCCTGATCATCTGCTCCTGCGCTGCGCCCGGACCGATGCGGCGTCCGGCATGATCGACGTGGCGCGGGTCGGACAGATGCTGGCCAGGATCCGGGGCCAGATCCTGCATTCCCCGCTCAGCCAGGTGTCGCCGTTCGCCGTGCCCCTGATGCTGGAGATCGGCAAGGAGCGGGTCGGCGGCGACGCCGCGGAAATGATGCTGGCCGAGGCGGCAGACGAACTGATTGCCGAGGCCATGACGTGAACGCCGCCGTCCTCAAGGAACGGGGATTTGCCGCCAGTCCCTGTGGCGGCCTTGCCATGTCCGTTCACGGCCTTGAAACCGTCATGCGGCCTTCCGGCGCCCTTTGGCTGGCCGCAGAGCAGACCCTCGTGGTCGCCGACCTGCATCTGGAAAAGGGCAGCGCCTTCGCGAGCCGGGGCCAGTTGCTGCCGCCCTATGACAGCGCTGAAACCCTCCGCAGGCTCGCAGCAGAGGTTGTGGCGACGGACGCCCGAACATTGATCCTGCTGGGAGACAGCTTTCACGACCGCCGGTCCGAGGCCCGCATGGCGGCGGCTGACAAGGACGCCATTCTGGCGCTGGCGGCCGGCCGCACCCTGGTCTGGGTCGTCGGTAATCACGATGCGGACGGTCCCGCGGCGCTTCCGGGCGATCTTGCCGATACGATCGATATCGGACCTCTCCGGCTGCGTCACGAACCCCTGCCAGGCCAGGCCGCCGGCGAGATCGCCGGACACCTTCATCCCTGCGCCAGGCTGGTCGGCCGGGGCCGCGCCGTCCGCCGGCGCTGCTTTGCGACAGATGGCCACCGACTGATCCTGCCGGCCTTTGGCGCCTATGCCGGCGGCCTCAATATTCGTGACCGGGCGTTTTCAGGCCTTTTCCAGGGACAACCGCTCGCGGTCGCCCTGGGCGCCGAGCGGGTCCACCCGCTCGGCTGGAACATGCTCGGACCGGACTGAAATCCGTCCGCTGGTTTTCTATCGGCTATAGGGCGAGAGGCGGGCAATCGTCGCCGCATCCAGTTGACCGCTCGGAGTCAGGCCCTGGTCGCGCTGATAGGCCCGGACCGCTCCGGCAAGCGCCGCCGAGGCCGAACCATCCTGTGGCCCCTGATAATAGCCGAGCCGCGAAAGGGCCTTCTGGGCCTGGGCCGCGGCTGGCGAGGCGCCGCCCGCCAGGGAGGCCTGGGTCGAGGGATTGGGCAGGGCCGCGCGATAGCCGGCGGCGGCGCGCTCGGCGCCGGCGCGCGCTTCGGCGCTCAGGCTGGAGCGGATGCGCTCGGCGCTGCCCTTGGATTCGGAGTCCCCCGCCCGACCGGCGATCAGATACCACTTGTAGGCTTCAGCCCCGTTCTGGGTGACCCCGAAACCCTCTTCATACAGCTTGCCCAGATTGTACTGGCTGTCGGTCAGGCCCAGGTCCGCGGCGCGGCGGAACCATTGGGCGGCGGAGGTCAGGTTCTTGGGACCGCCCGTGCCTTCGAAGAAATAGAGACCCAGATTATGCATCGCCTTGCGCTCGCCGCCCTGGGCCGCGCGTTCGGTCCAACGACGCGCCTCCAGGGCATCCTTGCGCAGGCCGCCCTCGCCATTTTCATATAGCTTGGCCAGATAGAACTGGGCGGGCGCATAGCCTTGATTGGCTGCCTTTTTCAGGCTGTCCAGACCGGTCAGGTCCCGGGCGTCCAGGCGGCGCACGGCGTCGGCGTAAAGGGCGCTGGCGGCCCGGTCCGCTGGCGGCGAGGCCAAGGGCGCCGCCGGGACGGCCGGCGCAGTGTCCGGAAGGGCCGATGCGCCGGAATCCATGGCCGCGCCGGGCGAGATCGCCATGGCGACCCTTGGGTCCTGGCCGCCGGCATCGGCGGGCTGGGCCTCGGCAGACTTGATCTCGGCCTCATCGGCCTTGCGGATTTCCAGGGCCCGCGCGATCCGGTCGACCTCGCCCCCGTCCTTTCCGCTCTGAGAAATGATGTAGCCCGTGAGGGCGATGCTGCCGCAGGCCAGCAGCCCCACCACTCCCAGAGTGGTCTGCAGGGCGGCGCCCGCCTTGCGGCGGCTTGCGGGCTCCCGGCCGCCAAACAGGCTCTTGGCCGGACCAGCCTTGGCCGACCGGGCTTCCGGTTGACCCGACAGTCTCGCCGCAGCCCGCGCCTGTTCGATGACTTCACGTGTGCTGGGCGCCCGGCCGGGCTCAGGATCAAACGCCAGCGGCGCCTCATCCACCGGTCCGGAACGATCGCTCCCGCTGGAAGCCAGGGCGTCCGCGGCCTCATAGTCGGCTTCCGACATCATGCCGGGACCGCCAGGAGCGCCAAAGGCGGGCGCTCCATAGGCAGGAACACCGGCCTGGGCGGCTGGCGCGGTCATCCCGGCGGAAAAGGCCTGGGGTTGAAAGGCAGCCGGCTCGAAGGCGTCTTCAGGAATGGCGCTGTCCCGGACCGAGAAGGGATCGGCCGAAAAGGGATCCGGCCCGAAGGCCATACCATTGGCAGTATCCGGACGGCGGCTGGATACGGCGACAACGGGTGGGGTCTGGGCAACCTGTTCCGCCAGTCGGCGCGTCGCGCTGGTCAGGGTGGCATCGATCTTGTCGCGCGCTTCGTCCAGCATCCGGGCCGTCCGCTCTTCGCTCTGGCGAATGCGGTCGGACAGGTCGCTGGAGGCTCGCTCCTGCCTCTGGCCCAACCGCTCGGAGACCCGGGCGACCTGTTCTCCGACCTCGTCGATCGCCTGGGCGCCGCGTCGTTCGGAATTGGCGATCCGTTCGGAAAGTCGCTCGGTGATCCGGGCAATCTCGGCGCCAAGTTTCTCGAGGGCCTGGGCCTGGGAGCCGTCGGTATGGGAGAGGCGCTGTTCGACCAGTCCGGCGATGCGGGAGACTTCACTGCCCACCTGCTCGACGGCCTGGGCGCTACGCCCCTCCACAGTCTGAACCCGGCGGCTGAGAGTATCGGCCATGCTGACCATCTCCCGTCCCATGCGTTCGATCGCCTGAGCCGATCGCTGCTCGGCCGCCTGGACGTGGGCGGTCATTTCACTGATCTTGTTCTCGACCCGGTCAAACCGTCCGTCTGTCGCGGCCCGCAGATTTTCGGCCATTTCCCGGCGAGTGGCCTCCAGTCGGACCGTCAGGCTCGAAGCCAGCGTCTTCAGCGGCGCCGTATTGTCCAGGCCCTCCATGCGGCGCAGCCGGCCATCCAGTTTGACGAAACTGGACCCCAGGTCATACAGCGCCGAACTGGTCTGTTTTTCCGCCGATTCCAGCCGGGTCAGAACCTGTTCGGCGACGGTCCGGGCAATCTGGTCAAGATCGGGCTCCGGCGCGGAGGATGGCTCCACGGCTTCGAGACCGGCGATCTTGGCTTCCAGAGCGGTGAGGGTCTCCCGATGGCGGATGTCGCCCTCATAGACCTGGGCCGCCACCTTGCCGATCGACCCTTCCAGGGCGCGCAGCGCTTCTGCGGAGCGCGGACCAACGGCCTCGGCCTCGACCCGGTCCAATCGTTCCTGGGTTCTCTGCTGTTCGGTCCGCAGGTCTTCGAAGGCCCCCTCGAACCGGGCCGCGACGGCGATATGTTCCCGCTGGGAGACCTCAAGCCGGGTCAAAGCGCCGCGAACCGATTGGTCAATGCCGGTGATGGCCAGGGTTGACCGTTGTTCCGCCGCCTCGATCCGGGCGGTCAGCCGCTCGATGGCGTCGGCAACCTTGCCCACCTCATCGGCGGGATGATGCACGGCCTCGTAGCGAGGCGGCGCGTTCTTGCGCGGCGTCTCGATGACCAGCGGGTCTTCGATCGTTGGCTGGGGATCGTGGCTCGACCGGTCGTCCTGCGCGACCAGCTCATTGATCCATTCACCCAGGCTCATGCCTGACCGACGCGCCAGATCTTTCGCGATCTCTCGCGCTTCAGGGTCGATCCCCTTAACGCTCCAGGGCGCCCCGGCAGTCATTCGAATCGCTCTCCCGGCCTACAACGACCGACGCTATCCACCGAGCCATTGTGTGTAAACGAAGGGTTAACGCTATATGTAGCGCTCGGCGCGATAACCTGTGGATGGATGCCCCGGGTTGGTCGCAGGCTGTAATCTTCCGCGCCCGGAAAGTTAACAAATCCCTAATTCCGCCTCGGGTCACCGTGTCGAAATCTGCACGGTCCGCCGACCCTTGCGCCCCGGCCGGCCGGGCGCCAAATCAGCGCATGGACCTGCCTCTCACCGTCGCCTTGATCGCCGGCCTGTCCGCCTTGACCGTCTTTGCGGGATGGCGCGGCGCCCGGCCGCCAGACTTTGTCCGGGGACCCCGAATGATCCCCTGGCGCCCCATCATGGTCGCTGGTGCGGCCAGCGCCATGATGCTCATGCTGCATCTGGCCAACCTGCTCGGCCTGGTTACGGGGCGATAGGAGCAGCGGTCAGGGCGGGTTCCTCGCGACGGGACTTGCGGGTCAATCCAGCCATTCCGCCGGATGACAGCAATCCGACGTCCGCCAGCAGAAAGGGAATCTGCCATCGGTGCGGCGCGGCGATGTAGCGAGGCCGCCATAGCGGGTCGTACTTGTCCTTGTATCGTCGAACCCCGCGGAAATTGTAGAAGTCCTCGCCACGCTCGAACAACAAGCGACCGACACGCGACAGGATCGGAGCCAGGGGCCGATCCTCCAGACCCGCCAAAGGCGCGACCCCGAAGTCGAAAGCGCGGTATCCCTGATCGCGCCCCCAGGTCAGAAGTTCGACGAACAGGAAATCCATGATGTTCTTGGGGCCGTCCTCGCTATAGCGCATCAGGTCCATGGAAAAACTGCTGTGGGAGGATGCCGGCCAGAGCGTTGCGAAGGCGATGATCCTGTCCTCGAACCAGACAAGGGCGACCGGAAACTCGTTGACGTAGCGAGGAATGAAGCCCCCCAGCGAGAAACCCTTTTCGGCCCCGGCATGGGTGGCCAGCCAGGCATCGGAGATGGGTTTCAGCTGCGCCAGCGGCGCTGATCCGGGCGGCGCCACTTCGAAGCGGGCCCCCGCCTCGCCGGCCTTGCGCCAGTTTCGACGCAGGACTTCACGACGGCGTCCTGCGAGCGAAAAATCTTCCAGCGGGACCGAAGCGGACTCGCCGATCTTCTGGACGAAGAAACCCAGCTCCACGACATCGGCCAGGTCCTCCGGATCAATCCCGTAGAGGCCCGGCCTGGCGGCATGGGCATCCGCCATTTCCCGAAACCTCCAGAGCAGTTCCAGGCTCTCGCAACGACGCCCCACCGGCGGTCCCATGGCCACCCAGGACCGGCCCCGCACCCCGAACATCAGGAAGCTTTCGCCGCTGTCGGAAAAAATGAACCGCTTGTCGCCCAGCAGGGCCAGGTTCGACTCCGGCTCTGCGCTTTCGGCCGAGGCCAGGATGGCCCGGACCCTGGCAAAATTCGGATCATCTTCCCCGGCCACGGCAGGCGTGGCGGCAGTGGCGAAGAGACGCCAGATTCCGACCGCCATGAGCAGGATCGCCGCCCCGACGGAAGACCGGATGGCCCGTTCCGTGTCCGCGTCGGCGAGCATCCGCAACAGGGGTTGATCCATGTTGCCGACACTGTGGAACGACCACCACCCCAGGAAACCGGCTCCCGCCAGAAGCGCTGCTGCAGAGAGCAGCCAGCCCGGCGTGATCTCCATCCGGCTCAGACGGGCCGTCCGCGGAAAGGCCGCCCGAAACGGCGCCACAAACAGCAGCAGCAGGCTGAGCAGCGCCGTTTCTTCCAGGTTGAATCCCTTGAGCGGGGCCAGAGCCGCCGCGAGGACAAGACAGCCGATCGTCGCCGCCCAGGCCGCGCCCAGCCGGGCCCTTAGACCGAAGGCCAGGAGGATCAGGACCAGGCCCAGCAGCGAGGACGCCAGATGGCTGGCGTCGATCAGGGCCGGAAACAGGACGTCAATCAGCAGCGCCAGACGGCCCGGGTCCGTGGGCGTGGCGCCCGAAGCCAGCAGGACAACCCCGCCGACCAGGGCCGCCCCCGCCGACAGGGTCGGCGCGGCGGCAAGCCCGGCAGAACGAAGTTCGGATGTGCGCATGCGACTCTCTGCCGGGACGATCAGACGCAAACCTAGGGCCAAGGTGTGACAGTCGCCAGTGGGGCGGAAAACTGATTCAGGCGCTTCGACGGGCCAGCCAGATCACATGTTTTGCTCCGCTCCTGCCGGCGCGGGCCCGCACGGTGCGCTCCTCCACGACCAATCCGGCCTGGGTCAGCCGTCGCGAAAAGGCAGGGTTGGGGGCCGAGGACCAGACGGCCAGGACACCGCCGGGGCGCAGGGCCTGGCGCGCCGCCGCCAATCCGGCGGCGCTGTAGATCCGGTCATTTTCCTTTCGGGTCAGACCTTCTGGGCCATTGTCGACATCCAGCAGGATGGCGTCCCAGCCGGCGCGCGGTCCTGGGTCTAGCGCCTCACTTCGGATCAGCGGCCCGATATCGCCCAGATGAAAGTTGACCCGGGGATCGACCAGGGATGCGCCATGCAGACCCGCCATCGGCCCCCGGGCCCAGTCCAGAACCTCCGGCACCAGTTCCGCCACGATGATCCGGGTCCGGGCGTCGGAAACGGCAAGTTGCGCCCTCAGGGTGAAACCCATGCCCATGCCGCCAATCAGCACCCGGGCGCCATCTGAAATCGAGTCCCCGCCGATCGCCGCCCAGGCAAGGGTCGCAAGCGCCTCTTCCGATCCGCTCAGCCGACTGTTCATCAGTTCGATGGACCCGGCCATGATGGAAAACTCCTGTCCGCGCTGCATCAGCCGCAGGACGCCGCCATCGTCAGGCACGACGGCGCTGGCCAGATGGACCCAGGGAAGCATGGCGAAAACCTAGACAGCGGCGTGGCGGGGCCTCGCCTATAGCCTTCGACAACTCCGGGCGCACCCCGGACCTGGCGATCTCCCGGTCGTGGCAGGTGCTGGCGCCTTGCGGGTTTTCCGGAGTGACCGGACGATGCCGGTCGCCAGGCCCCCAGCGCCCCGCGTCAGGCCTGGGGCGCCGCAGGGAGGGCGGCGTCACGAGGGTCGAGGTCGAACAGCTCGCAGAGGCGAAGCACGGTTGCTTGTTCGTCCTCGTCGAAAGCCCCGTCCGAAGCCGCGACCCGGCAGGCTGCATCAATGATCAGCCGCGCCGGGCCGGCATGGCCCCGCAGTCGGATAATGGCGGCTTCCGCAGCGGCGACGCCATCATCCGGATCGCGCATGAACCGGTCGACGAGGCTTTCGAAGGCGGCCAGCGCTTCCTCGATGCCAAAGACCGATACGGCATCGAGGCGTCGCATCCGCTCCAGCGCACTGCGACGCTCATCGGATGTCACCCAGCCGTCTGCCAGGGCGACCAGCGCACAGGCCGACACCAGGGCGTCAAGTTGTGCCGACTCGCTGGGAGTCCAGACATCCTGGGGCGTTGAAAACTGCGGACGCCGCAGCCCGGAACGGTGGCCGGTCATCGGCGCTCGTCCCCGGACCGGTATCCGGTCCCCAGGGACCACCGGCGGGCAGCGGCCTGGATCATGATCAATCGCGGGGTTGGACGGTAGTAGCGGCCCTGCGACGACCCTTGGGGGCTGCCGAGGCTCCTCATCATCCGCGCGAGCAGATAGACAAACCGTTCCATGTAACCATGCATTGTGACGCTCTCCTCTGATCAGTGGATGGATGCGCCTGACGCCGGCCGGGGGGTTTGGGAGGCTTCGGACCAGACATCAGGCGCACCCGATGCGGTCCGACATCACGTACCTCCGGGGGAGAGGTGTTCGTCAGAGGGGCCCGGCCCGCTGCATTGAGATGGGAAGACTCTTCAGGGTCTCAAGTCCTCTGCTCATGAATGATCACCATGGTTATGATGAAATTTCCTCATTCACTCCAGACCTGATCGCCGATCCAGCGACGACAGGATGAACTCCGCCAGGCGATGGCCGGCGGGCGGCACGGCGCCTCTGGCTTTCAACAGGGCAATCTCGGCGTCTGCCAGATTCGGCATGCCATCCCGCAGGATGCAGAGATCGTCCGGCGCCATGTCCCGCGGGAGAACGGCGATCCCGAGGCCAGCCCGGAGCGCAGCCAGCTGACCGGCCAGGGAGGGACTGGAATAGGCGGCGCGCCAGGGTCGGCCTGCTGCCTCCAGCGCCGTGATGGCTCGCTTCCGGTAGACGCAGGGTGACGGCGCCACGACCAGAGGCGTGGCTGTTTGTGGCTTGAGCAGGTCAGGCCCCAGTCCGACCCAGACCAGCGGTTCCCGCCAGACCCGCACCCCCAGCTCCGGTCCCAGAGGCTCGCGCTTGATCAGGGCGAGATCCAGGCGGCCGTCCCGCAGTTGTTCCAGCAGATTGAGGGTCAGGTCGCAGGTGACCGACAGCGCGACCCTCGGGTGGCTTCGGGCAAAGGTTCCCAGAACGGCAGGCAGGTGGGTCGTTGCAAAGTCTTCGGGCGCGCCGAGCCGGACCTCCCCCTCGACGTCATCCGCCGCCATCCCGGCCAGGATTTCGTCATTGAGCCGGATCAGCCGCCTGGCCAAGGGCAGAAAGGCTTCGCCCTGCTCGGTGAGCGCCACCTGGCGCGGGTCCCTGGACAGCAGGATCTGGTCCAGCTGCGACTCAAGTCGACGGATCTGCAGGCTCATGGCCGATTGCGTGCGGCCCAGCCGGGCCCCCGCCCGCGTGAAGCTCTGGCATTCGCAGACCGCGATGAAGGCCCTCACGAGGTCAAGATCCAGATTGGTGAGGCGGGGCAATCGACAGCTCCATTCGCAACAGGCTTCAACCGATATAGGGATGGCCAGGACGAACCTTAACCGGTGCGAATCCCCCTGGGCGTCCAGGTCCGTCGAAACTGGGGAAACAGGTCGCACCGGATGAATCTGGACCGCTGACATGGCTGAAGCTCTTGCACTGCCCCATCGCCATCTGGCCGACCTCACCCTGAACGTCGGCTTCGACCGCATGACCACGATCGGTGAGACCCCGGCCGGCCTGCGGCGGATCGCCCCGATCACCGGCGGGTCCTGCACCGGCGCCCGGCTCAACGCGACCGTCGTCGAAGGCGCCGACTGGGTCGTCAACCGTCCCGACGGGGTCATGGTGATCGACGTCCGCCTGACCATGGCTGCGAAGGACGGCGCCATGATCTACCTGACCTATCAGGGCCGGTTCCTGGCTTCTCCCGACGCCATGGCCCGCTTTCGCCGCGGCGAACTGCTCGACCCGGCCGAATACTCGCTGGTGATCACCGCGCGGTTCGAGTGCGGCATGGCGGCCTATGCCTGGCTGAACAACGCCATCGTCTTGGGCATCGGCGAACAGACGGCGACCGGACCGATCTACCGGCTGTTCGAGATCGGCTGATCGCCCCGGCCCCAGTCCGGCAAACATCCGTTTGAAAGTCTTGCCCAGACCCCGGCAAGGCCTCTAGTCTGCATCCGACACGGCGAGCACCCCCTCGGCCGACGCACAGCTTGCGAGAAACCAACATGGCTGACTTTGGCGCCACCGAACTGGAAACCTTCCGCACTGAAACCCGCGCCTGGCTGGAGGCCAACTATCCGCCGTCCCTGCATGCGCCCATGACGGAAGACGACACCCCCTGGGGCGGCCGCAATGCCCGCTATTCCAATCCCGACATCCAACTGTGGATGGACCGCATGGCGGCCAAGGGCTGGACCGCGCCCATGTGGCCGACCCAATATGGCGGCGGCGGGCTGACCAAGGAACAGAACAAGGTCCTCGACCAGGAACTGCGCCGCCTGAAGGCCCGGCCGGCCTTGAGCAGCTTCGGCGTCTGGATGCTGGGCCCGGTGCTGCTGGAATACGCCACCGAGGAACAGAAGCAGAAATTCCTGCCGGGGATCATCAAGGGCCAGATCCGCTGGTGCCAGGGCTATTCGGAACCGGGCGCCGGCTCCGACCTGGCCGGCCTCCAGACCCGCTGCGAGGACCAGGGCGACCACTTCCTGATCAACGGCCAGAAGGTCTGGACCTCCTACGCCGACCAGGCCGACTGGATCTTCTGCCTGGTGCGCACCGACACCAGCAAGAAGCACGAGGGCATTTCCTTCGTCCTGTTCGACATGACCACCGCCGGGGTCGAGACCCGTCCGATCAAGCTGATCAGCGGTTCTTCGCCCTTCTGCGAAACCTTCTTCACCGATGTGAAGGTGCCCAAGGAACAGCTGGTGGGCCGGCTCAACGGCGGTTGGGAAATCGCCAAGCGGCTGCTTCAGTATGAGCGTCAGAACATCTCGGCCGGCGGATTCGGCGGCGTATCGGGTTCGGACATCGCCGATGTCGCCAAGAGCTATGTCGGCGAGGACTCGGCCGGCCGCATCGAGGATCCGGACCTGCGCGCCCGCATCGCCAGCCACAAGATGGACCAGCACGCCTTTACCCTGACCATCCGCCGGGCCGAGGCCGAGTCCAAGACGGGCAATGGCCCCAGCGCCGCCACCTCGATCATCAAATACGCCGCCGCCAAGCTGAACCAGGAGCGCACCGAGCTGCTGGTGGAATCCATGGGCCTGCAGGGCCTGGGCTGGGAAGGTCCCCAGTTCAAGCCGGAAGAAAAGGGCGCCATCCGCTCCATGCTGCGGGCCAAGGCCAACAGCATCGAAGGCGGCACCAGCGAGGTGAACCTGAACGTCATCGCCAAGCGGGTGCTCGGCCTGCTGGACCACCAGTAGAAACCCGGAGGGCCGTCCAGGCAGGGTGCGTCCTTCGACACGCCCCTGCGGGGCTACTCAGGATGACGATATCATGGACCGCAAGCCCCCCTCTTTCGTCATGCTGAGTAGCGCGCCGAAAGGCGTGCGTGTCGAAGCACGCAGGCGGGCGCCGCTCTATTGGATATCAGAAAGCCCGGACCAATGATCGAGTTCTGGTACGAGTTCGCCTCCACCTACAGCTATCCCGCCGCCATGCGCATCGAGGCCATGGCGGAAGAGGCCGGCGTGGCCGTGGCCTGGCGGCCGTTCCTTCTGGGACCCCTGCTGCACGAGCACCAGGGCATGACCGACAGCCCCTTCAATGTGGTGCCGGTCAAGGGCCAGTATATGTGGCGGGACATGGAGCGGGTCTGCGCCCAGGAGGACCTGCCCTTCACCCATCCCAGCCAGTTCCCCAGAAACACCCTGCTGGCCGCCCGTTGCGCGGTGGTCGGTATAGAGGAAGGCTGGACCCCGGCCTTCACCCGCGCGGTCTATGCCGCCAACTTCGTGGCTGACGCCGATATCGGCAGCCCGGATGTGCTCGGCGCCCTGCTGGAAGAGGTGGGGGCCTCACCCACAGCCGTTCTCGCCGCCGCCCAGGCCGCGCCCGCCAAGGATCGCCTGAAGGATCATGTGGCCCAGGCCCGGGCCCGCGGGATCTTTGGCTCTCCCAGTTTCCTGACCCCGGACGGCGAGCTGTTCTGGGGCAATGATCGACTTGAACAGGCCCTGACCTGGGCCTCCCGCCACCAAGAAAGGGAGACTGCCTGACATGGCCGTCCTGACCGAAGAACAGACAATGCTCCGCGATTCAGCCAAGAGCTGGACCCAGGAAGCCTCGCCGGTGTCGAAACTCCGGGCCCTGCGCGACAGCAACAGCGGCCAGTCCTTCGACCCCGCCGTCTGGGCCCAGATGGGCGAGATGGGCTGGTCCGGCGTCCTGGTGCCGGAAGAGCATGGCGGCTCGGCCTTTGGCTATCTGGGCCTTGGCCTGATCCTCGAGGAAACCGGACGCACCCTGACCGCCTCCCCCCTGCTCTCCACCGCCCTGATCGGCGCTTCCGCCCTGGCACTGGGCGGCTCCGACGCCCAGAAGGCCGCCTGGCTGCCCAGGATCGCGGCAGGCGAAGTGGTCACCGCCCTGGCTGTTGATGAAGGCCCCCATCACGCTCCGGAAAAGACCGCCCTGGCGGCCGTGAAGTCCGGCGAGGGCTGGACCCTGACCGGTACAAAGACCTTCGTCATCGACGGCGACGCCGCCGACCTGCTGATCGTCGCGGCCCGCACCAGCGGCGATGCCGGCCAGACCGCCGGCCTGACCCTGTTCCTCGTCCCCGCCGACGCCGCCGGCGTCACCCGCGAACACCTGGCCCTGGCGGACAGCCGCGGCGCCTCCCAGATCACCTTTGACGGCGCCAGCGTCGGCGCCGACGCGGTTCTCGGCGCCGTCGACGCCGGCTGGGACATCCTCGAGCCGGTGCTGGACCGGGCCCGGATCGGCCTGGCGGCGGAAATGCTGGGCCAGGCCCTGCAGGCCTTCGAGATCACCCTCGACTACCTCAAGACCCGCACCCAGTTCGGCCAGGTGATCGGAACCTTCCAGTCGCTTCAGCACCGCGCCGCCAAGATGTTCACCGATCTGGAAACCACCCGGTCGGCGGTCGAGGCTGCGCTTGAGGGCCTGGATGCCGGCGGCGCCGACCACCGGGCCGCCGCCTCCCTGTCCAAGGGCAAGGCCAGCGAGCTGATCCATCTGGTGACCAATGAAATGGTCCAGATGCATGGCGGCATCGGCATGACCGACGTCCATGACGCCGGCCTCTACCTCAAGCGCGCCCGGGTGGCCGAGGCCCTGTTTGGCGGCGCCGGCTATCACCGCGACCGCTACGCCCGCGTTCTGGGCTTCTAGGGTCATGGATCTCGCCGGGCAGGTCGCGGTCGTCACGGGCGGCGCATCGGGGATCGGCCGGGGCATCGCCCTGGCCATCGCCCGGCGCGGCGCCCGGGTCATCATCGCCGATATCGAACTGGACCGGGCCCAGGTAACGGCGGCCGAACTTCAGGCCCTTTCCCTGGAAGCCCATGCCCTTCCGCTTGATGTCGCCGACCAGGCCGCCTGGACTGAACTGGCGGAGATAGCCGACGGCCTCTGGGAACAGCCGGTCACCCTGCTGTTCAACAATGCCGGGGTCGGGGCCGGCGGGCAGGTCCATTCCACGCCGCGCAAGACCTGGGACTGGATCTTCGCCGTCAACCTCATGGGGGTCTATAGCGGCGTCACCACCTTCGCGCCCCGCATGCTGGCCCATTGCCAGACCGCCCGGATCATCAACACAGGCTCGGAACATGCTCTTGGCCTGCCGCCGACGCCGCGTGGCGGCGTTCTCGCCCCCTATACCGCCGCCAAACATGCCGTCATGGGCTACAGCCTCTGCATGCGCCGTGATTTCGAAGGCACTTGCCTCTCGGCGGCCATCATCTGTCCCGGCCTGGTCCAGAGCGACATTTGGAACGCCTTTCGCAACCGTCAACCCCAGTTTGGCGGCCCGCGTCAGGCCCCGCCGGCGTTCGGCGCCGCCAATGCCGGCGGCCTGCCCGCCGAAACCGCCGGCGAACGCATCGCCGACCAGGTCGAGGCCGACTCCTTCTTCATCTTCACCAATGGCCCCGACGAGGCCGAGGTCCTGTCCGATTTCACCCGGGAAGCCGGCGAGGCCATGAGCGCCTTCCGGAGCCGCTACGGGGTCTGAGGCCGCTCCGGCTTCAGACCCGAGGGCGCCGCGGCCGGTATCTTCACCCCGCCTTGAACGGTCCCGGAACCCGGGCGCCGCCCTGGCGGTCGAGCATCCAGCCTGGATACTCCGGCGGCAGTCTTGAAACCGAATCCAGCCTGGCCAGTTCCTCAGGGCTCAGGACGATGTCCGCGGCCGCCAGGTTGTCATCCAGCTGCTCCAACGTCTTGGCGCCGATGATCACCGTGGTCACAAAGGGCCGCGACAGCACATAGGCCAGGGCGATCCGGGCGACCGAAACGCCCCTGGCCTCGCCAATCGCCCGCATGGCGTCCACACAGGCCCAGGCCCGGTCCCGCTGCACGGGCGGAAAATCAAAGGTCGCCCGGCGAGAGCCCTCCGGTCCATCGGAGCCCGGACCAAACTTGCCCGACAACAATCCGCCCGCCAGGGGCGACCAGACCATCAGGCCCATCTGCTGGTCCTCCAGCATGGGCACGATGTCCCGCTCCAGGTCCCGCCCGGCGATGCTGTAATAGGACTGGACCGTCTCGAACCGGGCATAGCCCATCCGGTCGCTGATCCCGTGGGCCTTCATCATCTTCCAGGCGGCCCAGTTGGAACAGCCGATGTAGCGAACCAGCCCCTGGCTCACCAGGTCGTCCAGGGCGCGCAGGGTCTCCTCGACCGGGGTGATCGGGTCATTGGCGTGAATCTGGAACAGGTCGATGTGGTCCAGACCCATCCGGTCCAGGCTGGCCTTGACCCCGTCCATGATATGGCCCCGCGAGGCGCCCCGGTCATTGGGCCCCCTGCCCATCTCGCCATAGACCTTGGTCGCGATCACCACATCGCTGCGCTTGACCCCCAGGTTGCGCAGCGCCTGCCCGACCATCCGCTCCGACTGGCCCGCCGAATAGACATCGGCCGTGTCGATGAAATTGACCCCGGCGGCCAGGGCCCGGCCAACCATGGCGTCCACCCCGTCCTGCCGCACCGCCCCGATCGCGCCCCAGATGCCCGTGGCGGATTCGGCGAAGGTCATGGCCCCCAGACAGATTTCGGAAACATAGAGGCCGGTCCGGCCAAGACGACGGTACTTCATGGTGGCGGTCCATCCCTGATGCAGATTATGGGTTTTGGCTTGAAGGTCTTTTCCGACAGCCCGTTGTGGAAGAGACGAAACACGGCTGTGGCCAGCTTGGCAATCCGGCTCCGACGGCTCGACTTGGTCATCAGACATGGCCGGTTCAATCTGGCCCTTTGACGAAGGTCCATTCGGCGTTAGCTTCTATCCATGGCCGATGGATCGATCAGTCTCGAACTGGATGCGCGAACCGCAGCCTTGCTGACACGTGCTGCGGAAGCCGCCGATCAAGCACCAGCGCAGTTTGCGGCCCGATTGATATCAGAAGCTCTCGAGCTGGCGGCTGACAGGGCCAGCTGGCAGGTTTCCGACCAGCGACTTGTTGACTTTGACCGTACTGGCGCCTGCCTGCCCCTTGACGAGGTGCTCAGGGAATTCGAAGCAAACGTCGAGGCCGGACTGAGCCGCAAGGCGTGAACTACGAAGTCGTGGTGCTTCCGGCAGCGCAAGCGGATCTGTTTCGCCTGGAAGCTTTCCTGATCGAGCAGGCGCCATCCGCCGCAAGACGAGCGGTCGAAGCTATCTCCAAGGCGCTGCGGTCACTCAAGACGTTTCCCGAACGCGGCAGAAGACCCTTTCAAGACGGGCGCCGGGAGTTGATCGTCCCCTTTGCAAGCGCAGCCTATGTGATCCAATACCGCGTCGGCCCCGAGCGCGTTGTGGTCATACGGATTTTCCACAGTCGGGAAGCTCGGATCTGATGCGCTGTCCGACTCCTGGACCGCTTGTCGCGGATGCGATCGCCGGGGCTTCGCATTCCGGCTCTGAAGGTCTATAGCCCTCTCGCCTCGCGCGAGGCGAAGCGGCCTGTGTCCTCTCGCCCATCAGCGCGCCAACCCTTCGGGAGACATAAACCCCTATGGCCAAGATCAAGGTCGCCAATCCTGTCGTCGACATGGATGGCGATGAAATGACCCGCATCATCTGGAAGCTCATCAAGGACAAGCTGATCTTCCCCTATCTCGACCTCGAGCTGGACTATTACGACCTCTCGATCGAGCACCGGGACGCCACCAACGACCAGGTGACCATCGATGCCGCCAACGCAACGAAGCGTCATGGCGTCGCCGTCAAATGCGCGACCATCACCCCGGACGAGCAGCGGGTCGAGGAATTCGGCCTGAAGAAGATGTGGAAGAGCCCCAACGGCACCATCCGCAACATCCTGGGCGGCGTCATCTTCCGCGAGCCAATCATCTGCCAGAACGTGCCGCGCCTGGTTCCCGGCTGGACCCAGCCGATCATCGTCGGCCGCCACGCCTTTGGCGACCAGTACCGCGCCACCGACTTCCTCTTCCCCGGCAAGGGCAAGCTGTCGGTCAAGTTCGTCGGCGAGGACGGCAGCGTCATCGAACACGAGGTGTTCGACGCGCCGGGCTCGGGCGTGGCCATGGCCATGTACAATCTGGACGACTCGATCCGCGACTTCGCCCATGCCAGCTTCGCCTATGGCCTGTCGCGCAAGTATCCGGTCTATCTGTCGACCAAGAACACCATCCTGAAAGCCTATGACGGCCGCTTCAAGGATATCTTCCAGGAAGTCTTCGACGCCGAATACAAGGCGCAGTTCGACGCCCTGGGCCTGACCTACGAGCATCGCCTGATCGACGACATGGTGGCCAGCGCCCTGAAATGGTCCGGCGGCTATGTCTGGGCCTGCAAGAACTATGACGGCGACGTCCAGTCCGACATCGTGGCCCAGGGCTTCGGCTCGCTTGGCCTGATGACCAGCGTGCTCTTGACCCCCGATGGCCAGACCGTCGAGGCCGAGGCCGCCCATGGCACCGTGACCCGTCACTACCGCCAGCACCAGAAGGGTCAGTCGACCTCGACCAACTCCATCGCCTCCATCTTCGCCTGGACCCGCGGCCTGGCCCACCGGGCCAAGCTGGATGGCAATGACGCCCTGGCCACCTTCGCCGACACCCTGGAAAAGGTCTGCGTCGACACCGTCGAAGCCGGTTTCATGACCAAGGACCTGGCCCTGCTGGTCGGCGACAAGCAGAGCTGGCTGACCACCGAAGGGTTCCTCGACAAGGTCGACGAGAACCTGAAAGCCGCCATGGCCAAGGCCTGATCTTGGCCTTCGCCGGAACCTTGCGGGATCTTGCGCCGTCCGACCGGGCGGCGTGGGATACCCTCTGGGCCGGCTATCTCGACTTCTACGAAACCAGACTGGATCCAGCCGTCTCCCAGGCCACCTGGGAACGTCTGCTGGATCCGGCCTGGCCCATGTTCGCCCTGGTCGCAGAGCTTGAGGGCGAGGCGATCGGGCTGGTCCAGTGCGTCCTGCATCCGGCCACCTGGGCCATCGGCCCCTATTGCTACCTCGAAGACCTCTATGTCGCGCCAGCGGCCCGGGGAACCGGCGCCGGACGGGCCCTGATCGAGGCGGTCTATGCCCGCGCCGATGAGATGGGCGCCGCCCGGGTCTATTGGCTGACCCACGAAAGCAACGCGATTGCGCGCCTGCTGTATGACCGCGTCGCGCAGCACCTCGGCTTCATCCAGTACCGGCGATAAGCGGGCATCCGGCGCCTTGAAGTCCCTGTTCCGCAACGGCGCCCTCAACCGCATCAATCTTCACTACGCCATCCAGACCCTGGCCCAGGGCGCCGGCGGCCTCTTCATCCTGGTGTTCCTGCTCAAGGCCGGGGTGTCCGTCCCCGTCGCCCTGGCCTTCGAAGCAGCCATTGTGGCCCTGCGATTTGCGATCCGTCCCTGGATCCTGCCCCTGGTTCTGCGGATCGGCCTTCGACGCACCCTGATCCTCGGCACCCTCGTCATGGGCCTGCAATACGCCCTGCTGCCCCTGGTCAAGGGGCTGGACGTCGCCATGGCGGCCGTCTGCGTCAGCGCCGCCGTCGGCAATGTCCTCTACTGGACAACCTACCACGCCTATTTCGCCAGACTGGGGGACGAGACCGAACGGGGCGGCCAGATCGGCCTGCGGGAAGCCATCGTCGCGGTTGTCGGGATCGGGGCGCCCCTGCTGGGCGGCGGCGCCCTCGTGATGCTCGGATCCTGGCCCGCCTTCATCATGGTCACCCTGATCCAGCTTTCCGCGGCCCTGCCTTTGCTGGGAGGACCGGACGTCCCGGTCGTCCGGGCGACCACATGGAAAGTGAATCAGGCCCGTCAGGCCATAATTCTGGTGGCTGGCGATGGCTGGATCGCAGCAGGCTATCACTATGCCTGGCAGGCAGCCCTCTTCACCGCCCTGGGCCAGAGTTTCAGCGCCTATGGCGGCGCCATGGCCCTGGCAGCCCTGGCCGGCGCGGTCCTGGGCCTGCTCCTGGGCCGCTCCATCGACCAGGGCTTTGGCCAACGCTCGGTCATCGTCGCCTATGGGGTGATGGCCGGGGTGATCCTTCTGCGCAGTCTCAGTCTCGATCTGCCCTGGCTGGCAGTCTTCGCCAATGCCGCCGGGGCCCTGGTCATGGCGCTGGTCTCGCCCGCCCTCATGACGCCGGTCTACAACATGTCCAAGGCCGCGCCCTGTTCGGTCCGGTTTCACATCGCCACCGAAGGCGGTTGGGACACGGGCCAGTTTTTCGCCTGCCTTCTGGCGGCAACCCTGGTCTGGCTGGGCGCCCCCCTGTCGGTCGCGATCCTGCTCGCCCTCCCCGGTGCAGCGATCCTCGCGGCGCTGCTCTGGCGCCAGTACGGCGCAGCCTCGCCGACCTGATACGCCGCATTACCCCGAATTAACCCCCGCCTGGTTGCTGCTTTGTCGGCCCCGGCCTACCCATGGCAAAACGCCTGCCCATACGCCTGCCCAAAGGGGAGCCCCGCCATGATGAACCGCCGAGACCTGTTTGCCTCCGCCACCGCTGTCGCGGCCCTCGCGGCCCTGCCCCGCCTGGCCAATGCAGCGCCCACGGGCGAAGCGGCGAAAATGTACGCCCAGTTCGACAAGGCCATGGACCAGGCCTTCCGCCGGTCGCCGGAACTGACCACTTATCTGGGCATCGACAAGGGCGCGCTTGCCTGGACCAAGGGCCAGCTTTCCGACGGCTCCGCCACGGCGGCCGCCGAAAGCCGCGCCAACAACAGCAAGAGCCTGGCGGACCTGCGCACCATCGACCGCAAGGCCCTGAGCGGCATGGACGCCGTCAACTACGACACGGTCGACTTCGTTCTGTCGGTTCAGGAAGAGGGCAACAGCAAGTTTGCCTACAACAATGGCGGCTCCGGCGCCCCCTACGTCCTGACCCAGCTGACCGGCAGCTACCAGTCGACTCCGGACTTCCTCGACACGGCCCACAGCATCGAGACGGTCGATGACGCCGACGCCTATCTGTCGCGCATGGAATGTTTCGGCCGCAATCTCGATGACGAGGCCGAAACCTGCCGCCGCGACGCCGCCATGGGCGTGATTCCGCCGGACTTCGCGCTGCAAAAGGCGCTGACCCAGATGAAGGCCTTCCTGGCCACGCCGACGGCGGAGACGACCCTGGTCGCTTCCATCACCCGCCGCACGGCCGAGGCCAAGATCGAGGGCGAATACGCCCGACAGTCCGCCGCCCTCTATGACGAGAAGATCAAACCGGCCCTCCAGCGCCAGGTCGACCTGCTGGAAAGCCTGCTGCCAAAAGCCGTCCATGACGCCGGCTGCTGGCGCCTGCCCAGGGGCGACGAATACTATGCCGTCTCCCTGAAGAACTACACGACCTCGGACATGTCGCCGGAAGAAATCCATTCGACCGGACTGGAGCTCTGCAAGAGCCTGGGCGCCCGGGCCGATGTCCTGATGAAGAAGGCCGGCTACACCAAGGGCACGGTCGGCGAACGCTATGCCGCCATGTATGCCGATCCCAAACAGCACTGGCCCAACACCGACGAGGGCAAGGAAGCCCTCATCGCCAACCTCAATGAAAAAGTGAAGGTGATTCAGGCCCAGCTCCCGGCCTGGTTCGGACAGCTTCCCCAGGCAGCCTGCGAGATCCGCCGGGTGCCCAAGGCCATCGAGGCCGGGGCGCCGGGCGGCTACTACAATTCACCGTCCCTGGATGGAAAACGTCCGGGCATCTACTGGATCAATCTGCGGGATACGGCCGAACAGCCCCGCTTCACCCTGCCGACCCTGACCTACCACGAGGCCATTCCCGGTCACCACCTGCAGCTGGCCCTCAACAACGAGGCCGGCGACCTGCCGCTGATCCGCAAGGTGATCGGCTTCTCCGGCTACAGCGAAGGCTGGGCCCTCTATGCCGAGGAACTGGCCAAGGAGATGGGCATGTACAAGACCGATCCGCTTGGCGAGATCGGCATGCTGCATGACGCCATGTTCCGGGCCGTCCGCCTGGTGGTTGACAGCGGCATGCATGCCAAGCGCTGGAGCCGCGAACAGGCCCTGAAATTCTACATCGACACCATCGGCGACAAGGAAACCGCCGCCATCACCGAGATCGAGCGCTACTGCGTCTGGCCCGGACAGGCCTCAAGCTACATGGTCGGCAAGCTGACCTTCCTCAAAGGGCGCGAGCGCGCCCGGGCTGCGCTCGGCAAGAAATTCGATATCCGCAAGTTCCATGACACGGTCCTGCTCTCCGGCGGAACACCGCTGAAGGTTCTGGACAATGTGATCGACGGCTACATCGCCGGCGCCAAGGCCTGATCCCCGCGATCTGACCGGCGCTGGGGCGGGTTCACAGCCTGAACCGTCTCAGCGCCATTCGCTGTTTACGCCCGCGCGCCGAAGATTGAGCAGCCCTGCCGTCTGGGCTTTAGGCGGCATGGGACGCTCTGCAGGGCGGCCATAGAGCCAGCCCTGGGCCATATCGACCCCGGCGATCCGTACGGATTCCTCGATCTCGGATGTCTCGACCATCTCGGCGACGGTCCGGACGTTCAGGTCCTTGCACAGCTTGACCAGATGTCGAACCACGGCCGCGTCCCGGCCGCCGATGGCCAGATCCCGGACATAGCGACCGTCGATCTTGACGATATCGATGGTCAGCTGCTGCAGATAGGCCAGCGACGCCGCTCCGGCCCCGAAGTCATCCAGACAGACCAGGCTTCCCAGGGCCCGAAGGGACTGTATATGGCGATTGGCGCGGTCCAGGTCGTCGATCGCAGCACTTTCGGTGATCTCGAAAATCAGGTTCCTGGGCAGATCCTGGTGACTGCTGATGAGGCGGCCCAGGTTCTCGACAAACGGCGACGAGCTGATGCTCCGGCCGGAAACATTGACCGCCAGCCGAAGTTCGCCGGTCCGGTCCGCCTTGAGCCTGCGGACGGCCTGTTCGATCACGGCGCGGTCGAGATCCTCGATCAGGTCGAACTCTTCGGCCAGCCGGACCATGGCAAAGGGGCTGGCGCCCTCTTCAAACCGGACCAGCGCCTCGTGATGACTGAGGGCGCCCGTATCCAGGGTCACGACCGGCTGGAACGCCAGTGAAAACCGGCGCTGGCTGACTGCCGATCCCAGCTCGCCGGCCCGGTTTAGGGTGCGCCGGACAGACCGGTTCATCGCCTCCGCCAGGGAGGTGGGCGGCGCATCCTTGAGCCCATCGCTGATGAAATCATCCAGGGCAAAGCGCATGGCCCGCGCCAGACGCGAAGGCTCCGCCGCTTCGAGGGGGACCGCCTGGGCCGACGCCATGATCCTGTGCCCGCCCGTGACCGGCGTAACGGCGCGGGTGAGGCGCCGCGCCAGGCCGTCAGCGGCCTCCAGTCGGTCGCGCATCACCGCATAGCGTTCGCGGTCCAGACGCGCAGCCGCACCGCCGTCGCCCGCCTCGGCGCGAAGCGCCCCCGCCACGCGTCGATCCAGACGATCGGCGGCATCGGGCGACAACCGTCCCCGCGCGGCATCCAGCCCGGCCAGTTCGACCATGGCCAGCTCCAGTTCCCGTCCGGAAACCCTTGCCGCTTCGGTCAGGCTCCTGGCCAGCCGTTCAAAACTGTCGCGATCCTGCAAGCCATCCGGACCCGCCTCGCTGGGGGCGGGTTTGCCCGCCGTCGCCACACAGGAAATCCGGCCGCCATGATCTGGCAGCCGGCGAAAGGACAGGGACAGGCCTTGGGACCGGGAGCCCGCTCGCCAGACGGTCACCGGTCCGCGCCGCTGCCCGTCATCCAGACAGACCAGCAACGCCTCCAGCAACGGGCGATCGCCTGGATCGACCAGGTCCAGCAGATTGCGGCCGGCCAGTCTGTGCTCGGCAATGCCCAGAAGCGCGATGGAGGCGCCGAGCGCCTCGACAACGGTCCCGGACTCCTCGATCTCGATCAGCATATCGCCACCGGCGAACGCAAAACCGAGGAGCGATCTTTGTGAAGGGGTCAAGGCTGTGAACTCCGTAGCAGTTCCCACCCTAGGTCCCCGGCCTTAATCCGAGGTTGCCGACCCCCGCCTTTTGAGACCCTGCAAGGTCATTCTGTCGCGGATTTTGGCCGGTAGGGCCTGGCCAGGGCGACGAGCCGATCTTCCGACGCCGATGGCCCATGCAGGGCCGCTACCAACCTGACCGTCACCTGCCGGCCGTCCCGGTAATCGGTCGTGGTCCGGCGGACGAAGTGGCCCACGTCGGGTGAGAAATCCCACACGATGCGCTCTATGGGTCTCATGAGCTGATTGGAAAACCGGTCACAGACAATCGGCGACGTGGAAAAGCTTCCGGCCTCGACAGTGACTGTGCGATTGGCCCCGACCTGGCAGGTCCAGAGGGCGACCGACCGGTTCCAGGTCTCCCCCGGATCGCTCTGGCGACGGCTCTCCGAGACGACACGGAACTTGACCGTGGCGCCCTTTCGCAGGGGCCAAAGGGCGTCAATGTCCCCCAGGACCGTCCGGCGGCCGATCTGACCCTCGAACCGCCATTCTGGAATCGGCGCGACGAAATTGATCGAACGTCGCCAGGAGCCTCCCGTCACGCCGCTCCAGACAATCTGATCGCCCTGAATCCGGCGGACCTTTTCGATCCGGCCATTTGACCAGATGAAAGCATCTCCAACGGCATAGTTGGGCCTGATGGAATCGTCTGCCGACGGTTGGGAACGGACCAGGGGCCTTTTGACATCGGAAGGCGCGGCGGCTGCGCCATTGGCGCTGGTCACTGCCAGGACCAGGGCGATTGCCGCGAAGCTCATCTGGGATTGCCCCGTATCACGCCATATCCGAACACGGCGTCTCGACCCGGCGCGCCCAGGTCCACGGCGGCGTTCTGCAATCGGCGAACAGCCTCGCGGCCATCTGTGTCGGGAGCGGCCGCCATCAATCTTGCAATCCGTCCGGCGACAACCGGGGCGGCGAAGGAGGTTCCGGTCACCCTGGCATAGCCCCCTTGCGGAGTGGCGGCTGTGACCATGACGCCTGCAGCGGCGAAGGCGACATGTCGGCCCCGGACAGCGTAACGGTAGATCCTGTCTGAACCGTCGACCGCCGTCACCGCGACCACCTCGGGATGGGCGGCAGGATAGGCGGGCGGCGCCGCCGGCCCGTCATTGCCGACCGCCGCGACAATCACCCTGCCAGACCGGCTCATCTTCGAGATGATCGCCTCGACCACCGGGTTGGAGGGTCCGGCGAGACTGATGTTGATCACCGAGGCTCCCGAGGCGGCCAGCCATTCCAGGCCCCGGATGACGATCGTCGCAGCGCCGGCCTTTCCGCCTGACCCGCCAAAGACGTCCGCGACATAGAGCTGCGACGTCCCGTTCTCCTGCCCGAACATCAGGGAGGCGACGGCCGACCCATGGGCCGCCGGGGACACTGTCTCTGCAGCAAAGGCCCGCTGTCGGACCTTGACTCCCGCCAGACTGGGATGGCGCGGTTCGACCCCGGTATCCAGCATGGCGATCCGGCAATTGCAGGCAGGGTTGCGGGTGGGCGACGCAGCGCCGGCCCGGGCCGGCCCGTCGGCGCTCGGCGCATAGAACAGATGATTGGGGGCCAGGGTCGCGGACGGGGCCGCCCTGGTCATCACCGCCAGGGCATCAGGTGTCGCCATCCCTCGGTCATTGCGAAGCAGGTAGACCCGTCCGCCGACCGATTTCAGATCCAGTATCTGGACGACCGTAAAACCCATATCCTCGGCAGCGGCCAGGGACTCCGGCTTGAGATCGAGGGCGACGATCTCCCCGCGACGATAGTCAAAGCCATCAGCATCCGAATCGATCTGGATCGTATCCAGGGCGCCCACGCTGCGGTCGGCGTCGGACCGATCATCCGCAGTGGCGCTCAGCAGCCCGCCGACCGCTCCGTCATCGTCAGACCCCAGGATGTCATCTTCGCTGATGTCGTCGTCCGAACCGGACTTGTCATCGTCCTTGTCCTTGTCCTTGTCCTTGTCGTCGTCCTTGCCTGATCCGGACTTGTCATCGTCCTTTTCATCGCCAGAGCCGGACTTGTCATCGTCCTTGTCATCGTCCTTGTCATTGTCGTCATCGTCCGATCCGGACTTGTCATCGTCCTTGTCGTCGTCGTCCGATCCAGACTTGTCGTCATCCTCATCGTCCGAGCCGGACCTGTCATCGTCCTTGTCGTCATCCTCATCGTCCGAGCCGGACCTGTCATCGTCCTTGTCGTCGTCGTCATCGTCCGATCCGGACCTGTCATCGTCCTTGTCGTCGTCGTCCCGGTCATCGCCGTCTTCGCCCTTGCCGGAACTGTCGTCGTCCTTGCCAGGGTCGTCACCGGAATCGTTGTCTTCGGAGTCGTCGCCGTCCGGGTCATCATCCTCGGGGTCGGCGCCACCGCCGTCATCGTCATCTCCGTCCCGATCGTCGCCCTTGTCTCCCTTGTCGCCTTTATCTCCCTTGTCGCCTTTATCTCCCTTGTCGCCCCGGTCACCGTCGCGGTCGCCCCCCTCGTCGTCGCCGACGATCATTGCCAGGTAGGGACGTGAAACCGGTGTCGACGCCTGTACGCCCGTTCCCGCCGAATAAAGGATGCAGGCCGAAACCGACACAAGCAGCCGTGACAGGGGCCAGAGTCTGCGGCGAAGGGATACGCTCATCTTGTCCTCACTTGGCGGCTAATGCCGACAACGGCGCAAGGGGCCGAATATTCCTTTTCCAGCTTCGACGCATTGTCTTAAGTCAGAACGCGACAATCCTGGGGAGGGACGGAATAAATGTCGAAGCCCAACCGTTATGAGACCGAGGAATGACGGATCATGCCGGTCTTGCGGACCAGATCGTAGCCCTGCTGCCACGACTGCGACGCTTTGCCACCACGCTCTGTCGAAACCCGCAAGATGTCGATGACCTGGTCCATGGCGCCGTCGAACGCGCCCTGAACCGCTTGGACAGCTGGCGGCCCGGTACGCGATTGGACAGCTGGATGTTTAGAATCTTGCAAAATCACTGGATCGATCAGGTCAGGGCTCGCAAGCCCCTCGACGACCTCAGCGCGGCCGACCAGCTGGTCGGTGAAGACGGTCGCCATGTCACCGAGACCCGGATGGCCATGTCGGTCGTCCGCAAGGTGGTGGCCAGACTGCCGGAAGAGCAGCGCGCGGTGGTCGGACTTGTACTTCTCGACGACTGCTCCTACCGCCAGGCCGCCGAGATTCTGGATATCCCGATCGGCACGGTGATGAGCCGACTGTCCCGGGCGCGGGAAGTATTGCAGCAGGCGCTCAGTGCTGATGGCGCCGCGCCCCAACGCAAGATGAAGGCCGACCAATGATCGATCAGGCGCTCCTTCAGGCCTATGCCGACGGCGAATGCTCCGAGGCGGATTCAGCCCGGGTCGAGGCGGCCCTCGAGACCGACGCAGACGCGGTGGCGCGCCTGGAGGCCCTGATGGGCCTGCGCGGCCGTCTCCGGGAGGCGTTCGAACCGGTGCTGTCCGAACCCGTGGCCGACCGGACTGTCGAGCTGATCCGCAGCCGGCTGTCCATCGCTGCGTCTCCAGAGGCCGTCTCGCCACCCTCCAATATCACAGCCTTCAAGCCCAGGGCTCGCCCGGCCGTCGCCAACCAGCGCTGGGCCTGGCCCGCCGCCATGGCCGCCTGTCTGGCGGCCGGCGTTCTGGGCGGCGTGCAGATCAGCGGCCCGTCGACAGCCCTGGTCGCCCTCTCCGACGGTCAACCGACCGCCGGGGCGCAGCTGGCTCAAATTCTTGACCTTGCGCCGAGCGGCGAGTCCCGCGCCGATGGCGCAGCCAAGGTGAAGGTGATGCTGAGCTTCGCGGCTGCAGACGGCGCCGCCTGTCGCCAGTTCAGCCGCACCCAGGGCCGCGAGGCCATGCTCGGCCTCGCCTGCAAGGAAGGGCGTCGCTGGCGCATGCGGGCCATGGCGGCCCAGACGGCGTCAGGCGGCGGCGACTATCAGACCGTTTCCGGCGCCGGGGACGACCTGGTGTCGCAAATGGCGGACCGGATGATCGTCGGCCAGGCCTTCGATGCCGATCAGGAGCGTCGCCAGATCGCCGCCGGCTGGATCAGAAATGGTACTCCAGCTCGCTGACCAGGGAGAAGCCGTCTTCCCAGGGGCCAGGGCCTCGCTTCTGCTGGACATGAACCAGGTCGGTCCGAAAGGTGACATGCTCGGTGATGTCATAGGCGCCGCCCACGCCAAACAGGCGGTTCTGGAAGGTTGAGGCGTCGCTGTAGGCGCCGGAAAACCCGACCGACCAACCGTCGCGGATCCAGGCCACACCGCCGCTCGATTCGGTCTGGTCAAAGCCGCGCACAAACTGGTCGCTGTCGCCGCGGTCGACATAGCCGATGCCGATCTTCAGGGGTCCTCTCCTGGCCTGCGCGCCCAGGCTCCAGGAGCGGATGTTGGCGCGACCGCCAGCCGGGTCAGCCTCGGCCTGCACCCAGGCGGCGCTGGCCCCCACGATCCAGCTGGCCAGGGGCTGCTCGATCTGCGCCCCCAGCTCGACGGCGTTCTTCTGGACGGATCCGGCCGGTCCGCCGTCAAAACGGTCGTCCTCCGGCGCCCAGGAAATGCCCAGACGCACCCCCTGGATCGGCGGCGAGAGATAGGTGATCTTGGCGGCGTCCCCGGTGTCATAGGCTGACAGCAGCGCCGGACTGCCGGCAAAACGGGCGAAGTCGCCCCGCACCTGGCCCAGCCCCACGACCGGGGCGCGGTAGGCCAGGATGTCGGCGGCGCCGTCCTGTCGACCGATCTCGAACCGGCCGAAGTCCGAGGCCAGATAGGCGTAGATTTCCTGGGCGTTCAGGGCCTCGGACTCGCGATCCGAACTGGAGGCCTCGAGGCTGACGCCATAGATGCGACCGTCCGGGCTGGTCCAGTCGGCGGTCAACCGGCCGTAGCCCTGGATCAGGTCAGGTTCGCTGGCGCGCTTGGGCAGGGTTTCGTCAGCGCCCCCGACCAGGGCCGAGGCGGCGAGGTCCAGCGCCAGCCGGGCGCCGCCCTGTCTCCAGACAAGATCCTGTGCAAGGCCGGCGGCGGGCGCCGCGAGACAGCCCGCTGCAATGGCGACCGCCAGGCCGCCAGAAATCAGTCGAGATACCATGGTGCTCCGCCCCGCCACATTGAAGCCCTTCGCTGTCCAGCCGTTGAAGCCGGACCACCCCATGTTTAGGGGCAGTGACGCCGCCGGATCAATCCAGGTCCGTTTGGCCAGGCCTGACAGAACCGAAATTCCGACTGTATCGATGCCAACCGGATGCTGGGGACAGACCGGTCCCGACCGCCCCAGCCAGCGACCCATTCGCTCGGTCTGTGTCCATGGCGCGATCTGAAGCTGATCGCCGGCCCGGACCGAAAGTAACGCATCGGCCCTTCCGGCGGCGCGCTTCTCTGCGCCATGGACAGTCAGACAATGGCCCGGCCCCGGCCCTATTCCCGGGCACGCGAACTATTTTCATCTGCAAAGGCCGGTCCCAGCGAACTTCTGCGAAAGAGAACATATTGCGAACGAGAACAAAACATGCACATAGTGGTGATGACGCCGGACGGGCCGGCAGAATCGTGGGATGAGGGAACCTTCATATGAACCAGTCGGCGTTGAAGCTTGTGGCAAAAGACGAAGGTGACAAACAGCGGGCCCTCGAGGCGGCGCTGACCCAGATCGACCGGGCCTTCGGCAAGGGCTCGGTCATGAAGCTGGGGGTCAAGGGCAAGATCGAGGGGATCGAGTCCGTTTCGACCGGATCCCTCGGCCTGGACATGGCCCTCGGCATCGGGGGCCTTCCCAAGGGCCGGATTGTCGAGATCTATGGCCCGGAAAGCTCGGGCAAGACCACGCTTGCGCTGCACGTCGTGGCGGAAGTGCAGAAGGCCGGCGGCACCGCCGCCTTCATCGATGCCGAACATGCGCTCGACCCCACCTACGCCCACAAGCTGGGCGTCAATCTCGACGACCTGCTGGTCTCGCAGCCCGACACCGGCGAACAGGCCCTGGAGATCACCGACACCCTGGTCCGGTCCAATGCCGTCGACATCATTGTCATCGACTCCGTGGCGGCCCTGACGCCGCGGGCGGAAATCGAGGGCGAGATGGGCGACAGCCTGCCCGGCCTTCAAGCCCGTCTGATGAGCCAGGCCCTGCGCAAGCTGACCGCCTCGATCCACAAGGCCAAGACCCTGGTCATCTTCATCAACCAGATCCGCATGAAGATCGGGGTGATGTACGGCAGCCCGGAAACCACCACGGGCGGCAATGCCCTGAAATTCTATGCCTCGGTCCGCCTCGACATCCGCCGCACCGGTTCGGTCAAGGTCCGGGACGAGATCATCGGCAACAATGTCCGGGTCAAGGTGGTCAAGAACAAGGTCGCCCCGCCATTCCGCGAGGTCGAGTTCGACATCATGTATGGCCAGGGCATCTCCAAGCTGGGCGAAATCATCGATCTTGGCGTCAAGGCCGGGGTCATCGAGAAGTCCGGTTCCTGGTTCTCCTGGAACAGCCAGCGGATCGGTCAGGGCCGGGACAATGTCCGGGAGTTCCTGCGCAACAATCCCGACATGGCCAACGAGATCGAGGCCCAGGTCCGGGGCAAGGCCGCCGATATCGAGGAAGAACTGCTGGTCGGCAGCCCGGAACCCGACGACGATTGATCGCCTTTGCCAGGGACCCACAGGTCCCTGCCACTCTTGCCGTCGCCCCGTACCAGGCCCTGAATGCCACCCGTTCAGGTCCCGACGCCCCCCGCAACGGGGCAGGCAGGCTCAAGGACGTCCGCTGGAAACGGCGGGCGTCCTTTTCAGCTTTCCGGGCAATCCTCGATCAGGAAAGTCCGGCCCTCTGTTTTCCTTTGAGCCCGGTGCTCGGCTTGGTTAAGGAACCGGCATGAAAAGCCTGAACGAAATCCGCTCGACCTTCCTCGACTACTTTGGCGGCCGGGACCATGCCGTGACGCCGTCTGCGCCCCTGGTTCCCCAGAACGATCCCACCCTGCTGTTCGTCAATGCCGGGATGGTGCCGTTCAAGAACGTCTTTACCGGCGCCGAGACGCCGGCCTCCCCGAGGGCCGCCTCGTCGCAGAAATGCGTCCGGGCCGGGGGCAAGCACAATGACCTGGACAATGTCGGCTACACCGCCCGCCACCACACCTTCTTCGAGATGCTGGGCAACTTTTCGTTCGGGGACTATTTCAAGCCAGACGCCATCGAGCTGGCCTGGACCCTGCTGACCGGGGATTTCGGCCTGCCGAAGGACAGGCTCACCGTCACGGTCTACCACACCGACGACGAGGCGGCGGACCTGTGGAAGAAGGTCGCCGGCCTGCCCGACAGCCGCATCATCCGGATCCCCACCAGCGACAACTTCTGGTCCATGGGCGACACCGGCCCCTGCGGCCCCTGTTCCGAAATCTTCTATGACCATGGCGACCATATCTGGGGCGGACCGCCCGGCAGCCCGGAGGAAGACGGCGACCGGTTCGTCGAGATCTGGAACCTCGTGTTCATGCAGTTCGAACAGCATGCCGACGGCTCCCGCACCTCCCTGCCCAAACCCTCCATCGATACCGGCATGGGCCTGGAGCGGATCGCGGCCGTCCTGCAGGGCGTCCACAACAACTATGACGTCGACCTCTTCCGCACCCTGATCGCGGCGTCGGAGTCCCTGACCGGCGTTCCGGCCCAGGGCGACAATGCCCCCAGCCACCGGGTCATTGCCGACCATCTGCGGACCAGCGCCTTCCTGATCGCCGACGGCGTGACGCCGTCCAACGAAGGCCGCGGCTATGTCCTGCGCCGGATCATGCGCCGCGCCATGCGCCACGCCCACCTGCTGGGCGCCCAGGACCCGCTGATGCACCGGCTGGTCCCGGCCCTGGTGACCGAGATGGGCGGCGCCTATGGCGAACTGCGCCGCGCAGAGGCCGCCATCGTCGACACCCTCCGCCAGGAAGAAGAGCGCTTCCGCCGCACCCTCGGACGCGGCATGGGCCTGCTTGACGAAGCCACCGCCAATCTGGCCGAGGGCGGTGTCCTCTCCGGTGAAGTCGCCTTCCGCCTCTATGACACCTATGGCTTTCCCCTCGACCTGACCCAGGACGCGGTTCGCGCCAAGGGCCTGACCGTCGACACGGATGGCTTTGACGTCGAGATGGAGAAGCAGCGGGCCGGAAGTCGCGCCAACTGGGCCGGGTCCGGCCAGAAGGCCGCCGCTGGCGAGTGGTTCGCCATTCGGGACGCCGTCGGCCCGACCGTCTTCAATGGCTATGACTCCGTCCACGCCGACGCCACCGTCAAGGCCCTGGTGCTGGACGGCGCCCGGATCGACGCCGTCAGCGAGGGCCAGACCGCCCAGCTGCTCACAGACATCACTCCCTTCTATGCCGAAAGCGGCGGCCAGGCCGGCGATCGCGGCGTGATCGAATGGGCCGGCGGCTCAGCCGAGGTGATCGACACCCAGAAACAGGCCGGCGACCTGCATGTCCATGTCGTTCGAATCCTGTCCGGAGACCTCTCCGTTGGTGCCTCCGTCGCCCTGCATGTCGAGCCCGCCGCGCGCCTGACCACCCGGGCCAATCACTCCGCCGCCCACCTGCTGCATGCGGCCCTGCGGCATGTCCTCGGCCCCCATGTCAGCCAGAAGGGCCAGCTGGTCGATGGCGAGCGGGTCCGCTTCGACTTCAGCCATGGCGCGCCGGTCTCCCCGGCCGAGATCGCGGCCATCGAGGCAGAGGTCAACCAGGTGGTGCTGCAGAACCTGCCCGCCGACACGAAGCTCATGGCGCCCGACCAGGCCATCGAGGCCGGGGCCATGGCGCTGTTCGGCGAAAAATATGGCGATGAGGTCCGGGTCCTTACCCTGGGCCGCGCCCTTGACGGGGACGGCGCCTATTCGGTGGAACTCTGCGGCGGCACCCATGTGGGCCGCACGGGGGACATCGGCCTCTTTGTCATCGTCAGCGAACAGGGAGTCGCCGCCGGTATCCGCCGGATCGAGGCCCTGACCGGCGAGGCCGCCCGTCGCTGGCTGATGGACCAGGCCGGCGTCGCCCGCGATCTGGCCGATCGGTTCAAGACTCCCGTGTCAGAAGTCGCCGCCCGGGTCGAGACCCTGGAGGCCCAGCGTCGCAGCCTCGAAAAGGCCCTGGCCGACGCCAGGAAGGCCCTGGCCCTGGGCGGCGGCGGCTCTGCGGCTGCAGGCCCCGAAGACATCAACGGCGTCGCCTTCATCGGCCGTCTGCTGGACGGCGTGGGCGGCAAGGACCTGCGAGGCCTGGTCGAGGATTTCAAGAAGCAGGTCGGCTCCGGCGTGGTGGCCCTGGTCGGGGTCGCAGACGGAAAGGCCGCCGTGGCGGTCGCCGTCACCGCCGACCTCACCGGCCGCTTCAATGCCGCCAACCTCGCCAAGGCGGCCGTCCTGGCCATGGGCGGTCAGGGCGCCGGCGGCAAGCCCGACTTCGCCCAGGGCGGCGCCCCGGACGACAGCCGCGCTGCAGAAGGCCTGACGGCGATCAAGTCCGCCATGGCCTGATCGGTCAGGCTCAAGCCTGGCTCCGGCAAGCGGAGCCGGACCTGAGCCCCTTCCGTCAGCCGGCGGCGAAGATGCAGATCTTGTTGCCCACCGGGTCGCGCAGATAGGCGCCGAAGAATCCGGGCTGCTCAGGCGGCCGGTTGCCCGGCGCGCCCTCGTCGGAGCCCCCAGCCGCCAGCCCTGCCGCATGGGCGGCCGCAACAGCCTCCGAACTCGGCGCCATATAGGCAATCATGACGCCATTGCCGGCGCGGGCCGGTGCTCCGTCAAAGGGCGGACACAGGGCCGTGTGGCAGTCCATCATGCTGTTGCCGGCCCCGACGGGACCATAGCCGATCCAGCCGCCGCCCTCGGTCTTGCGCTCGGAGCCGATGGCCCCGAACACGGCGTCATAGAAGGCCCCGGAAACCGCGCTATCCAGGGCGCCGATCGTTACATATCCAATCATCTGCCTGTCCTCCAGAAATGGCCTCTGACGATAGCCGCGGGTGAGAACATTTAAAGAACAAAAACCGGCGCCTTGCGAAAAGCCGGCATCGCCCTCTGGACCGCAACGGCTCCGAGAATCCGAATCACGGTCCGGCTTTCCGGACAGAGCCTTCGATCGGCCCCGGGCCCGGGCCCGGGCTACCGCTCGTCCACAGGCAGCTGGATGTGGGTCAACCTCCAGCCAAAAAGGCTGCGTCGCTCGAACGTCAGGATGGTGACCTTGACGCGGTCGCCGGGCCGATGGACGGCCAGGCGCATCCGGTCGGTTCCCAGATAGGCCAGGCCCGGCCAGGGTCCTTCGATCAGCCGCCTGGCCGTCTGGCCCATGGAGCCATCAGGACGGGTTTCGGGCGGCGCCTTTCCCGGCGCATAGCCCCTGACCACGGCCCCCAGGCCGGCCACCGTCAGATAGCGATTGATCCGGGGCTCCTGTGGCGCGACCTCTTCCAGCGCGCGCTTCACCGCGCCGATCGGGTCCTGCCAGACGCTGGGCGCCGTCGCCGTGCGGCCAGGGTCGGGGTTCAACTGAGGCTCGAGGCTGTTGCGAACGGCCGGGAAATCGACCAGGGCCGTCGTGGCCTCGACGTCCTCGAACAGGGTTGCGGCCCGCAAGGCCCGATAGGCGTTGAAGGGCGCGCCGACAAAGGCGATGGCAAAGATCGCCAGGGCCAGCAGGACGATCCGGAACAGACTGTTTTGCATGCCGCCTCAGGAGTTGGGCTTCAACCCAACACCGTTAACGCCGCGCCTGGCAAGCCCGCTCCACCGGCGCGGGAGCCGATTTCCGGATCAGGCCGCCATCTGCTGCTTGACCCGCTCGGCCAGGGTCTTGATGTCGATCGGCTTGGGCAGGAAGGACACGCCCTCCTCGCCCTCGAGCAGGTCGCTGAATTCGGCCTCGGCATAGCCGCTGATGAACATCACAGGCGCATCGCCCAGATGGATCCTCGCCTTCTTCAGCAAGGTGGGTCCATCCATCCCGGGCATGATCACGTCGCTGATCAGCAGGTCGATGGAGCCGGCGTGCTGGATACAGAGCTCCAGCGCCTCCTCCCCGTCACAGGCCTCGATCACCTCATAGCCGCGGGCCCGCAGCAGCCTGGCCGCGACCCCGCGAACGGCATCCTCGTCCTCGACAAACAGGATCCGCCCCACGCCCGACAGGTCGCGGGCCAGCTGACGGACCGGCTTGATCGGCTCCACAACCGCCGGGGCGCCGATGGCCGGCACATGCACCGGCAGGAAGATGCGAAACACCGCGCCCTGCCCTGGCTGGCTTTCCACATGGATCCAGCCGTCGGACTGCTTGACGATGCCATAGACGGTCGCCAGCCCAAGCCCGGTTCCCTCGCCGACCGGCTTGGTGGTGAAGAACGGATCAAAGATCTTGCTCACCACCTCCGGCGGGATTCCGGGGCCATCATCGCTGACCTCGATCAGGGCCATGTCTCCGACCGGCGCGCCGGCATAGCCCAGGCCCGCCGCTTCTGAATGGGTCACCCTGGCCGTGCGGATACGGACCGTGCCGCCCGATCCGGCCGACCGGACCGCGTCCCGCGCATTGACCGCCAGATTCATGACGGCGGTTTCCAGCTGGCTCTTGTCTGCCCGCACCATGGGAAGGTTGCGGCCATACTCGGTCAGCAGCTTCACATCCTCGCGCATCAGCCGCCGCAGCAGCACTTCAAACTCGCTGATCAGTTCGCCCAGTTCGAGAACCTCCCTCTGGACGGTCTGCTTTCGGCTGAAAGCCAGCAGCTTGCGCACCAGGTCGGCTGCCCGCACTCCGGTCTGGCGGATCTCGTTCAGGCCCTCGTAGCTGGGATCGCCAAGCGGGTGCCGCTGCAGCAGCTCGTCCAGGCGAAGCTGGATGGCAGTCAGCAGATTGTTGAAGTCATGAGCCACACCGCCGGCCAGCTGGCCAATGGCCTGCATCTTCTGGGCCTGGGCCAGCTGCAGCTCGATCTGCTTCTGCTCGGACACATCGACCAGATAGGCCGTCAGCCGAGAGCCGGTGCGCGCCATATACAGATGCGCGACCCGGACAGGATCATGAGCCAGCCGGACCTCGATGGGTCCCGACCGCCCCTCGGCTGCGCCCAGGCCAGCATCCAGACGCGAGCCCTCGGCGATCAGCAATCCGAACACCATGCCGGCCTCGGCATTTCCGCCGGTCATCTCGCCCAAGGCGCCGTTGGCTTCCAGGATCCGGGCCGAAAAGACGTCCGCCCCCTCCAGCAAGGCTGCCCCGAAGGGCGAGGCCGAGGCCAGGGTGTCCAGCCGCAGGGCGCCGGACGGCGGAATGGCCAGGGCCACCAGCCCCATCTCGGCGGGCGGCGTTTGGTCGGTTCTGGCCGCTGAAAGCCTCAGCAGGAAACGACGCACGCCCATGGAAGCGACGGTCAGGTCCCGCTCCCCGTCCTTGAGGCGCAGCAGGGTCTGCGCGGCCTGCCCGCGCCGGGCCCGATTGAAGGCGCCGTACAGACCAGAGGCCTGGCCGTTGCGCGGCAGCCGCCCCGCCGTCCCGACCTGATCACGCCAGCTGTCATTGGCGGCCAGGATGCGACCGTCCAGTCCGGTGATGGCCGCGGGCTCAGGCAGGGCTTCCACCACCAGGCCCAGCATGGGACTGTCATCTTCCGCTTCGGTGGCCGCCGAGGCCCGGAACGCGACCAGACCCAGGCCAGCCACGCCGGCCAGACCGATCAGCAGCATCAGGCCGGCCAGGGTCTCGATCCCGGCCTCCATGGCGGGATAGGCGGCAAAACCGACCGCCAGTACAAAGAACATCGCCGCCGACGCCACCAGGGGGTCGAACCGGAAGACAGATTTTTCAGGTCGCTCAGGCTTGACCATGGGTTCCATGCCGACGGGATTTGGCGAATCGGTCATGAAGCATACTCGGGATTACGCGGGTCAATGAATCGGCCCTTTGCGGGGGGCAGGATCAAGGTCTGCGAGCGGAACGGGCCTTTTTCCGTTCCTCTCCCAAAACAAAGCCGATGATCTTGGCGACAGCCTCGTAATGGGCCTCCGGAATCATCCGGTCCACCTCAGTTGTCGCATAGAGGGCCCGGGCCAGGGGGGCGTCCTCGATCACCGGCACCCCGGCCTCCTCGGCCACGGCGCGGATTCTCAAGGCCAGTTCATCCAGCCCCTTGGCGACACATTCGGGCGCGGCGCTGGTTCCGGCCTCGTACTTCAGGGCGACGGCATAGTGGGTCGGGTTCATCACCACCACGGTCGCGCCCGGGACCGCCTGCATCATCCGCTGTCGGGATTTCTCCGCACGGATCTGCTTCTGCTTGGCCTTGACATGGGGATCACCGTCCGACTGTCGGAACTCCTCCTTCAGTTCTTCCCGGCTCATCTTCATGCGCGTCATGAAGCGCTGGCGCTGCCACAGCCAGTCGGCGCCCGCCGTGACCAGGGAAAAGGCCAGCACGGCGAAGAACAGCGCCTTGGTGAGGGCCATGGTCGCAGGAAGGATGGCGGCCGGCTCGGCCGCCGCCAGGGCCTGCAGTTCCTGGCTGTGGGGCGCGAGCACCCACCAGGCCACGGCGCCGGTCGCACCGATCTTCAGGGTGCTTTTCAGGAACTGCACCCAGCCATCCGCGCCAAAGATCCGCTTGAACCCTTCAAGCGGGCTGACCTTCTTCAGATCGGGCTTGAGCTTTTCGCCCGTAAACAGCAGACCGTGCTGGACAAGGTTGCCGGCCACTCCGGCGAAACAGGCAGCAACCATGACGGCGATCAGCGCCGGCATGGTCGCCATGATGGCGGAATAGGCGACATTCACCCCGCCCTGTCCGGACAGGTCCATGGCCTGGGGCCGGGAAATGAAGGGCAACAGCCGGGTTGTCATGTCCTGGGCCAGCCAGCCGCCGCCAATCGCCAGGACCGCAAAGGCGCCGGCCAGGCTGGCGACCTGCGGCAGGTCCTGGGTCTTGGCGACATCGCCCTTCTTGCGGGCCTCCGCCAGCTTGTGGGGTGTCGGCTCTTCTGTTTTCGATGAAGCTTCGTTCTCTTCGGCCATGGCTTACCGGTTTCCGCCGACAAACACCGACAGCATGTCGCGATAGCGATCGACCCAGACCATGCCGACGATCCCCAGGCTGAGGGCGAAGATCGACAGGCCGAAGATCACCGCCAGGGGCGAGGAGACGAAATAGATCTGGAACTGCGGCATGATCCGGCCGACCAGCCCGGCCGCCAGGTTGAACACCAGGGAAAACACGATCACCGGCGCGGCCAACTGAACCCCCAGGGCGAAACTGCCGGCCAGGGTGCGCACCGCCAGGGTCGCCGCATCATCGATCGGCAGGTTGGGCCGCTCCAGCGGAAACAGGTTGTAGCTGTTGACCATGGCCCCGATGAACAGGTGATGCAGGTCCGTGGTCATGATCAGCAGCACGCCGATCAGGCTGAGGAAGGTCGAAAGGGTGGCATTGGGCTGGCCCAGCATCGGGTTGGTGGTCTGGGCGAACCCCAGTGTTGTCTGGATCGAGACCAGTTCGCCCGCCGTCGCCAGGGCCGACAGGAAAAACCTCAGGATCATGCCGATGGTCAGGCCGACCAGGACCTCCCGGATCACTTCAGCGCCCATGTCGCCAAGGGTCGCCGGCACGACCACCCGCGCGGCCACCAGGGGCGACAGGACCAGACACATCAGCAGGGCGAAGGACAGCCGGATGCGCGGCGGCACGCTCTGCTCGCCGACCCCCGGCATCAGCATGACCATGGCCCCGATCCGGGCGAAGATCAGCCCGGCGGCATAGACCTGGGTTGCGGTGGCGTAGGCCTCCACGCGCTTGCCCCTACATGCCGGCGATGCGGGCGGCGATGTTTCGCATGAAGCCGCCCAGCAGCCCGCCCATCAGGGGCAGGAAGATCAGCAGCGAGACAAAGATGGCGACGATCTTGGGGGCATAGACCAGGGTGGCTTCCTGGATCTGGGTCAGGGCCTGCATCAGGCCGATGCCCACACCGACCACCAGCCCGACGATCAGGACAGGGGCCGAAAGCTGAAGCGTCAGCCAGATGGCGTCGCGGCCGACATCAAGCACTTCTGCGCCGTTCATGGACTGGCCCCGACTCGCATTGGAAACAGGTTTCAGGGTGGCCGGTTATGGTTAACGGGTGTTTACGAACGCCCCGAAAACCGTCTTCAGCCGCCGTTTCTCCAGATGGGCGAACCCGCCGCTCGCGATTCTCCGCGCCAGGCCCTATTGTGGCTCCGTGGGGCATGCTGCGCCCCGTCGCCTGACCAGAGATCATGTTACTTATCGCCTGCGCTGTCGTGCTGCTGCTTGTGGTGCTGAACGGTGTCTTCGCCATGTCGGAACTGGCGGTGGTGTCCTCCCGCCGCGCCAAGCTTCAGTCCCGGGCCGAAAAGGGTGACGATGGGGCGGCCGCCGCCCTGAAACTGTCCGAAGATCCCACCCGCTTCCTGTCCGCCGTCCAGGTCGGCATCACCCTGATCGGCATCCTGGCCGGCGCCTATGGCCAGGCCACCATCGCCGGCGAGCTCGACAAGACCTTCGACGCCATTCCCCTGCTGAAACCCTATGCCCACATCCTGTCCACCGGCCTGGTGGTCGTGATCCTGACCTATCTGTCCCTGATCCTCGGTGAACTGGCGCCCAAACGGTTCGCCATGATCTATCCGGAAACCATCGCCGCCGTGGTGGCCCGGCCCCTGTCGCTCATGGCGGCCGCCATGCACCCGTTCGTCAGCCTGCTGACCCTGTCCACCGCCGGCCTGCTCCGGCTCATCGGGGTCAAGGACGAACGCGGCGAGATCATCACCCAGGAAGAGGTCGAGACCGTCCTGGCCGAGGGCGCCAACGCCGGCCTGATCGAGCCCCAGGAACAGCAGATCATCGGCGAAGTCATGCGCCTGGGCGACCGGCCCATCCGGGTGGCCATGACGCCCCGCAAGGATGTCTACTGGGTCTCCCTGTCCGACGATGAAAAGACCCAGCGGGACGAGATCCGCGCCTGCCCCTATTCGCGCATCGTGGTGGCCCAGGGCATGGACATCGACGAGCCTTCCGGCATCGTCCACAAGAAGAGCGTCCTGGACCAGATCCTCGATGGCGGCGCCCTGGACCTCGCCGCCCTGGTCTCGACCCCCCTCTATATCCCAGAGACCACCAGCGTCCTGAAGGCCATGGAACTGTTCAAGCAGACGCCGCACCACATGGCCCTGGTGGTCAACGAGTTCGGCTCGCTGGAAGGGGTGGTCACGGCCATCGACATCCTGGAAATGATCGCCGGCGACTTCCCCGAGTCCCATGACGGCAAGGACTCGCAGTCGATTCTCCAGCGGGAGGACGGCAGCTATCTGGTCGATGGCCGCGCCGACCTGGACGACCTGAACAAGGAACTGGGCCTCAATGTCGACGAGGACGGCGGCTTCCACACCGCCGCCGGCCTGGTGCTGCAGCGTCTGGGCCATCTGCCGACCGAGGGCGAGACCCTGGCCTATGGCGGCTACCGAATCGAGATCATCGACATGGACGAGCGGCGCATTGACAAGCTGCTGTTCTCGAAACTGGCGGCCAGGCCCCGGGCTGAATGACCCCGCTGGCGGCGGCCCTGATCCGCCTGGCTGAGCCAAGGCCGGACCGGGATCGCCCGCTTCTGATCGCCATTTCCGGCGCCCAGGGCAGCGGCAAGACCACCCTTGCCAGGTTCGTGGCGGCCCGGATCGGCGCCGCCCACCTGTCCCTGGATGATGTCTATCTCACCAGGGCGGAGCGCCAGGCCCTGGCGGCAGGGCTCCATCCCCTGTTCGCCACAAGGGGCCCGCCGGGAACCCATGACCTTGGCCTGCTGGTCGAAACCCTGGACGCCCTGCTGACCGCCGGGCCGCAGTCCCGCACGCCGCTTCCCGCCTTCGACAAGCTGGCCGATGACCGCCTCCCCGCCGATCGATGGCCGGCGTTTACCGGCCGGCCCTCCGCGATCCTCATCGACGGCTGGTGCCTGGGCGCCCTGCCCCAGACCGAGGCCGACCTGACCGCCGACATCAACAGCCTGGAGCGTGACAGGGACCCGGGCGGCGTCTGGCGGCGCGCTGTCAATGACGCCCTAGCCGGGCCCTATGGGGCGCTGTTTGACCGGTTCGACGGCTTTCTGCATCTGCTGGCCCCTGATTTCTCGGTGGTCCAGGCCTGGCGGGAAGAACAGGAGGCCGGGCTGCTGGGCGCGGCGCCCTCCCCGGCCCGGAGGCGGGAACTCACGACCTTCATTGCCCATTTCGAACGCATCACCCGCGCCATGCTGGCCGGCAACCGCCGCCCGGGCCTGGAAGCCCGGCTGGCGCCCGACAGAAGCCTTGTCTCGCTGGTATGGCCGACGGCGGAATCCCCCTAGTCTCGCCTCTATGAACGAACTGGCGCGCCTGCTCCTGACCCTGGCCCTGGCCGGCACGGCCGTGACCTTCCTGGGCAGCTTTGTGCTGTGGGCGACCAATGAGGAGCGCCGGATCGGCCAGGCCCTCAAGCGGGTCCTGAACGGGCCGTCCGAGGCCACCATCATCGCGCCGGGGCGCGGCCGGGGGGTTGGCCTGTCGGTCACCACGGGCCTCTTCGCCACCGCCTGGGACAAGGGCGCCTGGTGCATGGTCTATCGCCTGGACGAGGTGACCGGCGGCGAGCTGCTGATCGATGGCGAGGTGGCGGCCCGGGTCTTCCGGGGCGAGACCCGCAAGGCCCTGGACCGGGTGCCGGCCCAGGCCAGGGCCGTCGTCCTGCGGCTGGTCTTTGACGATGCCCGCTATCCGGACTTCGAGCTGGAGCTCTGGACCACCGGCGACGAGACCCGCCGCGAAGGCCCCACGGCCTCAAAGTCCGCCCAGGCTGCCAACCAGTGGCTGGCCCGGATCGAGGCCCTGGTCCGCCGCCCCCGGCCGCCAGCGCCGGCGCCCGCCGCGCCCCAGGCCGCCCCGGTCATCGCCAGCCGCCCCTCGCCCGCCCCGCCGCCGTCCCTCCCGCCCGTCGATGATCTGGACGAGGCGCCGCCCGAAGCAGCGCCCGCACCGGCGCGCAAGCGTGCGCCTCGCGCAAGGCCCGCCCCTGTGCAGGAGGAACTGCCCTGGGACACCGACGACGAGGATGATGACGATCCGGATCGTCTGCGGATTTGACAGCCACGCCGCCCTCAAGGCAGGCTGCAGCAACCTCGGGGGAAGAAACGACCATGACCATCCTGATCGCTGCTGCGGCGGTGTTTGTCCTGATGCACCTGCTGATCGCCGGCACCCGGCTGCGGGGCGTCATCGTCGGCGTCATTGGCGAGGGCGCCTATGCCGGCCTGTTCTCGCTGGGGTCCGTCGCCGCCCTGGTCTGGCTGGGCATGGCCTATGGCGCCGCCCGCGGTCAGGGCGAAATCCTCTGGGCGACGCCGGAATGGGGCAAGCTGGCCCAGGCCGTCATCCAGTTTGTCGCCCTGATGCTGATCGTCCCCGGCCTGCTCACCCCCAACCCGACCGCCGTCGGACAGATGGGGGCAGTGGAAAAGCCGGCCACCGGCATGGTGCGGATCACCCGCCACCCCTTCCTCTGGGGCGTGGCGATCTGGGCTGCCGGCCATCTGCTGGTCAATGGCGACACCCCCAGCATCATCCTGTTCGCTTCCGTCGCCATCCTGTCCCTGGTCGGTACGACCAGCATTGACCTGAAGCGCAAGAAGAAGCTCGGCGAGGCCTGGGCCGGGTTTGCCGCCCAGACCTCCAACATCCCGTTCGGCGCCATCCTGTCCGGCCGTCAGAGCCTGAAACTGGGCGAGATCGGCTGGTGGCGGCTGGCCCTGGGCGTCGTCGTCTGGTTCGCCCTGTTCCACGGCCACGGCTACATCTTCGGCGTCTCCGCCCTGCCCTGACAGGAAGGGAGAGCCGGCCATCAGGGCCGGCGGGTTTCCCAGGCCAGCCAGATGGCGATGACCGCCAGGCCCAGGGCCAGGCCCCGCCGCACCAGGACCATCCGCCCGCCGCTGGCCATCAGCGCCCCGGCCCGGGCGGCGCCCAGCACGATGGCGCCATGGATCGCCGTGCTGATCAGGATATGGCCGACGCCGAACACCGCCGACTGCGCCGCCGGCGGGCCAAAGCCCGGCCGGATGAAGCCCGGCAGGATCATCACATAGAACATCGCCGCCTTGGGATTGAGGATATTGGCGATGAAGCCGCGCCCGGCCAGGGCCAGCAGGCCCGGCCCCGCCGTGTCGCCCCCCGCTTCCTTGCTCGCCGCCTCGCTGTCCGCCCCCCGCCAGGCGTCCCAGGCCAGCCACAGCAGAAACGCCACCCCGGCCCAGCGCAGCAGGTCATAGGCCGCCGGCCAGAGCAGCAGCAACTCCGTCACCCCGGCGATCGCCGCCACCAGATAGACCGCCAGCCCGGCCGCCACGCCGCAGACCGCCGCCAGGCCCGCCACCCGGCCGCGATCGGCCGACAGGGCGGCCAGATAGGCCATGTTGGGCCCCGGCGTCAGCTCGATCAGGACCATGGCCGCCAGGAAGCCCGGAATGACCGCCGGATCGACAGGCCCGACCAAAGTCCAGTCCATGGCCAGGGCCAAGGCCGTCAGATGTCCGCGTAGACGTGCCGCTCGCCGGCAAAGCCCGGATGGGTCACCGCCCCCAGATGGGCCGGGCCGACCCCTTGCGCAAACTTCCAGATAGCCCCGGACCCGTAACCGGTCACCCGGGGCTTCCACTCGGCCCGCCGCCGCTCCAGCTCGGCCGGATCAACCTCCAGCTCGATGGTCCCGGCGTCGGCGTCGATGGCGATGATGTCGCCGTCCTTGACCAGCCCGATGGGGCCGCCAACCTGGGCTTCCGGGCCGATATGGCCGATGCACAGGCCGCGCGTGCCGCCGCTGAACCGGCCGTCAGTGACCAGGGCCACCTTGTCGCCCCGTCCCTGGCCGGCCAGGGCCGCCGTGGTCGACAGCATCTCGCGCATGCCCGGACCGCCGCGCGGCCCCTCATAGCGGATGACCAGCACCTCGCCGTCCTTGTAATCCCCGGCCTCGACGGCGGCGAAACAGGCCTCCTCGCCATCGAACACCCGGGCCGGACCCCGATGCGCCCGGTGCGAGGTCATGCCCGCCACCTTGACGATGGCGCCGTCGGGAGCCAGCGAGCCCCACAGCCCCACCACCCCGCCGGTCGGCGACAGGGGGTTGGTATAGGGCCGGATCACGTCCTGGTCCTCGTTGAACACCACGCCTTCGAGATTCTCGGCCAGGGTCTTGCCGGTGACGGTCATGCAGTCGCCATGCAGATAGCCGCCGTCCAGCAGGGTCTTCAGCAGCATGGGCATGCCGCCCGCCTCGCCCATGTCCTTGGCCACATAGCGGCCGCCCGGCTTCAGGTCGGCCAGATAGGGGGTGCGCTTGAAGATCTCGGCCACGTCGGCCAGCGTGAACTCGATGCCGCATTCATGGGCCATGGCCGGCAGATGCAGCCCGCCATTGGTCGATCCGCCTGTCGCCGCCACCACCACGGCCGCATTCTCGAAGGCCTTGCGGGTGCAGATGTCGCGCGGCCGGATGTTCTTCTCGATCAGCCGCACCACCGCCTCGCCGCTGGCCACGGCATAGGCGTCGCGGTCCAGATAGGGCGCCGGCAGCGACGCCGACAGCGGCAGGGCCAGGCCGATGGCTTCCGACACACAGGCCATGGTGTTGGCCGTGAACTGGCCGCCACAGGCGCCCTCGCCGGGACAGGCCACCTGTTCCAGGGCCGTCAGCTCTTCCTCGGGCAGGTTGCCGGCCGAGTTCTGGCCCACCGCCTCGAACACGTCGACCACGGTGACATCCTTGCCCTTCCAGCGGCCGGGCAGGATGGAGCCGCCATACAAAAACACCGACGGCACGTTCAGCCGCAGCATGGCCATCATCATCCCGGGCAGGGACTTGTCACAGCCGGCGATGCCCACCAGGGCGTCATAGCTGTGGCCCCGCATGGTCAGCTCCACGGAATCGGCGATGACCTCGCGGCTGACCAGGGACGAGCGCATGCCCTCATGGCCCATGGCGATACCGTCGGTGACGGTGATGGTGCAGAATTCGCGCGGCGTGGCGCCGGCCGCCTTGACCCCCTCGCTGACCGCATGGGCCTGGCGCATCAGGGCGGTGTTGCAGGGCGCCGCCTCGTTCCAGCAGCTGGCCACGCCGACGAAGGGCTGGCGGATCTCCCGGCTGCCCAGGCCCATGGCATAGTAGTATGACCGGTGCGGCGACCGCGCCGGACCTTCGGTCACATGGCGGCTGGGCAGTTTCGACTTGTCCCAGGTTCCGTCCGGTTTGCGGGCCATCAGCGCCTCCTCAAGATCTTCGCCCCTCTCCTACCGACCGGCGCGGCCGGACAAAAGGGGGCAAAATCGTGCGAGGGACCTTTGTCAGCCCCCGGACGGCCGCAAGACTTTGCCGCCGACGGGACCGATACGCCGGTCGCCGCCTAAAGCGCCGCCTCGACCGCCGCCAGGATCTCCGGGTCCTGCGGATCGGTGCGCGGCCCGAACACATTGACCAGGCTGCCGTCCTTGCCGACCAGCAGCTTGTGGAAGTTCCAGACCGGCTCGGCCGGCTCGCCCACCTGTTCGACGGCCCAGCGATAGAAGGGATGCGCCCCCTCGCCCTTCACATCGGCCTTGGCGGTCAGGGGAAACTCCACCCCGAAATTGGTCCGGCAGAAGTCGGCAATCTCGGCTTCCGTCCCCGGCTCCTGCCCGGCAAACTGGTTGCAGGGCACCCCCAGCACCACCAGCCCCCGCTCCCGATAGGCGGCATAGAGCTTTTCCAGCCCCTCATACTGCGGCGTCAGCCCGCATTTGCTGGCCACATTGACCACCAGCACCGGATGGTCCCGGAACCTGGTCATGGGCAGGGGCTGCCCATCAATGGCGGTAAAGTCGAAATCCCAGGCAGTGGACATGAACGGCGGCTCCGGTGGCTTGGCGGGAGTTTGCAGGATTTTGTGGAGGGGGGAAGATGGGATCGGGGAAAGGGGGATGAAGTTAGCGCGGCCGAATACTCCCCCCGCCTTGCCCAATCAATCAAGTGAACCGATGCTCCATCTGCGGCATTAGGAGCCTCATTAGTCTGACGTAATGGTGTGGACGAACTCCACCCAGGATCTCTGATGTGTCGTCGATAAGGACGTCAAGTCTAGAGAGCGGATCATTCAATAGGTCGCCCTCGTCGGGCTGAATCTGGCGAAGACCGTCTTTCAGGTCCATGAGATTGACGCTGCAGGCGTCGTGATCGTGCGCAAGCAACTGAGATGCAGCCAGGTTCTTCCTTTATTTGAGGGCTTGTCGCCGTGTCTGGTCGGGATAGAGGCTTGTTCTTCGGCCCATCACTGGGGCCGGCAACTCATGGCGATCGGCCAGGAGGTGCGGTTGATGCCGCCAGCCTACGTGAAGCCCTATGTGAAGCGGGGCAAGACCGATGCTGCAGATGCGGAGGCGATCGCCGAGGCTGTCACCCGGCCGATCATGCGTATCGTCGCCGTGAAGACCGAAGGACAACAGGCGGTTCTGATGCTCCGCAAGACCCGGGATCTGTTGGTCCGCCAGAGGACCATGCTGATCAGCGCCTTCCGCGGTCAACCAAGCGAGTTCGGGATCGTCTCAGCACAGGGCTCTGCGGGCCTTCAGCCGGCGCTGCGGTCACTGATCCGGGAGCAGGAACGGTTGCCCGAATCGGCGCAGGCCGAACACCGGACTGCACTCGACCGATCGCCGAACGCTAGCTTCAGCCTTGCGTCATGGAGGCCGTCCACACATGACGTCCCTGTCGACGGCACAATAGAGAACCCGGGTGGTTGAAGTGCGTCAACTCCGCCCCGTCATCAGGTCCAAATCAACACTCAAGCGACTTGCGCAAGCTAGGCCCCGTGTTTTGAGATGGCCAGGCTGTCCTCGAAGTCGAGCAACAAATCCATCAGCTCGTCGGGCGCGATTGCCTTGGGTTGCCCCTTGGGGAAACGGTAGCTCCAGAAGCTGTTGATGTGCTGGATGGCGCCGAGCCGCTCGCCCAATTCCGAAAACATTGACGGGGCGGAGAGTAGGAAGTCGCGGAAGGCGTTTGGCCTGCCATCTTGGGTAAGGGCGGCATACGCGTTGTTGTAAATGTCGAGCATGTTTTGCGCCTCAACGACGGCATTGTAGCCTGTCTTCTGCAGGCGGAGCTTGGCATCGGGGATATAGGAGCTGGCTTCGGCGCTGGATGGGCCGCGCGGAACGATGTCGCCGATCTCCTGCAGCACCAAAGAGATTTGCGCGTACAGATCGCTTAACACCCATTTGTAGTATAGGAATCCGCGCCAGGAAAAAATTCCCTCCTCGTATTCCTGATTGTCAAGCTTCAGCGTTACCCTCAGCGGCTCGAACCCGCTTTCTGGCGAATTGGAAAGCAATTTCCCCACCAGGCGCGCTGAATGGGAGACGGCTTCTTCGGGCGAAGACAGTTTTACCAGGGCCATGATTTCGCGCTGGACGAAGTCGAACATTCGCTGGATGTCGGCATCGGAAATGCCAAAATAGGCGCGGGCAGGTTCTATTTCAGCTCGGAGCAGGGCCTCGCGCAGCAGGAATGGGTCGAGCGAGGGTAGATTATCGAGCAGCTCCAGCACGCGGCGGTCGCGCGAGCCGTGTTTCATGTCGACCCCGAACTCTGATTCGGCAATCCGGTCGAAGTCCTTCTGGCCAACAAAAAAGGTTTGGGCCCCAGCCCGAAGATCAGTGCTGTCAATCGGTAGCATAATCTTAGTGGCAGTGGGCCGTGGTCTAGAAAATTGGCAGTATTCATTGGGACGAAGCCGGTGTTTCAAAATGATACTATGGTCCAGCCGCTGATTCTTGAAGAAGGGTGCCTGCGCGATATTTGGCTCGTTAGGGAATTTGTGGTGTGTGGCGACCAGATTCAGTACGCGTGCAGACGAAGCGGAATCCTGAAGGCCGGTCAACAACCGCAAGTTTCGGGCAGGCTGCATAGCTATTCCTTCTCTAGCGGGGTCCCGCCGCGAGCCTCCAGCAAGAGGCTGGCAGGCTGTAACTCCTAGCGGATCGCCGGCCGACGATCCGCAAGAACATTGACTGCTGCGCTACTATCAAATCCGATCCACCTTTCGCTGTCGCCCTGTCGGCAGCGGTTTCGGAGGAGTGACTCTTTGGGCTTCTGTCCGCACCCGCCGCCTTTCAGGTAGAGGGCAGATGAAAACTTTGCATGAATCCGTTAGATTAATGTTTTTGGCGCGATTTCAATTTTCCTTGCAATTAAAACGTGCATATGTTGCCCTTCGGAGCTAATGCAGTTCGAAGTTCGTTCTGATCCAGATGAGCACCAGAACACGAAACGCAGCCGTTTCTCTGAAGAGCAGATTATTGCGATCCTGAAGGAGCATGGGGCCGGCGTGTCCGTCGCTGACCTTTGCCGCAGGCAGGGCGTCAGCGACGCCAGCATCTACAAACGGGAGGCCAAATCCCGCCTTCCTTCTGCGACACGAACAGGCGCTGAAACCGGACGACCAATAGCCGCCAATCGTCCAGAAACGCCCCCCTAAACCCCCGCTGCCTGCTCCACCGCCAGGGCTAAGTCCAGCGCCTTCGCCGCCTCTTCCCCCGTCACCACCGGCCGCTCCGCTCTCCCCAGCACCGCATCCACAAACCCCTGCACACTGGCGCCAAGCGGGTCCTTGCCCGCCGGGGTTTCCGCGAAATCCGCATTCAGGGCGAATGGGGTGCTGTTTCGAAATTCCCGGGTGATGAAGTCGATCTCCAGCACGCCGGAGGGATAGACGATCCGCATGGTCCGCTCTCGCGCCTGCGCATTGCGAGCGGCCTGGAAGACGGCGGTGAAGCCGTCGTCGAAACTGGCCTCGGCGTCCAGGGCGTCGGCATCGCCCTCCCCCTCCACGGTAAAGGGCTCGGCCCGGGTCAGGGACAGGGCCAGATCGATGTCATGGATCATCAGGTCCAGGGCGACGGAGACATCGCGGCTGCGCTCCGACGGCGTGCCGCGCCGCACCGCCTCCAGCCTCAGGGGCCGCTCGGGGATGTCCAAGAGGCCCATGGCGCGGGAGACGACCCGCTCCTGGTGGCCACAGGCCAGGACCGCCCCCTGCCGCGCGGCTTGCGCCAACAGCCGGTCAGCGTCGTCCAGGGTGGTGGCAAGCGGCTTTTCCACATAGACGCCCCGGCCGGCTTTCAGGGCCTGGAGCGCGGCGGCGGCATGGGTGGTGGCGGGGGAGGCGATGGTGACGATGTCACAGGCGTCCAGCAGGTCGGCCAGGCTGTCAAAGGCCCGGGTGTCGTTCTGGGCGGCCATGGCCTGGCAGCGCCCAGGGTCGATATCGAACACCCCGGTCAGGGCCGTATCGGCCAGCTGGGCGTATTTCTTGGTGTGGAATCCGCCGAACACGCCGGACCCCACGACACCGGCTTTCAGAAGCTTGCTCATGACGCTGCTCTAACCCAGTTCGCGCCTTTCGCGAACCTCGCCAAGGGGATAAACAGTCGTTTGAAAAAATACAGAACCCCGGAGGATATCCCATGACCCAATCCCGCGAAGTGCGCCTCAAGAGCCGCCCCGAGGGCATGCCCGTCGCCGCCAATTTCGAGGTGGCCACCGTCGAGCTGCCCGCCCCCGGCGCCGGCGAGGTCCAGGTCCGCAACCATTTCATGTCGGTCGACCCCTATATGCGCGGCCGCATGTATGACCGGCCCAGCTACGTTCCCCCCTTCCAGATCGGCGAGGCCCTGCAGGGCGGCTGTATCGGCGAGGTCATCGCCTCGGGCGATCCGGCCTTTGCCGTGGGCGATATCGTCCAGAGCATGTTCGGCTGGCGCGAGGCCTATAACGCCCCGGCCGGCGCCCTGCAGAAGGTCGAGACCCACGGCCTGCCGCTCCAGGCCTTCCTGGGCGTGGCCGGCATGCCCGGCATGACCGCCTATGCCGGCCTGCTGCGCGTCGCGGCCCTGAAGGACGGCGATGTGGTGTTCGTCTCGGCCGCCGCCGGCGCCGTGGGCTCCGTCGTCTGCCAGATCGCCAAGATCAAGGGCCACACGGTCATCGGCTCGGCCGGCGGTCCTGAAAAGGCGGCCTTCCTGAAATCCATCGGCGTCGACCATGTCATCGACTACAAGGCGACCCCCGACCTGAAGGCGGCCCTGCATGCCGCCGCCCCCAAGGGCATCGACGTCTATTTCGAGAATGTCGGCGGCGAGCATCTGGAAGCGGCCATCGAGGCGGCCCGCCCCTTCGCCCGCTTCGCCCTCTGCGGCATGATCAGCCAGTACAACGAGACCGGCGTGCCCAAGGGCCCGTCCAACATCATCCAGGCGGTGGGCAAGAGCCTGAAGCTGGAAGGCTTCATCGTCTCCAACCATTACGACATGCTGCCGGCCTTCCTGAAGGACATGTCCGAATGGATCTCGTCCGGAAAGCTTCAGTGGAAGGACACGGTCGATGTCGGCATCGACAACGCCCCGGAAGCCTTCATCAAGCTCTTCAAGGGCGAGAACATGGGCAAGATGCTGGTCAAGCTGGTCTGATCGACCGCCTGCAAGGGGTCCGCGCCTTCCGGCTCGGACCCTGACGGGCTTTAGGTGCTGTGGACACTTAGCGCAGCCAGAGCACTATGGCGGCCAATGTGACGACGGCGAGATAGTTCCTGGCCGTTTTCTCGAAGCGTGTTGCGACCCGTCGGAACTGCTTGAGCTTTG
>Ga0164294_10000052_pt1 | contig 120236 bp, 124 predicted proteins | sample GEODES005metaG_FD_111479 | JGI IMG/M metagenome (GOLD analysis project Ga0164294, IMG submission 111479) | Oligotrophic lake water microbial communities from Sparkling Lake, Wisconsin, USA - GEODES005 metaG | ecosystem: Environmental > Aquatic > Freshwater > Lake | place: USA: Sparkling Lake... | reverse complement strand
TACTCGATGGACGACTCCCAGGACATTCCTCCAAGTAACCCAAGTATTTTCATTGTAGAAGCCTAGCTATGCTTTTCAGCGCCGAGAATGCTTGATTCGAACCGCCGCCCTCTTGCCCTAATTGACACTGGGTTAGGGGTCTGCGAAATCAGTTTCTACGCCATCTTTCTAAGCCATTGGTGAGGCAATTGACGCTGATGCGCGTTTTGGTTAAGTTGTCAGCATGAGTGCAATCGAAGTCGTGGGTCTATCAAAGAGGTACAAAGACTTTCAGGCTGTCGACGACGTAAGTTTTAGTGTCTCAAGGGGAGAGACCTTCGTTCTTCTCGGTCCAAACGGGGCTGGAAAGACAACAACGATAGAGATACTGGAGGGCTTTCGAACCAGAACATCGGGAGAAGTAAAAGTTCTCGGTCAGGATCCACAAAGAGCCAGCCGTGCGTTCCGGGCTCGAATTGGAATAGTTCAACAATCCGCTGGTGACCTTGGCCGGCTTTCTGTCCGAGACACAATCACACACTTTGCCAGCCTTTACCCAAACCCCAGAAAAGTCGAAGAAGTTATCGAGGCAGTTGGGCTGCACGGTAAGGCTTCAGATCCTGTAAAGAAGCTCTCTGGCGGTCAGCAGCACAGAGTAGATGTTGCGTTGGGGTTGATCGGAAATCCCGAGGTTTTGTTCTTAGACGAACCAACAACTGGTTTTGACCCAGAAGTTAGGCGAGCGTTTTGGGAGGTTATTCGTGGTCTGCAGCAGGAGGGAATGACAATCATGCTGACCACTCATTACCTAGACGAAGCCGAGGAGCTTGGACACAGGGGCGGAGTTATTGTCGATGGAAAGCTCGTTGCCCTTGGAAAAATTGCCGAGATCGGTGGTCGGGAGAGTCGCAAACCTGAGGTCTCTTGGGTGGAGGCTGGGGTGCAACGCATCGAGCGCACCGATTACCCAGCTTTGTTTATTGGTGAGCTCTCAAAAAGAATTGGCACGGAACCAGAGAACCTTCAGGTCCAGGTGCCGAATCTCGAGCAGGTTTACCTTCAGCTAATTGCTGACCATCGAAACGGAGTGAAGATTGAAGACTGAGCTACCTTCCATCCTTGGCGTTGGCATAAGGAGAATTGGTTACGAGCTGAAGAGTTACATCAGAACACCTGACGCTGTCTTTTTCAACTTTTTCTTCCCTCTGATGATGCTCGTCATATTTACTGCTGCATTTTCTAACCTTGAAATTGATGTACCCGGAGCCGGCAGGGTTCTAACTTCTGCAGACGTGTACCTGCCAGCAATGTTGGCTATGGGAGTTTTGGTGTCGGGAGCTCAGAACTTGGGTATTGACATGGCTATCGAAAAGCACGATGGAACTTTGCGGAGACTCTCTGGCTCGCCAATTTCGCCTGTTTCTTACTTCATCGGAAAATTCGGTCAAGTTTTTGTGTCGGCAACCCTGCAGGCGGTAGCGATTGTGCTCACGGCACGCTTTGTATTTGGAGCTCACCTTCCTCAGACTCTGGAGCTTTGGCTCACCTTTGCCTGGGTGTTCTACTTGGGTCTCTTGGCATCGAGTATTTTGGGAATCGCAATTAGCGCCCTTCCAAGGAGTGCCAAGAGTGCCAATGCCGTGATATTGCCTCCAATTCTCATTCTTCAATTCATTTCAGGGATTTATCTGTCGTTTACAACTCTTCCTGAATGGCTACAAAATTTTGCGAGTGTGTTTCCCTTGAAATGGATTGGGCAGGGATTTAGAGCGGTGTTCTACCCCGACCAATTCAAGTCCGTTGAGCTTGGTGGAGAGTGGTTTCTGGATCAAGTGGCGATTGCAATTGCTATTTGGGTTGCCCTTGGAGTGGTCTTCACCCTGCTTACGTTTAGGTGGGTAAAAAAGTCCTAATTGGGTCGCCAGCGGAATATTCCGAACGCAAGCGGGCAACATCGCACACAACATTGCATGTTAAGCAAAAACTCCCTCAATCAACGCCCCTACTGAGGCTCTAAATCAAGGGAGTTGCTGGCGGAGAATGGGGGATTCGAACCCCCGAGGGCTTGCACCCAACCAACTTTCCAAGCTGGCGCCATAGGCCACTAGGCGAATTCTCCTGCGTTGCCATGGCAACACGACAAGCATACCGTTCACCTGGCGGGCGTTTTTGCCCGTCACAGCACTGGGCGGAGTAATCTCGAAGACATGCGAATTGTTCTTGTGGGCGCCGGAGGTGTTGGCGATGCGATTGCCAAGATTGCCGCTCGCCGCTCGTTCTATGAAACCATCATCGTCACCGACTACGACAAGTCCCGTGCCGAGCGAACCATTGAATGGATTCGCACCAAACACGGCGAGGAGGTTGCGTCACGGTTCGTCGCTGACCAGATTGACGCGTCCAAACCCGAAGTTGTCGCCGATGTCACCCGAAAGCATTCCGCAACCCACGTCATGAACGCCGTCGAGCCCAAGTTTGTTCAGGCGATTTTTGCTGGAGCAAAAGCCGCTGGAGCGAACTACCTCGATATGGCCATGAGCCTGTCCCACCCGCACCCGACGAACCCCTACAGCGAAACTGGCGTCAAACTGGGCGACGAACAGTTTGCCGTCACTGACGAGTGGGAAAAGTCCGGCCAGTTGGCGCTGGTGGGAATCGGTGTCGAGCCGGGGATGTCTAACGTCTTCGCTCGTTACGCCGTCGACCACTTGTTCAGCGAGGTCGACGAACTCGGTACGCGCGACGGAGCCAACCTCGTGGTGTTCGACGACGAGGGCAACGAGATTTTCGCTCCCAGTTTCAGTATTTGGACGACCATCGAGGAGTGCCTCAATCCACCGGTTATTTGGGAAAAGGATCGCGGATGGTTCACGACTCCCCCGTTCAGCGAGCCCGAGGTGTTCGATTTCCCCGAAGGAATCGGGCCGGTCGAATGTGTGAACGTCGAACACGAAGAAGTTCTCATGATGCCGCGGTGGCTTCCGGCCAAGCGAGTTACCTTCAAATACGGTCTGGGTGACGAATTCATCGGGGTTCTGAAGACCCTGCACAATCTCCACCTTGATTCGAATGAGCCGATTCGTGTTCGCAGTGCTAACGGTCCGGTCGAGGTTTCACCGCGTGACGTCGTCGCCGCCGCGCTTCCCGATCCAGCAACCATTGGCCCACGGATGAAGGGCAAGACATGCGCCGGGGTGTGGGTCACTGGTAAGGGCAAGGACGGGAAACCCCGCGAGGTGTACCTGTATCACGTGTCGGACAACGAGTGGACGATGGCCGAATACGAGAGCCAGTGCGTTGTGTGGCAGACCGCCCTCAACCCGGTGATTGCTCTTGAATTGCTTGCGACCGGAAAATGGTCCGGATCCGGAGTCCTCGGGCCCGAGGCGTTTGACGCGGTACCGTTCCTCGACCTCATGGCCGCCGCTGAATCCGAGGGCGGATACGGCCAGCCGTGGGGCATGCGCGAACAATAATTAGCCGGTGTCTTGTATGGACTAACTGGACTAATCACGATAAAATCGGAATATGTCCCGCCAAGTAAACGTGCACGAAGCGAAAACCCACTTCTCTAAAATCATCGCAGCAGTCGAGGCTGGGGAGGAAATCGTGGTCGCGCGCGCAGGGAAGCCGATAATCAAACTTGTGAAAATCGATGAACAACTCCCGCCGCCGATTGTGCCCGGATTCGCACACGACATTTTGCCCGACGTATCGGACGAGGAATGGGACGCGTTGAGCGTCGAATTCAATTCGCTATTCCGTGACAAGAACTTCGACGTTTGACCCGCGCTTTCTTCGACACCCACGTCGCCTATTGGCTGGCAAAAGATTCTGATCGGTTGTCACCGTCTCTCGTGGCAAACATCAACCGGCATCAGCAACGCGCGGTGTCAAGCCTGTCGTTTGCGGAACTCGAAATCAAACACATCCTCGGTCGCGCGCCCGAATTTGCAGATCTCAGTGAGCGCTTCGCCTCGATGGCGATCGAGATTGAACCGTTTGACTACGTCGCTTCTCGATCCGTCGCACGGTTTCCCACCCTGATGCGCCACGACCCGTTTGACCGCATGATTTTCGCACAAGCCGCATCGCGACCGAACACGACGTTCTTCACAGCCGACAAGACTCTAATTGCTCTCGGGCTGGACTGGGTCATCGACGCCCGCACATAAAAATCGGGACGCCACCCGAAGGTGACGCCCCGACGGGGTAAGTCGAAACTTACTTGAGCGTAACAGTTCCGCCGGCTTCTTCGATAGCAGCCTTTGCCTTTTCAGCGGCCTCTTTGTTGGCGCCTTCGAGGATGGTCGCGGGTGCGCCATCAACGAGTGCTTTTGCTTCACCGAGTCCGAGGTTCGTGAGTGCACGGACCTCTTTGATGACCTGGATCTTCTTTTCGCCAGCAGCTTCGAGGACAACGTCGAACGAGTCCTTCTCTTCTTCGGCTTCGCCGCCACCGGCAGCGCCACCGGCTGCGGGTGCAGCGGCGACAGCAACGGGTGCAGCAGCGGTTACGTCGAATACCTCTTCGAACTTCTTAACGAAGTCCGAGAGTTCGATGAGCGAGAGCTCCTTGAATGCCTCAATGAGGGCATCTGCGCTGAGCTTAGCCATGATTGTCTCCTTGGTTTGTAGTTGTCGAAAACGCGCTAATTACGCGTTTTCCTGCTTCTGACGCAACGCGTCGACCGCGCGAACGGCCTGTGCGAGCGGTGCGTTGAACATGTAGGCCGCGCCGAAGAGCGAGGACTTGAGTGCGCCTGCAAACTTGGCAAGCAGGACCTCTCGTGTCTCGAGATCGGCGAGCTTCATTACCTCGGCAGCAGTGAGGGGTGCTCCGTCGAAGAAGCCTCCCTTGATGACGAGGTGTTGGTTTGCCTTGGCAAAGTCACGCAGCGACTTCGCAACGGTGACGGTGTCACCGTGAACGAAGGCAATAGCGGTCGGTCCGACGAGTTCGGCATCGAACGAACTGATGCCTTCCGCGTTGAACGCCCGCTTGGCCAGCGTGTTCTTCACCACGGCGTACGACGCGTTCGCACGGATGTTTCCGCGCAGCTGTTTGAGCTGTGCGACCGTGAGTCCGCGGTACTCGGTGAGCAGTACGCCGCTCGAGGTTCGGATTGCGTCCGAAATCTCGGCGATTGTTGCTTCCTTGTTCGCCATGGTGCTCCTTGTGTTTGAATACGGAACCGACGGCCACGGGAAATGAAAAAACTCCGGCGCACACGCACGGAGTTGAACAGCTTTCGCTGGGGAACTTCATTCGCCTGCGCGGGTCCTCACCAGGGTGAGACTTCGATTTCGAACTCGCATTCGAAACAACCAGCGGTCTTCGGTTCCTTCAGGGTACAGGGCAGTCGACTGTCAACGCAAATCAGCCGAGAGTCAACCTGGGAACGGTGACAACGAACCGTGTGTTTCCCGGTTCGCTCTCGACAACAATCGTGCCCTTGTGGGCACGGACGAGTCCTTCCACAATTGCCAATCCAAGTCCAGTAGAGCCAGTGGCGCGGGCGCGCGAAGTGTCGGCTCGCGCGAATCGTTCGAACAAGTTTGCGCGTATTTCGTCGGGGATTCCAGGTCCGTTATCGGCGACGGTGATGACAACAGAATCGTCGGTCGTCGCAACGTTGGTGGTAACGATCGTTTTTGCCGGGGTGTGGGTCCGAGCGTTCGCCAACAGGTTGACGAGGATTTGATAGAAACGGTCGCGATCGGCAGCGATCTTCGCTCCGCGAGCGGCCGTGATTTTCCACGTGTGCGCGGGACCGGCAACCATGGCATCGTTGACGGCATCCTTGACGAGTTTCGACACGTCGAGCGGTGCGAGGTCGAGTTCACGCCCTTCGTCGAGTCGCGCGAGCAACAATAGGTCTTCGACGAGCACAGACATGCGCACGGATTCCGATTCGATTCGACCCAAGGCGTGGCGCAGGTCATCGGACATCTCCATTTCCTGTCGCCTGGTCAATTCCGAGTATCCGCGAATTGCCGTGAGCGGAGTGCGGAGCTCGTGGCTCGCGTCCGCGACGAACTGTCGCACCTTGGCTTCGCTGTCGCGACGGGCCGAGAGGGCCTCGTCAACGTTGTCGAGCATATGGTTGAACGCGTTGCCCAATTGGCCCACCTCGGTGTCGGGTTCGTCAATGGTCACGCGTTCCGTGAGATCAGCGTCTCCGACCGCCAGTTGCATCCCCGAAATGCGTCGTGCCGTCTCTCGCATTTTCTCTAGTGGCCGCAGTGCGATGTCGACGCTCTGCCGACCAACGATGACGACGAGAGCAACGATTCCCGCGATGAGGAAGGCCAAAAACGTTCCAATTCGGCCGACGACGCGATCGATGGCAGCGGTCGGGAGTCCCATGAGAACCGTGCCGCCCTTGACGTTACCGACGACCGCCATTCGGTAATCACCTGCACGCACGATCCTCACGTCTCTGATGTTGGCGTTCCAGCCAGTCACCGGGATGCTCGCGAGCTGTTGCTCGGAAAAAGACTCGCGGTCGGCGCGTGCATTGAGATACACCGCCGAGACCCTCCCGCTGGCGTCAATTGCCGCGAGGACCGTTCCCACGGACATTCCCCGCCCATCGAGGCGAAGCCCCGCGTCACGCGGCGTGCCCGGGGGGGCCTGAATTCGTTGTGCGGCCGAAATGAGTTCCTCGTCGAGTTGACCAATCATGTACGTACGAACGCCGACCATCGTGGCACCACCAATCGCGAGTCCTGCGAGTGCCGTCAATATCGCGCTAGAGAAGATGAGCCGCTTGCGTAATGGCCAGCCAGTGAACATCGATTACTCCGCCGGGCGCAATACGTATCCGACGCCGCGCACGGTGTGAATCATCGCCGGTCCGAGGGTGTCGATTTTCTTTCGAAGATAAGAGATGTAAATCTCGACGATCGACGAACGCCCGCCGAAGTCGTATGACCAAACGCGATCCAGGATCTGGGCTTTGGACAGGACTCGCTTGGGGTTTCGCATGAGGTATCGCAGCAGTTCGAACTCGGTGGCCGTGAGTTCGACGCGCGCGTCCCCCCGGAAAACCTCGTAGGTTTCCTCGTTCAGGACGAGGTCGCCGACGACGATTTCGGGGTCTTCTCGGACTTCACTTGCCATGATGGAACGCCGGACGATTCCGCGAATACGCGCGACCAATTCTTCGACCGAAAAGGGCTTGGTGACGTAGTCGTCTCCGCCCGCGGTCAGACCGACCACACGATCAGCAACGGCATCCTTGGCCGTGAGGAACAGCACGGGAACGTCGACATTGTCCGCACGAATTTGGCGCATGACCTCGAGCCCATCGAAATCGGGCAGCATGATGTCGAGCACGATGATGTCGGGGTTGAAATCCTTGGCCTCGGCGACGGCCGCGCGCCCACTCGCCGCGGTTCGCACCTCGAATTTTTCGTAGCGAAGCGCCATCGAGACGAGCTCTGAAATGGCGGATTCGTCATCGACAACGAGCGCCCGAACGGGCTTGCCGTCCGGCTTGACGAGCGCAGTGTTTTCTGTGGTCACTGTTCCAGTTTGCCTACTTTCCTATGAATTTGCCTAGCGATATCTGTATTTGGAATGTGAAATGCACAAACGCCCCGGCCGAAGCCGAGGCGTTTGCGAGCGAAACGAACCTAGAGTGCGCTGACGTCGAGCGGGATGCCCGGACCGAACGTCGTCGAAATCGTCGCTTTCTGGATGTAGCGACCCTTCGCCGATGACGGCCTCGCGCGCTGGACTTCCTCGAGCGCAGCGCGGAAGTTGTCTCCGAGCTGGTCGGCTGAGAACGACGCTTTGCCGACGATGAAGTGCACGTTCGAGTGCTTGTCGACGCGGAATTCAATCTTTCCGCCCTTAATCTCGGTAACGGCCTTTGCCGGGTCCGGCGTGACGGTTCCGGTCTTGGGGTTCGGCATGAGGTTTCGGGGACCGAGAACCTTACCGAGACGCCCAACCTGGCCCATGAGTTCGGGTGTCGATACGGCTGCGTCAAACGACGTGTAACCGCCCGCGACCTTGTCGATGAGCTCGACTCCGCCGACCTCGTCGGCTCCGGCGGCGAGAGCGGCCTCGGCCGCAGCGCCCGTTGCAAACACGATTACGCGCGCGGTCTTACCCGTGCCGTGAGGAAGCATGACGGTTCCACGAACCATCTGGTCGGACTTGCGAGGGTCGACGGCGAGCTTCAGCGCGACCTCGACGGTCGAGTTGAACTTTGCCGAGCCGGTCTGCTTGGCGATGTCAACCGCTTCAACCGGCGAATAGAACCTACCCTCTTCGAGAAGGGCGACGGCGGCGTTATACGCCTTGGACTTGTTAGCCATAATGTTTTTTCTCCTTCAGAGAATCGCGGTGTCGTGAGCCTGCCGGCTCTCCCGCTGGTGGAAAGTGGTTATTCGACCGTGATTCCCATAGAGCGGGCGGTACCGGCGATGATCTTCTCGGCGGCCTCGACGTCATTGGCGTTGAGGTCAACCTGCTTCTGCTCGGCAATCGAGCGCAACTGGTCCTTGGTCAACTTCGCGACCTTGACCGTGTGCGGCGTCGAAGAACCCTTGGCGACTCCGGCAGCCTTCTTGATGAGCTCGGCTGCGGGCGGGGTCTTGAGGATGAACGTGAACGAACGGTCCTCGTACACCGTGATCTCGACGGGAATAACGTTTCCACGCTTGTCCTGCGTCGCGTTGTTGTACGCGGTGCAGAACTCCATGATGTTGACACCGTGCTGACCAAGAGCCGGACCGATGGGCGGAGCGGGGTTCGCTGCGCCGGCCTGGATCTGGAGCTTGATGAGGCCGGTGACCTTTTTCTTTGCTGCCATTTTCTTTCCTTACTGTCGTGCGTGACGGGTGTCACGCGCTCCCACGTCGGCGCCTTGTGCGTCGGGTGGTAATTCTGGTTACTGCTTTTCCACCTGGTTGAAGGTGAACTCGACGGCCGTGTCACGGCCGAAGACGTTGATAAAGATTGAGAGCTTGCCGGAATCGAGGTGAATCTCGTGGATTGTTCCCTGAAGCCCAGCGAACGCACCTTCCTTGATGCCAACGGTTTCGCCGACCTCGAAGTCGGTCGTCACGGTGATGTCACGCTTACCGGACGCCTTGAGCCCACCAGCCGAACGCGCGCCTTCAATCGGTGCTTCCGTCTTGAGCATGTCGAACGCATCCTGGTGCGACAGCGGGATCGGGTTGTGGGCGTTGCCAACGAATCCCGTCACACCGGGGGTGTGACGCACCGTCGACCACGAGTCTTCGTTGAGGACCATGCGAACCAGAACATAGGAGGGAACGCGAACGCGCGTGACGAGCTTGCGCTGGCCGTTCTTGATGTCGACGATGTCCTCGAGCGGAACGGCTACCTCAAAGATGTCGTCCTGCATGTTCATCGCGAGCACGCGGTTCTCAATGTTGGTCTTGACCTTCTTCTCGTAACCCGCATACGAGTGAACGACGTACCAGTTGCCGGGCTTGCGTCGAAGTTCCTTTTTGAAGTCCGCGTAAGGGTCTTCTTCTGGCTCGGCCGGCGCCTCCGCAGCACCGTCGTGTTCTGCGGTGTCGGCGGCTTCAGCGGCTTCGTCGTGTGTCGCTTCATCCGCGGCGACCGCTTCGGTAGCCGAATCGATGTCGAGAGCGTCGTCAACGATTGCATCCGCCTCAGGGTCAACTGCAGCAGCCGCGAGGTCAATGTCGTCAAAATGGTTTTCGGTCACGTCGATTAATCCTTTATTCCTAGTTGGACCACGGGAGAGTGCCGTTACCGAATACGAAACCCGTGAGGGTTCCGATCACGAGGTCAAGGCCCGAGATGAGAGCCATCATGATGATGACGAATACGAGAACAACCGAGGTGTAGGTGACGAGTTCCTTGCGGGTCGGAGTTACGACCTTGCGGAGTTCGATGACAACTTCGCGCATGAATTGCGCGATACGGCCGAAAAAGCTCGTCTTCCGCTCGCCACGTTCGGCGCCAGAGGCGGCAGTGATTTCGTCAGTCACGGTGTTGCCTTTCGATTTGATGTGGATGTCGGTGGTTCGACATTCGCAGGGCGGACAGGACTCGAACCTGCAACCTGCGGTTTTGGAGACCGCTGCTCTACCAATTGAGCCACCGCCCTGTGCGTGAACACCCGCGTTGCCGTCTGCCTGATGGCACAACAAAGCATGGTGTTTGGCACCAAAAGTCAAGTGTATGCCAGCACAGCCCAATCTCCAAAGCGAGGTCCCTCTGCAAAATGGAGACTAATCTGGATGCGTGACTGAACCGAAAAAACGAGTGTCCGCGCGCATTGGCGCAATCGCTGAAAGCGCAACGTTGCGGGTTGACGCCAAAGCCAAAGCCCTCAAGGCCGAAGGTCGCCCCATCATTTCGTACGGCGCGGGCGAGCCCGATTTCGCAACCCCGGAACACATCGTCGAAGCGGCCGTCGCTGCGGTCATCGACCCCAAGAACCACCGGTACACACCGGCGGCTGGATTACCCGAATTGCGGGAAGCGATCGCACAGAAAACCCAGCGCGATTCGGGTATCGCCGTCTCGGCGTCTCAGGTCATCGTGACGAACGGCGGCAAGCAAGCGGTTTACCAGGCATTCCAGGCGCTACTCGACGAGGGCGACGAGGTCATTGTGCCCACTCCATTTTGGACGACGTATCCGGAAGTGATTGCCCTTTCGGGTGGTGTCGCGGTCGATGTGTTCGCGGGTGCCGACGCCGAATATCTCGTGACAGTTGACCAGCTCGAAGCAGCCCGCACCCCGAAAACCAAGGTGTTGCTGTTCGTGTCGCCCTCAAACCCGACCGGAGCGACGTACAACTTGGAACAGACCCGAGCGATCGGACAGTGGGCTCTCGACAACGGCTTGTGGGTAATTTCTGACGAAATTTACCAAAACCTGGTCTACGACGGCGACCACGCGGTGTCGATTCTCGAGGCCGTTCCCGAGCTGGCGAATCAGACGATTCTCGTCAACGGTGTCGCAAAGACGTACGCGATGACCGGATGGCGTCTCGGCTGGATGGTCTCGCCTCCCGATGTCACGGTCGCGGCCGCTAACCTGCAGTCGCACCTCTCAAGCAATGTGTCGAACATCTCGCAACGCGCCGCTATTGCTGCACTCAACGGCGACCAATCCGTCGTGGATGACATGAAGAAAGCGTTCGCTCGTCGACGCACCGTGATGGTGGCCGAACTGTCCAAGATCGACGGATTTGTTGTCCCCGAACCGGGAGGCGCGTTTTATGTCTATGCCGACGTCACCGCATTGCTGGGCCGAGAGTGGGGTGGAAAGCGCATCGACTCAACGCTTCAACTGGCCGACTACATTCTCGACACCGCCGAGGTAGCGGTCGTTCCCGGCGAAGCGTTCGGTCCGAGCGGCTACCTGCGGTTCGCCTACGCCCTAGGAGACGACGAGTTACTCGAAGGACTCCAGCGACTCCAGAAACTGTTCGCCTAGTCGAAACCAATCATCGTCGGCTCTGGCTCGAGCATGACCCCGAAGGTGTCGTGAACGCGAATCGTGATGAAGCGCGCCAATTCGAGCACCTGGTCGGTCGTGGCATTACCTCGGTTAATGATGGCCAATGTGTGTTTGCTCGACAGCGCAGCGTGGCTGCCGGCGAGTGAGAAACCCTTGGCGATGCCCGCTCTCTCAATGAGCCACGCAGCGCTCAGTTTCACCCCAGTCGGCTCGGTGTCGAAGTCGACAAACTCGGGTTCGACGCCCAGTGGAACGACGAGCGGTGTTCGCTCGGCTCGAAGCGAGAAGCGCGGGGCGTCCACCGGCAACGACCGCGACAGTTCCTCGGACACGATTGGATTCGTGAAGAAAGAACCGACGCTGACCGAATCGGGGTCGTCGCTGATCACCATTCCCTTGCTCGCGCGCAGCTCGAGGACTGCGCGGCGGATTTCGGCGAGCGCGACGGTTGCACCCAGTGGGACGCCGAGGGCGCCGGCGAGCTGCTCGAACTTGATCGGGGTCGAGGTTTCCGACGGCGTCAGGGCGAACGTCACCGACGCCACGAGACCGTCGAGGGCGTCCTTCAGTGACGAGTGCCGATACCCGAAGTTCAGTGCGTCGGGCCGAAGTGTGACAACGTCGCCTCGTCCCGGCGGAACGAACTGAAGCGATTCAAAGGTGTCGGCTAGTTCAGCGCCGTAAGCGCCGATGTTCTGAATCGGCGCCGCCCCGACGGTTCCGGGGATTCCACTCAGGGCTTCAAGCCCAGCGAGCCCGTTCTCAACCGTCCATTCAACGAGGTCGTCCCACGGTTCCCCCGCTTCGGCGGTGACCAGCACTCGGTCGCCGTCGGTGTGACGGTCGATACCCCGTGTCGTGACGTGAATCACGGTTCCGTCGAACGGTTCGTCCGATACGACGATGTTCGATCCGCCGCCGAGTAGTAACCACGGTTTGCGTGCCGAACTGACGTCGCGAAACGTTTCGATTAGATCGGCGCGTGTTGAGGGCTCACGGAAATCAGAGATCGATCCCCCGACCCGCAAAGTCGTGAGGTCGCGGAATTCTGCGGTGTTAGTCAAAAACGACCTGAACCTGGGCTTTACCGAGAACGGTTTCGCCCCCGAAGGTCACCGTGAGGTCGAAGCGGACAGCATCATCCATGACGGATCCGACCTTTGTTTCGACGGTGACGTCTGCGCCATTCGTCGCGTCGACGAGAACGGGACGGGTGAATCGCACGCCATAGTCGATGACGCGGCCCTTGGTCTCAAGGAATTCGAGCACGGGCTGAATTGCGAGTCCCATCGTCAACATCCCGTGGGCGAGAACTCCCGGAAGGCCAACGGACTGGGCGAGGTCATCGCGATAGTGGATGGGGTTGAAGTCGCCACTTGCACCCGCATAACGAACGAGCGCCACGCGGTCGAGGTGGATGGTGTTGGTGGTGACCACGTCACCGACGGTGAGTCCCGATGTCATGACGATTCGTCCCCTCGGACGACCAGCGTCGAAATCGCAGTGACGACGTGATCACCTTTCGCGTCGGTCATCACGCTTTCAGAGGTGACCATCGAGTGCCCGCCGAGAGTTTTGACACTCGAAACAGACAAAATCGCCGTCAGTTCGTCTCCGGCAACGACGGGGCGTGAATAGACGAATCGTTGGTCGCCGTGGACGACCCGCGAGAAATCGATGCCGGCGTCGGGCTCGGCTAGCAACTGGGCGAGCGTGAGTTCCTGAACGACCACGGGAAAGGTCGGCGGTGCGACGACGTCGGCGTGGCCGGCCGCGCGCGCAGCGGTGGGGTCAAGATAGATGGGGTTGGTCGCAAAAACGGCGCGTGCGAACTCACGCACTTTCTCTCGACCGACCAGGTACGGGCCGACGGGCGAGAACTCTCGCCCTACCAATTCGGGATTGACGGACATAACCCCAGTCTACAAACGCGAGCGCTAGACAGGGTCGAGCAGGTGCGGCCCGTTTCCCATTAGTGGTGCGACCTCGTGAACATTGAGCGCCTCGGCGACGGGTCGAGACCGCGAGACGGCGTGGTCGACAAAGGACTGATCCGCCGTCGTCTCGCGGTTCAACCACCAGTCCCAGTCCTCTGACGCGAGGACAACAGGAGTTCGGTCATGAAGCCACGCAATCGTTTCGGGGGCCGCCATTGTCAAAATGGTCGCGGTGAGCACCCACTCGCTCTCTGGGTCCGCTCGCCACCATGAATACAGGGCGGCGAACGCAAGTTCTCCTGCCGGCGAGGTCACCGCGTGTGGAGTCTTGACCTTTCCCTCGGTCAACCACTCGAAATAAGCATCGGCGGGAAGGATTGCGCGTTGATGTCCGACGGAACCGCGAAAGGTGGGTTTCTCGGTCACGGTTTCGCTGCGGGCATTAAAGGTCGGATATTTGAGGGTGAGACTGTCGGCGAACGGCGGCACGAGTGACCACCGGGCAGTTGTGATCAAGCGCGCGCGATCGTCTCGCTTCTCGACCACGATTGGCACGGACGTCGTCGGAGCGATGTTCCACGACGGACGCAGTTCGACGTCGGCGATTTCGTCGGCATGAAAATAGCGACCGAGTTCTTCTCCGCTCAGCGTCGAGGCATACCGGCCACACATCTAAATCTCGCTGTCGACCGCTCCGCGCTGGGCGACGAGCGAGCCCCACCACGTTCCGACGGCGACGTGGGCTTGGTGTGACTGGTAGGTCGCGAGCGCCTCACGCGATTCATGAATAGAAATCAGGGCGACGTCAAAATTTGATTCGACGTCACGGACATCTGGAGTCAGGGCGACACTCACGAGTCCCGGAACAACTCCCACGAGGGCACCCAGTTCTTCTCGAAAACGATCGATCGCGGCGTCGCGTTCCGGATCGGTAAGTTCGACGAGTTTCCACATCACAGTGTGCTGAATCACAACAGTTCCATTTCTATAGCAGTCCGAAATTCGTTCGCATCCACACGCCACATTGCGTGCCGACGACCGTTGACGACAATGACCGGAATATCGTTCTTCATGGTTTCAAACATCTCGGCGTCATCCAAAATGTTGTGCTCGACGAATTCCGTTTCCGGAAAGTCGTCGAGCACCGAACGTAGGACTGCTCGAGCATCGTCACACAAATGGCAACCGGGCTTCCCCATCATTTCGACAGTGACGCGGGCCATCGGAATCGCGGACGGCTACTTCTTGTTGCGACGCTGGTGGCGAGTCTTGCGAAGCAACTTGCGGTGCTTCTTCTTCGCCATACGCTTGCGGCGCTTCTTAATAACGGAACCCATTGGACACCTCTACCTGGTCCGACCGATTGGTCGGCAATTGGACAATACCGTCTAGTCTAGCGCGACTTGCGTGATTGAACGTTCGCGAGCACTGCGAAAGGCAAAATGGCGGGCTGTGGCGAAAAAACAGGGTATCCCTCGCAGGACACCCTGTCTCGCCACCACAGAAAAGCGAATTGAGCAAACTTACGGAGTTGTCATCGGCGCGGGGGTTGTCGAGCCCTCGCAGTCAACCTTGTCGTGTCCGCCCTCGGGTCCGAAGTGGCCCGGGCCAGACGGTTGTCCGGCGGCGAAGGCGCCTCCGCCCCGAGGACCGTCAACGACGTGTCCGAGCGCGGCACCCGCCGCGAAGGTTGCTCCGAGCGCAAGAACGCCGCCGGCGATCCAGCCTGCGGTGACCAGCTTCTTTCGGTTGAGCGTGACCGTCTGTTCAACGGTGTCATCTTTCTTAGCCATGTGAGACATCCTTTCGGTTCGTGTGTTTCACATAACGACTGTCTCTCGCGGGTCTTGACGTTCCCTGTGTGCTTCCTGTACGTATTCTGAGAATCTAACGGCCGAGTTCGCGGGTCATTTCCTCAGCGCGTGCGAGCGCGGCTTCGGCCGCAGCGCGATAAATCTCGGCAAGATGCGCGTCGTCGAGCACCGCAATCGCGCGCTCGGTCGTACCATTCGGGCTGGTCACGCGCCGACGTAACTCGGCTGGTCCGACATCCGAAACCTCCAGAAGTGCCGTTGCGCCGGTGAACGTCTTCTCTACGAGGCGGCGGGCATCGTCGTCACTGAATCCAAGCTCGCGGGCTGTGGCCGTCCACTGTTCCATCGCGTGGAAGACATAGGCGGGACCGGATCCCGAGATGGTGCTCAGAGCATTTATTCGGTCTTCGGGAAGTTCGAGAACCCACCCGACAAGTTCGAACACGGCACGGGCGCGAGCCATGTGGTCGGCGGTGGCGCGAGACCCCGCGGATATCCCCGTCACCCCTCTGCCGACGAGTGCGGGGGTGTTGGGCATCGAGCGAACGACAGGGTTCGGCACGACCGATTCCATCGTCGCAGTGGTGATTCCCCCCGCTACCGACACGATGAGTGCGTCGGGGTCGAGAGCATCGGCGATGGCCTCAAGTAGTTCACTCACGCCAGCGGGCTTAACGCCGACAATCACGAGCGATGCACCCTCAACCGCCCAGCGGTTTGCACCCGGGTCGGATTCGACAGACCGCGACTCAACGCCAGATCGGCTTGCCGTCGACGTTCGAGTGGTTGCGCGCACGATCGCGACTGGATTGGCGGCACGCAAACCGTCGAGGATTGCGCCACCCATCGACCCTGTTCCGAGGAATGCATAAGTTTCCAGCATGGTGCCAGCGTATTATGACAACAGGCGCATCAGGCGCTTCCTGAAAGGACACACCGTGACCAGCGTTCTCCCTCTCATCACCGAATCCTTCGTCCTCGTTCACCTCACGGGAATGGCCATTCTTGTCGGAGCGTTCATTCTCCACATGCGATCAAAGGACAACTTTCCCTTTCGCATCATGGTGTGGGGTGCCTCAATCCAGTTGGTCACCGGCACAATCCTCGTTGGACTTGCGTACATGGGAGACGACGCACCCGATAACCTCAAAATCACGGTCAAGTTTCTGCTTGCTGCCGGGGCGTTAATCGCCGCGGTGCTCGGAGAAAAGCGCCAGTCAACCGGCGAAAAGAAACTTCAGCCGTTCTTCCACACCGCGGGTGGCTTAGCGGTCATCAGTCTCGTCATCGCCGTTCTCTGGAACGCCGAACTTTACGTCTAGTCGCGAAGGCGGCCGAAGAACTCGGTCAATAGCGCAGAACACTCATCGGCACGAACACCGCCGACGACCTCTCCGACTCTCGCGGGGAGGGTGCGAGTGCGTAGCAGGTCGGTGACACTGCCCGCCGCTCCCGCTTTGTCGTCCCACGCGCCGAAGACGACTTTGCTGATTCGAGAGTTGAGGATCGCGCCGGCGCACATGACGCACGGTTCGAGAGTGACGACCAGAGTGTGGTCGCTGAGGTTCCACTTGCCCGTGGCCGCCGCCGCGTCGCGCAACGCGACGACCTCGGCGTGCGCGGTCGGGTCCCCCGTCAATTCGCGTTCGTTTCGACCGCGGCCGACAATCGAACCGTCCGGAGCGAGCACGACAGCGCCGACGGGCACGTCATTCGACGTCAACGCAACCCGTGCGAGTCGAAGCGCCTCGTCCATCGCGCCGAAAGCCTCGGTCATCTGCCACTCCATTCGATAGATTGAAGCCTATGCGAGTCATAGTTGCCGATCACCCCCTCATCACTCACAAGCTCACGATGCTGCGTGACAAGACCACGCCGTCGTCGACATTTCGCACGCTCACCGACGAACTCATGACGCTTCTGGCCTACGAGGCGACGCGTGACGTCCGCGTTATCCCCCACCGCATTGAGACGCCGGTCGCACCGACCGAGGGCGTGGTTCTCGCCGAGCCGCACCCGCTTATCGTGCCGATTCTTCGGGCGGGACTCGGGATGCTCGATGGCTTGCTGCGATTGATGCCGAGCGCGGAAACAGGCTTTCTCGGGATGGTTCGTGACGAAACCACACTGCAGCCCAGCGTCTATGCAGAGCGCCTACCCGCGAAACTCACCGGTCGCCAGTGCTACGTGCTCGACCCCATGCTCGCAACTGGCGGATCGCTGATTGCCGCGATTGACTTCATGTTCGAGCGAGGCGCGACCGATGTCACCGCCGTCTGCCTGCTCGGATCACCTGAGGGGGTTGCCGCTGTCGAGAAAGCCGTTGCCGACCGTGACGTCACTCTCGTCCTTGGCGCACTAGACGAAAAACTCAACGAGCATGGATACATCGTTCCCGGACTCGGTGATGCGGGTGACCGTCTCTACGGCGTCGCCGGCTAAACGGTAAAATATCGGGATGCCTGACAAAGCCCAGAATCCCGCGCAAATTCGCGGGTTTGCGGTGTATGTCGGGGTCGACGAGGCAAGCGCACTCGCCGCCGGAACCTCGATTTCGGAAATGGTTGACGCAGTTCGTAATGTTGTTACCTCGGCGGTTCCTGGCACCGAATCCCACGCCGCGGTCGCTTACGCACCAGAAAGTCAGCGGGGCAAAAACCTCGACATTGTCCGCTTGGCGTTGCGGGAACCGCGCGCCGTCGCCGACCTGCTTCCGCCGAAATCCGCCGCGGTGTCGTCCGGTGTCACAATCGATTTATCTCGGAAACGCGTCGTCATCAACGGTGACGTAGCGCCGTTGACCTACAAAGAGTTTGAACTGCTGCAGTACCTCGTCCTGCGTGAAGCCGTGACGGTCGATCGCTCTGGCATGATCGACACGCTGTGGGCCGCGAGTGACGTCGATCGGCCCAACAGCCGAACGATCGATGTTCACGTGAGGCGGCTCCGTTCCAAACTTGAGCCGTTCGAGGACATCGTGCGCACGGTCCGAGGTGTCGGCTATCGATTCGACCGTCACGCGGATGTCACCATCGACTTTGGAACGGGCCGCTCGCCCGACATTTACTAGGCGACACGATGAGCACATCCCTGGTCTGGCTGCGCGACGACTTACGTCTTGCCGATAACCCCGCGCTCGACGCCGCGGCGCGCACCGGCGACCGGACCGCCGTGCTGTACGTCCTCGACGACGAATCCCCCGAGGTTCGACCCCTCGGAGCGGCGTCGCGCTGGTGGTTGCACCATTCACTTCGCCAGCTTCAGCAAGACCTCGAGGCACGCGACGGTTCACTCATTCTGCGACGGGGTTCCGCCCGAGGCGTTCTTCCCGCAGTCGTCACCGAGGTCGGTGCAACGAGCGTTCACTGGAACCGACGCTACGGGTCGGCCCGAGCGATCGACACCGAATTAAAGGTCTCGCTTCCCGATGCGCGCAGTTACACCGGCTCGTTGTTGCACGACCCGTGGTCGGTCACGACCGGTGCCGGAACGCCGTTCAAGGTGTTCACTCCGTTCTGGAAGTCGATTCTGGCGGGAACGGAGCCGCGACTGCCTTTGTTGGCACCGGCGTCGATTGCGGGCGTGAAGGCCGCATCCGACTCCCTCGATTCCTGGAATCTTCTACCCGACCGAACGTGGGCAAGCGATTTCCCCGACAAGTGGACCCCGGGCGAAGCCGGAGCGCGTGAGCGACTCGAACGATTCCTTGACAACGGACTGGCGCTGTATCACCGCCGAGACGAGCCCGGCATCGAATCGACCAGCGGGCTGAGTCCGCATCTGCGGTTCGGCGAAATCAGCCCCTACCAGGTGTGGCACGCGGTCGAATCGGTGGTCACCCCCACAACCCGGGCGAACGCGAGTCGATTCCTCAGCGAAATCGGGTGGCGAGAGTTTTCGTACCATCAGCTCTTTCACAACACCGACATTCACCGCCGGAACCTTCGCGCCGAGTTTGACGAGTTCCCGTGGGAGAAACCGAACGCCACCCACCTCACCGCCTGGAAGAAGGGAACGACGGGGATTGAGTTGGTCGATGCCGGAATGCGTGAACTCTGGAAAATCGGCACGATGCACAACCGCGTGCGAATGGTCGCCGCGAGTTTCCTCATCAAGAACCTCGGGATCGATTGGCGGATCGGTGAAGCGTGGTTCTGGAACACGCTGGTCGACGCCGACGAAGCGAGCAACCCGGCGTCGTGGCAATGGGTCGCCGGCAGTGGCTACGACGCGGCGCCCTACTTCCGCGTGTTCAACCCCGAACTGCAAGCCGCGAAGTTTGACCCGGACAGTGTGTATCGCGCGCGCTGGATTGACGAGTACAACACCCCGCTGTACCCCGAGCCGATCGTGAGCCTTTCCGAGACCCGCGCCCGCGCACTCGCTGACTATTCGACTATGCGGGGCGAGCGCCCACCGCAGTAACCGCCTCGACGGCGACAATCACGGCCGCACGTGCGGCGTCAAGCGGCGTCAATCCGCGCGCCAGACCCGCCAACAAACCTGCGTTGAAGGAATCCCCCGCGCCGGTAGGGTCGACGACGTCGATTGGGTCGACGGGAACACGAACAATCGCTTCGCCCCGTTGCCCGATAACGACACCGTCACGACCGCACGTTGTCACGACGAGCGGGAAGAATTCGGTCAGTTTGACGGTTGCCGCTTCAACGTCGTCGAGCCCGGACAGGACTCGCGCCTCGTCCTCGTTCGGGCGCAGGATGTGTGCACCGGCACAGAGTCGCAGAAACTCGGCGACACCGAAATCGGCAATGAAACCCGTCGAGGCCGGATCGATACTGACGGTCACACCGTGTGCAGACGCTCGCTCGATGAGTCGCACAACGGACTCGCGCTTCTGCTCGTCGATGATTGTGTGGCCCGTGAAGTGAAGATATCCGGCGATAGCGATGCTGTCCTGCGGGACCGTATCAATGTCGAAGTTGACGTTTGCGCCCCGGTCGGTCAACATCGTTCGATTGTCGCCCTCGACGATGATGACGATTGTTCCCGTCGAACGCTCCGTGTCGCTATGCAAGTGGGCGTTGACGCCGAATTTCTCCAGCTCGCGAGTGTGCCGCGCGTTGTCGGCCTCACCGACCTGCCCAAAGAAATGAACGTCCGCACCGATGTGCCCGAGCCAGGCCGCGGTGTTCGCCGACGAACCCCCCGCATGCCGCTCGATCAGTGAGGGGGTGTCGGTGTCCGTGCGAATCGCACCCCGCGGACGAACGATGATGTCATCGATGACGTCACCGACGACGACAATCGTTCCTTTTGGCGTCATGCGCTAAGTCGACACCACGCGGTCGCAATGTCACCCGCGACTCGGATATTGTTTCGCGCCAAATCGAGGTTGACCTCAAGGCTTCGTCCACCCGACGCCTCGACGATGTACCCGAGAAGGAACGGCGTGACAGCCTTACCGCGCACTCCGGCCTGTTCGGCCGCGCGGAAGGCTTGGGAAAGAACGTGGTCGTGTTCGGCGGGATCCCACTGTTGCTCGACCGGGATCGGGTTCGCGACAACGATGCCCTGTCCTTTTCCGGTGTCGTCGTGGGCCTTCATGATCGCGGCGACCTCGGTTGCATCCGCCGCCGACCAGTCGAGCGTGAATCCGCTTTCCGACAACCAAAAAGCGGGGAAGGCGGTGGTGCCGTACCCGACAACCGGCACAGACAGCGTTTCGAGTCTCTCGAGCGTCGCGGCGATGTCGAGAACGGACTTCACTCCCGCTGACACGACCGAAATGTTGGTCACGGCAAGGGTGGACAGGTCGGCGGATTCGTCGAAAGTCTCGTTTGCCCCGCGGTGAACGCCACCAAGTCCGCCCGTCGCAAACACGCGGATTCCGGCCTGGGCAGCGATGTGGGCGGTCGCGGCGACCGTTGTCGCGCCGCTGAGTCGCTTTGCCAACAGAATCGGTAGGTCTCGAACGCTCGCCTTGGCGATGTCTTCGCCAGCGATTGTCGCGAGCCCCACGGCGTCGAGGCCTACCGTCGGGATTCCATCAATCACCGCGATCGTTGCCGGAACGACTGCCTTGTCCCGCAAAATTTGTTCGAACTCGAGGGCCGCCTCGCGGTTGCGCGGGCGCGGGAGTCCGTGCGAAATAATCGTCGATTCGAGGGCGACGACGGGCGTGTTGTTCGCAAGTGCGCGGGCGACTTCTGGCGCAATATTCAACATAGGCACCCTGTGACGATACCGCACGCTCTACTATCGAATTGTGCCCAGTGAAATCACTTCCGACCTTCCCCTGCGCCGTGGTGACGGCGGCTTGCCCGCTCTGTGTCTCGTGACCGGGGCGACGGGTTACATCGGTGGCCGCCTGGTTCGCGAACTACTCGCTCACGGCTATCGCGTCCGTGTCATGGCCCGCCACGCCGAGCGCTTGCGCTTTCACCCCTGGATCGACAAGGTCGAGGTCGTCGACGGTGACGCCACGAACCGCGAGGACCTCACGCGCGCGGTCGAAGGCGTCGACGTCGCCTACTACCTGCTGCACGCCCTCATGTCCCCGCAGAACTTCGAGGAGGAAGAACGTCTCGTCGTGACACTGTTCAGCGAAGAATGTCTCGCCGCAGGTGTCTCGCGAATCGTGTACCTCGGCGGAATGGCCGACGCCGAATCGGCCCTTTCCCCCCACCTTCAATCACGAGCCGACACGGGTGACATTCTGCAGAAAAGCGGTGTACCGACTCTCGAGTTACGTGCGGGAGTCGTCATTGGTTCGGGTTCTGCGTCGTTCGAGATGCTGCGCTATCTGACCGAGCGCCTCCCGATCATGACGGTCCCCAAGTGGGTGAACTCGCGAATCCAGCCGATTGCGGTTCGGGATGTTCTTCGCTACCTCGTTGGCGCCGCATCGCTGCCTGATTCCGTATCGGGCGACTACGACATCGGTGGACCCGATGTGTTCACCTATCGAGAGATGATGGAACACTACGCCGCGGCGGCCGGGCTCCGGCCGCGAATCATCATCCCCGTGCCGGTTCTGACGCCGAGACTGTCGAGCGGCTGGGTCGGGCTCGTGACACCAGTCCCGTACACGCTCGCCCGCAGACTCGTCGCAAGCCTGAAGAACGAAGTAGTGGCTCGCAACGACGACATCCGGCGTCTGATTCCCGACCCCAAATCCGGGTTGACGACATTCGACCGCGCCGTGGTGCTTGCACTGGCAAAGATCAAGGACGCCCACGTCGACACCCGTTGGTCCGATGCGTCCCTTCCCGGTGCGCCTTCGGAGCCCCTCCCAACCGACCCCAAGTGGGCCGGTGGCACGCTGTATCAAGACATTCGTATCGCCCAGAGCACCGACTCGGTTGACGAGGTGTGGAAGCGCATCGAGTCAATCGGGGGCGATAACGGCTATTCCACGGCCAGTTGGGCGTGGGAAGCGCGCGGACTACTGGATCGCCTCGTCGGCGGACCCGGTCTTCGTCGGGGGCGTCGCGACCCGAACCACCTGGTCGAGGGCGAAGCGCTCGATTTCTGGCGCGTCGAATCCCTTCGCCCACCACACGTCTTGCGCCTTCGCGCCGAGATGCGCAACCCGGGCTTGGCCTGGCTGGAATTCACGGTCGAGGCCGCGGGCACTGGGGCGAAGGTTACGCAACGCGCCTTTTTCGCGCCGCGAGGGCTCGCCGGGCACGTCTACTGGTGGCTCGTGTGGCCGATGCACGGCTTAGTGTTCCCGTCGATGGTGAATTCCGTGGCACGCGGACGAAAAAACAAACGCCGGTGACGCGGTCGACGGCTGGCAATAGCCGCCTTGCCATCCTTGCCCTGTTTGGTGTGACCGCAGCGTGGGGAGCGTCGTTCGTCCTCATGAAGCCCGCGATCGAGCGTCAGCCGATTCCGGACTTCCTCGCGACTCGGTTCGTCATCGCGGCCATCATCCTGATACTCGTTCGTCCGTCGGTCCTGTCGAACATCACGCCGCGGGTCTGGTGGACCGGGGGCGTCGCGGGAGTCGTCCTCTCTGTCGGCTATGTCGCACAAACCATCGGGCTGCACTATGCAACCGCGGCAATCACGGGATTCCTCACGGGACTGTACGTGGTGGGAACGCCGCTGCTCGCGTGGCTTCTCTTTCGTCAGCGGCTCAACCGCAGGGTGATCGTGGCCGCGAGTCTCGGGTTGACCGGGCTTGGGATTATCTCGCTCAACTCGTTCGGGATCGGCGTCGGTGAAATCTGGATCATCGTGGGGGCACTCTTTTTTGCTCTCCACATCGTTGTCTTGGGTCGCTGGGCCCCCGGCAACGATTCCTACGCTCTCACGGTCGTTCAGATCATCGTCGTGGCGATTATCACCGCTGGCATGACGTTCGCGGATGGTGACGGATATGTCGCTCCGCCGGATGCCGACGTCTGGATCGCGGTGCTCATCACCGCGGTATTCGCGACGGCCCTCGCCTTTCTTCTCCAGACCTGGGCGCAGTCCAAAATGGACGCTTCGCGGGTCGCGGTTATTCTCACGGCCGAAGTCCCCTGGGCCGCGGGCCTCGCCGTTGCGGTAGGCCAAGAAACGCTCGCCGTTCGCACCATCATCGGCGGGTGCATCATGATCGCGGCCATGCTGATTGCGGAGTGGCCCTCGCGTCGGAAACCGGAGAAGGGTGAGATCATTCCCGTGCACCCGCTCGGGCACTTCGAATAGCAAGCGGCAATTCTGCTAGTCGATTACGCCAAACCGCTTCTTCCACGCCAATATGCGTTTCACTTTGTCGATTAATTCGTCGCGGGTAAGTCCTTTCGGGGAAATCTGCGCAACAACGCGCTCCACGATATCCGAGGGCCCGCTGCAGATCAACGCGACATCCACGCCCGCATCGAGAGACGAGCGCACTACCTCACCCATGCGATTATTGACTCCGACGAGCGCGGCCCCCATTGACAGCGAGTCGGTGACAATCAGGCCGTCTGGCCCGATTTGATCTCGAAGAATCGCGAGCGCCTTCGGCGAGCGACTCGCCGGAACCCCGCGTTCCGTTAGCCCTTTTGATTCCAAGTGTCCGACCATCACGGCGGTGAATCCCGCCGCGATCGCTCGATCGAACGGTACGAGATCTGATTTCTGGAGTTCATCATAGGCCGGAATAATGCCCGGTGAATAGTGAGTGTCGGTCGCGCGTCCGTGCCCTGGCCAGTGCTTGATGACGGGTGCGACTCCGACTGATTCGAGTCCCGTCGCCCAGGCAATCACCGAACGCGCGGCACCCGACGGGGTGGACGAGAACGCTCGCGACTGATCTCCTATGAAGTGTCCGGGGCTGTTTAGATCGGCGACGGGCGAGAATGCCATGTCGACGCCGAGTTTCTTCATCGCCTTCCCGTACTTCGCGGCAGTGCGGGTGACCTCAGCGTCAGTCCAGGTTCCCATGGTTTCCGCTGATCGAAGCGGGTAAATCGCATCAGCGAGACGTTGGACGGCCCCGCCTTCCTCGTCGCTTGCGATGAGCGGCGGAACACCGTCTCCCGAACGCGCAACCAATGTCGTGATCTGTTGAGAAAGATCGTTCGGTGCAACTCCGCCGAGGAACACCACTCCGCCGAGACCTTTGCGAACCGCGTGCGACAGCGCACTTATGTTCGACACCGACACACACTGAAAAATCGTCTGGGCCACGAGCTGCCGATCGGTCCACGTGGTGGGGTCGGCGGAGTCAAAAGGACGTTCGTCATCAACTGGAGTGACCGTCGGAGTCGGAATCGGCGTCGGTGTCGTTGATTCCGCCCCGGGCTCACCGTTCAGCTGGCCACTATCGACCGACGGAGCGCAGCCAGTCACAGCGAAAATTGCGGCGAACGCAACGAACGCCGCGACTCTGCGGATATGTCGCCCCATGGGGCACGACACTATCAGTCGAGGCGTCTCGTTACCCGAATCGGCCGTGAACATAGTCGAGCGTTCGGGGGTCCTGAGGAACCGAGAACATCAGTTCCGTCGGGCCCGCCTCGACGATTCCGCCGGGTGTTCCCGCCTCAGCAAGGAAGAACGCGCAATCATCCGAGACACGCTGAGCTTGCTGCATGTTGTGCGTGACGATGACAATGGTGACTTCGGTAGACAGCTCCTGAATCGTCTGCTCGATGCGCCGCGTCGACGTGGGGTCTAGAGCCGAGCAGGGCTCGTCCATCAAGAGGACCGACGGTCGAACGGCGAGCGAGCGAGCAATGCACAGACGCTGTTGCTGACCACCCGAAAGGCTTCCGCCGGCGTTGCGAAGTCGATCTTTGACCTCGGTCCACAGCCCAGACTTGGCCAGGGTCTCTTCAACCAGGTCGTCTGCTCCGCTTCCCGAAATTTGGCGGCCGGTCAGTGTCAACCCCGACAACACGTTGTCTCGGATGCTCATCGCGGGGAACGGGTTCGGCTTCTGGAACACCATACCGACCTGGCGGCGAACGTCGGTTATCTTGATTCCGTCGTCGTAAATATCGTCCTCGTTGAGGCGGACTTCGCCGGCGAGCGCGGCGCTCGGAACCAGTTCGTGCATGCGGTTCAAGGTGCGCAGAAAGGTTGACTTACCGCAACCCGACGGGCCGATCAACGCGGTTACCTTCCCGGCCTCCATAGTCAGGTTGACCTTTTCGAGGACCTTGTGGTCGCCGAACCAGCACGAAATATCGACGGCAGTCAGGGTCGCTGGAGCCTGCAAATCGGTGTCGAAGGCGGAAAATGTAGACATAGTGAGTTTCTTTTCTAGTACAGGTTAGGGAGAAGGACAACAACTTGTTCGGCCAGAACAATACCTAATGCGAGCAGCGTGGGAACAGCAACCACCCAGGTTTGAAGTCGGCCCCAGTAACGCATGCCGGCAAGAGCGAGAAGCACGAGACCGATTCCGAGCTCGAGGATGAGCAGCAACGGGAGCCAACCACTGTCGTCACTACCGAGAATCTTCTCGGCGGGCGTCAACGATGCCGCGTACAACACCGGGAGCGCGGTTTCTTTCGGGGTGCTAATGAGGCTTGCATCGACCCGAATGACGGTGTCAGGGAAGAACGGAAAACCCGTCGTTGAGACGAGAGTTAGCGTACCCGGCGCGGTTGACACAGCCTTGGGTGGAGCGTCGCCTGTGCGAACGCCGCTGATGCGGTACAACGATTTACCCTGGCCTGTTGTCACGCGAATGGTGTTTCCGGCTCTAAGTTGAGCCAGTCCACCGAAAGGGCCGCCATAGAGCGATTGACGACCGTAGATTACGGATGCTCCGCGCTGGCCGGGGAGGACCGTATCGCGGCGATGCCCCGGCGCGGCAAGCATCACGCGCGAGGTTGAGCCTTCGTCGACCACGGCCGTCATGTTCAGCGCGGGGATATTCATGATTGCGACGGGGGTACCAAGGGGATATAAATCACCGTTGGCATCCATCTGGCCCACTGGAGCCGAACCGTTTGCGAGGGTGGTACGGAATTCCTCCATTTGCACAATCTGTTCGCGGGCATATCGAAGAGGAGAAACAAGCGCGGCGTCAGCGATGAAGCCCGACAACATGACGCCGAGAAGAGTGAGGGTGGTTCCCGACAGAAGAATCGACTGCTTGGGGTTCGGTTGTGCCACCACCTGGTCGAGCAGAGCCGGTCGATCGTCTTTCAGTGCTGCGAGACGATCCGCAGCGTCGAGGACACGATCGTTTATCTCGCGTCGTCCTCGCTTAAATAAGGTGGCGACCCCCGCCCCCGCCGAAGCGAGGACGGAGGTCACCGAGGTGTTGCGGTTCATCAAGGCATTAACTCTACTTGATGACCCAGGTTACAGCCTTTGTTGACGCTGCCTTCGTTGCGTCACCCGAGTAGACGAAGAACAAGGGGAACTTGCCCTTCGTTACCTGCGCCGGGAGGGTGATCGTCACGGCACCCGAAACCAGGGTTCCAGTTGCGATGGAGCTGCCCGTTGCCGAAGTACCCCGGTAGACGGCTACGGTTCCGGTGGGGGTTCCCGCGGCAGCCGTGACACGGACTACTGCCGAACCCGCCACGTTTACCTTGCCATCAGCCACGGTAACGGTGGTGGTCGTTGCCCCTGTAGTTCTGGTTACCAGTCCGGCTCCGGAGTTGTCCCTGACGACGCTCGCGATTCCGGGGAGGTTTGGCACCACCTGGAGTCCAAGCTTCCATGTCCCGGTCCGCACGGCCGAGTATGGAAGCGAGAAGGTCGTTGCGGTTGCGCCAGCGGCGATGGTTCCCGGGGTTGCCGAGTTCGCGGTGTACGTCACGACGGGGGAAGTCGTGCTCGTGGCAACGACGTAAACCTTTGCCCCGGCGGTTCCGTTCGAAACGAATCCGGTTACCTCGAAGTCGTACTCTGAGTTCGCGTCGTCAGCAACTCCGGTTGCCCCGGAGACAGTTGGCGTGGAAGGCGCAAGCGCTCGTTGCGACGTGTCGCCACACGAGTTCACCCCTGAGGTTGCGGTCAAGAGACCGTAGCCGTAGTTTGAGATCACGCTACTCTGCGAGCAAACGAGCGACGTGCGGCCCTTGAACATCTTGAATTCAAGAGTCGACGGATCGGTGACCAAGCGGTAAGGAACCACGTTGTACACGGTGCGGGTGAGGTAGCTGGTATTTGTGTTTGTCAGGAAGGCGGGGTTGAGAGTAAATATCCCCCCAGCAACCGTCGATGTTGCGTTAACGCCGTTGAGTACCCCGAGTACCGCACCGTAACGACGATCGGTAACCCCGGGTAGGCCCTTGGACATTGCAACCCAGTTCGGGATTGAGAAGGGTGTAATCGCTCCCGGGTCATTTTGGACGGCCAAACCGCTGTGCTCTTGCACATCAATACCGGTGTAGTCCGCGCCCGACGTGAAGGTGTTAGTGTCGACACCCTCGACAAACTTCTTGCGTTCAACACAGTTGTACAGGTTTGCGGCAGTCGGGTTGGCGAATTTAGCGCCAGTGGCACCCTGCCAGAACTTTGCCGTTCCCGACGAAGACTGCGGGAGATATGCGCGAATTCGAGTTGACGTTTCGCCGGCTGCCAAAGAGTAGGAGTCATTGACAAGCTTGGTTGTCGCACCGGTTTTGGTGATAATGCGAGTTGCCGAGCAGTTGTAAATCGCCCACAGCGAGCTGGGAGTTACTCCCGCGACACTGGCTGCGTCGGACGAGCTACCAACAGTCAAGGCGGGCATTACCGAGTTCGCAGAAATGGCGTAACCCACTGCGTCTTTCGCGAACGGTACGTAGGAAACCACGCCGTCAGCGACGATGGTCGGCCCCGAGGACGAACGTGAGAACTGGATGTCACCAATGACGTCGTTGATGCCGCCATCTGAAGCCCAGGTGCTCCCGCCGCCGCCGAAGCGAGTTCCGGTGTGAGTTGCCGTCTGGCCGATTGAAACGGACAATGACTCGAGTCCATCGCCGGAACCGTTCGGGCGACCGATTGCGGTGTTTCCATCGCTCTTGGTCTGAATAGTGTTGGAGGTGGCGGGGATCGCGTCCGCGCTCCACGTCGCGTCATACGACGCGAGTTTCCAGAGGCCGTTCGTAGCGCGACCGAGAGCGCGCGAGATGCCGTTCATAACATCTTGAGTCGTGTCAGAACCAGTACCAGAAAGCTCGCCGAATGAGAGAGCGGGGCTTGCGGGAATCGGATCTGCCTGTGCTACCGGAGGAACAAGACCTCCGAGAAGAACAGCGGTGACACCAGTGGCCGCAGCCAACCTAGTCGTCAGCGTGAATTTCATGTGTTTTCCTTTCGTGGGTGCGCCTCGGACCTGCAGTCAGTTCAGGGGCGATGAAATGGAAACCCATCTCATGGTTTCATGGTGGTCAATCAAGGTGAACTCCAGTCAAACTCAAAGCGAACGCTAGAGGGATTTCGCCTTTCGGATTAATGCTTGCCCGCCGGCAATCATCGGTATTCCAAAGCAGAGCGCTGACATCATCGAATACCGAAGTGCTGAATTGGGGTCGACGGGGAACGGGCCCGTCGGAACCGCTGCCACTTCGGTGACCGGAGTTTCGCCACCATCCGTGGGTACAGTCGTCACGGGGACTTCGGTGGTCGTGGTGGTTTCCACGTGTTCCGCGCAGACCGGGTCGGCCACCTCGGTGTTGATGGCCCTCATGGCCCATTTGCCCTGCATTTTTTGTGCCCTGTCGAGAGGAACGTAGCCCGTCGGGATCTCGCCGACGTCGTTGCCGATGGTTTGTCCTTTGCCCGAGATAAGTTCCAAAAATGCCGAGTAGGACTCTAGCTCAGCAATGGTGGCCCGACAAACGTCAACTGCGGCATACGTCATGGTCGCAAGGGGATACGATTCGTCCTTTGTCAATTCTGCCGTCGAAACCTTTACCCCCGCCTCTGTATCTGCGAATTCTGAGATCGCCGAGTTGATAGATTCGGTTGTCGCTTCAACTGCTTGACCGTTCGGATTGATGAGTTTTGCTGTCGAGAGTCCTAAGCGCTGGGCTGTCGCCAAATCAGTGATGGTCAGCATGAAGCGTCGCCCTAGCTCCTGTGCGCCCCCCGATACAAATGCAGCTGGACTTCTCTGAACATCCCAAAAAACCTTGGTCCCAGAGTCTCCGCGGAATGCTCGGACACCACCATCGTGAAGATCTGCTACGTAAGGACGCAATTCGAATGTGCCATATCCCGGTGCAGGGATGGATTCAGATTCTCGGTATGTCGACAAATCGGCTTTGGGGAATGAATTGATTGTTGAGTCGTTATTGATGTCAAGGGTTTGGTAATTGGTGTTGACGACCATCCCCCACTCATCTGCCGTGCCGGAAAGGAAGGCGTTGGCATCGGCGTCAGCCTTGATCCATTTCCATACCTGCGCGAAGATGTCCTCGTTACCAATCGGTACCATCAACCCGCCAGGTTCCGCACTCTCAACAAACTGGTCAAACTCGGGGTTGAGCTCGAGGAATTCGGGGTCAAGCCGAAGGTTGACGGCGTTCGTTGACAGGTAGGGAAGGAGTTCGCCCCCCGGAACGTCATCCTGATAGGACTGTGTCAGTAATTTGGCGACCAAGCGAGGGTTCAGCACCATGTCGGTGACCTGTTGGCCCTCCTTATATTCCAACGGAAAACCACCCTTGATCGTGTAGTTGATGTTGAACGCGATGGTCAATGCTGATTTGACTGCCGGTGCGTAGACGAGCGTCGATTCCTTGGCCTCTTTTGCGCTGAGCGGATTGTCCACGAACGCAAGTCGGGCCGCACCAGCAGTGTCGCTCACAATGTTGCGCCGTGATTCGGAATCGCCAATCATTGAAAATCCGAAGACGTTGTCTGCTGCACACATGGCGGACTGCCACGATCCGAACGCCGTTGCCACCATCTCGTTGCCCGTGGTTCGAGTCTCGGCCGCGCCAATTTCGCAGTTCGATACGACGCCGCGGAATTCGAGCGGGAACTCAATGCGATTGTCCCAGTTGGACTGCGACAAAGGAGACCCACCCAAGCGTCCGTTCACGCCGTCTTGGTAATACTGGCCATCTGCGGTGACCTCGCCGCGAGGAACGACAACCAGCCAACATTGACGAATCTCTCCGTCTGCTTGTTCAGCACCGCAGCCCAAATGCGGTGCTTCCACGGCAGTTTGAATCTCAAAATTGAGCTCGCCACTTCCATCGGCGGTCGTGCGTGCTCCAGAGATTTCATTTGTCGAGGTCGGACCGAAAAAGAGTTCTATGTCGTGAGTCGATTCGCCATCCGGATACCTGGTGCTCGGCGCCGTGTCAAAGGGAACTGAGTAAACATGTTCGAATTCACCAAGAGGAGGGGGAATGTCGAATATCCCGGTGTAATCCTGAAGTGGATCTTCGCCCTCGTAGCCGAGCGAACGAGTCATTGCATTCGAGCCAAGGAGTGACACGGTGGAGCCGGTGGCCGCCCCAAACTGGCAGTTGGTTCGGTCGGCGGTACCGCTTCCGTCGTCCCAACATTGCATGATTTGCAGGTAGTTTGCAGCCAGTTGCTGAGCCGAAGTTTCAATGCCGCCCGTCCAACTTACGTTTACCGCTTGGTAGGTCAAATCTTGAACTTGACTAACCGTTACTTCGAGGGCTTCGAACAGCGAGTAGTTTGGCGCGGTCTCATCGCGCACAGTGTCGAGCCAGCTGATGGTCATCGACCCATCGGCGCCAACGATCGGTGTGCGACCGACGTGTTCCGGAGTCGGTTCTGCCGTGGGTTGAACATCGACCGTGTCGTCGCCTTCCGTTGCATTGGCCGACGTGACGGCAAGACCCCCGAAGAAAACTCCAAGACCCAGGTCAGCAAGGAGGAGCATCGCGAGGAATCGCGAGCGCTGGGACTGTCCGCGTTTGATCATGACGAGCGAACCTTTCGAGCGGCGTAGGTCACCATCACAGGCGGGACGACGACAACGAGAACGAGAATGACGATGACGCTGAGAATAACCCAGTTGGTTGCGGCCCATCCTGTTGACGTCGTTGCTACCGGGACGGCCTTCACGCTGGAACAGATTCCGGTGTCGACATCGCACTGAGTCGGACCAGTTCCCATGGTTCCGCCCAACGCACCAGCGGTGGTTTCGCCCAACGCACCAGCGGTGGTAACGGTCCCCGTCGTTCCACCAGTTGACGTTGTGGACGCACCACCGGTTCCCTCGGTACATTGCTCGACGCCCTTTTGGTCGCATGGGTCGGGCATCGGGGCGTTCTTCGCGAGCGTGTTTTCGCCCGAAGACGAGAACGTCGGGTTGTTGCACTGAGCGATGTTGATTGTGGCGGTGTCGGCGCCGGGAATTTTGGTGACTTGTTCAAGTCCAACCTTGACCAGGTTAACGGGAAGCGGCGAATAGCCGAGTACTTCAGCCTGTTGTTGGCCCTCGCACAAAAAGTAATTCGCGAACGCCGACAGGGTTGCACCTTTGGTCGCGGTGAACGAGGCCTGCTCAGTCGTCGGCGCGATCATGTACGAATATGAAGAGAGAGGGTAGGCGCGCGGGTCTTTACTGTTGTAAACCCCACTCAGTTCCTGCGTGAGGTACATCGACGATGTTTTGTCTTGGTTGATTACCGCGCCGAGAAGCCCAACCGCGACGTTGGACGCTGTCGGTTCAATGTAGTAATTTGCATCGTTGAGGACCTTGGCGACAGGGAATCCAGTCTTGAGAGCATAAGAGTATTCGACATAGGTGATTGTTCCTTCATTCGCTGTTTGGGCGACGTACCCGGAAACCCCCTGAGAGTTGGGCTGTGCTACCATTCCCGACGACGTGGGGAAGAAGGAGGTCTGGCCACACTCGTTTCGTCCGACCTTGTCACAGTAGCTTTCCCACAACGAGTTGTACTTGGTTGCCATCCACAGCGTGAACTGTGCGGTTGAACCCGACCCGTCCGAACGAACGACGGGAACTACGGCGCGGTCTGGGAGCGTCAGTCCGGGGTTGTCCGCAGCAATGAGCGCGTCGTTCCACTTCGTGATGACGCCGGTGAACATCTTGGTAACGACGTCACCTGACAGTCGCAGGTTCGTAATGCGATTTCCACCCGAAGTGAGGTTGTACATGAACGCTGTTCCACCGGCAACGATAGGGATGTACACAAACGGTCGCGTCGGAAGTGCGTCGACGACACCGTTGTCAGTCAGTCCGTAGGGCGTTTCGGAAACTCCGTAATCGACTGTTCCACCCTTGAACTGGTTTCGGCCATCGACCGAACCGGTCGAGGCGTAGTTCACGCTCATCCCGTATTGCTTGACGTTTCGACGCCATTGGTCGATGGCGTTGGCGCTCCAGGAAGAACCAGCGCCCGAAATCGGCACGTAGTCCGCCGCGAGGGCGGCAGTCGACCCGCCCGACACAATAACTGCCGTCAGGAGCAACGCTAACGAGGCTCGAGCCGACTTGACGAATGTGCGACGAATGTTCACGATGGTTCCTCCACGTTGGTGATGCGCCGACGAATCGGCGAGGTTACTTTACGAGTAATGGTGGCAAACCATCCAAAGAACTCAGCGCGGCGCCGTCGGGCACGTGACGACTTCTCTGGAGTCATGCCACCGATGATTCGGGCGATGACAAAAAGGGTGAGGACGAGAAGCATGAGAACTGCAGCGGTGCCAAAACCACGAGCAATCATGGTCGGCTCGGGTGACTTGACGAACTGGAAAATCGCGAGGGGCAGAGACACCATGGGTGACTCGAGTGGGTTGACATTGAGTTCGGCGGTGAATCCCGACGTGAGCAAAACGGGCGACGTCTCGCCAATTCCACGCGCTGTGGCGAGAATGATGGACGTTGTGAGCCCCGACCGTGAGGTAGGAAGAACGACGTTCCAGACCGTCTTCCACTGTGAGGCACCAAGGCCAATCGATGCCTCTTTGAGAGTCTGCGGGACGAGTCGCAAAACGACATCGGCCGAGCGGATCATAATGGGAAGCATCATCACGCTAATCGCGAGCGACGCTGCGAGACCTGACTTTGGAAGCCCAAACATGAGAATTGCCGTGGCGAAAATAAACAAGCCCGCAACAATCGAAGGAAGAGCCGTCATCGCTTCGACGATGGTGCGAACAAAACGCGAGAACCGGCCGGGGATTTCGTTCAAATACACGGCGGCGGCGATTCCGAGCGGGATTGTGATTGCCAGCGCAATCGAGATCTGGATGAGCGATCCAGCGATGGCGTGCCCCACACCACCGACGCTGATGGGGTCAAGCGGCCCCGCAAACCCCATGTCTTCGGTGTAGAAGCTGAGGTACGGCAGGGCCTCTGCCCCGCGTGCGATCACGAACACGATGACAAAGATGAGGATTGAAAACAGCAGGACACCGAGGCTGGTGACCAAGACCGCCACAACCCGGTCAATGACAAAGGTCTTGGAGTCGTCGATTGACACGAGGAGAGCGTAAAACCCCACGAAGAGGAGGTACCACAGCACGAAGAACGCGATTCCCCCTGTGATGGGAGCGACTTGGGTGGTGAGAACAATGGTCAGCGAGAACGCGGCAACCGCCGCCCCGAGAATCGACAACAGGTCACCGACGCGAATACCACCCAGCGTTCGCTTTGGTTCGTTACTGATTCCCATCGATGACCTTCGAGAGCGCCTCGATGAGACTTCGGCAAACGGTTGAATAGCTGCGGTCTTCGTTGTCGTCGCCATTAGGACGCCGCCCCCGATCGCGATCGCGAGACGACAATCGACGCCCCGAAGTTGACAATCAACGTCATCGTAAAGAGCGCGAGCCCAGCGGCCATCAGAGCTGAAAGTCCCATCTCGGTCGACTCACCGTAGCGAAGCGCGATAAGAGCGGCGACGGATGAGGCGCCATTCTGCAGAATGTTCGGCTGGATGAAGAACACGGGCGAAATGATCATGTACACCGCGATCGTCTCGCCGAGAGCACGACCGAGGCCAAGCATTGTTCCACCGATGATTCCACCCTGACCGAAGGGAAGAACTACGTTGCGAATCATGGCCCAGCGAGTGGCGCCGAGGGCAAGAGCGCCCTCACGTTCCCCGACGGGAGTCTGCGAGAAGACCTCGCGCATAATCGAGGTGACGATGGGGGTGACCATGATGCCGACAACAATGCCGGCGATGAATGTCGATGACGTGTAGACAGTCGTTGTCGCGAGTGGATCGCTCGGGTCAACCCCGGTAACTCCAAGACCGGGAATCCAACCGAAATACTGCGAAATCCAGCGCGAGACGGGAACAATCGATTGCTGGAGGAAAAAGAAGCCCCACAGCCCGAAGACCACGGACGGGATGGCGGCCATGAGATCGACAATCGACACGAGGAAGCTGCGCAGCTTCCGCGGGGCATACTCGGTGATGAACAGTGCAGTGCCCAGCGACAGCGGCAGGGTCACAACGATCGCGACGGTGGCGATGAGAATCGTGCCGACAATGACCGCCGCGATTCCGAACTTGCCGGCGTCGGGTTCCCACGCTTGTTCGGTGAAGAAGCTCCACCCCGCCTTATTGAGTGCCTGCGACGCGCGGAAGGCGAGGAAGGATCCGACCAACACCATGATAACGAGCACGGTCGACCCTCCCGCGCGAATGACTCCGCGAAAGACCTTGTCGCTCCGATCACGAATGACAGTGAGTTGGCGTGGGGTGTCGGTGAGCATGATTCCGTTTCCAAATGGCTTCAGGCGCGACGGATGTCGCACCCAATGATGACTTACTGAGGTAAACAGACGGTGAACGGTGATTCGGCCGAGCAAGAGTTTAGGCGCGCGATGATTCCGACTTCATTAGTGTCTTCGCGACGGAAATCAGCAGTCGGCGGGGAACAAATCGTCCCGCCAATGCCATGACCCGGTTTGCCGCGCCGACGATGACGCTGGGGGCGGGGGACTTGGCGTCGAGGGCCGACATTGCAGTGGCTACTACTTGGTTCGGAGTCATAAGAGCACTCCCCATCGATCGACCTCCGGCTACATCAAAGAACTCGGTCGCCGTGCCGCCCGGTGAGACGGCAAGCGCCGTTACACCGGTTCCCTCCAATTCGCCCCAGAGTCCCTCCGTGAACGACAGCACGTACGCTTTCGTCGCCGCATAAACCGTCATGTTGGGCACGGGTTGGTAGGCGGCCGTAGACGCGATATTGATGATGGTCCCACGGCCGCGTTCGATCATCGGAGCCACGAAAAGCCTGGTCAGCTGTGTCAGGGACACAATGTTGACGTTGATCTCGTCGGCCATAGCGTCGAGATCCTCGGCAGCGAAGGCGCCAATGTGCCCCCAACCCGAATTGTTGACGAGCACGTCGATGGGCGTCTTTCCAACCGCGGTCGCGAGTTTTTTTGCAGCACCGGGAACCGAGAGGTCCGATGCAATCACTCGAACGCTAACACCATTGGCTGCGATGACTTCTGCGGCCAGCGCATCCAGTCGATCGGTTCGTCGTGCCGCGATGACGAGATCGTGTCCGCGTGATGCGTATTCGCGGGCGAACTCGGCGCCGATTCCGCTGCTCGCGCCGGTGATGAGTGCCGTTGGTCGTTTTTCTGCCATTTTGACACTCTATGCCGTGGAGGGAGTGCGACCCACCACGCGTCATCGAGGATGCACACGTGTCAAACGTGTTCCGCCACAATGAACGGGATTGGTGCTAAATTTTACGCATGGGACGTCCGGCAAAAGGCACTCGACCGGTAACCGACCCGATGTTGACAGAAAATTTTTGGCAGGACCTCACTGGATATCCCGAACCAGCGCAGCGTGACCAATTTCTGTGGCTGTCAATTTATCTCGTTCGTGAACTCGGGCTAAGTCAGTTCAAAGTGACGACTGTCGCAAAAATGCTCGGTTATTCGGTGGCGATGGTCAATCATCATTTCGGTTCCCGCGACGGGCTTATTGCGGAATGTGCGGAGAGGGTGCATCAGGATTATTCACTCGACCTGATTGATGCGACCGAATCCGCAGAGCGCAATCCGCGCGCACGGCTTGAGGCGTATATCAACGCCCGGCTCGTTTGCGGTCGGCGGCTAGGCGGTTGGACGCAAGTACTCAACTACCCGTTCCACTCGTTCGAATCACCGACGATTTCGCTCGCACGCTCGGGTGACGCGTTCCAAAACAGTTTTTTTCAAAACCTCATGTTTATCACGCAGTTGGTTCTCGACCTCCAGTCGGGGACTATTTCTCAAAGCCCACCCGATCGCGAAACGCTGGCGACTGAAATCTTGAGACAAAACCCCATGGCGCTTGTCCACGCGTCGAACATCGGTACGGCAACGGCGGGATCGGTGATGTGGTTGTCAGGAAAAATGGACGTCTTCCCCCAGCCACAGGAAATTCGCGACTTTACGGACGCGGCTCTCAAATGGCAAGTTCAGCACTTGGTCAACAGCATTCCCGTTAACTAAAGCCCGTCACCTCTGCGCAACAATAGGGTGACACGACGGCGAAAGGACTCGACCATGGTTGCTGACAAACTGATTTCTTCTGGAGGTCCGTGGGAAGACATTATTGGCTACTCTCGAGCGACAGTCGCTGGTCCGTCGGTTTACGTTTCAGGCACAACAGCCACGGTGAACGGCGAACTCCAGCACGTCGGCGACGCATACGGTCAGACCAAGGTCGCCCTTGGCATCATCACAGCAGCACTCGCCGAGGCTGGGCATTCCGTGACCGACGTCGTCCGCACCCGCATGTTTTTGGCCAACGCGTCTGACATGGACGCCGTTGGTAAAGCTCACGGCGAGGTGTTTGGCTCGATCAAGCCCGCCGCAACAATGATTGCAGGCCTAGACTTCATCAACCCCGACATGCTCGTCGAGATCGAGGTCGACTCGTACAGGGTGTGAACCGTGAAGCCCGCTGGATAGGATTCGCTCATGCTCATGGATAACGCGATCACACATCACGGCTTCGCGAATTTCCGAGAGTTGCATCGCTGGTCGCTCGAAAACCCCGACGATTTCTGGCGCGAGGCGTGGGACGAATTGGGAATCGTCGGAGTACGCGGCGAGCGGACGACGCATGGCGGTGGGTTCGAAGGGACGGAATGGTTTCCCGACGCCCGGCTGAACATCGTCGACACGTTATTGGCTGGGGATCCGTCGTTCGTGGCACTGATTGCGCATGCCGAGGATTCACCTCGACTATCACTCACTCTCGGGGAACTACGCACAGACGTTGCTGCGTGCGCGTCGGCACTTCACGCGTCTGGAGTTCAGGTCGGCGACCGCGTCGTGGCGTGGACACCGAATGTCGTCGAAACCGTGATTTTCGCTCTCGGCGCCCTGTCCATCGGCGCCGTCGTGAGCACGGCATCAACGGACTTTGGTCCCGCCGCTCTCGTTGATCGATTTGGCCAAATCGAACCGACCGTCCTCTTGGCTGCGGCCTCCTCCCGCTACGGCGGTAAAGAAAACTCCCTTGAAGATTCGATTGCACAGGTCGTCAGTGAGTTATCGACGCTCTCGACCGTTGTTGTCATTGGCGCGAGTGACGTGCACACGACGTGGACTGAGTGGCTTTCCTCACACCTCGGTAGCGAGTTGCTTCCCACCCCACTTCCTTTCAACCATCCGGGTTTCATCCTGTTTTCGAGCGGGACGACGGGTCGCCCCAAGTGCATTGTCCATTCGGCAGCGGGCGTGTTGCTCAAGGTTTTGAGCGAGCAGGGCTACCACCTCGATGTGCGCCCAGGCGACACCATGTTGTACGCAACCACGTGCGGTTGGATGATGTGGAACTGGCTGCTCTGCGGGCTCGGGCGCAGGGCAACAATCGTGCTTTGCGACGGTAGCCCGGGTTACCCTGACATTTCGCGATTGTGGGCTATTGCGCACGAGGAGCGCTTGACGTTCCTCGGAGTTTCTGCCGCGCTGATTGATTCATGGCGTCGCGCCGAAATCGAGCCTCGCCACAATTTCACTCTCTCCGCGCTTCGAACAATCGCGTCCACCGGTTCACCGCTTGCGGCTTCTGGCTATGACTGGGTGGCCGATGCCGTGTCTCCAGATATCACGGTCGCATCCATCGCGGGGGGTACGGACCTTTGCGGGTGTCTAGTACTGGGAGTCGACACCGAGCCAGTTGTCCGCGGTGAAATTCAAGGCCCTGCACTGGGACTCGATGTCACGGTTCTGCGGTCGGACGGGACCGAGGCCGACGTGTCCGAAGAAGGTGAACTGGTGTGTCGGACACCTTTCCCGACCGTTCCGCTGACGTTTTGGGGGGACGATGACGGTTCACGTCGTCACAGCGCGTACTTCGATCGGTTCCCCGGATTGTGGGCGCACGGCGATTATGCGCGACGAACCCCGTCGGGCGGATTCGAAATTCTGGGCCGATTGGACGCGACCCTCAACGTCAAAGGAGTTCGAATCGGGACAGCGGAAATCTACCGCGTCGTCTTGTCCATTCCCGGGGTGTTAGAGGCGATGGCAATCGAACAGCCCGATGGCGATGACGCGCGCGTTGTGCTGTTCGTCGTCCTCGACCAACCCCTCACCAACGACACAGAGGGGCTCATTCGAACCACGCTTCGAACCCAGGCGAGCCCGAGACACGTCCCGGCTATCATTTCCGAGGTTCCTGAACTGCCCCGAACCAGAAGCGGCAAGATGACCGAACTCGCGGTCGCCGACATCGTGACGGGACGTCCAGAGCGCGACACCTCCTCGCTCGCGAACCCCGAATGCCTTCAGTGGTTCCGAGATTGGGCGGCCGCGTCTAAACCTCAGTTGTAACGGGACCGGTGGTTCCGCGAACCACCAGCGTCGCCGATACGTGTTGACGGTTTGCGGGTGCCGTGCGGTCGTTGATTCGATGGAGCATGTGCTGTGCCGCCAGCCGACCGAGATCCGCGAGCGGTTGCGCGATTGTGGTGAGGTTAAGGCGGCGCATGCCTCCGATCCTGATTCCGTCGTATCCGATGACCGAGATGTCCTCAGGGATTCGCAAATTCGCGCTCTCTACCGCGGCAATGGCGCCGATTGCTGCCACGTCGTTCGCGACAAAAAGGGCCGTGGGCGCAGCCGACAGCGCATCGCGAGCCGCCACGTACCCCTTTGCGTCCGTCAGCCCTCCAGGTATGACGCGAATGTGTTCCGCCAAACCGTGCTGAGTCATCGCAAGACGATATCCCTCTGCCCGTGCGTGCGAGACCGGATTGTCACCACCGCTCAAGTGGATGATTCGCGAATGCCCCAATTCGACGAGGTGATCAACAGCCATTCGCGCCCCGGCAACATCGTCATTGGAAACAGAGTCCATGTTTGGAACTGCGATGTCGTCACGAGTCACGACGACCGTTGGCACTTCAGCGGCAAAGGCCGTGAGGACATGTGCGGGCAACCGGTGCGCGATGAGAATGAGCCCCTCCACCTGGAACTGCAACAATGTGTCGATTTCTGCTTGCTCGAGTTCGGGGTCAGTCCCTCCCGAAATCAACATCGTGCTGTACCCGTGTTCGCGAACCTCGATTTGAACGCCGTCGAGAATCTCGGCGAACACGGGGTTGTGTAAGTCGAGAATGAGCACCCCGATTGTGTGGCTTCGACGAACCGCGAGACTCCTGGCCGCAGCGTTTCGGCGGTAACCCAATTCGGCTACGGCCTCCACGATTCGTTGTCGACTCACGTCACTGACTCTCGTCGAACCAGAGAGGGCGAGCGAAACGAGCGACTTTGATACGCCCGCTCGTGTGGCGACGTCGTTGATGGTGGGGCGTGATGACGGCATCGGTTTAGGTGACGTCGGCGACCCGAACCGCGGAACCGGCGGCAACCGATTGCTCGCAGGCGATGGCGATGCGCAGGCTCTCGACGGCCGAATCGGGCGGGCACGGGTTGGCGATTTCTCCCGCGGCGAATGAGACGAAGGATTGCGTTTCGTTTCGGAACGCCTCGCGGAAACGATCGACGAATCCGCGATACGGGTCGGTGTTGAGGGCGAGGTCGCCCTCGGCGGTTCGCAACGGGGTACGAGGGTTGAGTCCGGCGGACACCGAGTCGTTGGAACCGAATGCCTCGAGTCGAACGTCTTGCCCAAGGGCGCCGTGACGCGTACCGGTGATGACCACCTGTACTCCGCCGGTCGTGACGGCGATGACGGAACACACGTCGGCGTCGTCGAAATCGGCGTAATCCTGGTGGGCGAGGACTCCCTTCGTTGCAAACACGGTCTCGACTTCGCTTCCCGTCAACCACCGAACGAGATCGAAATCGTGCACGAGCATGTCGCGGAAAATCCCGCCGCTACCGGCGATGAACTCGCGCGCGCTCGGTGAGTGGTCGTGTGCCGTCATCGTGAGGGAATACATCGTGCCGATGCGACCGGATTCGATGGTGTCGTAAACAGAGCGAATCGCGGCATCGAATCGTCGTTGGAATCCGATCTGAAGTGACGAGCCGTGGGTGTTCGCGGTGTCGATCACCGCTTGGGTTCCGGCGAGAGTCAGTGCGATGGGTTTTTCACACAACACCGGTCTTCCGTGAGGGAGGACGGCATCCAGAACGAGCTCGTGGGCGTCGGTACCGACCGCAACGACCACCGCATCGGCATCGGTGTCGGCCATGGACGCCCACGGCACGACGGTGGCATCGAACTCGGCCGCAACGGCCTGGGCTCGCTCGTCGCTCCGATTGGTAATGGCGACTTCGCTGACTCTGGGGTCCGCCACGAGGTCCTCGATGCGAATCGATCCCATGCGGCCGGCTCCAACGACGAGAACTTTCACGGCAAACCCCCTCGGTATGTGGTCGATGTATTGCGGTGCGGACTTTTAGTCTGCCATACTTGTTGGAACGTTCCAATGAAAGGTTTTCCGTGTCCGACTTTCTTTCCCGCGTCGCGTCCGCCCCCATCTCGTGGGGTATCTGCGAGGTCCCTGATTGGGGAGCCATGCTCCCGAAAAGCCGCGTCTTGGGCGAAATGTCTGGGTTGGGATTCACCGCGACCGAACTCGGTGCGGCGGGCTTTCTTCCCGACGATCCGGCCGAACTGACCGCGGAACTCGATCACTACGGAATGGCGCTGCTCGGGGGTTTCACCCCCGTGGTGGTTCACGACCCGACTCAACGAGACGCAACGATTGCAAGCGCAACCGCAACCGCAAAGTTGTTCCAGCAAGCGGGTGCGACAAAGATGGTGTCCTCAACCGTTCAGGACTGGGACTGGGCATATCCACGTGCCTTGACGACCGAGGAAAAACGTCACATGGCCGAGATGCTCGGCGTGATCGATGACATCTGCGGTGAGCACGGGATCCAGCAGGTACTTCACCCCCACGTTCAGACGCTGGTCGAGACCAAAGACGATATTTCCCGTGTGCTCGACAGCTGCGATGTGAGTTTCTGCCTCGACACGGGGCACATGGCGTTCGGAGGTCAGGATCCGGTCGAATTTGCCAAGACGGCATTCGACCGCGTCGGGCACGTCCATCTCAAGGACATCCGCCTCGACATGACCGCGGCCGTTCTTCGACGTGAGGTCTCGCTCATGGCTGCGACCCAGGCCGGAGTCTTCACGAACCTCGGGTCCGGTGACGTCGACATCCTTGGAGTTGTGCAAACCCTCGAGGCCGGCGGTTACCGCGGATGGTATGTCATCGAACAAGACACCGCAATCACCGGTGGCTTCCCCGCCGACGGCGAAGGACCTGTCACGCAGGTCTCGGCCTCACTTAAGTATCTGACCGACGTCGTCGCCCCCACACTCGGATAACCAGATGGAAACCGTGGATGTCCTCAGCGTCGGCCGCATCAGCGTCGACCTTTATTCCATGGAACCGAACATCGGGTTCGACGGTCAACAGAACTTCCAGAAATCCGTGGGCGGTAGCCCCACGAACGTGGCGGTAGCCGCCGCGCAACTCGGGCTGCGAGTCGCACTGGCGACGAAGGTCGGCGACGATGCGTTCGGCGAATACGTGAAAGGTCGACTTACGGGATGGGGTGTCGACACCGATTTCGTGGGCACAGTGAAGGGTGCTCAAACACCGCTTGCCTTCGCCGCACTGACTCCCCCAGAGAGCCCGACCGTGATGTTCTATCGTGGCCAGGCAGCGCCGGACACCACAATCACGACCGCCGATGTTCCCACCCAGGTCGTGCGGCGCGCGAAGGTCCTCTGGATTAGTCAAGCTTCTCTCGCCCAGGGTTCCACAGCAGACACGTGCCTCGAATGGATGTCACTGCGGTCGCGCGACGATCACACCATTCTCGACCTTGACTACCGACCATCACTGTGGGCGGGCGTCGAGGACGCGCGATCAATGGCCGAACGTGCGATTGCGCTTGCGACCGTCGTCGTCGGTAATCGCGAGGAATGTGCCATCGCCGTTGGGACGGACGAACCCGACGCCGCCGCCGACGTGCTGCTTGCGGCCGGCGTTCGCCTCGCAATCATCAAATTGGGTGCCAATGGCGTTTTGCTCGCGACCGCGACCGAACGCGTCAATATCCCCGCTATCCCCATCGACGTGGTGTGTGGGCTCGGAGCCGGAGACGCATTCGGCGGTTCTCTGTGTTACGGACTGCTTCACGAATGGGATTTGGACCGAATCGGCCGCTTCGCGAGCGCCGCGGGTGCGCTCGTATCGACCCGTCTGACGTGCGCGGACGCGATGCCGACCGTCGACGAGCTCGACGCACTGATGGGGGAACCAGCATGAGCCTTGACCGCACCCGCTATCGCGAACTCACTGACGCGCGAGTTTTCCGGCCGGCATCCTTCACTGACGCGCTTCTTTCTCGCCGACGACGCCCAATCGCTGGGCCCGATGGACGTCTCATCATCATCGCAGCGGACCACACCGCGCGCGGCAAGATTTCGCTCGGATCTAACCCGGTGGCGATGGCCGACCGATTCACCCTGATCGATCGACTCGTTCGCTGTCTCGCGCTGTCCGAGGTGGACGGCGTTCTCGCGAGCGCCGACATTCTCGAGGAACTTGCCTGGCTCGGTGCGCTCGACGAAAAATTGGCGATCGGCACAATGAACCGCGGTGGCATCATCGGCGCGACCTGGGAATTGGACGACCGCCTCACCGCGTACGACACAAACCACATCGAGTCGATGGGGTTGGACGGCGGCAAGACGCTCATTCGAATCGACTATTCCGACCCCGGCGTCGCTCGAACAATCGAGACCGTCGCGCGTCTAACCACCGAACTAGCCGACCGAAAACTGATGGCGATGATTGAACCACTTCCGTACCTCAAAGACCTCGCAGGGAAGGCAATCCTCGACACCTCCGACGAGGCGCTCACCACCGTCGTGGCTATCGCGTCGGGGCTCGGGTCGTCCTCGGCGTACACGTGGCTGAAGATTCCGGCGACCGCCCGCATGGCCGAGGTGGCTGCGGCCACGACGCTTCCAATCCTCATGCTCGGTGGCGAACCGGTCGGTGATTCCGACGAGACCTTTGCACTCTGGGCGAGCGCCATGAACGAACCCAATGTGCGCGGCGTTGTCGCCGGTCGCACCCTGTTGTATCCCAATGACGGCGATCCCGAAGGAGCGGTGGCTCGCGCCGCTGCGGTGGTTCGGCCTACGTTATCAACCCACGCGAAAGGCATGTCATGACCTGGTTTTTCCCCGCAGGAACGCTCGCGAACGGAGGTGCCGACGTTCACGTCACACCCGAAAACGCGGGCTGGGCATACAGCGGGCTTCACGTCTACACGTTGAGCACCGGTGCCACCGTATCGGTCGTCCTTGACGGAGAGGAAGGAGTTCTCGTTCCGTTATCGGCAGAGAACGTCTCGGTCACCGTGGACGGCGTCCCGTTCACCCTCGCCGGTCGAAAGGGAGTCTTCGCCGCGGTGTCGGACTGGATTTACATACCGGTCGGATCAACCCTCGCCATGACGGGAGATTCCGGTGAGATTGCGCTGTGCACCGCGCGTGCCAGCGAGGGCTTCCCTGTGCAACATGTTCCGGCCGTCGACGTACCCGTCGAGGTTCGCGGGTCGGGTCAGGCAACACGTCAAGTGACGAACATCGCGACACCGTCATCGTTCACGGCCGCGCACAGAATCAACGTGTGTGAGGTGATCACTCCTGGAGGCAACCTTTCATCGTGGCCTCCTCATCGACACGACGGAATCGGCGACTGCGCAACGACAAACGAAGAAATCTATTACTTCCGCATCGGGCGCGGCGAAAGCCCTCACGGCGACCCCACGGGGCAGGGACTGTTCCATATCTATACCGTTGACGGCTCGGTCGACGACACCGTCATGATTCACGACGGCGACGTCTACAACGTTCCCGAGGGATACCACGGTCCGACCGTGGCTCCGCCGGAATATCCGATGTATTTTCTTAACGTGCTGGCCGGTCCGGGCGATGACAGAACGATGGCGTTCTGCGATGACCCCGAGCACCATTGGATTCGCGAAACGTGGAACACCCAAACACAAGACCCCCGCTTGCCGATGACCTCGGCGTCGGGCCGCACAGGAAAGAGCTGAACATGAACCGTCGAATTGGAGTTGCCGTATTGGGTCTTGGCTGGATGGGAGAGGGACACAGTCGTTCCATGCTCCGTATTCCGTCACTGTTTCCGAATCGCTCATTTGATCCAGTGCTCGTCGTCTGTGCAGACACCGAGGAGGCGCGTCGCGAGCGAGCCGTTCGCGACTTCGGGTTCGAGCGCGCTGTAACCGACTGGCGTGCAGCAATCGCATCGGACGACGTCGACGTCGTCTGGGTCACCGCACCCAACATGCTGCACCTCCCCATGATCGAGGCGGCCTGTGCTGCAGGGAAGGCCGTATTCAGCGAGAAGCCGATCGGCGGAAAGCCCGAACACACAGTCGCCGCCTACGAAATGGCGAAAGCGGCGGGTGTGCGGACGGGTGTCGGGTACAACTACCTGTGGGCGCCCCTCGTCATGCACGCCCGGAACCTCATTGCCTCCGGTGAACTCGGCGAAATCACCCACTACCGTGGCCGCTTCGTGTCAATGTACGGAAGTGACGAACTCGGCCTTCTAACGTGGCGCTTCATCCTCGACCAAGCCGGTTACGGCGTGACGAGCGACATTCTCAGCCACTCGGTGTCTCTTGCGCAGTTCCTTATCGGGGACATTACCGATGTCGTGGGAATGCGCAACACGACCATCCCGCAACGCCCCCTGCCCACGGGAGCAGCGAGCCACTATGGCCGCGGTCGTCCCGAAGACCCCAAGGGTGACGTCGAAAACGAAGACTTCGCGTCGATGCTCTGTAACTTCGAGAACGGCGCAACCGGAACGTTTGAGGTGAGCCGCACGCTGGTCGGCCCCGAAAGCCAAAACGCGTTCGAGATCTACGGCACCAAGGGTGCCCTGGCGTGGAACCTCGAAAAGATGAACGAACTGCAGTACTACCGACTAACAGACGACATCAGTTCCGGTTACACCACCATCTACGGCGGCGATCGCTTCCCGTTCCACGGTGTTTTCTCGCCAGGTCAGGCGAACCCGATAGGGCTAGAAGACCTTGTCGCGATCGAGGACTATTCCTTCCTCGAAGCGCTGGCGACTGACGGAACGTTCTCGCCCAGTTTCCGCGAAGCGGTCGACGTCGTCAACGTGCAACAGGCCCTCATCAATTCATGGGACTCCAAGACCTGGGAAACCGTGACAGACCTCACAGGAGAAAACCGTGGCAACTAAGAACATCCGCATCACGACCTCCGAGGCGCTCGTCCGGTACCTCATCGCGCAACGCACGATTGTTGATGGCGTCAACGTTCCCCTCTTTCCCGGCGCGTACGGCATCTTCGGCCACGGAAACGTGACGAGCCTTGGACACTCACTCGAAATGCACCGCGAGGAACTTCCGGTTTGGCGCGGACAGAACGAGCAGGGCATGGGGTTGGCCGCCGCCGCCTTTGCAAAGGCAACGCGCAGGCAGCAGATCATGGTGTGCACGACGTCGATCGGACCGGGCGCCACGAATATGGTGACGGCCGCCGGAGTCGCGATGTCGAACCGACTCCCCGTCCTGTTCATCGCGGGTGACACCTTCGCGTCACGTCTGCCCGACCCGGTCCTTCAGCAGGTAGAGCACTTTGGGGTGCCATCGACCACGGTCAACGACGCCTTCCGGCCGGTGGTTCGGTATTGGGATCGCATTACGCACCCAGCACAGCTCCTTAGCTCGTTGCCGCAGGCTGTTGCGACCATGCTCGATCCGGGCGATTGCGGTCCGGCGTTTATCGGTTTGCCTCAAGACGTCGCCGCCGAGGCGTTCGACTACCCCGAGTCGTTCTTTGCCACGACCGTGCAGGAATCCCCTCGGCCTCGTCCCGACCGCGGGCAACTCGGTCGTGCCACGGAATTGCTGCGGTCCGCCAAACATCCCGTCATCATCGCCGGCGGCGGCGTCCACTACGCGCGCGCGGAGGCCGAGTTGGCGACGTTCGCCGAAAAACACGGCATTCCGGTCGTTGAGACGGTCGCGGGAAAGTCCTCCCTTGTTGCCAGCCACCCGCGCTATGTCGGGCCAGTCGGTGTGACGGGTGCGGAAGCCGCCAACGCGGTGATTCGTGATGCCGACGTGATACTCGCGGTTGGAACGCGCCTCGAGGACTTCACCACCGGTTCGTGGACGCTCTTTTCAACCGAGACCCAGTTCGTGGGGCTCAATGCGGCACGGTTTGACGCGATCAAGCACCGCTCGACGCCGCTCGTCGCCGATGCCCGTGAAGGACTCGCCGAACTGAGCGATGCGCTCGGCAATTGGTCGACCGACGCGTCCTGGACGGACAACGCCACGCGTTTGCGAGGCGAGCTCGATGTCTTCGTCAATGGCCGCATCGCCGACGACGGAGTGTGGCCGCCGAGCTACGCCCAATTGATCGGATTGGTGCACTTCGCTGCGACCGAAGAAGACTACGTTCTCACGGCCGCGGGTGGTTTGCCCGGAGACCTCAACGTCAACTGGATGAGCAAAGCGGTCGCCAGTTTCGACTGTGAATACGGATATTCCTGCATGGGCTACGAGATCTCTGGGGCGTGGGGTGCCGCGATGGCGCGCCCACGCGGTGAGGTCTTTGCGATGGTCGGAGACGGCTCGTATTTGATGATGAACTCCGACATCTACGCCTCGGTGCTGTCCGGTCACAAGATGATTCTCGTCGTCTGCGACAACGAGGGGTACGCCGTTATCGAGCGTTTGCAGACAAGCCAAGGCGGTGCGTCCTACAACAACATGCTGGCCGATTCCGTGGGGACCGGATCCGACGCGCGCGTCGACTTCGCGGCCCACGCCGCCTCGATGGGTGCTGTCACGTTCGAGGTGCAGAGCCTCGCGGAGTTTGCCGACGCGCTCACGAAGGCACGTCAGGCCACTAGCACCGCGGTCATCGTGACCAAGGTTCGCGCCAAAGACTTCACCGAAGGTGGTGCTTTCTGGCAGGTCGGAGTGCCCGAGGTCTCCGAGAGAGCGAGCGTTACGGCCGCGCGTGCGTCAATGGACAAGGGTCTACAGAACCAACGTCCCGGCGTTTAACGTCGGCAAAGAAATTGTTGCGTGGTGGAATTCGGCTTTTCACCATTTTGGTCTCCGTTCGTCGTCAGAATGGAAATTGAACAAAGGTAAAGTTGACATACATTTGTTGCATCGCTACTAGTTGCTGAAAGGGTGCCACGTGGAGCAGATCAAACTTGTCATTTGGGACCTCGATGACACGTTGTGGGCCGGCACAATCTCTGAAGGTCCCATCACGCACATCGAGCGGAATCATGACATCGTAATCGCTCTTGCTCAGCGCGGAATTATCAGCTCAATTTGCTCGATGAATGACAAGTCTGTGGCTCTCGCAGAACTTCAGAAGTCGTCCATCGCCGACTATTTTGTGCTTCCCAGTATCGATTGGAACCCTAAAGGACCCCGAATTCGCCAGCTGCTTGAGGATCTTAATCTGCGTCCCGTCAACGTCCTGTTTATTGATGACCTCGCGAAAAACCTTGAAGAAGCGCGTTTTGTTTCCCCCGAGCTGAATGTTGCGCTGCCGGACATTCTCGAAACGCTGCTGGACGACCCGTCTGTTGCTGGAAAACCCGACCCCACGTTGAAACGCTTGAAACAGTACAAGGTTCTCGAACACAAAATTTCGGAACAGTCAGCCTTCCACGGTGACGCCAACGACTTCCTTCGTCAGTCTGACATCAAAGTTGCGGTGCTGCCGCCAACCGAAAATGACCTGGCGCGACTGGAAGATCTCATCAATCGTTCTAACCAGCTGAACTTCACAAAACTTCGGGTAGACCAGTCGACGCTCGCACACTATGTGGATTCGACAAACTCGACCACCGGCGCGGTGTGGGTGAGCGACAAATACGGGGATTACGGGCTTGCCGGGTTTTACGCCCTTGAAGACGGTGCGCTTGCGCAGTTTGCGTTCTCGTGCCGAATATTGGGGTTCGGAGTGGAGAGCTGGCTGTACCAAAAACTGAACTGTCCACCGCTTAAGATTAATGGCGAAGTATCGGCAGTTCTCGATCGCACGACAACGATTGACTGGATTACCGAGGTTGATTCTCATCGGGAATATGTTGAATCCACTACTGCCGCTGAACGGCTCCTCATCAAGGGTGGTTGTGACCTGAGGCAGTTGAACCCCTACCTCAGGGCAGATGTGGCAATCGATGAAGAAATGAACTACGTCGCAAAATCAGGGTTTGGTGCGCACGTCGAACATACCGAGATTTTGAAGCAAGCGAACCCGGAGTTCGTTGACAAGTTCAAGGATGTGATTGGACGGATCCCATTTATCGATCACGATGCCTTCGAAACCGATTTCTTTGCTGACCTGCACCGATTCAAGTTGTACAGTGTGCTCTTGGATTACACCGCCGGCATCTACCGCTACAGAGACACGGAATTTGTGGTGCCCTACCGTCGTTTCGATACGAACTATTTGACTCGAGAAGATCTTCTCGAAGGGCGCTTCGGAAAAGAGTTTGCCGATTGGTTTATCAACAATTTCACTTTCGAGGGGCCACTCAGTGAAGAGGCCTTCGAGGCAAACCTTGAGTGGATGGTTTCAATGCTCCCGGAGGGGGTGAGACTGATTCTCCTCAATGGAGCTGAGATCGATCTACAAAGCACAAAAGAGCCAGGACGCCACCTACATCACCAAAAATACAACGCAATCGTCGACCGCGTGGTTGCTCTTCATTCGAATGTGTCGTTGGTTGATGTGCGTAGCATTGTCACCGACTCATCCAACACAACCAACAGTATTCGTCACTACCGACGCAACATCTATCCTATTCTCGCCAGCCGCGTCGACGAAATTTTAACAGCCGGTGGGGTGCCGCTCAAAGAAGACATCAATTTTCGCGAAGAAACGGCGAAACCGTCCTTGACTGGCAAACAACAACCAATCATGAAGCAGCTAACGCAACGCCTCAAAGGCTTAGCGAAACGCTTCGTTAATTGAGACCCGGCCTAGCCATCTGACCCGAGCAATCGCTGCTGCATTCTCTGGTGGCGTTCGATCGGAGCGGAACTCTGACGGCTAGCACCGTCTTCGGTTATCCGGAGGATTCACTCAACAGCCGTGTGGGAAAGCAATTGCCCGCCACATTAAATGCTGGCGAGCAATTGCTTCAGGGGCGCAACCTATTAGTTGGATGAATATGCGTCAATATCAACCCGTCGAGACACCGAGGTGTTCACCCGGTTGTTCGGAACCGAGTATGTAGATTGGACTAGCACCGAAGGTTCCAGGGATGAAATGTAGGCGCACACAGCATCGGCTCTCTTTTTCGCTAACGCTTTAGCTGCCTTCAATGTGCCCTCGCTCGTAACGTTACCGGTACAAATGTATTTGTCCCCTGAGCTGGATTCCACGAAATCGAGAATTTCAGCTTCGAGTGCGCTCGAGAGCAATGATCGTCCAGTTGTGAAACCTGAAATGTCAGTTGAATCCGTCAAGGTGAGCACCACGGAGGCTGTGGTGAATGTCGCCGTACACGTTGAATCACCGGTCACGGCAACTGTCGTCGCACTGGCATATATAGCATCAGGTGTTTCGCCGGAGTTACACGTCCAACGCGAGAAACGATAGCCTGAATTTGCCGTCGCCGAAATCGACCACGTGTCAGCCCCATCATCAATAGCAGAGACCGATCCTCCGGCCGTCGGAGACCCCGCCACAGTCACCGTGTACACCGAGTTAGCCGTGAAAGTTGCCGTACAGGTCGTAGCAGCCGTCGCCGTCACCTTCGTTGCCGCGCTCACAATAGAAGTCGGCGTTTGAGAAGCGGAACACGACCAACTCGTGAACTTATATCCGGTATTCGCGGTCGCAAAAATCTCCCACAAATCGCCTCCATTTTCAATTTTGGAGACCGTTCCCCCTGAGGACGCTGCCACGGTCACGACGTACGTGGAGTCCGCGGAGAAAGTCGCCGTACAGGTCGTAGCGGCCGTAGCGGTAACCGTTGTCGTCGCGCTCGAAGCTGAAGTTGGAGTTTGAGAAGCGGTACATGCCCAACGCGTGAATTTGTATCCAGTCTTTGGCGTCGCCGTGATCGACCACAAATTGCTTCCATTGTCGACTCTAGCGACCGTTCCTCTGGTGCTAGAGGACGCCGCCACAGTGACGGTTTTAAGCGAATTGGCGGTGAACGTTGCCGTACACGTAATGTCGGCCGCCGCGGTAACTTGTGTTGCCGCGCTGACAACCGAAGTCGGAGCATTAGCACCGGTACACGCCCAATTCGTAAAATGGTATCCCGTTTTTGGCGTCGCAGTGATCGTCCACGAATTGCTTCCATTGTCAACCGCAGCGACCGTTCCCTTGGTCGCTGTGGCCGCCACGTTTACATCGTAAACCGAATTGGCCGTAAAGGTCGCGGTACAGGTCGTATGGGCCGTCGCCGTCACTGTTGTTGCCGCGCTCAAGGGAGAAACTGGCGTTTGACCATCGGAACACGTCCAACTCGTGAAGTGATAGCCAGAGTTCACCGTCGCCGTTATTGACCAAGAATTACTTCCATTGTCGACAGCCGCGACCGTTCCGCCGTAAGGCGACGTTGACGGAATCCTCGCCACAGTCACCGTGAAGGCTGAATCGGCCGTGAAAGTTGCTGTACAGGTCGTATTCGCCGACAACGCAATAGTTGTCGAGGCGGTTGTCGCGGACACGGGTGTCTGAGAACCAGTACACGTCCAACGAGTGAAGTGATAACCAGAGTTCGCCGTCGCGACAATTGTCCACTGGTCATCATTAGTATCAGTAGCCGCAACCGATCCCCCGGCCGCCGGAGTCCTCACCACATTCACCGTGTACTGGGAAGCGGCGGCGAAAGCTTGCACAGTGACTCCAGAAATCACAACGCTGAGGCCTAGGAGTATTGCTCCTAGCGATATAGCAGATTTCTTGAGATTCATTTTTTCTCCTCGAAGCGCTGGGTTGAGACGGAGTCATTTAACTCTGGTGTAAATGTTAACGGATTCGTTGTGAATCTGCAACATCGACACGAGGCAGTGAGCAGATTCATTTTAACTGCACGAGGAATGAAACTCCCTGTGTCGACGCGGCGATCAGTCGAGCATTTACGTGGCGAGCTGCCACTCAATTTGCTTGCGGATTCCTTCACCGAAGCTGGTGGCAGGAGCGAACTCAAATGCCGCGCGGACCTTCTCCGTCGCGCCAGACGTCGTCCGTTGGTCACCTTTGCGGGCAGGAGCGTGTTTGAGAAGCGCCGTTTTGCCGACCTCCCGTTCGATGGCAGCAATCGCGTCGTTCAGAGTGACCGATTCACTGCCCGAAATATTGAAAACCTCGTTTGTTGCGCGGGATTCCGCAATCGTTGAGATGATTCCCACGCAGTCGTCAACAAAGGTGTTGGTGCGCGACTGCAGCCCGTCACCGAATACAACAAATTCCTCACCGGCGCTGATGGCCTTGATGAGTTTGTGGTACGCCATGTCTGGCCGTTGACCCGGTCCAAAAACTGAGAAAAGGCGCAGAATCGTGTGCTGTAGGCCATGCGTTCGGTGGTAAGCACCGATGAGTTTCTCGGCCGCCAACTTGGTGACACCGTAAGGAGAGGTCGGCAGGCATTCGCTTTTCTCATCCCCGGTTGCGGTGGTGCCGTAAACAGAAGACGTCGAAAATTGGAGAAAATGAGTTTTTTCGCTGACGCGGTGTGAAATCAGATTCTCCACAAGTTTTATATTGCACGTCATATACGTGTCAAATTCAGACCAACTCGTCATGAGACCGGGCATAGCTGCCGCATTGACGATTACGTCATAGTCGTCAGGCAGAGCATCAAGATCGCCTCGAAGATCAACGACGACCTTTTCGATGTGTGCAACGTCACTGAGTTGTTCCCAGTTAACAAGTTTTGGTTCATTGGAATACAGCCGGTCCAAAAACATGTCGGCGGCAACAATGTTGTGCCCGCGATTGGCGAGTTCACGCGCAACGCCGGACCCGATGAACCCGGCGGCCCCTGTGACCAAAATTTTCACTGATAAACCTTCCTGCGGGGTAGCCATCAACGCTCTTTCCGCATCTTCACTGTAGTCTCACGACGATCGTCTTCTGGAGAAGGACCGGTGACCACCGTGCTGATCACGCGCTGCGCCGGTTTTGCTTGACCCGCAATAACCTCAACGCTAGGTTAGGCACGTTAGGTTACGCACGTCAGCACACAACTCAAAGGAGAGTAATGAACGGTCAGCAGCAAGAAGCGGCTCTGTCCCAAGAGCTCAAACGTCGAATCGACGTCATTCAGTCAGACGAAGCGGGTGACGAGTCACATCGGGCACTAACCTCGACTGAATTATGGACGGCGTGGATTATCGTTTTCGTCACCCTAGCTATCGGATTGGTGGTTTCGCTCTAATGTCACAAACTCAAGAAGCAGTTCGTCAAGCAGGAACATTCGGATCGCTCCCCGTTCTCAAGAATGAGCGCGAGTGGGGATTCGCAGACTTCACCTGGGTCAACATCGGCCTCGCCATTGCCACTTGGGCATTCCTGGTTGGTGGTGCAACCGCGCTGTTTGTCGGCTTCGGTCAAGGCATCGCCGCCATGATCATCGGTAACGTTGCCGGTGTCATCATCATGTTGCTCGCCACCACGGTGATCAGCAGCCGTTACGGAGTCGAGCAGTACACCATCCTTCGGAGCATTTTTGGTTTTGGTGGGGTCGCGTTGATTTTCTTCACCGTGATCACCTTCACCGAGGTCGGTTGGTCGGCTCTGCTGGGAGCGATGTTTGGTCGCGCCACAGCACAGGTTTCGAACGTGGTTTTCGGGACTGCCATTGACCCCAACTCGATTCTGGTCACGGTGTTCGCACTGATCTGTATCGCCGTCGCGTGGGCGCTTGTCGCCAAGGGCCCGGTCTCGATTAAGGCGTTCAACCGAATCGTTGCTCCCGGGTTGGCGCTCGTGATTGTCGGACTGATCATCTACCTGTTCACACAAACGACATGGACCGACCTGATGGCCGCAGCCCCGCTCGCGCCGTTTGACGACCCAGCTTTGAACTTCGCGATCGCTGTTGAGTTCAACCTCGGCGTGGCTTTCTCGTGGTGGCCCATCATGGGAAGCCTCGGGCGCCTCACGAAGTCCCCCCAGGCGTCGCTGTGGCCCGCGTTTATTGGTCTCGCAATCGTGACCATCATCGCGCAATTGGTGGGAATGGCGTCGGCACTTACTCTCGGCGACTGGGACCCCACGGTGTGGTTGATGACGGCAGGTGGAGCGGTGTTTGGAGTTATCGCGCTGCTGTTTATCGCCTTCGCCAACATCACGTCTCTCGCGTCCATCGTGTATTCCAACACTCTGGCCTTGCGTCAGGCGAGTGGAAAACTCTTCGCCACCACCCGATGGGAAGTTCTCGCGGCAATCTTCCTGGTTCCCGCAGCAATCGTGAGTTTCTTCCCAGGATTGCTGTACGACCAGTTCCTGCTGTTCGTCACCTTCTCGGGTGCGTTCCTCTCGGCTGTGTGTGGAACGGTCATCGCGGATTACTTCGTGTTGCGCAAGCAGCGGATTAACCTCGGCGCGCTGTATGCGCCGGGTAGTAAGTCGCGTTATCACTTCCACGGCGGTTTCAACCTCGCGGCGATGATCTCATCACTTGCTGGAGTCGGAACGTACCTCTGGTTGTACAACCCGATGACGTTGGAAACCGATGCGCTGTTCAACTGGACGACCGCGTCTGTTCCGGCGGTGGCGGTTTCCTTTGTGCTGCACTTGTTGCTCACGCCACTGCTCAACTCGGCCAAATCCGGGCGCGGCGGCTATGAATTGCCGACCGAGCTCGAATCCGCAAAGAAATAACAACCCCTTAGATAGGAACTCCCGATGCCCCGTTCGATGAAAGCGGCTGTCCACACCGGCGAATCAGACCGACTCGACATTGCTAGCGTCGAGCTCGACGATCCGAAAACCGGCGAGGTGCTGATTCGAATGGGTGCATCGGGCGTTTGCGGTTCTGACCGCCACGTTGTTGATAGCGAATGGCCGATGCCGACTCCCACTGTTTTGGGCCACGAAGGAGCAGGAGTCGTGGAATCAGTGGGTGCCGGCGTCACCACCGTTAGCCCAGGAGATCACGTGATCCTCTCGTGGTTCGCACCGTGCCAAAAGTGCCGATCGTGCGCCGAGGGTAAGTCGTGGGCGTGCACGCGCACGCGCTCGGTTGAATGCGTAATGCCTGACGGCACCACGCGCCACACCATTGAGGGTAAACAGGTTTTCCCGTATCTAGGCCTCGGAACAATGGCGGAGTACACCGTTGCACCCGAATCGGCTGTTGTCGTGATTCCCAGTGAGGTCCCGTTTGACGTCGCGAGCCTGATTGGCTGCTCTGTCACCACGGGAGTCGGTGCGGTCCTCAACAATGCCAGGGTGACCGCGGGGTCATCGGCCGTTGTGATCGGCTGCGGGGGCGTGGGGCTCTCGGTCATCATGGGCCTCGCTCTTGCCGGCGCGCACCCCATCATCGCGGTGGACATCAGCACCGAAAAATTAGACGCCGCGGTTCGGTTCGGCGCGACGCACACAGTCGTTGCGGGCGACACCATGGTCGCGGGAATCAAGGAAATCGTCGCTGAGGGCGTCGACTATTCTTTCGAGGCAATCGGTCGCGTGGGAAGCATCGAGCAGCTTCCCCTCATCACGCGAGCGGGCGGGACCGCGGTCATTGTCGGATTGCCACCCGTTGGTCATCGCGCAACCATTGATCCCCTGAGCTTCGCCGAACTTGGACTCACTCTCATCGGCTCAAATTACGGGGGTTCTGTTCCACTCGTTGACTTCCCGCGAATCGCGGAACTTTACCTCGCGGGCAAGTTGCCGCTCGACGACCTGATTTCGGATCGTGTGGGGCTCGATGACGTCAATGAAGCGCTCGACGCGATGCGACGGGGTGAACGCACTCGTTCCGTGATTGTTTTTTAGCGTGAACCCATCTGACGAAAATCCCAGCAACTCCCGCGTCCGAGTGGCCGCGTTGCAGTTCGAGCCCGTACACGGCGATGTCGACGCGAATCTGAACCTGGCGCGCGACCTCCTTCTGGCCGGTGACGGTCCGCGGCCCGCGATTGTCGTGTTACCCGAAATGGCAATGACGGGCTACATCTGGTCAAGTGCCGCCGAAATACTGCCGCACGCCGTGAAATGCAGCGACCCCGTGACGCACGCGGAGTGGATCGCCCTCGCGAAGGACAGTGGGTCGTGGCTCGTCATCGGGCATCCCGCCGTCGACTCGGTCACGGGACGACTCACCAACCGCTGTACGCTCGTGTCGCCGACCGAAGTCGTCGGACATTACGACAAGACCTGCCTCTTTGTGGAGGACCTTTCGTGGGCGGCTGCGGGAGAAATGATTCCGCCGCTGTGGGACACCCCGATAGGACGAGTCTCCCCATTGATCTGCGCCGATTTGGATTATCCCGAGCCGATTGAGTCAGCGGTAGCGCGGGGTGCTCAGGCGATTCTCTTTCCCACCGCCTGGGTCGCGGAGCCTGCGCCAAGTGCGTCGTGGACACTCCGCGCGGCAGAATACGGGATACCGATAATCGCGGCAGACCTGATTGGTACCGACCGGGGAGTCGTGTTCAGCGGCGGTAGTTGCGTCATCGACCGCGACGCGGTTGTGCTCGCCTCCAACGATTATGGCGTCGGCCTTGTGTCGGCTGAGCTTGAGTTGGGCATAACCCCTACACCAGCGAAAGCCAGTGTGCGGAAGCCCGACCTTCGCATCCACCGTCTCACCGGCTCCGATTCAGACGTCGAGCCGAACGCTGTCACCATCAGCGTGTGGTCGGGCGACCCGACGACAATCGAACCGCCGCCGAATTCCCCGGACGACGCCCCTCACTTACTTGTGCTGCCGACTACGGTCGAAACCCGCGACACCTGGATCGACGACACGCGAGCCTATGCCTCGATACACAACTCACTAGTGGTCCAGGGGCGGTGCGACAGCGACAGCGGTGCGACGGAAATTCTCATCGTCACTCCCCATTCCGAATTCTTTTGTTTCCCCGCGTCGGAAACCAGCCCGACCGTCACACTCCTCACCTACGCGGGAGTTCACATCGGGGTGATGCCCAATTCAGAGTTCGCGTCCAATACCGTTTCGCGGGCACTGTCGATTCTCGGCGCTTCGGTCATTCTGGGGCAGGGTGCCCACACGCTCCGTCCGCCGCGCGGATTCGACGGAACTCGCGCACCCTTTCTCGCAGGTTTGGGTCAAGCAGACCCCACTTTTGGGCATCCAATTCGTTTCCGCGCCGGCGACGCAAATGTCTGGCTGGGATTCTGCTCAGAAACAGAATCCGTCCCGTCTGGTGTCTTCAGCCCTGATCACGTGTCCTGGCCTCGGCGCGAAAGCCTCAGCAAGCCTGGGCGCTGGGTTTCACAAACGTGTGCTCTCGACAGTTCAGACCCATGGGGACATCACGCCATCACGAAACCACTTATCGCGTCGCGCAACACTGCTATCTACGAGGATTCATTCGAGACGAAGATCACCTCGGCGAAGTGGCAAAAGGGTGAAAAAGCGCCTTCTAAGCCTTAGGGTCACCGCGCTGGTCGAGTTCGGACCAACGGGATCAACTCAGCTGCCCTTGCCGGTGAGCATGCTCGTTCATCCGCAGAACTTTGCAGGATGTGGGGTGACGGTGGGGCGTCGGCCAATCAATTTGAGAAATAGGCCGCGTAAGCGTCATTGACAATCGCGGTGAGATCCGAGTCGGGTTCGCCGTAGGTGAGCGTCGTCTCCGAACCGTCATCGAGGTTAGCAACTCGAGTGAACAGACCGTTGGTGACGGTGTAATCGAGGCGTCGAATCGAACCGTCCTCGATCTGTCGGATGGTGGAGTAGGTGCCGTCCGCCGAGTTATAAGTGACTTCGAGTGCCAGACCGGTCTCGAACGGATAGATCGCATCTCCCATCGAATCGTACTGAACGTCATCAAGGGTGACGAGGTACCCCTGAATCTCGCAGGCATAGAACTCAAAATAGTTCAAGGCGATATCGGCGTCCCCTTGGGGTGACACGATGGCGAGTGAGTTTTCACCCGCCTGCTCGAACGTGAGTCGAATCTTGAGTTGCCCGGAATTCGGTCCAACCACGTCCTCCTCAACGAGACCCGTGTAGGCCTCGCGGCAGCTTTGCCGCGAGGCCTCACCAAACGAATCCCACGATTCCTCCGGCGTCATGGACACGACGCTGGCGGTTGGTGTGGGGGTAGGGGAGGCTGACGGTGGCGGGGCGACCGGCGGGGCAGCCGGCGCGCACGAGGACAAACCGACCGCGAGCGCCATCGACACAACTATCGCCGAAACGTTTCTCATGGGCCTCATCACTGGCTAATCGCGCCATCTAAGTGCAGAAAAGTACCCTCACACAATAACAGGCATCGCTCTGGGAAGGAAAGGAATTTGTGTGCGCCTGGAGGGATTCGAACCCCCAACCGTCTGATCCGTAGTCAGATACTCTATCCGTTGAGCTACAGGCGCACGTTGCCTCGCGACAACTTGACGAGTCTATCAGGTGGGATTAGCGCGCCAAAACCTTGGTTCCCGCAGGTTGAGAGGAGTTCTCGGTCACCTAGAATAGGTGAATGGCGACGAATCGCGGTGGCGAACCCCAGCTGCGGGTCGTTGTCCACATCGGGCCTGTCAAAACGGGATCGACGGCCTTCACTGAACAAATGACCACCTCACAAGAGCGTGGGGAACTTGGCAAAACCACTGTTTACGCCCTGCCCCGTCAAATCAGCCTCCACAACGAGTCACAAGTGATCAAGCCCGAACACATCCGGCATTTCGCGCCGAAATTGGAATGGAACCGTCAGTCAGGGGCGGACCGTGCGGAAACAACAGGTTCACATAAGATTTTTGGTGATCGAGCACGAACCTATCTGGATGGGCTCGCCAAAGATCTTCGCGCCGGCACAAAGTCCGATACAACAGTTTTTTTTGTCGAGGAAACGTTGTCGCGACGACCGAACCCCGGCAGTCTCTCGTCGGAACTCTTGACCCGGTTTGATGCCGTTGATTATGTTTTTGTTGCCCGCGCACAACAATTCATTGTTCCGTCGGCTATTGCCCAAAGATTGAAAGGGGCTGCCCACCCCAGCATGTGGGATGAACGAGTGTCGACCTTTCTTTCCAACGATAATCTTGCAAACCAGTTCGATTACGCAAGCATTCTTGATCGGTGGGCATCGAGCGACCCGCGGGTGCGAGTAATCGTCGTCCCGTTTCTAGAGTCCGATCGCGGCACGCAAAACCTATTTCATCGAATCCTGACAGCGGTGGATGTTCGGGCAAACCTCGGTGAACAGGTCAAAAACCAGGTCAATCTCACTTTGTCTCGTTTTGAAATTGCGGCAATCGGGCTATTTAAGAAAGCAACCTTTCGCTACTCACGTCAAGGGCTGCCACGAGGCAGCCTGCGACTCAGCGCATATGAGTTTGCCCGGCTCGTGTTCGCGCTAATCGCTCGGATCATCCGAAGCCCGCGGTGGACAGTAACAACAGATGAGCGAATGGACATCATCGATTTTTATCAAAAGTCGAATATACGTTTCCGAGAGAAATTAGGTGCACAGGCTCAATCTGCCGAATGGATTGAGTGGTTTCTAAACGCGGGAACCAACGACAGTTGACACCTTCACCGTTTTGTCGGTGGTCGGGGTGTTTGTTTCGTCAGGAAAGCTTGTTCCAAATTGCGAGCAGACGATTGAGCATTCCCGCGAAATCGCGGTTTGACTGGTTGCCGATGGGTGCGATGCCATGGAGGCGTTGCGTGGCCACCGTTTGAGATTCCGCGTACTTGAGGATTCCCTCACGCCCGTGGCGACGACCCATCCCTGATGTTTTCATTCCACCCATCGGCGCACCGTGGGAAGCCCAACTCGCCGAGAACCCTTCGTTCACGGTGATTGTTCCCGAACGGATTTGCCCCACAACGTCGGCCGGACGACGGGTCCACACACTCGCATTCAGCCCGTAATCGGAATCGTTGGCCCGACGAATCGCCTCGGCGACGTCGGCAACTCGGTACACAGACACGACGGGGCCGAACGTTTCGCCCGCACCAAGTTCCATGTCGTCGGTCACATCGGTGAGGATGGTCGGCTCAAAAAAAGTGGGAGCGATGTCGGGTCGTGCAGAGCCCCCGAAGACGACCGTGGCGCCGCGTTTCACCGCATCGGCGACGTGGGTTGTGACTCGGTTGAATTGCGCGGCGGAGATTAGCGGACCCATGTCAATGTCCCAGTCGAAGCCCACCCCGAGTTTCATCTCTCGAACGTGTCGGGTGAACTCGGCGAGAAAACGATCATGCAGCTCATCGACAACATAGATGCGTTCGATACTGACGCACAATTGCCCGGAGTTTGAAAAACACGAGCGGACGGCGGCTCGCGCTGCCGCGGCGACGTCGGCGTCCCCGAGCACAATCATGGGGTTTTTTCCACCAAGCTCACCGGAAAATCCGATAAGCCGAGTCGCGCACTTCTCTGCGACCGAACGGCCCGTTGCGGTCGAACCCGTGAACATGATGTAGTCGGCTGTCGCGACGAGGTCGTCTCCGTGCACGCGTCCGCCTCCGTGAACGACGGTCAGAACGTCCGGCGGCAGGCCGGCTTCGCGCAGCAATCGTTCGACGATGTCCGCGGTCGCGGGGGTGGAGGAATCGGGCAACAGCACAACGGCATTTCCCGCAATGAGGGCAGGAATCACGTCAGAAGCAGGAAGCGTGAACGGGTAATTCCACGGGGTGATGATGCCCACAACACCGATGGGGCGTTGGTACTCGATGGCGCGGGTCAACAACGGTATTGCGCCGCGACGGCGGGCTGGCCGCAAATGATTAGGGCCTCGTCGCCCGTAGTAGTGGGCTAGTTGGGCAGCGTCAACGGCTTCCTCAAACGCACTGAGCCGGTTTTTCAGGGTTTCCTTTTGAATGGAGTCCATGATCTCTGACTGGTTCCGATAGACCAATTGGGAAAAGCGGCGGGCGATAGCGGCGCGTTTACGAATTGGGACAAGCTCCCATTCACGCTGAGCCTCACGAGCTCGAGCCACAACATCGTGCATCATGATTTACTGTCCCTGCGCGCGATAGGACTCTTCAACCGCTTTCTTGTCGTTTTCCCACCAGGTCTGGTGTGCGGTGTACCAGTCGATTGTCGCCGCGATGCCCTCGGTGAAGCTCGTAAAGCGCGGTTGCCATTCAAGGTCAGTTCGAAGTTTGGTCGAATCGATCGCGTACCGCAGGTCGTGCCCAGGTCGATCCGTGACGAAATCGAATGAATCCCTTGGCTGACCCATGGCGCCGAGAATAATCTGCAACACCTCGAGATTCGACTTTTCGCCGTCAGCGCCAATCAGATAGGTCTCTCCGATTTCGCCACGCTCGACAATCCGCAATACAGCCGAACTGTGGTCGTCGGAGTGAATCCAGTCGCGCACGTTTTCGCCCGTGCCATAAAGCTTGGGTCGAATGCCCGAAAGGATGTTAGTGATCTGGCGTGGGATGAATTTCTCAATGTGTTGATAGGGACCGTAGTTGTTGGAACAGTTGGACAGTGTCGCCTGCAGGCCGAAGGAACGAGCCCAGGCCCTTACCAAAAAGTCACTCCCCGCTTTTGTTGCGGAATACGGGCTCGACGGATTGTAGGGCGTGGTTTCGGTGAAACGTTCTGGATCGTCCAATTCGAGGTCGCCAAAGACCTCGTCCGTTGAAATGTGGTGAAAACGCTTTTCGTGTCGTCGAGCCGCTTCGACAAGCGTGAAAGTTCCGACGATGTTGGTGTCGACGAACGGGCGGGGGTTGTTGAGCGAATTGTCATTATGAGACTCGGCCGCGAAGTGCACAACAACATCGGTCTCCGCAATCAACTTGTCGACCAAGACCGCGTCACAGATGTCCCCCTGCACGAACGCAACGCGGTCGCCCAGGACGGATTCGATGGAGGTCTTATTGCCGGCGTACGTCAACGCGTCAAGCACGGTGATGTGGTACTCCGTGTGCTCGATGACGTGGTGAACGAAGTTCGAGCCGATGAAACCTGCGCCACCAGTGATGAGCATCCGATTCATGTTGTCAGCCTAATTGACGGACTGCGACAGGGCATTTGACATTCAAAACTATTCAATCTATATTGTCTACCAATATAATAGATAAACATTTGAAAGAAACTCCGCTCTCATGAAAACCTTTTGCCGGCTAGACGCCTCGCTTGTTGTTACTTCAAATCAGAACTCAAGGCCATTGAGCGGGACGAAGCCGAGCCGACCGGCTCTCAACCCGTGGCAAGTTTGGGAGACGGTAGGCTGGAGCGTATGAATTCGAAGAGCTCTAACGACGAAGACGCCGTCCTCGACGCCCTCGAAGCCGAAGCGATTTGGATGATTCGTGAGGCTGCGAGCGCCTTCCAGAAGCCCGTCATTCTTTATTCCATTGGTAAAGATTCGACCGTGTTGTTGCGTCTCGCGGTCAAGGCATTTGCCCCCGCACCTGTTCCGTTCCCCGTGTTGCACATTGACACGACGTGGAAGTTCAAGGAAATGATCAAGTTCCGCGACGACACAGCGCGAACGAACAACCTGGACCTTGTCGTTCACACGAACCCCGATGGACGTGACGACAAGATCACGCCTTTCACGCACGGCGCGGACGAATACACCCGATTGATGAAGACCGTAGCCCTCCGGGCGGCCCTCGATGCCGGCGAATACGATGTCGCTCTCGGTGGTGCCCGTCGTGACGAAGAGCGTTCACGGGCGAAGGAACGAATGTTCAGCCTGCGTGAACCAGGTCATGCGTGGGACCCGTCAAGCCAACGCCCCGAGTTTTGGCACACCGTTAACTCGACGCTCAAGCCGGGTCAGACAATGCGGGCGTTCCCCATTTCGAACTGGACCGAACTCGACGTGTGGAAGTACATCCGACGCGAAAAGCTCGAGGTTGTTCCCCTGTATTTCTCGAAGGAACGTCCGACCATCGAGCGCAATGGACAGCTCATCATGATTGATGACGACCGTTACCCGATCGAGCCCGGCGAAGAAATCGTGAACCGCCGCATTCGTTTCCGTACTCTCGGCTGCTACCCGCTCACCGCGGCAGACACGGGCGAGGCGGCCTCGGTGGACGAAATCATCGCCGAATTGTCCCTCTCGACAACATCAGAACGATCCGGCCGTCTGATCGACGGAAAAGGTGCGTCGTCGATGGAGCGCAAAAAACACGAGGGGTATTTCTAATGTCGAGTGCGCTTCTTCGAATCGTCGTCTGCGGCGCCGTGGACGACGGCAAGTCAACCGTTCTTGGTCGACTCTTGGTCGAGACCAACTCAATCCCGCTCGATGAAATCGACAATTCGCGCCTCATGGCAAACGGTGAGGTCGACTACAGCCAGCTGACCGATGGCCTCGAATCCGAGCGCGAACAGGGCATCACCATCGACGTCGCCCACCGTCACGTGTATTTGCCGTCCGGGCGACGCGCAATCCTTGCCGACTCACCCGGGCACGAGCAGTACACGCGAAACATGGCCGTCGCCGCCAGCGAGGCGGACGTCGGTTTGCTCCTTGTCGATGCAGTCAAGGGTGTCCGTGACCAATCTGTCCGTCACGCGGCTATTAATTCGCTCATGGGTGTCAAGCACATCGTGGTTGCCGTGAACAAAATGGATGCGGTCGGTTACGACAAGTCGGTTTTCGATGGAATCATCGAGGAACTCGGCCGACGATTTGAGCCCTTTGGTTTCGAGGACATCACCTATATCCCTGTGTCCGGCATGGTCGGTGACAACGTAACCGTCCCATCCGAGAACATGTCGTGGGGGGATTCGGTCACAATTCTGTCGCTACTCGACCAAGAGCGCACGTTCAACCGATCGGGTGGCGATGGAAGCCTCCGTCTTCCTGTGCAGTTCGTGTCTAAAGCCGGTGACGTCCGCTGGTACGCCGGAACCATTGCGCGCGGCACCGTCACCGTCGGTGACACCATTCGCGTGTGGCCCACGATGACCGAAGCGATCATTGCCGGAGTTTACGCGCCCAACGAAACTAAATCGGCAGGAGACGCACAGGCGGTTCATGTCACGCTCGATCGCGAGGTCGACATCGCTCGTGGCGACGTCATTGTCGGTGCGGCCGGCGAAATCCCCTCGTCGCGAGCGCACCTCGCCGACCTCGTCTGGATTGACACCAAGCCCCTGGATACTCACGCTTCCTACATCCTGCGGAGCGGTCCTATCGAGATTCCCGCTAGAGTCGAGACCGTCCGTTACGTGCGCGACATAACGACCGGGGAGCAGGCTCGTGGCCGCGCACTCGAGGTCAATGACATTGGGCGCGTCGAGATAGTCACCGACCGTCCGATTCTGCTCGACCCCTATGCCGAATCGCTTCACACCGGTGGATTCATCCTCGTCGATCGCCTCACTGCGAAGACGGTTGCGGCGGGAATGTCCAAACACCCGCTCGTGCGCGAATCGGACGTCGTCAAGCACGATTTCGCTGTGGACCGCGCCGAACGCGAAAAACTCAATGGTTTACGCTCGTGCGTCCTCTGGCTGACCGGTCTTCCTGGTTCAGGAAAGAGTACCGTCGCCGACGAACTCGAAAAGTCGCTCATCACGCTTGGGCTTCGGTCATTTACCCTCGACGGAGACACCGTTCGATCGACGCTGTCCGAGGATCTTGGGTTCTCGCCTGAAGACCGCAAAGAAAACGTGCGCCGGGTCGCACGCGTTGCTGAACTCATGATGGAGGCGGGAATCGTCGTTATCGTGTCACTCGTCTCGCCGTTCCGTGAGGATCGCGAAATGGCAAAGGAGCGCTTTGCTGACGGAGATTTCATCGAGGTCTTCGTTGACACCCCGCTTGAGATTTGTATGCAGCGTGATCCCAAAGGCCTCTACGCTCGCAGCCAGGCCGACAAGTCGATGCAGATGACCGGAGTTGGCCAGGGCTACGAAGTGCCGCTCGCGGCCGATGTGACACTTGACGGGACGCAGCCCGTGGAGGATTCTGTGCAGAAGCTGCTGGGACTCGTTCTCAGCCGTCGAATCTGATTGACATGCACGAGTTCTATTTCCTTTGTCGCAGCTTCCGTTGGGAATTGACGTACCGAATTGTATTGGCGTTTCTGGCGACGTTCCTCGGACTTGTGCTGTTCGGAATGGTTCTCGCGGACACTGTTCCCGCCTGGATGAATTCGTTTGCGTGGCTTCAAGGCTTTATCGTGACAATTCGTGGGCTTCCACCATGGGATTTCATTCTCATTGTTTTTGCCGTCACGATAATTGGTGGTTACCTTCTGCGAGTCCCAACCTATTTCTTGCGGAAGCGGAATACTGCGCGTCTCGGCAAAATTACGCTGAAAGAACTCGACGACGGTCTCGATGGGTTTGCGATTCAACAACGACGACGGCACATGTTTGGCAGAAGTCGGCTTCTGCTCATGGTGTTTCAGATGGGGAGTGCTGTCAGTGCCGTCATTGGTGTCGTTTGTTCGTTGATTGTGTTCGGCTACTACCCGTCGGCGATTGTTCTGGTCGTCCTCGTTGTGGCGATTCTTGTTTATCTCCCCACCGCCGTGAAAAGGTGGCTGGCCGGGTTTGAGCAAAATGAAAAGGACCACGCGGCGCTGCGGGACAAACTGCAGGATGCGGGATCCGACAGTGATTCAGCCGAAATTCACGTTCACACCGAACGTATTCGGCTTCGGGCCAAGATTCCAATCCTTCGCCTCACAGTGATTTGGCCCCTAGTTCTCCTTGTCGTCCCGGGCACGATCGGCGCTGCCGCAATGGAATCGTGGCTTTTTGCCGTGAACAGCAATGATTCGGCGCTCAACAAGTTGCTCATCGTTCTCATGGCAATGTCCCTCCGGACAACGTTGACTGCGATGACCGTCGTCGAGAGGGTGTCGAACCGAATTGCCCGCGTCATTATGCCCGATCCGACCGAGGACGATGAGGAGGCTTAGGGCGCTTACGGCAACTCAGTCAACGTGGGTTTGCGGTTCGTTGCTGCCAATGGTTGTTTTCGGGTGTCATCGTCGCCGCGGTTTCGCCATGATTCTCGTGCCAAACTCGCGCCAGCTCTTGGGGAACTCCGGGGACAATTTCACCGGCGGAAGTGGGGGAAGTTGGTTGGTGCGCCGGATAGCGTCAGCCCAACCCTGGACATCAAACGGCTCGATAATCGTCACTGCATCGTGGTCAAACTTCGTCGCAAGTTCCGGAAGTGCGGTCGAATTCGCCACAAGAACTCGCTTTCCGCGCGACAGCGCTTCGACGACCGGCAGACCGTACCCCTCGGCGAGCGATGGAACCGCGACAACATCAACGGCGTCATAAATCGCGAGAAGTTCGGCGTCCGATACGATTCCCTCGATACTGATGCGTGAGCGCTGTTCTGGGGTGCACGCGTCAAGGGCGCTCTGCAACACATTGTCGGTCATCATTGAGTAGCCCGCGAGAATTCCAAGACGCGCGTCTTCCCCGTTCTTGAGAAGTTCGCGAATTGCCGAGACCACCACGTGAAAGTTTTTTCTTTTGTCCAGTTGCCCAATCAGGAGGACACGAATTGACGCATCCTGGAAAATTCGATTGGCGAGAGAATCGTCTTTGGCCCCGCTAGCGCTGAAATGCGGCCACGGAAGATAGACCACCGAGCGATTCTGCTTGTGATTCGTCCCCGTTTCAAGCAGGTCAAGAAAGCGGAGGTATTGGCTCAATGTGAATTCGGAGTTCGTGATGACATCGGTTGCATCGCTGACCGCGTCGAGGTATTCAAGATGAAGGCTGCGGACACCCCCAATGTTTTCTCGCTCAAATAGATGCCTGTGGGACAACGGAAACAGATCATGCACATAGATAATGCTGCGCATTACCTTCGTCGCAAAGACGTCTTGCATCGCCCACGTGTGCATCAGTTTTACTGGGATGTCCATCATGAGATATGTCTGATTCGGATTCGGCTCCCAGATTGGTTGGGACCTGAGTGAATAGGTTCGTTCAACCGCTTGCGACTGTAGGTTGCGAGCGATGAAATCCTTCAGCCAGAAGTAAGCCGGTCGTGCGAATGGAACTTCACGCAAGAGGTTGCGGGGGGACGTACGGCGCGCCATGTGAACGACGCCGACTGTTGCTTTTTCAGCCGCCGCTCGGGCTTGCGCAACGATTCCGCCTCTTTCGCGCACGACGATACTTCCTAGTTCGGGGACGCTTCGCCACACGTTTGCGTCATAGTCGTATCGAATGAATTCGATTTCGTCCGAGTGGGCCGCGACAAATTGGCGTATCACGCGCTGCACACCAGTTGTGAAATTCATCTCCGCGATCGCGGTGATATCCAGGGCAATAGGTTTCGTCACCGAGAGTTCTCCTCTACTTGGCGAATCCACTCATCCCAGCTCGCACCGTGCGAGGACTGCATGGACCGTAACGTTCGGTTGGAGGTAAGAAATCTGCGCATCACCCAGCGGCGATCTGACGCCGACAGCGTCCACGGTTCAAAAGGAGTTCCGTCATCGTCAGGTAAACCGTCGATCGCCTGATTGTGGTACGTGAACAACCGCGACGTCCACGCCTCGGTCAAACGCGGACGAAATGGTGGCCAGAGCCACGCAACACGCGTGATGGATTTTAGCCACGCCATTTTCTTCATTCCCAATGTGGAAAATGTCGGGTGAATGCGCAACCCTTCGATACCCTCAACTCGAGGAGCGACCCCCAAGTTAGCAAATTCGAAGATTCGATCGATTGTCCCGAATGAACCGTGGTCGTCTTCGTCGTATGGCACGACGAAGACATGATCCGCGCCGACCACGTCCACCCACCGTCGGTATTGGGCGGCATAATCGAGGGCGGCGAAATCGCGAAGTCGGGGGACTTTCAACATTTCCCAGCGTGGGCTTAGTGTTGCCCATCGCTTTTCCCGCATTTTCATGTGCTGGGCGATAATCGAACTCACTAGTTTGTCTTGCCGGCGCGCGATAAACAGATAGTCCACAACATCGAAATGTCGCCGCATCACGGCGTTGAGGTGGCGCGGATCAAAACGTGGTAACCCGGTCTCGACAACAAAGACCGCCGTTGCGGAATTTAACTTTGTCGCGCGAAGCGCGTCAGAAACCTTTGCCAACGCGATGTCCACATCACTTCCTGGCAGGGACGCGTCCGACTCGTTTCCCGGCGGCCGATGGGCTTTACTCATCAGTCCTTCCATCTCGTAGCGCTGGCGAACAATATTGCCGTCCTCTCCGAACCAGAGATCCCCCGTGGGAAAGACGATGGATTTCGGAGTCGTACCAGATCGATTGGTGAGCGTGAAATAGCGGGACAGCGCAGTGGTTCCCGTCTTGACGGGGCCAAGATGGACGAGCGCGCGAGTGACGGTCATGTCACCGGGTCCAGAGTTCGCGCAAACCATTCAGTCCATCGAGCGTTGTTGCCCTCGGCCCCCAATTTCTCGCGGAATTGTTTGTTGGATGTGCGATATTTCTCGACAATGAAGGAATGTTCGGCGGGAGAGAGTGTCCAGGTATCTCTGGGTTGGATAGCGTTGCGCTTTAGCTCGGCGTGTGCCCGCCGCACCACAAAATGGAAGAGCCAACGACTCAGCCAGAGAGCCCCCGGAATCACCGCAAGACGGAGCGCCCAACTTTTGATTGTTGCCAAATCGCTCATCCGTTTGTGGGAGAAGGTTGAATGAATTCTTTCTCCGTTGCTCAGGTCTGGACTGTGCGGAAAATCGCCAAACCCAGTGGCGGTAAAAATGTCTTGTGACAGATCAGTTGTGTCAACGCCTGATCGATACGGAACAAAGTGGACCGAGTAATCATCGGAGCCGGTGTTCCACTTGTCCCACAACCGCGCATAATCGTAAGACCCACGCGCCGCGTGTTTGCGGGTAAAAGCATTGGGATCGAGAGCGGTTCCATCGGTGCGGTCCCACATCCGAATCTGTTGAGCAATCAAGGATCGGATTGCGCTTGGCTGGTCGCGCGCAACAATGACAAAATCCACAGAATCAAAATATTCCCGCAAAACTTTTCCGAGTTTGGGAGCGGCGCGTTGATCGCCAATCTCACACACCATCACCACACGAACATCCCCGCCTCGTCTGGTCGCCTCAGCCACAATTGCGGACAATCGTCCACGGATGAGAGCGGGGGTTGCGTCCGTGCTCCGTCGACGTTCTCCGGAAGCGTTGAGTGGCGCAAGGGCAATCTCGACGAGGTCGTGATGTTTGACAATCTCGCCCCGAGCCGGAAACCACAATTCGCCCGTTGGATAGATCACTGATCGCGGAAGTGTTCCGGCTGACGTAAGTCGCGAAAAATGATACGCAAACGAGCTGGTTCCGGTTTTCATCGGCCCCAGGTGGACAAGGAGTCGAACCTTTGACATTTAGATCCCCGTCGCCTTAAACCACGAACGCCATTCTGCCTGTTTTGATTGGGGTCCTAAAGCCTTTCGGAGGTCGTCGCCAAGATTTCCGTAGAGCCCGACGATCCGGGCGCGGTCCTCTGGGGAAATCACCCAATCTCCGGAATCAGACGAACGAGTGGTGAATCCCGCTCGCATAGCTTTGGACCGATCGGCATTCAGGATACGGCGGAACAGTGACTGAATAATCGCGGCAAGAAACGGGACGCGCTCAACGTGGGGCTTCAACCTCTTCAACGCGACAAGGCGCTTTAACGACGACAGCGGAAGGCTGGGGTGAATTCGGCGCGAACCGAAATCACCCTCTAATCGGGTGGCAGGTTGTCCGGTCACAATCTTCATGAAACGATCAATCACGGCATACCCGTCTGATTCGTCTTCGAAATAGGGAATTATGAAAAAATCGTCGATGGGTAGTTCGTGCAACTGCAAAAGCATGCGCCGATAGTCGTACCCGACCTTTCCATTGGGGCGTTTGAGCATCCCGTATACATCCAGATCGGCGCGATCCGATCGCCACTCTTTGATTTTGTGAACGAGAAGAGATTGAGTTGCCTCCACCGGGGACCGCACGGTGAGAACAAAAACCACTTCGTCAAACTCGGCCTTCAGCAGATCCACCAAGCGTCCGAGGTTCGCTCTGCCAACTAACGTTTCGCTGATAAACACCGCGGTCCTGCGTGAACCGCGTCCTTTGGCAACATGTGCCGCGAGATCCCGAACTTTGCGGACGATGTCGTCCGGAGCTTGAATCGCCGTTTTTCGACCAGCTTCTTTGCGTCCTTCCGGGTACAAATAATCGGCGAGTTGGCCGTGTTTTGTAACGCTCCCCGCTGCAGGAAACCACAAGTCGCCCGCCGGATAAATGACGTCCGACGGAAGGATCCCGGCTGCGTGTGCGGAAGAAAAGTAGGCGCCTATCGCGGTTGTCCCAGTTTTCATAGGTCCAACGTGAACAACTACTCGAGTTGTTGCCATGGTGAATCTCCTTTGTTGCCAAGCACCACAGTGAATCGTTACCGAGCGGAGACGGTGGGATTTGAACCCACGGCTCCCTAAAGGGAACTCCACCTTAGCAGGGTGGTGCACTAGGCCGAACTATGCGACGTCTCCCGTACCAGTCCATGTTACCCACTTATTTCCTGGGAGGCGCTTCCAATTCCGAGAACCAGCGCTTCCAAAAATCCCGCCGCGATTCCGAGCCCAACAGCTTCTTGAATCGTGCGTTTGACTCACGATAACGTTCGACGATTTCGCGCCTTTCCCCGGTTGTGAGCACCCAGCGAGACCCTTGCGGTTCGTTCTGGATTCGCCGAAGAACAGAGAAATAGAACCACGCAGCGAGTTTTGTGAGAACCGGTATCGACCGAACCCAGCGTAATCTGTGCTTAAGTTCACCGAGGCGCACAAGTTGTTTTTTCCCAAGTGATGCGTTCGCGCGGTTGGCCTTATTGGCCACTGGCACCGCAATTCCCGTGTGTCGGGCAAATCGATTCATGAGTCCGTCCGTCGAGCGATCGTCTTCGAAATAGGGAAGAATCGTCAAAGTGTGGTCGTCACCGGACCATCGGCTCGCGTAGACGTCATAATAGAACCGCTTTCGGGTCCCCCTGAGAATTCCAGCGTATTCAGGTCGAATGTACGTTGGCGACGTCCAGGATTGAACCCTGTGCGCAACGTACGACAGAAGCGCCGCACTTTGTGCCCGCGCGAAAAAGACAATCTCTAACTTGTCGGCCATTTGCCCAAGTCTCTTGATGATGTATTCAGGGAACTGAGCAACGTTTAGTGCTTCGGCAATCAGCAAAATCGTGACTTCCGGCTCATCGCGTCGTCGAGCGTCAGCCACAATCAATTCCAGTCGACGTTCAATGAGAGCGCCGCGACGTGTCCCCAACAGTTCTAGTTGGGGATGCTTGACGACATCTGAACGGCTTTGAGGCCACGCGGTGCCAGACGGAAGAATGAGCGCCTCGGGAAGTGGCTCAGATAGAAGTCGTGACGACAATGCTTCGGTTCCCGTTTTCATGGGACCAATATGCAAGACGATGCGGACTCCGATGACTATTCCTAAGTGCCGTAAGACACAGAACATGTGTTTTGCGCGGCGGACTGACCCTGTACTCCGCTCAAAATTTCTCCGGATCCCTTTTTTTGCGTTTTATCGTCTATTTCAGATTCAACATCTGTTGCATCTATTTCAGAACCGACCCCCGTTGCATCCTTGTCGAGACGGAACGGCGTGTCTTCTCTGATTGCCGCGAATAGCGTCTCCGCAAGGTCACGTACCGGCGCGACCTTTCCCGCATATACCCCGCCAAGCCCCGTCGTGCTGGGGTACTGAACAAACATGATGTTTTCGCGAGGAATGTCCTTGAGCACCAAGGCCATGGCGGCCATGGTGTCGAGGCTCGAAAGCGAGTTCGACAGTGTCATCGAGCTGGCGGCGACGGATGCGAGCCCGTAAACTTTCGCTGGATCGAGCAAAACTCCTTCGTCTTGAACCTTGCGAACAAGCGAAGAGAGGTAAACCTGTTGCGAAGAGATGCGTCCGAGATCCGACCCATCTCCCACGCCGTGACGCGAGCGCAGGAACGCGAGAGCCTCCCAGCCTGAAATGTTGTATGTACCTTTTTCCGGGAACTTGAGTCCGGTATAGGGATCGTCCACCGCGGCGTTGACACACACGTCAACCCCGCCGATCGCGGTCGCAAGCGAGGCAACACCGTTGAACGTAATCAAGCCGGCGTAATCGATAGTGAGTCCCGTGAGATTTTCGGCGGTGAGCACGGCGCACGCGAGCCCTCCGTAATAGAGCGCGACGTTAATGGGCTGTGCGGCCATCGAGGCGTTCATGCCCGAACCGTCTTCGCGCGGGCAGGACGGGATTGGAACGACCAAGTCACGCGGCACTGAGACGGCAACGGCGCGCGAGTGGTCTTCAGAAACGTGAACAACTATATTGACGTCATTGAGCGTCGCGCCCGCTGCCTCGCCGCCAAATTTTGACGGTTGACCAACGCGAGTGTCAGACCCAACAATGAGTACGTTGAAGGCGCCTTTCATTGCGCCGATTCCCGAGAGCTTGATATCCTCTCCCGCCAACGATACAGAGTTGATCGATGATGTAATCTTCCAGGCGACAATTCCCGCAATGGACGAGGATGACACCAGCGCGACGGCAAGCGATAACCCGACCGCACGCAGAATCGTTCCCCACGGTCGACGAACGGCTTTCGCCGCGTGACGTGGTGAAGATTCTGGTTGTGTGTTCGGTGTCACGTTGGTCACTGATCTCCTGGAAGTTTTGGGCGGAGGGCGTGGGATTCGAACCCACGAGACATTGCTGCCCACTGGTTTTCAAGACCAGCTCCATCGGCCTCTCGGACAGCCCTCCACCGTTAAGTCTAACTGAGTGAACCGGCTGATTTACGCGAGCGTCGCCAGAGCCGACGGAAGCCCGCCTTCGGACTCGTCGAGTGTTATTTCACTTGCTGCGTTACGAACTTCCTCCGGGGCTTGGCCCATCGCGATCCCGCGACCAAATTCGCCTGCCCACTCAAGCATGTCGATGTCGTTTCGGCCGTCTCCGATAGCCATCACCCGGTTTCGGGGTATTCTCCATCGTTCGCGGACCTTTTCGAGGGCTGTCGCCTTATTGACCCCTTGCGGCCCGATATCGAGCCACGATGTGTACCCGATTGAATATGTCACCTTGTGAAGTCCAAGCATGTCGACGACGTCGGTGAAATAGTCCTGTCGAGAATTGGGGGCGATGACGACCACGCGGGTGGCTTGATCGGTCAAGAGCTCTTCGAACGTCTCCATCTTTTGGGTGTGCATATTGACACCCGTTTCGGGGAACCAACCGATGTAGCGCAGCAAACCCGTCTCATCTTCAACGGCGTAATGGGCGTCCGGAATCGTGTCGTGTATCTCGCGCAGCACGAGACCCGGATCGAACAACTCAACGGTGTCCCGTGCGTATCGGGTTGGGTGGGACTCGTCGCGACGGACGATAATCGCGCCATTCGCACAGACCACAAATTCGGGCGAGATTCCGAGTTCATTGATGAACGGCAGGCTCATCGGAACGGACCGACCGGTCGCGATCGTGACGTGGTGACCCGCATCCACCAGTCGCCCGACTTCTGTGATGGTCCACGGGTTGAGGATCCCGTAGTCGGACACGAGGGTGCCATCGATATCGATGGCGACCATCCACGGTTCAGATTGTTCCGCCATCACGAAAGCGGCTCCGCGACGGCGAGACCGCCGAGGTACGGACGAAGTGCCTCCGGAATCGTCACCGATCCCTCCACATTCTGATGCGTCTCGAGAATTGCGACGAGCCAACGGGTCGTCGCGAGTGTTCCGTTCAGTGTGGCGACCGTCTCGGTTGACCCGCCGTCCGGTCGGTGCCGAATGTTAAGTCGGCGCGCCTGGTAGGTCGTGCAGTTCGACGTCGACGTGAGTTCGCGATACGCGCCCTGAGTCGGGATCCACGCTTCGATGTCGAACTTTCGAGCGGCCGACGAACCGAGGTCTCCCGCGGCAACATCAATCACGCGGTAGGACAATCCGAGCAGCCCCATCATCTCTTCCTGCCATGCAACGAGACGGTCATGTTCGGCCTCGGCTTCGGCAGGTGCGCAGTATGAAAACATCTCGAGTTTGTTGAACTGGTGTACACGCAGAATTCCGCGAGTGTCCTTTCCGTACGACCCGGCTTCGCGGCGGTAACAGGTGGACCAACCGGCATACCGCTTGGGGCCGGCCGCCAGGTCGATGATCTCGTCCGCGTGGAATCCCGCGAGCGCCACTTCACTGGTTCCCGTCAAATACAAATCATCCGCGGGTAAGTAGTAAATCTCGTCGGAGTGCGCGCCGAGGAAACCCGTTCCCTGCATGATTGCGGGGCTCACGAGGGTCGGGGTGATAAGTGGCGTAAATCCGACCGCGAGTGCGCGGTCAAGTGCGAGCGACATGAGCGCTATTTCGAGCCGGGCCCCGATTCCCGAAAGGAAATAGAAACGTGAACCCGACACCTTAGTGCCGCGGACGGTGTCGATGGCCCCGAGCATTTCACCGAGTTCGAGGTGGTCTCGAGGTTCGAAATCGAATGTCGGAATTTCACCCACCTCGCGAAGTGTGACGAAATTTTCTTCGCCACCGGCCGGGACGCCGCTGATAATGATGTTTCCGATTCCGCCAGCGACACGTGTGAATTCCTCGCCCGCGTCGGCGGCAGACTTTTCGGCGGCCTTGACCCGATCAGACAAATCCTGAGCAGCCGCAACGAGAGCGGCTTTCTCTTCCTTGGGAGCGACCGCGACCAGCTTGCCGTGTGCATTTTGCTCGGCACGAAGTTTCTCGAACGCGGAAATCGCATCGCGACGGCCCTGATCGGCGGCGATTGCCGCATCGACGACGGAAGGGTCATCACCGCGAGCGATGAGCGACGAACGAACGGTGTCCGGCTCGGTTCGCAACAGCGTGGAGTCAATCATCGTTACGCCTCACCGCCGAAGACAAGGCGGTCGAGCCACTCGCGGGCATCAACGAATGCCGCGTCGGAGTATTGCGCGGTCACGCTGGGAGTATGACCATCGGCACGGTGGTAAGACCCGAGGAACTGAAGTCCGGGGCTGTAACGCCGAAGGCCAAGAAGTGCGTCGGCCACACGTTCGTCTTCGATGTGCCCGTCGATATCGATCACGAATCGATATCGTCCAAGGGAATCGCCGATGGGTCGCGATTCAAGCAACGACAAGTTGACCCCACGAGTGGCGAACTGTTCCAGCATTTCGAGCAAGCCACCGGGTCGGTCGTCGGGAAGTTCAACGATGACCGTCGTTTTGTCCGTGCCGGTGCGCGGGGCAACCGGGCGGCGGCGACCAATCAGAACGAACCGCGTTACAGCGGAAGGATTGTCCCCGATTCCCGCATCGAGGGTCGCGAGGTCGGAGTGCGTTTCAAAACCGGCAGGGGCAATCGCCGCGTCACCACGCACACCAGAGACAATTTCGTGAGCCGCCGCAACGTTCGACGTAGCGGGGAGGTGCTCGTGATGAGGGAGGTTCGCTTCAAGCCAGCGACGACACTGCGCGTACGCGACGGGGTGTGCAACAACAACGCGAATGTCGGCGAGCGTCGTTCCCTCACGGACCACGACATCGAAGTTCACGGGAACGAGGTACTCGCCCAAAATCTGCAGTCCCGTCGACTGTGCGAGCGCATCCTGAGCAGCGCTAACACCACCTTCGATCGAGTTCTCAACGGCGATCATCGCCGCCTCTGCTCGGCCGTCGATAACAGCAGACAGTGCCTCCCCGACATTGTTCACAGGAAGCCAGTCGGCACCAACGGCCTCTGGCACTTGTCCAAGAGCAGTCCATGTGAAGGTGCCAACGGGTCCTAAATAGGCGTATGTCATGTCGGCTCCTTTCATTCACCCAGGGATTCCAGACTATCGCCCGCGGCAGCGTGCAGCAGGGAATTACTGGGCGTAGTCAGGGGCTGAGGGCAAACCGAAGAACTCCTCCATCGTGATTTTTGGCGTGAGCTGGAGCTCTGCCGCAAGTTCATCTCCGACGTACCTCCAATGCCACGGTTCGAATTTATATCCCGTGACCGCGGTCTTTCCATTGGGATAGCGCAAGTGCCATCCGAATCGCCACGCGTTCTTGGTCAACCACTTGCCCTCGGGTGTCCGCGAAAAACACGCCTGGATCGTGCAACCCGCCGTTGCCGATGCGATGTCGACGGACAATCCCGTCTGGTGTTCGGAATATCCTGGGCGTGCGCTTTGCAAATCCGCCGCTTTTCGCCCCAACGACGCTACCCAGCCGTTGTAGACCGAAACCTGCGTGGAATATGACCGGTATCCACTCTGGACGACGAGGTTTACCTTGTCGTTCTTGGCCGCCCGAAACATTTTCAGATACGCTTTCGCCGCGTCGTCACGAAGTGTCGGCTCATAGGTGTGAGGAACATCGAGCGTACGAAGCCCAGACGGGACGTACTTTTTCGGTTGCAAGGGGCGCAACTTGTCGGCAACGACCCACAGTGAATCGGCTTCGTCAAGTGAATGGAGAGTCACGTCGATGGCCGCAACCGTCGGTGCGGGGATCGGCACGGGGGTGATCACGGGCGTGGCCATCGGCTTTTGGGTGGGGGCAGGAATCTCTGAGTGAGCCGGTGTGGTCGAAACACAACCCGCAAGAATCAACGCGAAAAGGAGGGGGAGCGTCCGTGCACGGTTCATTCCTCAAGGCTATCGGGCGTATGCTTGCCGTCGTGCCTCAATCGACTCGAGAAAAAACCGTCCATTCATCCGACGCTATGACGCCCCGCGAAATCTGGTTGGTGCTCGTCGGCCTGATGTCTGGAATGTTCCTTTCGTCGCTCGATCAGACCGTTGTCGGCACGGCGATGAGAACGATCTCAGATGACCTCAACGGCCTTTCACTTCAGGCGTGGGTCACAACCGCGTACCTCATCACCTCGACTGTAGTCACTCCGATTGCAGGAAAACTGAGTGACATTTACGGTCGACGACCGATTTATATGGCGTCAATCTTCATCTTCTTGATCGGATCGATCCTTTCCGGTTTCGCGTGGTCGATGCCCACTCTCGCGATATTCCGAGCCATTCAGGGAATCGGTGGCGGTGGGCTAATGTCGCTTGCGTTCACAATCATCGCCGATATGGTTGCGCCGCGCGAACGAGCGAAGTACCAAGGCTTCTTCATTGCGGTCTTCGGATCCTCGAGCGTACTTGGACCTCTCGTTGGCGGTTTCTTCGCGGGTACTGACCAAATTCTGTGGATCGATGGCTGGCGGTGGGTGTTCCTCGTGAATATTCCGATTGGCGCGATTGCTGTTTATATGGTGTGGCGATTCCTGCACGTCCCGCAAATCAGGCATAACGTCAAGATCGACTGGATCGGTGTTGTCACGGTCATCCTCGCCGTTGTTCCACTTCTGCTCGTCGCCGAACAGGGCCGAGAGTGGGGTTGGCTCTCGTGGAATTCGATCATGATGTACACCTTGGGAGTCTTGGGAATAGTTGGCTTCATCATCGCCGAGGCTCGCATGGGCGATGCCGCACTCATTCCGCTGTCACTGTTCAAATCCACGACCTTCTCCCAAATCACTGTTCTTGGAATTCTTGTTGGATTCGCGATGTTCGGTGCAATGATGACCATCCCGCTGTTCCTCCAGCTCGTCGTTGGATCTACCCCCACGGAAAGTGGAATCCAAATGCTGCCGATGGTCCTGGGAATCATGGTGGCCACTGCAATCGGGGGCCGGGTGATCTCTAAGACGGGTCGCTACAAAGCACTCCCCATCTTCGGTACCGGACTGCTGGTCGTGGCATTCGTCTGGCTCGGACAAATTAACAAGGACTCTGACCTCATGTTCCTCATGATTGGAATGCTTATCGTGGGTTCGGGACTCGGGTTAATGATGCAGACGTTGACGATTGCCAGCCAAAACGCTGTCGAGCCCCGCCAGGTGGGTGTTGCGACCGCTAGCGCGACGTTCTTCCGCCAGATTGGTGGCACGCTTGGGACCGCTGTGTTGTTTTCTGTGTTATTTGGCAAGATTCCCGAAGCTCTCAAGGACATCTTCAGTCGAACTGACACTCAACAACAAATTGGGGCAGCGCTCCAAGACCCCGCGATTGTCAATGACCCCGCAAACGCCGGCATCATTGAGATGTTTACCAATGCCTCGTCGAACCCTGAATCGTTGGCGGACTCTCTGAGTGGAAACACATCATTCCTCAATGGAGCTGCCGATGTGCTCAGAGCGCCATTTGTTGAAGGTTTCGCTTTATCAGCACAGTCGGTGTATACCGTTGCGCTTGTCATTTCCATCATCGCGTTTGTTCTGTCGTGGTTCATTAAAGCCGAGCCTCTTCGAGAGAAGAGCGGCCACCAAGAGGCAGCCGAGGCTGTTGCCGCTGGGCACTAGGGGACGTAATGGATCTTCGCGTTGAGAACGAGCGCATCACCGGACTGCGCGATGGCGTCGCCGTTGGATGGGTGGATTTCGAGGTCACGGACGGGGTGGCGCGCCTGTTTCACACCGAGGTTTTGCCCACCATGCGCAATACGGGAGCCGGCACCGAACTGGTGGTTTCTGTTCTCGAATGGTTTCGCGACAACACGGACTACCGAATAGTCGGCGTGTGCCCTTTTGTCCCCGTTGTCATTCGACGTCACCCCGAGTTTGAAGCCCTCACAACGCGCTAGTTAACCGAATCGACCCGAAATATAGTCCTCAGTGTTTTTCTGGGTTGGGTTCGAGAAAATCACTGAAGTGTCGTCGAATTCAACGAGCTTGCCCGGCTCACCCTCGCCGGCGATATTGAAAAATGCTGTCCGGTCGGAAACACGAGCAGCTTGCTGCATGTTGTGCGTCACAATGACGATTGTGTAGTCGTTCTTCAGTTGCGACACGAGGTCTTCAATCGCCTGAGTTGAGATTGGGTCGAGGGCTGACGTTGGCTCATCCATCAGAAGCACGCGAGGGCGAACTGCGATTGCTCGCGCAATGCACAAGCGTTGCTGCTGTCCGCCAGACAGGCCTCCACCGGGCTTGTCGAGACGGTTTTTGACCTCTTTCCACAGGTGAGCACTCTTGAGTGACGATTCGACAATGGCATCGTGGTCTGACTTCGAGACTCGGCTGTTGTTGAGCTTGTAACCCGCCAGCACGTTGTCGCGGATTGACATCGTCGGAAAGGGGTTGGGGCGCTGAAAGACCATGCCGACTTCGCGACGAACGGTTACTGGGTCGACATCCTCTCCGTAAAGGTTGAGGCCATCAAGGCGGATGTCCCCCTTGACCCGCGCGCCAGGAATAACCTCGTGCATGCGATTGATGGTGCGCAGCAACGTCGATTTACCGCAACCGGAAGGTCCGATGAACGCTGTCACCGTCTGAGGTTCAATTGTGAGGGACACGTCTTCGACGGCGAGAAACTGACCGTACAACACGTCGACGTGATCGAGTTCAATGATTTTTCCCATGTATTTTTCCGTTCTTAGTGGTTTCCGGCGGGCCGAAACACGCGCGCGACAATTCGAGCTCCGAGGTTAAGGACCATGACAATGACAATGAGGGTCAGAGCACCAGCCCAGGCGCGATCGATGTATGCCTGAGCGTCCGTTCCCTGGCTGGAATACGAGTTATAGACGAAGACCGGCAAGGTCATCATTCGCTCGCTGAAAGGGTTGTAGTTCATGCTCTGCGTGAATCCGGCCACAATGAGAAGCGGTGCCGTCTCGCCAATCACGCGCGCAATCGCAATCATGATTCCGGTGACTAGACCTCCGATTGCCGTGGGAATGACAACGCGAAGAATTGTAAGCCACTTGGGAACTCCGAGAGCGAGTGACGCTTCGCGCAATTCGTTGGGTACGAGTCTTAACATTTCTTCCGAACTACGAACAACCACGGGGATCATGAGAACGCTGAGTGCGACAGCACCGGCAAAGCCCATTCGAACTCCGGGGCCGAAAAAGACGGAAAACAACGCGAATGCAAATAGACCGGCGACAATGGATGGAATTCCCGTCATCACATCGACCATTGTTGTCACCCACTTTGAGAATCGACCTCGACCGTATTCGACTAGGTACACGCTGGTCAGAAGCCCGATGGGGATCGAAATTAGGGCGGCGATTAACGTGATTTCCACAGTGCCGATAATTGCGTGGAGAGCACCGCCGCCCTCTCCTACGACGTTACGCATGGAACTTCCGAAAAATTCACCGTCGAATCGCGCAAGACCGAGTGTGACGACAGTCCAGACCAGCGAAACGAGCGGTACCAAAGCGAAACCGAAGGCCGAGAAAACCAAGCCCGTCATTGTTCGGTTGATCGCCTTCCGGCGCCCCTCTACGACCCACGATGTTGGAATCACGAGCATTCCAAAAACCACCAAGCCCAGCGCGAAGATGCCGAGGGGGACGATTTCACCGTCGCCTCGGCTGATGGCGGCGACAAAATAAGAGATTGCCATTCCACTGATAAATAGCGCGATGACGGTGCCACGAGTCAGAGTGGTGGCGCGAGTAAGAACCGTGGTCATCAGTTCTCCCCCATTTTTATGCGCTGGCGCGTGACTATTGCGCGCGCGAACGAGTTGACCACCATCGTGATTGCGAAGAGCACAAGTCCCGCGGCGATGAGCGCGTTGACATCGAGTCCAGAGGCCTCTGGAAAATCGAGCGCGATGGTCGATGCAATGGTCGACGGGTTTTCCGAGGTGAGGAGCTTGAAGGACACCGCCGCCGCTGGCGACAAGACCATAGCAACGGCCATGGTTTCGCCCAGTGCTCGACCAAGTCCAAGCATCGCCGCAGACAAGAGTCCGCTTCGGGCGAACGGAAGAACGGCCATCTGAATCATTTCCCAACGAGTTGCACCCAAGGCCAGAGCGGCCTCTTCATGCAATCGCGGAGTCTGGAGAAAGACCTCTCGGGCGAGGGCCGACATGATGGGCAAAATCATGATGGCGAGGACTACCCCGACAGTAAGAATCGTGCGTCCAGTGCCAGAGACCTCGCCTTCGAATATCGGGAGGAAGCCAAGGTTGTCGTGTAGCCATAGATACACCGGCTGAATAAAGGGTGCAAAGACTTGAATCCCCCACAGCCCAAAGACAACCGAGGGAATCGCGGCCAATAGATCGATGACATAGCCGAGTACCGATGCAATTCGGCGAGGGGCATAATGCGAAATGAACAGTCCGATTCCGATGGACAACGGTGTCGCAAAGATCAGAGCAAGTGTCGCAGAAAACAACGTACCGAACACCAACGGTCCAACGAAGGCGAGAAACCCGTCCGGCGTCGATTCAATTTGCGCCGATGGGTCAAGTGCTGGAATTGCTTTGAATACCAAGAACGCCGCGACGAGGACCAAAACCGACAGAATCACGACGCCGGCACCAATCGAAATGCCACGGAAGATTCGATCGCCTCGGCGGGGTCGACGTGTTGCGGGAGGCGCGGAGGTCACAGCGAAATCCTAACGACACAAGAGGGGCGCTGCATCATGAAGATTCAGCGCCCCTCTCGTTGCGTCTAGTCGTTACTTGATTGCTGCGGTAATTGCGGCCGCCTCTTCCTGAACCGCACCCGAAACAGGCGCAGATCCGGCGTTTGCGGCTGCAGTTGCCTGGCCGTCAACACTCGTCAGGTAAGTAGCGTAGGCGTTCACGAGAGCGCCGACGGCGTCATCCGCATAGTCGTTACACCCAATGAGGTACGACACGAGAACGAGTGGGTAGGCAGTTGCATCCGTAAGGGTGCGGTCGATCGATACAGCCATGTCGGTGGCTGAACGGCCTTCGACACGAGGTGACAACGCAACCACTGCGGCTGCACCTTCTGGAGTGTGTCCAACCCAGGTGTCGCCGACCTTGATGTTGGCGGTTCCGAGGTCTCCGGCCTTCGATGCGTCAGCGTAACCGATCGTTCCGGTTCCGTTGGTGACAGCGTCAACAACTCCCGAGGTACCAGAAGCACCTTCACCGGTCGCGTAGGGGAACGCGTCCCCAACTTCGCCATCCCAGATGTCCCCGGCGTTCTTGCTGAGGTAGTCCGAGAAGTTCTTGGTCGTACCCGAGTCATCCGAACGGTGAACCGCAGTGATGGCCAGGTCGGGGAAAGTCACGTCGGGGTTGTCCGCGGCAATCGCTGCGTCGTTCCAGTTGGTGATGTCTCCCTTGAAGATTCCTGCCATGGTGGCGGGAGCCAGGTTCAACGCGTCCACGCCCTCGAGGTTGTAAATTACGGCAATCGGCGAGACATAGACGGGGACCTCAAAGAAGCCGCCTTCAGCTGCACAGACGGGCGAGGCAAGAGCGAGTTCGTCCTCCGAGAGAGACGAGTCCGTGCCCGCGAAGGCAACGGCACCCGCGAAGAAGGACTCTCGACCCGCTCCTGAACCGCTGGGGTCGTAGTTGACGGTAACACCGTCGTTGGCCGTCTGGAACTCAGCGATCCACGCCTCTTGGGCGGTTCCGGCCGATGATGCTCCGGCACCGTTGAGAGTTCCCGTGAGACTTGCTGCGGGACTTTCCGTTCCTCCGCCTTCGTTCGCGGCGCAACCCGTGAGGGTCAGTGCGACGAGTGCGACAGCACTTGCGACTTTTACTGGATTGAACATTTTTTCGTTCGACCTTTCGTTGTAGTGGGACCGATAGATTCGATAAAAATTCACATCATCGAATTATTTGGTCAGTCTGACTGAACTCCGACGACACAGACGGCAGGTGGACAGCAGAACAACGGAGCATTAATCTTCGAGGTCGTTGTCCGACCAATCACCCGTTGTGAGGTAGCTGACCTTTGACGAGATATCGACAACGTGGTCGGCAATGCGCTCGAAATATCGGCTGGCGAGTGTGACGTCCACCGTGTGAACCGCCTTTTCTTTCCAGGTTTTGTCAAGGACGATCTCGAACACCTCGCGATGAAGTTCATCTACGCGGGCGTCGGCGGCCTGAATTGACCGGGCCAAGTCGACCGATGTGTTCTTCAGTAACTTAATCAATTTCTTACACAGACGGATGTCAAGCCGCGCCATCTCGTCGAACGTGTCCGACAGCGTCTCGGGTATTGCGGAATCGGGGAAGCGGAATCGGGCGATCGTGGCGACGTGCGACGCGAGTGCTCCCATTCGTTCAAGCGACGCCGAGATGCGCAAGGTCGAGACGAGTATTCGCAGGTCTCGGGCGACCGGGGCCTGCAGTGCCAGGGTCCGGATGACGAGTTCATCCAGCGACAGCGCCTTTTCACTGATGATTTCCGCACCGACGAGGGCACGATCCGCCGACTTCACGTCCGCTTCCAGCAGTGCCGTGGCGGCATCGGTGACCACCGTGAACACGGTGTCGGCGATCTCGACAATTCGCTCTTGAACCGATTCAAGCTCTTGGTCGAACATCTCGCGCATGGCAACCCTCTCAGTTAACCTTCTCAACGAACCAGAGCGCGGTGAACTCCGCTCAAACAACTCGCTAACGGATGATGAAATAGCCAAACCAAATGGTCTGGATACCACGATAGCGTGTCGCTCGTCACCTAACCTGAAACGGATGGTAAAAATCGACATTCTCGTAATGGTGGCGTCCTCCGTGGCCGTCATCGCCATCGGTGCGACCTACTTGTTTTTTCGATCGGTGCGGATGCGTCCCAGAAATTCCCAATCCGACGAATCACTTACCGACATTGCTTCGAGTCTCATCAGCGTTTTAGCAACGGCCGGGTTTGTCGTTGACAATTCACTAGCGGTGCTTCGCGCAACCAATAGCGCCATTGCTCTGGGACTGGTATCGGGTCGCGTGATCCGCAGCAACGAAATTCGAAAGCTCGTGCGCAGCGCCAAGGACTCCGATTCACCCCACGAAGTCGAGTTCGAGCTGACGCTCGGTGCAGGCGGTGACGTTCGATATTTGCACGCGAGAGCGGTGTCCATTGGGAGCGGTTTCGTACTGGTCCTAGTTGAAGACTCAACCGATGAGCGGGACTTCGAGACGATCCGTCGCGACTTCATCGCGAATGTCACCCACGAAATCAAAACTCCCATCGGGGCCATCACTCTGCTCAGTGAGGCGATGGAAGGTGCGCTGGACGACCCTAAACAGATGCACAAGTTTGCTGACAGCCTTCGCCGCGAAGCGCGGCGCTTGTCCAACCTCGTCACCGAGATTATTCAGTTGTCACGCGTTGAATCATCCGACATCCTGTCAAGTGCCCGTCCCGTCAATATCGGCGCCGTCATCCGCGAGGCTCTTGAACGAACGGTTGTCATCGCGGAGGCGAAAAACATCGACATCAACGCCAAGTTCCCCGACGACGTCCTCGTCATGGGGGACGGGGAGTTGCTGACCGTTGCCGTGAAAAACCTTCTCGAGAACGCGATTCAATATTCGGACAAAAATCAACAGGTTGGTATTGGGGTGACTACCCGAAACGGACACGTCGACATAATCGTGACAGATCAGGGCGTCGGTATCCCCGCCGACGAACAGGCCCGCGTGTTTGAACGGTTTTACCGAGTAGATGAATCCCGCGACCGCACGACGGGTGGAACCGGCCTCGGACTGAGTCTCGTGAAGCACATCAGCATGAGTCACCGCGGTGAGGTAACGCTTTTCTCACAGCAGGGTGTCGGTTCAACATTTACCATTCGCCTGCCTAGGCTTGTGGATACTAGCGAGGAGAACTCCCATGAGTAGCGTGCTCGTAGTCGAAGACGAACAATCCCTGCGGGAACCCCTCGTGTACATCCTTCGGCGCGAAGGTTTCGAGGTTCTCGAAGCCGCCGACGGACCCTCGGCGCTCATCGAATGGCAAAACGGTTCTCCGGATCTGATTCTGTTGGATCTAATGCTTCCGGGAATGAGCGGAGTCGACGTCTGTCGTGAAATCCGCACGCGATCTAATGTGCCGATCATCATGGTCACCGCGAAAGACTCTGAGGTTGACAAGGTCGTCGGTCTGGAAATCGGCGCTGATGACTACGTCGTGAAGCCCTATTCAACCCGCGAGCTGCTAGCACGGATTAAGGCGGTTATGCGTCGCGGCGCCGCTCCCGATTCGAACGAGAGCCGATTGGTCCTCGAAGCCGGTCCTGTTCGCCTCGACACCGAACGCCACGCGGTCACGGTCAATGGTCAGCCCGTGACCCTGCCGCTCAAAGAGTTTGAGTTGCTCGAATACCTCATGGACAACACGAACCGAGTGCTGACGCGGGGGCAAATCATCGACCGAGTCTGGGGTTCGAACTATTACGGGGACACAAAGACGCTTGACGTCCACGTGAAGCGCATCCGCAGCAAAATCGAACCCGACCCAGCTAATCCGAAGTTCATCGTGACGATTCGCGGTCTCGGCTACAAGTTCGAAGCCTAGGGAACTCGGCGTAACCACTCGTCGGTGAGGAATTTGTCTGTCACGAGCTGTGCGGCTCGAGCACGCTCGTCGGCGGTGATGACTCCGTCTGTCAGTCCGTAGAGCCGTCGGAATGTCTCGACCATCGTGTCGATGACCTCGCTGCGCGTCATCCCCGACTGGCTCTTGATCGGGTCCACACGCTTAGCCGCGCTCGTGACTCCCTTATCGCTCAGCTTCTCTCGACCGATTCGCAACACCCGCAACATCGCGTTGGCATCGATGTCGTACGCCATCGTGACATGGTGTAACACAGCACCGTTTCCCAAACGCTTTTGCGCCGCCCCGCCAATCTTGCCCAACGGGCTGGCGATGTCGTTGAGCGGTTTGTACTCTGCCGCGATTCCGATGGAGTTCAGTGCTTGCAGGACCCAATCGTCAAGGAACGCGTAGGAGTCGGCGAATGACATACCGCGAACTAGTTCAGCCGGTGCATATATCGAGTAGGTGATTGTGTTACCGGGTTCTATGAACATTGCGCCTCCGCCGCTCACGCGGCGAAACACCCCGATACCGCGGGCGGCGGCCTCGTCGACGTCAACCTCGTTCCGAAGGGATTGGAATGATCCGATAATCACCGCTTTTTCGTTCCACTCCCAGAAACGCAGCGTCGGACCGCGTCGGCCGGCACCAACCTCTTCGGTCAAGACCTGGTCGAATGCCATGTGTTCGGCCGCCGAAAGTGGTTCTGGTGCAAGAAATTCCCAGTTGTACTCTGTGAACGATCGGGCGTCGGCAATCGCGCGGCGGACCGCTGTTGCGACCGCTTCGGGGTGAACACCGAGCATGACGACGTCGTCCGGGAGTGCGTCACGAACCCTGCGCGCGATTTCGCCCGCGTCGGCGGTGAGCGGAAGTCCCTCGATTGCGCCGGTCATAGCGTTCAGCGCCTCGTCCGGTTCGAGGAAGAAGTCCCCCGAAATGATGACGTCGACGAGGTGGCCGTCTCGTTCGTCGGCCTCGACGACAATCAATTTTCCGCCGGGAACCTTGTATTCACCCTTCATGCGGGGATGGATCGGAGTCGTTCCGTGAGCCACGCCGAGAGATCGGCAAAGACCTCGTCGCGGTTCGTTTCGTTGTAGACCTCGTGACGGGCGCCTTGATACAAAATCAACGTCACATCGCTGTAGCCGACCTTGACGTATCGATCCGCGAGCGCCACCACCGACTTCTCGTTGCCCAGCGAATCGTCGTCTCCTTGCAAAATCAGAATCGGAACGTCACGCGCCGGAGGCTTGGGAGTGCCCAAAAGTTGGAGCGCACCACGAATTCCAAACTGTTTCATAATGTCCACAGTAAAAATGAAGGGGTCGTCGACCTTGTCGTGGTGGACTGTCACATCACGAGTCATCCATTCATGTCCGGTTGTTCCGAGATGGGCATGTCGTGCGTTGAGATCCCCACCGTTCATGGTGAATAGGGTTCGAAGCGCAGTTCCGGACCACACCGCGAGATCCGCGTCGAACGTGCCCGCATCGAGGGCGACCTGCCCCAAGAGTGACCCCATCGAGTGGCCGAGGAATGCGATTGGCAGTCCCGGGTTATCCGAGCGAGCGATTCGCGTCATCTGGTTGATGGAATCAATCGCGCCGTTTACGCCGCGCGGACCGAGATAGCCGAATTTATCGACATTGCCATTCCATTGACGAAGTCCCGTCTCGCCGTGCCCGCGGTGGTCGTCGGCGTACACCGTGAAACCCCGATCCACCAGGTACTGAGCAAGTTGCTCGTAACGCCCTCGGTGGTCCCCTTGTCCGTGAGAGATCTGAGCGACGGCGACTGGTTTCGGCGAGGCCCATCGGGTGAAATGAATCGTGACGCCGTCCGAATCGAGGTAAGTGTGGGAGGTTCCGCGGACTGTGGCCATGCGCCCCATATTAGGCGGTGCGGGGCAAACCGCCTCGCCTGCCTAGGATGAGAGACATGGTCGTTCGTCGTCAACGTAGTGCACGTGAACCGAGACCCTCAATGTTTCGGGCTCTGGCAAATCGCAACTTCCGCATCTGGATCATCGGGGCTCTCCTCGCCAACATCGGCGGATGGGGGCAACGCGCGGCACAGGATTGGCTCGTCCTCACCGAACTCACCAATAATGACGCCGTCGCATTGGGATTCAGCCTCGCTCTTCAATTCGGTCCGATTCTGATTCTCGGGCCGTTTGTCGGGCCGTTCATCGACCGATTCCCCGGTCGGATCATCATCTTGTGGGCGGCTGTCATCGAGACTCTATTCGGTATCATTCTCGGAATCGCCGTTCTGACCGGTGTTGCGACGCTCGGTCTCGTGTATGCGCTCGCTCTCGGTCTCGGAATTGTCCAAGCAATAGAAACGCCGACCCGGCAAATCTTTGTCAACGAACTTGTCAGTAAAGACAACGTTCCCAATGCCATCGGGCTCAATTCGATGATGTTCAACTCATCGCGGCTCGTCGGTCCGGCGCTGGCAGGAATCGGAATCTCGTTGGTGGGCACGGGCTGGACTCTTCTCTTTGCCGGGCTCAGCCTCGCCTCTGCGGTAATCGCCATTTCCATGCTCCGACGCAGCGAATTGCACACCGTGCTTAAGGCCCTCAAGGAACGCGGTCAATTCCAAGCCGGGCTTGCCTACATTCGATCCCGCGCGGACCTCCTCATCGTGCTCACGATGTTGTTCGTCGTTGGCACACTCGTGTTCAATTTCGGGATCTTTTCAGCAACCATGGCGGTCGTCGAATTCGGGCTCGGGGCGCACGACTACGGTTTCATCATGTCGGCTTTGGCCGTGGGATCTCTCGTTGGGGCTCTCCTCGTCGCCCGAAGTTCCCGGCCTCGACTTTCCGTCATCACCATGGCCGCCGCGTCGATTGCTGTCGGAGGTCTGGCCGCATCGCTGGCACCGACCGTGACGACGTTCGTTGTCCTCTTCCCCCTCTTGGGCTTCGGTGCGGTGCTCATGGTTGCAACAATCAACGGTTATATCCAAACCACGACGGATGAAATCTATCGCGGGCGGGTGATGGCCATTTTCTCGACCCTCCTCATGGGCGCGACACTCATCGGCTCGCCTCTCGCTGGTTGGGTCGCAAACGCGTTCGGTCCCCGTTGGGCGATCGGCGTCGCGGCGCTGGGCGGCGTGGTCGCGACAATCGTGGCGTTGGTGTGGATGCGAAGTTCTCACAACATCTCGACGATGGACACGGTTCGGTCTGCCTTCGCTCGGTCGTCAACCGACCTGTCCGACACCGCAACCCAGGTGATCACCATCACCGAACGTCGACCGTAGCGCTCCAAACCCGCGGAATACTCTGACATCGCGCACCAAATCGCTTAGAGTAGTGCGGTGGACGCAACTGACAAGCGAATTATTGAGCAACTCCGCGAAAATGCGCGCGCTGGCTTTGCCGAAATCGGCGATATTGTGGGTCTCTCCGCAAGCGCCGTAAAGCGACGCGTCGATCGACTCGTGGGCTCCGGGGCCATTCGCGGTTTCACCGTGAACGTCGACCCGGCCGCCGAAGGCATCGGTGTTGAGGCCTACGTCGAGCTGTATTGTCGCGGAACGGTCTCACCTGACGATCTGCGGACGCTGCTCCACGCAGTACCTGAGGTGGTTTATGCGGGAACCGTGTCCGGCCAGGCTGATGCGATTGTGCACATGCGCGCCTCGTCAATTCAGGCGTTAGAAGCAGCACTAGAGCGGGTTCGTAATGCTCCGAACGTCGACCACACCCGCTCGTCCATCATGTTGTCGCGACTGGTTCATCGTCGGATTCTCTGAAAAATGTTCTGACATGTGCCGTCGTTGGCGTTCGTGACACGACAATGGGTATATGCGAATTGGAGTCCTCACATCGGGCGGCGACGCCCCCGGCCTGAACGCCGTCATCCGTGGTGCTGTTCTCAATGGCGAACGCCACTACGGAATGTCCTTTATTGGCATCAAAGACGGCTGGCGTGGCCTGGTCGACGCGGATTTTCGCAGGCTTGAACGAGCGGACGTCAAGGGAATTGGCAAGATGGGCGGAACCATTCTCGGTTCTTCTCGAACAAATCCGTTCGAAGGAAACGGGGGCATTGACCGCATCAACCAGGTGATGGCGGACGAGGGCATCGACGGTCTGGTGGTCATCGGCGGAGAGGGAACTCTCGCCGCGGCAAATCGCCTGTCCGAGGCCGGCATCAACATTGTCGGTATCCCCAAAACGGTCGACAACGATCTTTCTGCCACCGATTACACTTTCGGTTTTGATACGGCGGTAAACATTGCTACTGATTCCATGGATCGCCTGCGCACGACCGGTGACTCCCATCACCGCTGCATGGTCGCAGAGGTCATGGGTCGCCACGTCGGGTGGATTGCTCTTCACTCGGGGATGGCGGCGGGGGCGCACGCGATCCTGATTCCCGAGCGCAAAACGTCTCTAGCGGAAATTGTCGGTTGGGTCACGTCGGCCTACGAGCGCGGTCGTGCTCCGCTCGTGTGCGTTGCCGAGGGTTTCCTCTTGGACACAATGGACGACGCACACAGTGAACGCGGGCTCGACGCCTTTGGTCGACCTCGCCTCGGCGGAATCGGCGAAATGCTCGCTCCGCTCATCCAAGAGGCGACCGGTATCGAGACGCGCGCAACGACGCTCGGACATATCCAACGTGGCGGGACCCCGTCGGCGTTCGACCGCGTTCTCGCCACTCGCTTCGGGATGAACGCGGTCCGAGTGATTTCCGAGGGCGGCTGGGGGTCGCTTGTGGCCCTTCGCGGCACCGACATCGTGACCACGACCTTCGAATCCGCGCTCGGCCAGCTCAAAACCGTCCCCGATGCCCGCTGGTCCGAAGCCGCTCTGCTGTTCGGCTAGGCGTCGCGAAATTCCAACAACGCGTCAATGAGCGCTTCGTTGCTGCGCTCCGCCGCGGTGTGTGACACAGACAAGCCTGCCTGCTGAGCATCGAACGTGGTTCGAGGGCCAATGCAAATCACCGCGGTTGATTTCGGTATCGGGCTGAGCTGCTCGGCGAGTTGTCGCGCGACACTTCCTGAACTGACAAGGATTGCCGTGATGTCGCCCGAGTGGACGCGCGCGCGCACATCTGCTGGAATCGGAACTCCGACGGTTCGGTAGGCCGACACAAAGGTCGCATCGATTCCGCGCTGGTCGAATCCCGCGGCGAGAATTGGTTCCGACGTTTCCGAGTGAGGAACAAGAATTGTGGACTCGGTAAAACCGCCGGGTAACGAGCTGATGAAACCGCGAGACGAGTTGTCGGTCGGAGGAACGAAATCGACCCGAATGTTCGCAAACAACAAGGCCTGAGCTGTCGTTTCGCCAATAGCGGCAACGCGGGTTCGCTCGGGAATTTCGACCTTGTGGTGCTGCAGGACGTCGACGGTCGTCGCGCTGGTCAGGACAATCCAGTCGTACGATCCCGCAGCGAGGGAGTCAAACTGGGACTGAAGAGCACTGGCGTCATCCGCAGACGCGAAGTTGACAACGGGGGCTACTACCGTTCGCGCACCGAGCGTGGTCAGCCGATTGGTGATGTCCTCCGCAAACCGTCCGCCGCGGGGAATGAGCACCGTCTGGTCACCAAGTCGTCGAATCACGGGGATGCTCGCCGTCGGGCTCACCTCGCGAATAGCAAAATCAGTCATCGCCAAAGACCGCCCATGCGATTGAACTGACAACGATGACTCCGAGGATTCCTGCACCGATTAACCATGGCACGGGGTTTGCCTGATACGAACCCGCGAGACGTTCGCTCAGTACCTTGCGTTGTTCCGTCAGGTCGAGTTTGTGCTCGAGCTCGGAAACCGACTTCTGAAACTGTTCGCGTCGTGCCGCGATGTCCGCTGCGATTTTCTGTCGCTCACTTGCCACTGGTTGTCCCCTTCCCCAAGTTTCGGAAATCTTTCGCAATCTGGTCTACCGATTCGAAAGGGGTAAAGCCCTTGCGAATTGACGCGACACCGAGTGCGATAAATGCAATGCCCCCGACCAGTGCTCCCGCCCCGACCGTGAGTGCGGCAGCCCATGCCGGCATGAACTCCGCCAAGCCGAGAATGAGGGCTACCACAAGCATCGTCAGGAACATGGACACCAGTGTCACCCCCAGGGTCACCCAGCCGATGCCGATTCCGGCAGCGCGTAACTTGCCCGCAAATTCAGATTGCAGCAAGCGGATTTCAGCCCGAACCAGATCACTGAGCTCGCGGGGTAAATCAGCTACCAACCGAAAAAAGCCCCGCGTTTTCGAGTCTTTCGCCATAAGCGGTTACTTCTTCGCGGTATTGGTGGGTGCTGATGGGGTCGTCTTCTTTGACGCGGGCTTGGCCGCCGGCTTTCGTGCCGGAGTTGCGGATTTTGCGGGGGCCTTGCCAGATCGGGCGGCTTCGACGCGCTGTGCAATTTTTCTGACGTTCTCCGTCACCGCCGACGCAACCTCGGGAGCGTTCTCTTTGACGAACTCGGTCGCGGCGTTCACTTGCTCTTGCACTCTAGGGTCGTTCCAGACCTTGAGTGCGGCGCTCTTCATCTGGTTGTAGCGAGCACGTCCGTCGCGAGTGCCGAGGACGTAGCCAATACCGAGACCAAGTACCAAAAGAATCTTTCCACGCACTACGAACCTCCTAATATGCCTGTGAGACTAAATAGCCTAACCCCGATTAGCGACAGCGAAAACCGAATGAGCGTCGTGTTTCTGCGGAGAGACCCGCGTGTTACCAAATCGTCACGCGCTCGGCGGGGTCGAGCCACATCGGATCAGCGGACGTCACGCCGAAGGTCTCGTGGAAGACGTCCAGATTTCTGACGATCTGATTGCAGCGGAACTCGGGCGGAGAGTGGGGGTCGATCGCGAGAAGCCTCAGGGCCTCTTCGTCGCGTGCGGATTGCCGCCACGCCTGAGCCCACGACAAGAAGAATCGTTCCGCGCCGGTCATTCCGTCGACAACGGGTGGCTCGTCGCCGTTCAACGCCAGAAGGTACGACTTCCAGGCGATACTCAGCCCGCCGAGGTCTCCGATGTTTTCGCCGATTGTTAACTCTCCGTTGACCGTGTGACCCGGGAGTGCCCTAGGTTCGAGGGCGTTGTATTGGTCGATAAGCGCCTTGGTGCGTTCCGTGAAACGCTCGCGGTCAACGTCGCTCCACCAGTTTGACAATCGCCCGTCACCGTCGAACTCGCTTCCCTGATCATCGAAACCGTGACCGAGTTCGTGCCCGATGACCGCACCGATCGCACCATAGTTCGCCGCGGCGTCGCGCTCGGCGACGAAGAACGGATACTGGAGAATTGCCGCGGGGAAGACAATTTCGTTGAAGCCCGGGTTGTAATACGCGTTCACCGTTTGTGGCAACATGAACCATTCGTCGCGATCGAGCGGCTTCCCAATCTTGCCCAATTCGCGCGCAAACTCGAATCGCGCGATGGTGAACATGTTTCCAACGAGGTCGTCCACCGTCACCTGAACAGAGGAATAATCGCGCCAACGAGCCGGATAGCCAATCTTGGGGGTGAACTTGTCAAGTTTCTCGAGCGCACGCGTTTTCGTCTCGTCGCTCATCCAATCGAGGTTCGAGATCGATTGGCGGTACGCCTCAATCAGATTTGCGATGAGCAGATCCATTTGGGTCTTCGCCGCGGGCGGAAAATGTCGCTCAACGTAGAGTTTGCCGACCGCTTCGCCGAGTCCACCTTCAACAAATCCCACGCCGCGCTTCCAGCGGTCCCGCAGCTGGGGAGTGCCCGACAGGGTCGTGCCGTAGAACGCAAAGTTCTCGTCGACGAAATCTGCGGAGAGGTATGGAGCAAGTCCGTGGATGACCTTCCAGCGCAACCAGTCGGCGAGCGATTCGAGGTCCGACGACTCGAGGATTGCGCGAGCACCTTCAACAAAAGAAGGCTCACGGACCACAACTTCGGTAAAGACGTTGTCCGCGACTCCGAGGGCGTCGCGCCAGGGCGCAGCCATCGACCCGAGGGACTTCGCGAACTCATCCCAGCCCACCAGATTGTAGGTGGCGTGCGTATCGCGCGTCTTCACGTTGTCCCAGTGAACGGCCGCAAACTTCTCTTCGATGGAATAGACCCGCGCTGCGCGGTCAGCCGCATCCGACAAACCCGCGATCGCGAACATTCGTTCCAGGTGACCTCGGTACGCCTCACGAATCGACGCAAAGGTATCCTCGCGGAAATACGATTCGTCGGGTAGTCCGATTCCGCTCTGCTCGAGAAAAACAAGGTACCGCTCGGGGTCACCCGGGTCGTTATCTACCCACATCGACAGGAACGAACCGATTCCGTCTCGTTCGAATTCACCGAGCGCCGACATGAACTCTGCAAGGCTTGCCACGCCTTCGATTCGATTCAGAAGTGGCTTCAGGGGCGAAGCGCCGAGCGCGTTTAAGGCGTCGACATTCATGAAGCTCGTGTAAAGGTCTCCGACCTTGCGGGCCTCGGTACCCTCGGCGGCCGACTGGCACTCCTCGATAATCTCGCGAACGGCTTTTTCGGCCTCTTCTGCAAGAACGTGGAATGACCCGTACCGGGCGCGATCCTCGGGGATGGGCGTCCGCTCAATCCAGCGTTCGTTAATGTGTCGGTACAAATCGTCCGCGGGACGAATCGCGTCGTCGCGTTCGTCAATTTCAATTCCAGATTTCGGCATGGTCACTCCTGTAAGTGGGTGTCGTTAGTTGAGCAGACCGAACTGTTCGGCTTTTTTCGTTGGTCCCGCAACCAGGATTTCGTCGGTGTCCTCAAGAACAGTGTTGCTGTCGGCGTTGACCCATTCGCCGTCTCCGCGTTTGACCGCCATGACCGTCACACCGAAGCGCTTGCGGATTTCCGTATCACCGAGTCGCTCCCCGATGATGTGTGCGTTCGGAGTCGTCTTGATTATGGCGTAGTTCGAATCGACCTCGATGAAGTCGGCCGAGCCCTTCACCTGGTGGGCAACGCGCCGTCCCATGTCGTTCTCCGGGTAGACGACGTGGTGAACACCCACCCGCTCCAGAATTTCTCCTTGTTCCCTAGACGTGGCTTTCGCCCAAATCTCTTTGACCCCGATTTTGGTGAGGTACGCGGCGGTCAGGATGCTCGCGAGAATGTCGGACCCGATCGCAACGACACAGACATCAAATTCCTGAACCTTCAGTTGCTCGAGTGCGTCATTGACTCCGGGGTCAACGCGCACCACTTTCGTCAACAATCCGTTGTGGCGTTGGACGCGGTCTTCGTCGGTCTCAATTCCCAACACTTCGATACCGATCTCGACCAGTTCGATTGCTAAGGCGCTGCCGAAACGACCGAGTCCGAACACGGCGACGTTGCGGACTTTTTTTCGGGGACCAGTTGTGATGCGCTTAACCAAGGATCGGCCTCTCTTTCGGGAATTCGTATAGTTTAGGGCGGTCGGACAGGACGAGCGCTGTGCTCAACGCCAGCGGTCCGAGCCGACCGATGATCATGAGCAAAATGAGATTAACAAGTGCGGGGTCCGGGAGGTTCGCGGTGATTCCGGTGGACAAGCCGACCGTTCCGAACGCGCTGATGACCTCGAAGATAACTCGATCGGTCGTTTCGTTAGTCGTCAACTGCATGAGGATTGTCGAGAAGGCGATGTAGGCAACCGCGAGAAGAGCAATCGTGATGGCTTGGCGATGTACCGATCGAGAAAGTCGCTTCCCGAAGATGTTGACGGCCGAATCGCCCTTGAGTTCCGTCCAGACAATGAACGCCAGCACAGCAAACGTCGTCACCTTGATACCCCCTGCTGTTCCCGCCGGGCCGGCACCGATGAACATGAGGGCGTCGATTCCTAGCCATGTTTCTGGATTCATCGCGCCGATGTCAACCGAGTTGAACCCTGCGGTGCGGGTCTGAACTGATTGGAAGAATGCTGCGAGGATTTTGGACCCGGGGTCGAGCAACCCGAGGGTTTCAGGATTCGACCATTCCAACACCGCGATAAAGACCGTTCCCGCCACGAGAAGGACGAGCGTCATGAACATGACGATGTTGAAGTTCATCGTCCATCGACGCGGCGCCCACCCGACGCGGCGGAGTTCCATGATGACGGGGAACCCGAGACCGCCGAGGATAACGAGAGCACAGACCGTGAGTGAGATGACTGGATCGGAAACGAATCCCATCATGTTGTCCGAATACAGAGCAAAACCCGCGTTGTTGAAAGACGAGACAGCGTGGAAGGTCCCCATCCACAGCGACTTGAGCACGTCATAGTCGTAGGCGATGCTGAACCACGTTGACATGATCAGGGCACCGATGACCTCGATGAATAACACCATTCGGACAATTCTGAGGATGGTCGACTTCAACGTTGCGTCGGCGGGCTGTGCGCGAAATTCGCTTGAAATCAGGTCCGCGCCACCGGTTGATAATCGGCGAAAGATTGCGATGGCGACGAATCCTGAGACCACCATGATTCCCAAGCCACCCAGTTGGATAAGGGACATCAACACAACCTTGCCGAAATCAGAGAGCACCGTCGATATATCAAAAACGGCAAGTCCCGTGACACACACCGCGCTCGTCGAGGTGAAAAATGCGTCAATGAACGAAATTGGCTCGCCAGTCGACGAAATGGGGAGTGCGAGCAGTGTGGCCCCGATCGTGATGAGGACGAGATAACCAATCACGGTGGCCTGAGTGGGGTGGATACGGAAACGGCGGCGCGAGCGAGCGCGCAACGTCTGATCGGAATCCACATCGCTAGATTACGCCCCTAGGCTGGAAACGTGAGATTGGTCGTCGCAACCTGTTCGGTGGATTACGCCGGTCGCCTCACGGCGCACCTGCCGTTAGCAACCCGCACACTGATGCTGAAGGGCGACGGGAGCGTTCTCATCCACTCGGACGGCGGGTCGTACAAACCCCTCAATTGGATGAGCCCACCGTGCGTCATCGATTTCTCGAAACCCGACGACGACCTCGCCGCGGCGGGGGTAATCGAGATATGGCGAGTAACGCACGCAAAAACGGCGGACATGCTCGTCATCTCGATTTTTGACATTCACCACGACTCGACGCACGAATTGGGTGAAGACCCGGGTCTCATCAAAGACGGGGTCGAGGCCCACCTGCAGCGCCTCTCTGCCGAGCAGATCGCGGTGTACGGAGAGGGTTTCAGCCTGATTCGGCGCGAATTCCCGACCGCGATTGGTCCCGTCGACATCCTCGCGCGGGACGCGAACAATGCGGTCGTCGCGATTGAGATTAAGCGTCGCGGTGATATTGATGGCGTTGAACAATTGACGAGGTACCTCGAACTCCTGAATCGCGACCCAACCTTGGCCCCTGTTACAGGAGTATTTGCCGCCCAGGAAATCAAACCGCAGGCGCGCACTCTCGCCGAAGACCGTGGAATTCGTTGCGTTGTTCTCGACCTCGAGGAATTGCGCGGCGGCGAGACCGACCACGACAGGCTGTTCTGATGACCTATACCGCCGTGCTGTTTGACCTCGATGGCACCATCGTTGATTCCGCTCCCGGAATCTTTCACTGCTTTGAACACACGTTTCGCATGCTGCACCGCGACGCTCCCAGTCGGGAGGCCATGCGCCCCTTCCTCGGCCCGCCGCTCACGACGACGTTCGGCGACACACTCGGCATGTCCGGCGACGAACTCGAACGAGCAATCGCGATCTATCGCGCCGAATACGCGGCGGGCGGAGCCATCACTGCCGACCTCTTTCCCGGGGTGATGGATGTTGTCCGAGCGGTTCGAGCCGCGGGGATCCCCGTCGCGTTGGCGACATCAAAAGTAGAAACCGGAGTTCGCATGGTTTTGCGGCACTTCAAACTCGAGGATGATTTCGATGTGCTGGGTACCGCCTCGGACGACGACGTTCGCTCGGCGAAAGCGGACGTTGTTCGATTCGCCCTGGACGCGCTCGATGAGGCTGGCGCCGACATTTCGCGCGTCGTATTAGTGGGTGATCGAATTCACGACGTCGAGGGTGCGGCCATCCACGGCGTCGACAGCGTGCTGGTGCAGTGGGGTTATGGAAGCGAAGACGAGTGGTCGGAGGCCACCGCGACGGTCTCGACCGTGGCCGGCTTGCGCGAGTTTCTCCAGGTCTAGCTGGTTCGGAAGGCTGCTAGTCGCGCCGAGTTGAGCACGACAAACACCGACGAACACGCCATGGCGAGTCCCGCGACAGCCGGTCCCATGATTCCCGCGAGGGCGATAGGGATTGCAATCGCGTTGTAGCCGAACGCCCAGACGAGGTTTCCACGAATCGTTCCGAGCGTTGATCGAGACAATCGGATGGCGTCGGCGACGCGGCGAAGGTCGGTCGAAACCAAAACGATGTCACTCGTTTCGATCGCAACGTCAGTGCCGTGGCCCATGGCAATGCCCAGGTCGGCTTGCGCGAGAGCGGCCGCGTCATTGATTCCGTCACCGACCATCGCCACGACCTCCCCACGTTGTTGAAGTCGTGCGATGAGGTCGCGCTTGTCGGCCGGATTCATGGCTCCGTAGAACTCGTCAATACCGACTTCGTGCGCGACCACTTCAGCGACCGCCGCGTTGTCGCCCGAGGCCATGACGGTTCGAATTCCCAGTTTTGATAACGCTCTAATCGCCACCGAAGCACTGGGCTTGACCACGTCACTGATTGCAATGAGGCCCACGACCCTGTCGCCGTGCGCGACGGCAACGAGGGACCGCCCCGCCGAAGTCCAGTCAGCAGCCGCGGCGACAATCGACGTCGGTACGGCATGTGAGGTTTCAGCAAGCCACTCCAGCGACCCGGCCCGAATAACGGTTGTGCCCAGAGTTCCCGTCACTCCACGCCCGGGTTCCGCCAGGATTCCGCGAGCTACGTCGCCCATGACCTCACGGGTTGTGGCCTCGGCGACGACCGCCCGGGCCAGCGGGTGATCGGTGCCCATCTCGACACGCGCTGCGTCACCGAGAACCGTGTCCGCCGAAACACTGTCGCCCAACACGTCGACCACCGAGGGGTGGCCGCTTGTCAACGTTCCAGTTTTATCCACGACGACGGTCGTGACTCGACGCGTGCTCTCGAGCACGTCGGTACCGCGGATAATGATTCCGCTTCGGGCTCCACGTCCGGTTCCGGCGAGAAGTGCCATCGGTGTCGCCAATCCCAGTGCGCACGGACAGGCAACGACGAGCGTCGCCACGGCGATAGAGACCGCGTGTGTCGCATCGCCAGTAATGGCAAACCACACGATTCCACCGGCGACTGCCGACACGATTACGAGTGGGACGAACACCGCCGAAATTCGGTCGACCAGTTTTTGAACGGGGGCTTTGCCAGCTTGGGCTTCTTCTACCATTCGTGTCAACCGGGCGAGTTCGGTGCCGGCACCGACCGCGGTTGCTTCGACAACAAGTCGACCCCCCGCATTAATCGTTCCGCCGATGAGCGTAGACCCGACTCCGACGGGAACAAGCCCGCTCTCACCCGTCACGGCACTTGCGTCGATTGCGGATTGTCCCTCAACGATCCGGCCGTCCGTCGGCACAATCCCACCGGCCAGAACGACAAAAGTGTCACCTCTCTGCAGGGCACCGGCTGGGACCGTCACTTCACGACCGTCGACGAGGAGAATCGCGTGCTTGGCGGCAGTGTTGAGCAACGCGGTGAGCGACATTTTCGCCGCTCGCTTAGAGGACGATTCCAGAAGGCGCCCGAGCAAAACAAAAGCGGTGACGACGGAGGCCGACTCAAAATAAAGGGAGTGGGGGCTGTAGCCAAACAGCGCCATGTCCATTCGCATTCCGATCATGCCCGCCATCGTGAAGAACAGGGCATAAATGGACCACAGATACGCCACCGCAACCCCGAGCGAAACGAGGGTGTCCATCGTCGTTGCGCCGTGGCGGGCGTTGCGGATCGCTGCTCGGTGGAACGGCCACGCACCCCAGGTCACGATCGGCGTGGTGAGGGCGGCGGCCACCCACTGGAATCCGTCGAATTGCCAGGCGGGAATCATCGACATGAAAAATACTGGAGTCGCGAGCGCCAACGAGACGATGACCCGAGCCGTAAGCACGGGGTCGACGGGTGCGTCTTTTTCGCGCTGCTCGCGATCGATCACGCGCGCGCCGTAGCCGACCTTCGTGATGGCTGCGATGAGGACGGTCGCGTCCGTCACGCCATCAATCTCGACCGACGCACGTTCAGTCGCAAAGTTCACTGTCGCGATGACTCCAGGGACGGCCGCGAGCGCGCCTTCAATCCGCCCGGCGCACGTCGCACAGGTCATACCCTCCAACGCCAGATCGACATGGGTGGTGGACATTAGTGGACTAGTTCGTATCCGGCTTCGACGATCGCCTTGTCAAGGGCCACAGCGTCGACGGCGGCATCGCTCTCGACGTGCAGAGTCGATTGGCCGTTTGCCACGAGGTCGATCGAGACCCCCGTTACTCCCGGCACGAGTGCCGCTGCTCGTGACACTGTCATCACGCAGTGGTTACAGGTCAACCCGGTGACCCCGAAATCTGTTGTGTTCACTTTGTTATCCTTTCACTACCCGGTGAAACACCCAATAGCTATCGATTTTTCCGAAGCGCTCGCAATCGACGTTGTTCAGTGGTGCGCAAGAGGGGACTTGAACCCCTACGCCCTTACGGACACTGGCACCTGAAGCCAGCGCGTCTGCCATTCCGCCACTTGCGCGCGTCCGCAGACGTGCTCCGTAAGGCTATCACGGCGAGCGCCGGCCAAACCCGCGAGGTGCAGGGGCGTGACACCCACCACGGTTAGAATTGGGGCGACCGTGGAGGGGGAACCGTGGGCTTATTGGACAACGTTGAACGTGGTCTTGAGCGACTCGTCAGCGGCGCTTTCGCAAAGTCTTTTCGGGGTGGTGTTCAGCCGATCGAAATCATCGCCGCGCTCAAGAGAGAGATTGATTCACACGCGGTCGTTGTCCAGCGTGACCGCATCCTCGCTCCTCACGCCTACACGGTCGGCCTCAATTCCGAGGACTTTGAGCCGCTCAACGCTCACGGCACCATTCTGATTGGGGAATTGACCGACGGAGTCCGGGCCTATGCGACCCGTCAGCGATATAGCTTTACCGCCCCTGTGTCCATCGCGATTGTCGCCGCGTCGGACATCGCGCGCGGCGTCATCAAGGTTGCGTCGCAAGCGCTCGACGCGGTGTCTGAATGGCACCCCGCGCTCGAAATCAATGGCGAAACGATTCACCTGAGCGGCCCCGAAATCATCATCGGCCGAGGTTCGACGGCAACGGTGGTAATCAGCGACAGCGGCGCATCGCGTCACCACGCTCGTATCCTGTGGGGCGGCAAAATCGCGGGTCTCGAAGACATGCAATCGACAAATGGAACCAAACTCAATGGAACTCGGGTGACGTCATCGCCCCTCGATCAGGGTGACATCATTCAGATTGGCGGAACACAGCTGATCTTCCGGATACTTCCGGGGGTTTCGGCGTGAGTGAGCTGACCCTTTTCGTGCTCCGCTTCGGTTTCCTCGGGCTGATGTGGGTTTTCGTCTTCGCCATTGTGTTCGCGTTGCGTAGTGATCTGTTCCGCCACTATGTTCGCCGAGGCGATCGGCCACAGGGCGACATCACCCATAACCCCGGCGCCGAGTCGTCACCATTCCTTCCTCCTGTCGCAACCACGTCAACATCAAGCCCGGCACAGAAACTCGTGATTGTCGCGGGCGCACGCGAAGGGCTTGAAATTCCGCTCGAGTCAGACAAGCTCACTATCGGTCGCAGCGCACAATCGGGTCTCGTCATCCGCGACGAATATACGTCGACCAACCACGCGCGCTTGCAATTGTGGAACGGTGACTGGGTTATTCAAGATCTGGGCTCCACCAACGGCACATTTGTCGATAACCAGCGCGTGAGCGTCCCCACTCCCGTCCCGATGTATGCCCCCGTGTCCGTCGGCTCGACCATTTTTGAACTGAGGCCATAGTGGACGCCCGCGTCCTCTCGGTGGCGAGCAGTCACATCGGGCGAGTCCGAGCAAGCAATCAGGACTCGGGTTACGCCGGTACCCATCTCTTTCTTGTCGCCGACGGGATGGGTGGTCACGCGGGTGGCGACGTCGCAAGTTCCCTCGCGACCCAAGCAGTCACCGCAGTCGCCGATGAACGCTTTGAATCGATCGAAATCGCTCAACAGCGTCTCGTGGAATCGGTGAAGAACAGTGCCGCCGAACTCATCGAGGCGGTGCGCGAACACCCCGACCTCTCCGGCATGGGAACGACGGTAAGCGCGCTTCTTCGCCACAACCACCAGGTTGTCATTGCGCACATCGGCGATTCGCGCATTTATCGCCTGCGCGGTGGAGTCCTCGAACAAATCACGACCGACCACACGTTTGTACAGAAGCTCGTGGAAACGGGCCGCATTACGCCCGAGGAAGCGTTGGTGCACCCGCGTCGCAACGTTCTCATGCGAGTTTTAGGCGATGTCGCGGGGAGCGTTGACGTCGATACCGCGGTTCTCGACACCGAACCCGGCGATCGCTGGATGTTGTGCTCCGACGGTTTGTGCGGCTATGCAACCGAAAGTGCCATCGCCAACGTTCTTAAATCCGAACCGGATGCAGCCAAAGCCGCCGGCAAGCTCATCAACCTTGCTCTCGAAAGGGGTGCACCCGACAACGTGACTGTGGTGATTGCAGGCGTCAACGAGACCAACATGAGCGCCACCGCCAAACCGATGCTCGTCGGAGCAGCCTCGCAACCGCTCATCTTTGACGCGATCACCCAGAGCCTTCCAAAAATTGCATCGCGAATCTTTTATCCCGTTGCAACCTCGGAGGAAGAGGAATACTTCGAAACAGCCGACTATCTCGACACACTCATTGCCGAGGACAAACGGCGCGCGGCAAAACGTCGAATGCGGTGGTCACTTTATCTCACCAGTGCCCTCGCTGCTCTCGCCCTCATCGGCATCTACGGTTACGTCTGGACCCAATCGCAGTTCTTCGTTGGATCCGACGAAGACAGCGTCGTAATCTACCGCGGCGTCAACGCCGACATTGGTTCTGTTCCCCTCAACACGGTCGTGCGCGACACCAACATTCCCTTAACGTCGCTCTCGCAGTTTCTCCGAACGTCCGTCGAACTCACCATCCCCAAGTCGAGCCTGGAAGAAGCCCTGCTGGTTGTCGAAAGGATTGAGAATGTCACTCAGTCCCAATAACACCGAGTATTCGACGATCACCGAGCAGTTGATGCTGCGCCTCAAGGTGCCCACCAAGTTACGCAACCTCGAGGCCACTCTCATCATCTTCGCGATGATTGTGACGTCGGCTGCACTCGCGCTCGTCGACCTCGGTGCGACAGGAAAACTGAATCCTCCCATAATCGGTCTGAGCCTGGGACTGGGTGCGATTGTGCTTGCTATGCACGTCGCACAACGATTCGTCGCCCGCGATGCGGACCCGCTCATCTTGCCTATCGTGACACTTCTCAACGGGCTTGGAATTGCCATGATCTACCGCCTCGACCTTTCCGCTGGACTCACGGGGTGGCAGGCCAACGCGACTCGGCAGATGGTCTGGACCGCAATCGCCATTGTCGTGGCGATAGTCGTCATCATCATCGTCCGGAACCACCGAGTATTGCAGCGCTATCGCTACGTCTGGATGCTCATCGGCGTCGGTCTTTTGATGCTCCCGCTCGTCCCCTTCATCGGCACGACCATCAACGGCGCGCGGTTGTGGGTCAACCTCGGTTTCGTAACCTTCCAGCCGGGCGAAATAGGCAAAATCGCGCTAGCGCTTTTCTTTGCCGGTTATCTCGTAACGGCGCGCGACTCCCTGTCGGTGGTGGGAACGCGGATGTTTGGGGTGACGTGGCCTCGAATCAAGGACCTCGGCCCGATTTTTGTTGTCTGGGTAATTGCAATGCTCGTATTGATCTTCCAGCGCGACCTCGGAACATCCCTGTTGTATTTCGGTCTCTTCCTCGTCCTGATGTACGTCGCAACGGGTCGTGCTATCTGGTTCGTTGTGGGCGGTGGTCTTTTCGGAACAGGTGCCCTCGTCGCGAGCCAATTCCTCACCTACGTTCAGGGTCGCTTCGCGGCGTGGCTCGATTCGTTCAACCAAGCGAATTATGACGCTGTGGGTGGTTCCTATCAGCTCGTCCAAGGACTGTTCGGGTTTGCGTCCGGCGGAATCGTGGGAACCGGGCTTGGCGCCGGTCACCCTGGAATCGTCCCCCTCGCCGAATCGGACTACATCATGGCGAGCCTTGGTGAAGAACTCGGCCTCATCGGCATCTTCGCGATTTTGACGTTGTTCATGCTTTTTGTCGCGCGAGGAATTCGAATCGGAGTCAATGGTTCGGATGATTTCGGCCGGTTGCTCGCAGTCGGCCTCACTTTTGTCATCGCACTACAGGTTTTTATCGTGGTGGGCGGGGTCACCCGAGTAATCCCGGTGACAGGACTCACAACACCGTTCCTCGCTGCTGGCGGGTCGTCACTCGTGGCGAACTGGATTATCGTCGCGCTGCTCCTGCGTCTCAGTGACACTGTTCGTCACCAACGAGAAGAGGCGGTGGGAACATGATCAAGGAGCTGAATCGCGTCAGCCTCGGAATAGGCGTGCTTTTCGGTGCTCTTTTCGTATCGGCAACCGTAATCCAGGTTTTTCAGGTAGACAACCTTCGGGTAGACCCCCGAAACGTGCGCACGCTTTACGACTCCTACGCGACCGAACGAGGCTCGATTCTCGTCGGTTCTACCCTTATCGCTGAGTCCGTTCCCGTCGACGACGTTTACCGCTACCAACGCACTTATCACGGTGGAGGCCTTTACGCCCCGATCACCGGGTATTACACGATCAATCAGGGAATCAGCGGGCTTGAGTTTGCAATGAACGACAAGCTCAGTGGACAATCAAACTCGCAGTTCTTTGACCAAGTCATGGCCCTCGTCTCGGGCACCGATCCGCGAGGGGCGTCGGTCAAACTCACGGTTAATGCTGCCGTTCAACAAGCCGCTCGTGACGCACTGGGCGAACTCACGGGTGCCGCCATCGCCATTGAACCGTCGACCGGGCGAATCCTCGCGCTCGTCAGCACACCGTCGTTTGACCCGAATGATTTGGCGTCCCATGACAGCGAGTCGGTTCTGTCGAAATACACTAGTCTCGTGAATTCGGCGTCTCAGCCGCTTATTAACCGGGCAATCACGGGTGACCTGTACCACCCCGGATCGGTCTTCAAACTAGTTGTCGCCGCCGCCGCTCTCGATTCGGGCATCATGTCGCAACGGTCAAAAGTTCCCAACCCAGTGCGGCTGAAGTTACCCCTGAGTGACGCCTCGATTAGTAACTGGAGCGGAGATTCCTGTGGCCCCGGGGAGTCGGTGACAATCGCCACAGCGCTGATGTTGTCGTGCAACATTCCGTTTGCCGAAATTGGCGCTCAAGTCGGTGAGTCCCGAATTCACGATTACGCCCAAGCATTCGGATTCGGTGCAACGGTCGAGATTCCGATGGCCGTCACTCCCTCCACATTCCCATCGGGAATGGACGAGGCGCAATTGATGCTGTCTGCGTTCGGACAGTTCGATGTCCGTGTCACTCCGATGCAAATCGTGATGATCAGTTCCGCGATTGCCAACGGCGGTGTCCTCATGTCCCCCACGATCGTCGACTCGGTTCTTGCGCGCGATCTTTCGCCCCTCGCCCCATTCACTCCCGTTGAATACTCAACACCGATTGGGCCCGACACGGCGAGCCTTCTTCGCGACATGATGGTCGCCAGCGTGTCTGACGGGGTCGCCAGCGGCGCACGAATCCGCGGAGTGTCTGTCGCCGGAAAGACGGGTACTGCGGAAAACGGCGAGGGCCAGCCTTACACGCTCTGGTTTACCGGCTTTGCGCCAGCCGAAAACCCGCGCGTCGCTGTCGTCGTCGTCGTCGAAAACGGTGGGGGCGTCGGTCAATCCGCCAGTGGAAACTCCCTCGTCGCGCCCATCGCCCGAAAAATTATGGAGGCGGTGTTGGCTCAATGAGACCTCAAATTGGACACGTCTTCGGTGGAAGATACGAATTGAAGGCCCGCCTCGCTATCGGAGGAATGGGTGAGGTCTGGCAAGCGATAGACAAGGTCATTGAACGCCAAGTCGCGATCAAAATTCTCAAGGAAGAATACCTGGGCGACAAAGCGTTCCGGGAGCGGTTTCGAGCGGAGGCCCGCCACGCTGCGCTGGTCAATCACGAGGGAATCGCGAGCGTTTACGATTTTGGTGAAGAAGAGGGAAGCGCGTACCTCGTCATGGAACTCGTGCCCGGTGAAGCGTTGTCAACGATTATCGAACGAGAACGGTTCCTGTCCGCGGAGCGAGTTCTCGACATCGTCGCCCAAACTGCATCGGCTCTTCACGCTGCGCACCAGGCCGGGCTGGTTCACCGGGATGTGAAACCCGGAAATCTGTTGATCACCCCCGATGGACGGGTCAAAATCACCGATTTTGGCATTGCGCGGGCCGTTGATCAGGTCCCCTTGACGGCGACCGGACAGGTGATGGGTACGGTTCAGTATTTGTCGCCGGAGCAGGCGTCGGGAAAATCCGCGACCGCCCTCACCGACATCTACTCGCTCGGAATTGTGGCTTATGAGGCACTGGCTGGCAAGCGGCCGTTTACCGGCGAATCCCAGGTTGCGATTGCGATGGCACACATCAAAACCCCGCCGCCGCCACTGCCCGAAACTATTCCGCTGGCCGTCCGAAATCTGATTCTTGCGTGTCTCGCCAAAAAGCCAGAACGCCGACCGACGTCGGCACGCCAACTCGCGCGTGCCGCTATTGCGATCACGAGAGGTCGCGTGGGTGAAGCGTTAGCGCTCGTTCCCGCTGTCGACGATGAACCGCACGACATGACGGAAGACACCTCAACGCGCATCTTGCCCATGTCTGTTTCGACGAGCGACACTGCTTCTCCCCGGCGATTCGCGCGCTCACCCCGAACGTGGCCCCTTGTCGGCCTCGTCGTCGCACTTGCGGTCCTCTTGATTGGAATAGTTGCTGCTCTGGTCTTCCGACCAACAGAGACCGCGCCGATCCCGAGTCCGTCGACAACAGGCTCGTCAGCCCCAACTCCTACCCCGACTCCTACCCCGACCGACCCATTATCCGGAAACGTGGTCATCGCCGAGGATGAATTCATCGGCCTGACAATCAACCAAGTGAAAGAGAAGCTCGACAGTATGGGTCTTCGACTCGACGCCGTGACCGGTAACATCGCGACGTCTCTCGATCTGGTCGGAACGGCCTACCGAGTCAATCCTGAAGGAAGTGTCCCGCCGAACACGCTCATCGCGGTCTACTTTTTCGATACGATCCCGACGCCAACGTCTCCGGGGGCCCTGACCGTGAGCGCGGGTCCGTACACCGCGGGATCAACGATCACTATCTCTTGGCCAGCGTATAGCGAATGTCCTGCGGATTTTGACGTCGATTCCTATGAATTCACTGTCAACGGTGGTTTATTCGCGAACGTCAGCACCTTCGGGCCACGGACCACTGCGGCCGATCTCGTCATTGACGACAACACCACCGAAATTCGCGTGTCGTATATCGTCCGCTGTGGAAACCTCGCGTCAAATCCGTCAGAGGATCTGGTGGTCCCCGTTGAGTGACAATTCACAATCCCGAGCAATCGGATTGGATTCCATTCTGAATTCCGAGTTCCTCTTCGGGAATCGCTATCGTCCCGAGGCATTGATTGGGCGCGGCGGAATGGCCAACGTTTACGTCGGTACCGACACACGATTAAGGCGACGAGTCGCGATAAAGACGCTGCGGCCCGAGGTCGCAGTCGATACAGAGTCTCGCAAACGATTCCAGCGCGAAGCTCACTCGGTGAGTGCAATGGGACATCCGAACATTGTTCGTGTGTACGACGCAGGCGAGCAGATAATCCCCGATGTGTCTGCGGAAACTCCCATTCCATTTATCGTCATGGAGTACATCGATGGCAAAATCCTTCGACGACTCATGGATGCGGGTGCGTTCGACCCGAAGGTTGCGGTGCACATCGCGCTAGGAATTCTCGACGCGCTCGATGAGTCCCATCGGTCGGGAATCATTCACCGGGACATCAAGCCGGGAAACGTCATGATTACCCATTCGGGGCTCGTTAAAGTGTGTGACTTTGGCATCGCGCAAGCCGTCGAGGATCCAACGAATGACCCCTCGGCGATTGTCGGCACGGCTCAGTACTTCTCTCCCGAACAAGCAAAAGGTGACATCATTGATGGTCGCAGCGACCTGTACTCCACGGCGGTCGTGCTTTTCGAAATGGTCACCGGCGCCCCGCTGTTTACCGGAGACACATCGGTGTCGATTGCGTTCCAGCACGTAACCCAAACAGCTCCTCGAGCGCGCAGTCGGCGCCCTGAGTTGTCACCAGAGCTAGACATGGTCATCGCTAAAGGTCTGGAGAAAGATCGCAACGCTCGATATCGGACCGCGGGCGAGTTTGCCACGGCTTTGAGGTCCGTGTCGAATCTGGTTGGCGGGGGCGGTGCAGATCGTGCAACCAGACCACCCGAAACTCCGCCGATTCCCGTTTCGAGCATCGCAACGGGTGGGCCAGGGCTGCGTGGGGCTTCGCAATTCGCCGTAGAATCAGGGTTGAGCAACAACGCCAAGCCAAACGGAACAGACATGGATCTCAACGACCTTCGCCCACTTCTCAACAGCGACACTCCCCCGAAGGCAAATGTCGTCCGATCGGCGCTTCTCGGTGCTGCCGGACTTTTGGTCATTGCCTCGGTGATTGTTGGAATGATGTACTGGGTGCTCACCTTGAACTCAGGCAACACCATTGGGTCTCTCGCCGTCGCGATGCCCGATGTGACGGCAGAATCGTTCGAGACGGCCGAGTCTGAATTGACAGCTCTGGGCCTCGCCGTTGTCCGACGTGTTGAGGTAAGCGAAACCGTCCCCAAAGGGACTGTCATTTCCACATCGCCCGAAGCCGGCGTGAATCTTGCTGTGGGAGAGATTGTGACAGTTGTTGAGTCCTCCGGCAAACCAGTCAGCGCAGTTCCGTCCATCGATTTCATGACAATAGCGGATGCGACGGCAGCGCTCGAAGGAGCTGGCTTTGCCGTTGGGACGGTTACACCGGGCTATTCCCCAAACGCTGTAGTCGGCGCTGTCGTCGGCAGTGACCCAAAAGCAGGAACCAAACTTTCGGCTGGCAGTGTTATTGACATCGTCGTCTCTAACGGCAAAATTAGCATCCCCGATGTGGTGGGGATGAGCGTCAGTCAAGCAACGGGACTTCTTCAGGGGTCGTCCTTGCAACTCGATGTGACCGTGATCCCCGACACCACTTGTGGCGGGCAGACTATCGGTTCGCAGTCGATCAAGGGTGAGGCCCCTCAGCATTCGAAGATTTCGATTGTGTACTGCACGGGGTAACGGTTCAGGAGTTCATGAGCGGACTGAGTGTTCGCGCAAGGCGTGAGACGCCAACCATTCCCGTCGATTCGAGCCAGTTTCCGATCATCGTGTAGCCGCCCTCTGTCATTACCGACTCGGGGTGAAACTGGACACCCCACAGCGGTGCGGTGACGTGTTCGACAGCCATGATGACGCCACCTTCGGTCCGAGCGGTAATGCGGAGTTCTGCCGGCGTTGTGCCGTCCACGATGGCGAGAGAATGATATCTCGTTGCGCGAAACGGGCTCGGCACACCATCGAACATCACCGAATTTTCGTGCACCACCGCGCTGGTCTTTCCGTGCATCAATTCGTCGGCGTGCGTCACGACACCGCCCATTGCTTCGGCGATGGCCTGGTGACCGAGACACACTCCGAGCAATGGGATGTTGTGGGCCAACGCATAGCGGATGATGGGGATCGACAATCCTGCATCTCCCGGTGTTCCCGGCCCGGGCGAGATGAGAATACCATCAAAACCTTCGAGCCGCTGGGAAATTTCAACCTCGTCGAAGCCATCGTTTCGAATTACGACAATTTCTGCTCCGAGCTGCCGAATATACCCAGCGAGCGTGTAAACGAACGAGTCGTAATTATCTAGAACAAAGATTCTCGTCACTGACCCACCGTCGATTCGGATTGGATGAAGTTTTCCGCGACCCACGGGAAGACCCAGTCGACGCACAGTGACAGAATTACAATGCCGAGAACGACTGCCTCAATAACCTTTAGCCAAAGTGGTCCTGGAAGGACTCGCCACAGTGCAGAGTACATGTTCAGTCGGTTCCCTTCGGCGTGTTTGCGGCACGATTACCACCTTCTTTGACGCTACCGTCTCTGATAATGGATTTCACCGCTCAGCGGCGACTTCCGAGGGAGCGCCCCTCTCGCGAGGCACGAACGATTCAAAGATTGAGTACGCGACGAATCGTTCTGAAATCGTCCCTTTCGGGTGGCAGGTAGTCATGGTGAGTATTCGCTCCTCCGCGATAATTGACAGCCTGGGTACATCGTTGAGCACCGTCACTTCACTCGCGTAGACGAATTCCATATTACGAAATCGATAGACGTACCAACCTTCTTTCGTCTCGATGTAAATTCGGTCACCGATACGAAGTTGGTCAATCTGCCCGAACGATGCACCGAAGGTGCCGCGGTGCGCGGCGAGGGCAAAGTTTCCCAGCGCGCCAAGCGCTGAGGTTGACGAGTAATGGCCGACACCCGCGGTGTAGTCATTGAGAACGGTCTTCAGATCAACGGATTCTTCGATGGTCCTTTCGAAATGTTTACCGAATCGGGGGACCATCATTGTCGCAAACGATTTGCCCTGTTGCACCGGTTGAACGACTGGCGGATTCGATGATCGGCCCGCTCCCTGCGAGGTTCCACTCTCGCGATCGAACTCGATCACTACTGCTGCACTTATTTCCCACGAGTCGGAGAGAGACGTCGCTGCCGAGGCCTGCTGAGCGCCCGCATCGATATCGCCAAGCCAGACATACCACAGGTAGAAGAACAACACGATGACGCCGAGTGTGATGAGAACGTCACTCCCAATCTCACGTAAACGCGCAGCTTTGCGTTTCCGACGGAGCGCGCGACGAGAAGACATCTCGTTCAATTTTGACGCACCTCGGCCGACAATTTCGGATTACGGGTTGTAATCGTGAGACTACTTTCTTGTGAATTGATCATGAGGGGGCACCGTCCCCAAGTCTAACGACGGTTTCCGGGCGCAATCGGGTATCGGTATGCTGGTGCTATGGCAAAGAAAAATTTTGACGACGCCGTCCCAAGCAACAATTCATCGCGCGCCGCTCAGGATGCACCCAACCCAGTTTGGTTCAAGCCCATAATGTTCGGCTTCATGCTTCTTGGCCTCGCGTGGATTTTGACGTTCTACGTGAGCGCCGGTCTGTTTCCGATTCCGTCTGTCGGCGCTCTCAATATTGTCGTCGGGTTTGGTTTGATGTTCATCGGATTCCTGATGACCACTCGTTGGCGCTAACCCCGAATTACAACAGTGTAATTATCCACTTTTGTGGATATCCCTGTGGGTAAGTTCCTTCAGCGTCGCGTTCGCCGCAGAAGCAGCGTTGTCACAAGTCCACCGATTAAGCCGCCGATGTGGGCTTCCCAGGCGATACCAGGCACGACGAATCCGATTGCCAGGTTGAGGCCAAGGATGACGAGAAGCGACACGTTGTTACCGCCAAAACCCCGATTGATGAAGAAAAGCGCAGCGAAGAGGCCGAATATGCCGGCCGACGCGCCGACCGTCAACGAGCCTGGGCTTAGGACCATGACGCCGAAGCATCCGCTGACAACCGACACTGTGAAGACAAGCAGGAATCGTGCCGACCCGATAACACGTTCGATCAGGTTGCCGAGAACCCACAGAGAGTATCCGTTAAACATGACGTGCATGATTCCACCGTGAATGAATGCGGACGTGATCAGTCGCCACGGTTCCGCCCACATCAACGGCGGGTAAAACCCAAAGTAGTAAACGAGGGACTCGCCAAACACGAATTGGGCGAGGTAACCGAGCGCGATAGCGCCCAACAGCGCGAAGGTGGCCGGCGTTCTACTTCGTCGAATACTCGACCACAGTTGGTTTGTCACGCGACCGTGATGCGAGACATAACGACGGGCTCAATCGGCTGGTCATTCGCCCCGGTCGCGACCGATTCGATGGCAGTCACAATTGCGCGGGACTCGTCATCCGAAACCTCGCCAAAAATCGTATGTTTTGCCTGCAACCACGGTGTTGGTGCGGTGGTAATAAAAAATTGCGATCCGTTTGTGCCGGGGCCAGAGTTAGCCATCGCCACGATAAAGGGTTTGCTGAAGTTGAGCTCAGGGTGAATCTCATCGCCAAACTGGTAGCCGGGGCCACCAAAACCCTTCCCGAGAGGATCGCCACCCTGAATCATGAAGCCCGGAATTATTCGGTGGAAAACTACACCGTTGTAGAGCGGCGTAGTCATTTTTTCCCCTGACTGGGGGTGCGTCCATTCCTTGGTTCCATTGGCGAGACCGACAAAGTTCTCGACCGTTTTCGGCGCATGGTTGCCGAAAAGATTGATTCGGATATCCCCGTGATTGGTGTGGATTGTTGCGGTCTGTGTGTGAATTGACATGTGACTATTCTGCCTCGTCTCGATGTGCGCTCGAGCCACTAGTGAGTCATAATGTAAAGGTCGAAGGAGTAACAATGGCCCGGTCATATTCGCGAGAACGCGCCATGCTTCGCGATGCCGAAAAATATGCATTCGGTCGTCAGCGAGACGTCCTTGCGTCCGCGGGACGGTTACTTGGCGGTTTGAGTCAACTTACGGGCCGGAAGATCATTCAGAAAACGCCGCTCGCGCCCAAGAAATCAGGGATTGGTGGCTTTATTGCCGCGGGGCTTGCGGTGGCTATTGTCGCTGGTGTCGCGTACGTCGCGTGGCAGTTACTGCGAACCGATGACAACGCCTGGGTCGACGGTGAATTCGATGTCGACTAGGCGTCGAGCGTAATTTCGGCACCCTCCGCGCGTGACACGCAGGGGTACATGACTCCTAACTTGTTTTTGTCCGCGTCAGGCATCACGCTATCGAGGTGACTCGGCCTTCCATCAACGATCCGCGTTTCGCACGTTCCACAAACCCCTTTGCCGCACGACGTATCGATGGGGACGCCCGCTTTTGCGAGCGCATCGGCGATCGAGACATCCGCAGCGACGTTGACTTTTCGGCCCGTCGATGCGAGTCGCACAACAAAAGGCTTTGCTCCGCCTTCAATTTCGCGGAGGACCGGATTGAAGCGCTCAACATGGGCACGACTACGTTCGACCCGTTGTTCGATTTCAGACATCAGCGTTTCAGGGCCACAACAATAGACATCTGCGGTGGTTGATTCCAACAACCCCGACAGGTCGAAACGACCCGCGGTGTCAGATTCATGAAGTGTTACGCGTTTTCCGTATTCGGAAACCACTTCGTCGGCGAAGGCCATCCCATCCTTGTTCTTGCCCAAATACAACAAGCGCCAGTCTCGTTTTGCAGGGAGCGATTCAATCATGGCGCGGATCGGGGTGATTCCGATTCCGCCGGCAATGAACAAATAGGTTCGAGCCGGGACCAGCGGGAAGTGATTGCGTGGGCCGCTGACGGTGATGACAGTTCCCGCTTTGACGTTGTTGTGTATCCAGGTTGAACCACCCTCTGGCCCGTGAGTGTCGAGGACAGCAATGTCATACCCCGTGCGATCGGTGCTGTCGCCGCAGAGTGAATACTGGCGTTCCATGCCGTTGGGAAGGTGAAGGGTGATGTGCGATCCTGCATCCCACCACGCGGTTCGCCCACCACCAACCGGGATGAGCCGAATTCCGAGAATGTCCTTCGCTTGACGCGTGACTTTTTGCACCACCATTGTTCGCTTGTCACGACTGTCTTCATCTGGGTTTTCGAGGACCAGAGCGTCGCGTTCGGCTTGCGCGGCGATTCGCAGCGCAGACACTTTCGCATCAGTCACCGCACGCCGTTCGCGCAGTGCGATCACGACAAAACGAATCATGAGCGCAATCATGGCCATCGAGATCACAAAGATCGACACTGCCGCGTACCACCATGACCCGACATCGGAACCCGAAAATGCCGCGTGGATACCAATGGCAAAGAAAACGAAATAGGACGCATAGTGGATTGCTTTCCACAACGCGCGCGGCAACTTGTCCATCACGAGTGAGGTGAGGTAGACGACAGACATCACCCACATCGCGACGACGCCGACCGCAAGCGCAAGATTGATGAGCTCTGTCGCTCCCTCGTACGTCGCGACGCCCGGAATGAAAAGGTCCGCGGCATCAAATTGGACATACGGGTCCAGTGTGAGAGAGAGCGTGTGGACGCTTGCAAGTAAAACCGTGAGGGTGCTGAGGTATTTGTGGAGATCTTTTAACCACGCCGGGTTGTCAAGACCGCGAAAAACTCGGCTTGAAAGCAAGACGCCCCACACGAGCGAAAACGACATGAGGCCCCACGCCGTGAGTGCACTCACGCGAGAGACGTACCACCAGATGTGTGGGTCGTTCACGAATAGTCCTTCCAGTTGACCGTCTGTGCCGTTGTACCATCACGATAGATGATGAAAGCCGCCGCCCCGAGGCTCGGCACCCACGTCAGAAAGTCTCGTCGCGTAAATCCAGCCTTCGTGATCACTTCCGCAATTCCCGCTGACACCGCAACAACCGAGACCGTGACAACGTTGGACGCCATCGATTGGCCGGTGTGAACGTCGATGAGGTGGTTCGCCGTGCGGCCGTCGTTATCCCACGTTCGCTTGAGCGTACTTGACGTCGCGACAGCGCCGTCGATCAGGTTGACCCGAGCGATTGATCGTGATTCGACATACGGATCTTCAATGTCGATTCGCCAGTGACCGCCGTCTGGCGGTGTTCCCCCAATTCGAACATCACCACCGATTTCGGCAAGGACCCCCAGAGCGCCTCGTTCTAACGCCATTGAAGCAAGGAGATCGGCGGCGATTCCCTTACCGATACCGCCAGAATCAAGAGTGACTCCAATTGGGAGTGTGACGATGTTGTCTTGGATCGTTGTACCCGTCATCTCGACAGGCCAACGCGCACTGGCGGGTAGAACAGTGATGTTTGAGGGATTCACGCGAGATGCCGCATAGCCCTCCGCCAACAGTTTGGGCAATATTGTTGGGTCGTATTCGCCGTCGGTGACAGCGCGGGCCGCCAACATCTCGCTCACGAGTTTTGCGGTCAACGGATTAACGGTAACCGGAGCGCCCTCAGCATTATTTAGCCTCGTAATGTCTGATTCAGGCAAGAATCGACTCCACAGGGACTGCAAAAAGTCGGCGTTCCGGACGAGGTCATCGAGCATGTCCTCTGTGCCGCCAACGAGGACTAAGTTGGCGACGGTTCCCATCGTGAAAAATGTGCGTGTGACGGTGTGTGCCCCGGCTTCACCTTGAGCGGCCCGAATGGCGTCAGCAGCAATCGAGGAGTATGGCCGTTTACTTAGAGCCACTAGAACTGCCGTGACTAGTTGGCTTCGGCTTCTTTTGCGGGACAGGTGCCGCTTTCACTGGAGCGGCAGGAGCCGGTGTCACAACGGCTGGCGCCGCCGGCTTCTTTTTCTTTTTCTTCGCGATGGTGGCGGTCGGCGTTGGTGCGGCGGCGGTTGATGCGGCGGCGGTTGATGCGGATTCCGCCGCTTCTGCCAGCGCCGTCTCTTCCTGAGCTTGGGCCTGAAGCCCTGCGACTCCCGCGAACATTGCTCCCGCGGTGGCAACAGTTACGAGGATTCGTGCCTTAGTAGCAATAAAGTGAGCCATTAGTCGTCGTCCCCTTCGTCCTCGTCACGATCATCGTCTTCGTCATCGTCTTCGTCTTCGTCTTCGTCACGATCATCGTCACGATCATCGTCTTCGTCCTCGCCATACGAGCCACCGGTCGAACCAGAACTCGTGCCGTGCGACGTTCCAGAGTTCGTTCCGTTCGACGCTCCCGAGTTGTTACCTGAGTTTGAGCCCGAATTCGATCCAGACGACCCTCCGGTTGAGCCTGAACTCGTGCCGTGAGAAGTTCCCGAGTTGGTTCCCCACGACGCATCCGTTGTTCCGGGGTCCTGAGAAGTGATCGATCCGTCCGTTGCGCCGTCGATAGCGACTTGAGCGAGCGATGTGTCGGGCGCTGGAACCAATCCAGAAGCCGTAATCTGGGGCGAGCCCGGGGATGCGGCTGGTCCAAAAGGGTTAGCCGCTCCTGCTAACGGACCTGAAACCGCGTTGGTGGTGTCAGCGAGGAGTCCCGAAACGTCGTCGATATCAATCGCTCCGGAGTTCACCGCTACAGTGCCGAGTCCGACACCAGTGGTTGCGGTCATGCCGAGAAGGAGGAGGGGGCCTTGTATGTTCATGTCCTCAGTTTCTCGTCTTGGCGCGGAGCGAACAACGTACTTTAGTAAAGAAACGTCCAAGGTTTTCGCGAGGTACAGTCACAAGTGCTCTGAATCGTGGCACTCTCTAAGCATGACGATTTTGCTGGTAGAAGACGATCGAGCGATCGCGGACGCGCTCGTCGACGGACTACGCGACAACGGATACAAGGTGACACACGTGGTTCTCGGAAGTGAGGCCATCGCAAAAGTTCGAGGTGGCGGAATCAACACTGTGATTCTCGACCTCGGGCTCCCGGACATGGACGGAACCGAAGTGTGCCGCCAGATTCGAACCTTCTCGCATGTGCCCATCATCGTGGCGAGTGCTCGCGAAACCGAAATGGATCGTGTAACGGTTCTCGACATGGGTGCAGACGACTATGTTGTCAAGCCCTTCGGTATCAAAGAGCTCGTCGCGCGGATTCACGCAGTGATGCGACGCGCCAGCGGAACAGTTGCACCGGTAACACACATCGTGGTCGGCGTTCTCGTCATCGACACGAAATCTCGAACTGTGAGCGTTGGCGAGAAATCCGTCGCTTTCACCCCGAAAGAGTTTGACCTGCTTGCTTATCTTGCGCGCGAACCCGGCACGGTGTTTCGTCGAGCCGAAATTCTGCGCGACGTGTGGCAGACGACGTGGTACGGAACGACGAAAACGTTGGACGCTCATGTCGCAAGCATTCGCAAAAAACTCGGCAATGCCGAATGGGTCGAATCAGTGCGTGGCGTCGGCTTTACGTTGAGGGTTGTGTCGTGAGGCGCATCTTTCTCGCGTCGATTGTGGGTGTCAGTTTCTTACTTCTCGCGGCCCAGGGCGCGGCTGTAGTTGGTTACGTCTCTGCGTCGGAACAAGAGCGCATCATCACCGAATATGAGCGAGACGCCTTTATTCTGGGAGGTCGAGTAGAGAGACTGCTCGAGACCCCTGGTGGCCTTGACCCCACGCTCGCGGTGCTGGTCAACAAATATGCGACCGCCGGCAACACCCAAGTGATTGTCGTCGATGCCGCCGGTATCGGTGTGCTCACGAGTGATCCGACCGAGCTTGCGCTGGGGACCGATTATTCAAATCGCCCAGAGATAGCGAGTGCGCTTGTGGGAAATGTCACGTCGGGTGAGCGTTGGTCCGACACCCTCCAGTCCAATCTTGTCTACGTTTCTGTGCCAATCATCAACGGTTCGTCCATCTACGGTGCGGTGCGGCTGTCCTTCCTCCACGGTGAAATCGACCGCGCGATCGCGGACAAGACCGCAATCTTGTGGTGGGTGGCCGGCGGGTCTCTTCTGCTCGCCGCAGTGCTGTCCTTTATCGTTTCGGGGTTGGTCACTCGCCCGCTGCGACGCGTTGAGTCCCAAGTGAACGCGCTGGCACTCGGTGACTTTTCGGGTCGACTCCCCGAAGACTCTGGCCCGCATGAGATTCGATCTCTGGCGGTTGCGTTCAATTCCATGGCGACAAAACTGGATTCGCTAATCCGACAGCAACGCGCCTTTGCGTCCGATGCCTCTCATCAGTTGCGCACACCACTCACGGCCCTGTTGTTGCGAATCGAACGGACGCGTGAAGCACTTTTACTAGACCCCGTTGCCGCGGACGAGCGTCTGGGTGACGCAGAGGTGGAAGTCGAACGACTCACGTCCATTGTGGAGGGACTTCTTGCCATCGCTCGGTCAGAGGGTGGTTCTCACGACGTTGTGCAAGTCGACATCGCGGTTTTGGCTCAGGACCGCGTCGAAAATTGGAGGGCGCTTGCCGAAGAGCGCGGCGTCACCATCGCGTTCGATGGCCCCCCGCATGCCGTCGGGTCCGCGCTGTCCAGCGCACCAGATCAGATTGTCGACAATCTCGTGGACAACGCGATTGGTCATTCCCCCAAAGGGACGGCTGTAGTGGTTCGGGTTCGCGAACTCACGGACGAAATCGAATTGGCCGTCATCGATTCCGGAACCGGAATGACCGTGGATCAGTGCAATCGCGCCTTCGACCGCTTCTGGCGTGCGGACTCAACCAAGGACGGAAGTGGCCTTGGTCTCGCAATCGTCAAACACCTTGTTGAACTGAGCGGCGGGACGGCAACACTCGCGCCAGGCCGAGGCGGATCAGGGGTTGTGGCCACTGTTCGACTGCCGCGGGTGAAGTAGCCACCGTCCTAGCGGCGGGGTGTCCGGGTCGACGCCGACCCCCTCTACACCGCACTGTTTACGTCAAGGGTTTTAGGTGGACGATCCCGTCCCGCCAAATACGACCCGGCAACGACCAACGGTAGACCGATGAGTATTCCCGTCGTAACCGGCTCGTTCAGGAAGACGATTCCCAAAAGCGTTGCCACCAACAGATTGATATAAGTGATGAGTGTCGAGCGGCGGGGGCCCACGTGTTTGATCAACGCGAAAAACAAAACGAAAGCGATCGCCGAACTGATGACACCGAGCACGATGATGGCGACCCATGCCTCGATGGGTGGGTTGAGGGCAACATCGTGTGGGAGTGTCACGAACGCGAAGGGCGCATAAATCAGCGAAACCATCGCCAATGCGATTGCGCTCAGTGACAAGCCAGAGACGTGCGGCATAGTTCGTCCCGCCACGATCGGTGCGATGGCGTAGCAGATGGCCGAGGCCGCCAACATTCCAACCGGGACGATGTCGATGACTCCACTAAACGCGTCGATTCCGACGAGGGTGAAAACTCCGAGGAACCCGAGTATCAACCCCGCGATAGTGGCGGGGTGACGGGCAGCACGGTCTCCGAGGAAAGTGCCTGTTATGAATGCGGCGATGAACGGGATCGTTGTCATCATGAGCCCCGCGAAGCTGCTCGCAATCGACCGTTCCGCTTCCGTGATGAGCCACCACGGCCCGACCATTTCGAGTGTGGCAAATAGCAGAACGCCGCGCCAATTCCGGAGCGTGGCGCGGAACTCACCCCGGTAAATCACGATCGGCAAAAGCACAAGCGCACCGAGAGTGACACGCAGCCACACGATACTGGGGGTACTAAACGACTCGATAGCGATTGCAATGAAATAGTAGGGAATTCCCCAGGCAACCCCGACGGCCAGGAACAAGACAAGTGCGCGCGATGACACAGTGCGTCGAAACTATTTCGTCCGCGAAGATCTCGCGGCGTGTATCTCCGCAAGAATCTGTTGGGTTTCACGATGTGCTGCCATCACCGCTGAATGGGTTTCGTTGTCGCGGCGCTCGGTCTTACGAGACTGAACGATTTGTCCGACCATGATGATGGGAAGCAACACCAGTTGCAGAAAGGTCTGTGCAACCCAGGCGACGATGATAACGAGGTCGCCCGTAGCGAGCGCTGCCGGAAGGGAGATGATCGCGAGGACGGTGAAGGCAATCGCGGCCCACATCGTTCCTACCACTGACGTAATCCGTTCACCCCAGTGCTCAAGCATCTCATTGAACCGTCTCAGGAACCGCGGGGATGTGCTCACTGGTGCATTCTACGTTGTGGAGACTAGGGGTAATCACGTGCCTAGTAATGACGGGGGTTGTAGAGGGCCGATTTGTATTTTCAGACTATAAATCAGACTATTTTTTTCTGCCAGTCTTGGTCCGATGGGACGGGGCTTGTTATTTCCTGACACTACTTCTCAGCGTCAGCAACCTTTTCCCACATTTTGGCCATTACCCACCATTGGCCATCTAGGTAGACAATGTTCAAGTAGTCCTGCATTACCCCACCAAACATCTCTAGCTGCATTTTTAACAAGGCGAGAGTTGGTGAAATCTGGTCAAAACTCAGAACCAAATCTCTCCTGGCGTTCCCCAGGTCCGCTGGAGAAGTCCTGTCGAGCATGGCCTGGCGATAGACGGCACAAGGACGAATATTGAGTTTGTTATCAGATACCCCGTAAAGAACTGACTCTGGGTGAAAAACACGATCAAACGTTTCCATGTTTTGATGGTGCATAAGGTCAAAGTAATCCCGACTAAGTTTTACAATCCCTGGGTCGGCATTATTGAGTGCGTCAAAAGTCATATTGAAAATCTTAGCTTTGTATAGTTTGGTTGAGATGTTTGTGAAGAGAAAACTTCACCTTGATTTGAAAACACTTTATGAGTTGTTGGCCTTGACACGCCAAGTACATCTGCGATGGGCATTTGGCACGTGACTTGGGTGGTCATTTCTCAGACTATAAATCAGACTATGTTGACTGAGAAATAGAAATCCCCCCTGTAAAAACAGGGGGGAATCTACTTCGTGGAGACTAGGGGTATTCACGTGCCCAGCAATG